>Ga0207903_1000493_pt1 | contig 11494 bp, 9 predicted proteins | sample MalvirmetaMSP131_FD_184234 | JGI IMG/M metagenome (GOLD analysis project Ga0207903, IMG submission 184234) | Marine viral communities from the Deep Pacific Ocean - MSP-131 (SPAdes) | ecosystem: Environmental > Aquatic > Marine > Oceanic | place: Atlantic Ocean | collected 2011-06-25
AGACGATCACGCTGGTGCGTAGCGACGACACCCGCCTGCCCGGGCGGTACGGGCTCTTCACGACGGGGACCGAGCCCTATCTCAAGCTCGGCACCGTGCTCTCCGAGGGCGAGCGCACGGTGACCCGCAAGCTGCTGACGCACATCCCGCACTCCGGTCACGTCGGTGCGGACGCGGCCTTCAGCGGGTGGTACTACGACCGTCCGGAGCAGCTTCAGCTGCCCTTCAGCGCGGAGCTCATCGGTGCTCCCCTCGGGCCGTGTCCGGCGTGGTTGTTCCCCGCGGTCGAGCCGAGCTCGCGGTGGGTCATCCAGATCCACGGGCGGGGGACGACGCGAGCGGAGGCGCTGCGGGCGGTGCCGGTCTTCCGCGACCTCGGCTACACGAGCCTCCTGGTGTCGTACCGCAACGACGGCGAGGCCCCCCGCAGCCGGCAGGGCACGTACACGCTCGGCGCGACCGAGTGGCGCGACATCGACGCGGCCATCTCCTTCGCCCGGCGACGCGGTGCGCGACGCATCCTGCTGATGGGGTGGTCGATGGGCGGTGCGATCGCGCTCCAGGCCGCCCTCAACTCCGCGCACCGCGAGCACATCGACGGCATCGTGCTGGATTCGCCCGCCATCGACTGGGCCGACGTGCTCCGTCATCAGGCCGGCCTGCGCCGCCTTCCGCGCCCGCTCGTGGGGCTCGCCCTCGGGGCGCTCGGCGCGCCCTGGGCCGGACCGATGCGCGGCGGCGGTGCGGCGATACCCTTCGAACGGCTCGACGTCGTGCGACGATCGGCCGAGCTGCGGCATCCGATGCTCATCCTGCACAGCGACGACGACGGATTCGTGCCCTCCAACGCGTCGCACGCGCTGGCCATCGCGCGTCCCGACCTCGTCGAGCTCGAGGTCTTCACCGAGGCGAGACACACGAAACTGTGGAACTACGACCCCGAGCGGTGGACCCGGGCGATCAGGCGCTGGGTGACGGAGCGCGGCCTGGATTCCGACCCAGCCGAAGATAGCTGAAGCCCGCCTCGTCGACGAGCATCCCCGTCACGACCAACTCGGCGCGTTCGGAGAGGTCGACGAAGGGACCGCTCGAGGGCGTCAGTGCGGGGGCGACGCTGATGCAGGCCTCGTCGACGGCTCCCGCGCCGAGGAACGCCGAGGCGAGCGAGGTGCCGCCCTCGCACACGACCGAGCGCAGTCCGCGCTCCGCGAGGGCGCCGAGGATCTCGTCGGGGGTCAGGTGCGCGCCGGCGCTGTCGACGCCGACGACGGGGGCGCCGAGGGCGGCGGTGCGCCGCGCGACTTCGCTCTCGCGGCCCCGGGGGCACAGGATGAGCGCACGCTGCGCGGCATCCGGCCCCAGCTTGTGGCCGCTCAGGTCGCCGGACGCCGTGACGATCGCGAGCGTCGCGGACCGCGGGAGCACGTAGCCCTCCGCCCGCACGGTCTGGGCACCGACGACCACGGCATCCGCGGCGGATCGGATGGCCTTCAGGATGGCGCGGTCCGTAGGGCTGGTCAGGGTGTCGCTCGTGCCGTCCTCGCCCACGGCGGATCCCGTCAGGCCGGTCACCATGTTCATCCGGACGCGCACGCCGGCAGCGGGGCGGTAGATCTCGGCGATGGCCTCGAGCCCCTCGTCGGACTCGGGGTCCAGGGTGCGGAGGGTGCGGGGGAGCACCTCGGTGACGAGCATGTGTCAGGCCGCGGAGCGCTCGCGCACCTGGCGCTTGACCCGGCGCAGCATCCCCGACATGCCCGCGATGCGCAGGGGCGAGACGGCGCGGGTGAGGCCGATGCTCTGAGGGAAGTCGTCGGGGATCGCCAGCACCTCTGGGACGCCGAGCCCCGAGATGCCCTGCACCAGGATGCTCGCGAAGCCGCGCGTGGTCGGTGCTTCGGCGGGCGCCGTCGCGTGCATGCGCACCACGCCCTCGGGGGTGACGTCGACGATGATGTACACCGGCGACTGGCATTCCGCGACCCGCTCCCGCAGCTCGGGGCGATCGGCGTACTCGCCGGGCACCTCGGGCAGCTCGCCGGAGAACTCGAGCAGGAGCTGGAGCCGATCCGGCTCGTCGAGCTCGAGGAACTCGTCACGGATCTGCGACAGGGAGTCGGGAAGCGAGTCGGTCACCGTCCCCATCCTGCCACCGTGAGTGCGCCGCGGGTCAGCGCGATGCCGGGTCGCCCGGCTCCGTGCCCGTCGCGATCGGCACGCGCACGGCGCTGCCCCACTCGGTCCACGATCCGTCGTAGTTGCGGACGTCGTCGAAGCCCAGCAGGTGCGTCAGCACGAACCACGTGTGGCTCGAGCGCTCTCCGATCCGGCAGTACGCCACGACGGAGTCGCCGGGGGCGAGCCCCGCGCCGTCGAGGTAGACGCCCTCGAGCGCCTCGCGGGAGGCGAACGTGCCGTCCTCCGCGACGGCCTTCGCCCACGGCACGCTCTGTGCGCCGGGGATGTGGCCGGCGCGCAGAGCGCCCTCCTCGGGGTACGCCGGCGCCGACGTGCGCTCGCCCGAGTACTCCTCGGGGGAACGGACATCCACGAGGGGCTTGCCCAGGTGCGCGAGCACGTCGTCCTTGTAGGCGCGCAGCACCGAGTCGTCGCGCTCGACGACCGGGTAGTCGGTGGTCTCGACGGCGGAGCGCTCCGTCGTCATCGGGCGGCCCTCGGCGATCCACAGGTCCCGTCCGCCGTCCAGCAGGCGCACGTCCTCGTGGCCGAAGAGCGAGAACACCCACAGCGCGTACGCCGCCCACCAGTTGTTCTTGTCGCCGTAGATGACGATGGTGTCCTCGCGCGAGATGCCCTTGCGGGACATGAGCGCGGCGAAGCCCTCCCCGTCGACGTAATCCCGGACGACGGGGTCGTTCAGCTCGGTGTGCCAGTCGACCTTGACGGCGCCGGGGATGTGTCCCGTCTCGTAGAGCAGCACGTCCTCGTCGGATTCGACCACCACGAGGCCCGGGGTGCCGAGGCGTTGCTGCAGCCACTCGCCCGTGACGAGGCGCTCGGGATGGGCGTAGCCGGCGAACTTCGGGTCGGATGCGTCGGTGTCGACGGTCATGGATGCCTCCGAGGGTCTCGCCCGATCGCTGTGCGCAGAGGGGCCTGAGCGGAACGGCGTAGGGTTGATGCCGTCGGAGAAACCCTAGATCGCGAGGCGGGCGCACGCACGTCCGCCATCGTCATGTGACGAGAAGGACGGCATGGCCCCCACCACATCCACCGGCACCGTCCACCTCACCGATCTGCAGCCGCAGGTGACGGGGGCCGAGATGATCGCTCATCTGGTGCCGCCGCCGCAGTTCGCCGAGGCAACGTTCGACACGTATCGCGCCGATCCGGCCTATCCGTCGCAGCAGGAGGCGAAGGAGACGCTCCTGGCGTTCTCCGGCGGGGGCGCGCCCGCGAAGAAGGGCGGATTCTTCTCCCGCGCGAAGAAGGGTCCGGACACCAAGCCGGGAATCTACCTCGACGGCGGATTCGGGGTGGGCAAGACCCACCTGCTCGCCGCGATCTACCACGCGATGCCCGCGCGCAGGAAGTACTTCGGCTCGTTCATCGAGTACACGGCGCTCGTCGGTGCGCTCGGGTACAAGAGCGCCGTCGAGCAGTTCCGCGGCGCCGACCTGCTCTGCATCGACGAGTTCGAGCTGGACGATCCCGGCGACACGATGGTGATGACGCGCCTGCTCGGCGAGCTGGTCGCGTCGGGCACCAAGCTGGCCGCCACGAGCAACACCCCGCCGAACGCGCTGGGGGAGGGGAGGTTCGCCGCGCAGGACTTCCTGCGCGAGATCCACGCCATGTCGGCCCACTTCCAGACCCTGCGGATCGACGGCGTGGACTACCGGCAGCGCTCCCTCGACGGGCACGCCGAGGTGCTGGCCGACGACGCCTACGCGTCGGCGATCGCGGATGCCGCGGCATCCGGTGTCGCCTCCGACGACGCCTTCGACGACCTCATCGCCCACCTCGCCCGCGTGCACCCCTCGCGGTACGTCCGCATGATCGAGGGAGTGGACGTCGTGGGCCTGCGGGATGTCACCCAGCTCACCGATCAGTCGGCGGCCCTGCGATTCGTCGCCTTCGTCGACCGCGTGTACGACGCGCAGGTGCCCATCCGGGCGACGGGCCTGTCGCTGGACCAGGTGTTCTCCGACGACATGCTCGCGGGGGGCTACCGGAAGAAGTATCTGCGCGCGACATCACGCCTGATCGCCTCCACCGCAGCCTGATACGGCGATCGCAGGCGGATTTCCCGGCCCGTTCCGGGTGCGCCGAAACGCGATGTTTACCGGGCGGCAGCTCGTGTAACACGAGCGAAACATGGGTCCCACACCGACCGTAACCAACCCTCGCCAGACTGGGACGCGTCGCGGGCCCTCACCTACCCGAATGCCCGCGCGTCTCGTAACACCAACACATGGATGAGGAACTTCATGGATAGCGGAAATCTCGCGTGGTCCGTCACGGCAACGGCGCTCGTGCTTCTCATGACGCCCGGCGTCGCATTCTTCTACGGCGGTCTGGTGAAGGCCAAGAGCGTCGTCAGCATGATGATGATGAGCTTCGGCGCGCTCGGGCTCGTCAGCGTCCTGTGGATCCTCTACGGATTCAACATGAGCGCTGTCGAGAGCCCCTGGGCGTTCGCCGGCAACCCCTTCGTGGACTTCGGTCTGTCGTCGCTGGATGACAACGGCCTGGTCGGCGCCGCGTTCGGCGCCACCTTCGCGATCATCACGGTCGCCCTGATCTCCGGCGCCATCGCCGACCGCGCCAAGTTCGGCGCGTGGATGATCTTCGCCGGCGTGTGGGTCACGCTCGTCTACTTCCCCGTCGCGGCGTGGGTCTGGGGCGGCGGCTGGGTCTACAGCCTCGGTGAGACCTTCGGCTTCGCCACCAACGTCATCGACTACGCCGGTGGCACCGCGGTGCACATCAACGCCGGTGCGGCGGCGCTCGCGCTCGCGCTCGTGCTCGGAAAGCGCGTCGGCTTCCAGAAGGGCATCCACAAGCCCCACAACGTGCCGCTCGTCCTTCTGGGCGCCGCGCTCCTGTGGTTCGGCTGGTTCGGCTTCAACGGCGGTGCGGAGGGCACCTTCGGCCTGCTGGGCACGGAGGACTCGCTGGTCGGCCTCATCACGATCAACACCCTCGGTTCGACCGCTGCGGCCGTCATCGGCTGGCTGATCGTCGAGAAGCTCAAGGACGGCAAGGCCACGTCGGTCGGCGCAGCGTCCGGTGCCGTCGCCGGTCTGGTCGCGATCACCCCCGCCTGTGCCAACCTGACGCCCGGCTGGGCCCTGCTGCTCGGTATCGTCACCGGTGCCGTCTGCGCCCTCGCGATCGAGCTGAAGTGGAAGCTCGGCTACGACGACTCGCTCGACGTCGTCGGCATCCACCTCGTCGGTGGTCTCATCGGAACGATCTACCTCGGCTTCTTCGCCACCGAGACCGGCCTCTTCCTGGGCGGCGGCGTGGAGCAGCTCGTGCTGCAGGTCATCGCCGCGGTGGGTGTCCTGGTCTACTCCTTCGTGCTGGCCTGGATCATCGGCTTCGCGATCGAGAAGACCATCGGCTTCCGGATCAAGAACGAGGACGAGGTCGCCGGTGTCGACACCGTCGTGCACGGCGAAGAGGGCTACGCCCTCGCCGAGCGCGAGTGATCTCGACTCACTGAACGCAAGAAGGGGCGTCGCGCACCGCGCGGCGCCCCTCCCGCGTGTTCGGGGGCGAGACGGGGCACGGCTAGGGTGATCGTGTGAGAGGACCCCGCGGCATCCTGCGCTCGCTGCTCGGCGCGCTGACCCGTTCCGGTCGGATCGTCGCCCCCGTCGAGCGACCGGACCCGGGTTCGCGCGCGGACGCGTTGCAGACCCGCGAGGTCACGCCGCCCGCGGCGGCGGATCTGACGATCAGCTACGCGCCCGATCGCGACGGCGATCCCGACGGGGGAGAGATCGTCTGGACGTGGGTGCCCTACGTCGAGCAGGACGGCCGGGGGAAGGACCGCCCCGTGCTGGTGCTCGGTCCCGCGTCCGGTGGCCGTGTCTACGCGGTCAAGCTGACGAGCAAGCCGCGCGAGGGCGATGCCGACGCGGTCGCGCTCGGCGCAGGCCCCTGGGATGCGCGGGGTCGGCCCTCGTGGGTCGATCTCGATCAGGTCTACGTCGTGCACCCCGCGGGCATGCGTCGCGAGGCGGCGGCCCTGGACCGCGAGCGATTCGCGCGGGTGGCGGAGATCCTGCGTCGTCGCTACGGCTGGCGCAGCGACGTCTCCTAGGGCGTCGCGCCCGCGAGCTCTTCCCGGACGATGGCCGCGCCCGCGCTGAGCGCGCTCAGCTTGCCGAGGGCCACGTCCCGGGGCAGCGGGGCCATTCCGCAGTTCGTGCTCGGGACGAGCTTGTCCGCATCGACGAACCTCAACGCGCTCCGGAGGGTGTCGGCGACGTCCTCCGGGCTCTCGATCATCTCGCTCGCCACATCGATGGCCCCGAGCATGACCTTCTTGCCACGGATGAGCTCGACTAGCTCCATCGGGACGTGGGAGTGGTGGCACTCCAGGGAGACGATGTCGATCGTCGACCTCTGCAGGAGCGGGAACGTCTCCTCGTACTGCCGCCACTGCGCCCCGAGCGTCGCCTTCCAGTCGTTGTTCGCCTTGATCCCGTACCCGTAGCAGATGTGCACGGCGGTCTCGGCGCGCAGTCCCTCGGTCGCCCTCTCCAGCGTCGCCACCCCCCAATCCCGGACCTCGTCGAAGAACACGTTGAACGCGGGTTCGTCGAACTGGATGATGTCGACGCCGGCCGCCTCGAGCTCCCTCGCCTCCTGATTGAGGATCGTCGCGAACTCCCACGCCAGCTTCTCGCGGCTCTTGTAGTGGCGGTCGTAGAGCGTGTCGATCATGGTCATCGGGCCAGGCAGCGCCCACTTGATCGGCCGGTCGGTCTGCCGGCGGAGGAAGCGCGCGTCGTCGACGAAGACGGGTCTTTCGCGGCTCACGGCGCCGACGACGGTCGGCACGCTCGCGTCGTACCGGTTGCGGATTCGAACGGTCTCGCGCCGCTCGAAGTCGACCCCGGTGAGATGCTCGATGAACGTCGTGACGAAGTGCTGGCGGGTCTGCTCACCGTCGCTGACGATGTGGATGCCGCGCCGGCCCTGTTCCTGGACGGCGATTCGAAGCGCATCCTGCTTTCCCTCGATCAGTTCGTCGCCGGCCAGCTTCCAGGGAGACCAGAGGGTTTCCGGCTGCGCGAGCCATGCCGGCTTCGGCAGGCTGCCGACGATCGCGGTGGGAAGAAGCGTGTTCATGGTCGATGATTCTCCGCTCGTCATCCGACCGGAGTGGGGTAGCCGGCGGCCCACTGCTGCAGCAGCTTCCTGTGGGGCTTCACGAAGTGCTCCTCCGTGTACTTGCCCTGCTTCGCCGCGAGCTGACTGCGCTCGACCCGGTCGTAGGCGATCTGCGTCCGGGAGTAGTCCTGCCGATCCAGGCTCGGCCGGTAGACGCCGGCAGCGGCCGAGTTCGCGTTGTAGATCTCGGGCCGGTAGATCTTCTGGAACGTCTCCATCGTGCTGACCGTGCCGATCAGCTGCAGGCTGGAGTAGTGGTTGAGCAGGTCGTCGCGGGAATAGAACGCGAGCGGCGCGACGCTCCCGGTCGGCATGAAGTACCGGGCCGTGAGCCCCATTCTCGCGAAGTAGTCGTCGGTCAGGGACGGCTTGTCCTGCTGATATTCGACTCCGAGGATCGGGTGGTGGTTCGCGGTCTGTCGATAGGTCCTGCTCGTCGAGACGCTGATGCAGATCACGGGCGGCGCCGGGAATCGTTCCCGGTACGCGGCGGAGGCGAGGAAGTGCTGGAAGAGCTTGCCGTGCAGATCGCCGAAGTCGTCGGGAACGGTGAACCCGGTCGCGCCCTCGTTGACGGAGGGCAGCAGCACGCTGAAGTCGAAATCGCGGACGTACGACGAGAAGTTGTTCCCCACGATCCCGGGGATGCGTTCGCCGGTCTTCAGGTCGACGATCCGGACGTCCAGCATCTCGAGCAGCGGGAAACTTCGGTCATCGCCGTCTGGTGAGAGCTGCAGCTCTGCAGAGACGATCTCGAGTTCGACGGTGTAGCGGTCCCTGTCCGGGTTGTCCCAGTGCGCGAGGTCGTTGAATCGGCGGTCGATCATCGTCAGGGCGTTGCGGAGATTCTGCTGACGGTGCTCGCCTCGCGCGAGATTGGCGAAGTTCGTCGTGATCCGCGAGCTGTCCGACGGCGAGTAGTCCTCGTCGAAGCGGGTGGTGGTGATGCTGAAGGTGAAGTCGTTCATCATGAGAGGCCAATCCGGTGGGTGATCGGCCGGGCTCGGCCTTGCGGAAGTCGCTAGAGCCATGGTGCAGGCGTGGGGCATCTATCAACAAAGTTGAGGAAACTATGCATCCCTATAGGCTCTACCTATGGTTCGGGGATCGGGCTCCATCACGCTTCAGCAGCTCCATTACTTCATCGAGGTCGCCGCGGAGGGGTCGATCAGTGCCGCGGCCGACCTGCTCTACGTCTCCCAGCCGACGATGTCCGCGGCGATGAAGGACCTCGAGAGCCGGGTGGGCCGCTCCCTCCTCGTCCGCTCCGCCCGCGGCGTGACGCTCACCGCCGACGGGGCGGAGTTCCTCGGATACGCGAGGCAGGTCACCGAACAGGTAGAGCTGCTCGAGCAGCGCTACCTTGGCCGGCCGCCGTCGCGTCGCCTGCTGGGGGTGTCGGCACAGCACTACTCCTTCGTGGTCGAGGCGTTCGTCCGGATGGTGAAGGGCAGCGACGCGGCCGAGTACGAGTTCTCGCTGCGGGAGACGCGCACGTGGGACATCATCGAGGACGTCCGGACGCTGCGCAGCGAGCTCGGCATCCTCTATCGCAACGACTTCAACCGGAACGTCATCGACAAACTCCTCCGGGACTCCGGGCTCGCCTTCCGCCCGCTCTTCTTCGCCGCGCCGCACATCTTCATCTCCCGCAAGAACCCCCTCGCCTCTCGGGATCGCGTCACCCTTGCCGATCTTGCCGACCTGCCGCGCCTCACCTTCGACCAGGGGGCGAACAACTCGTTCTACTTCGCCGAGGAGATCCTCTCCACCCTGTCGGGCAAGCAGGAGATCCGCGTCTCCGACCGCGCGACGATCTTCAACCTCATGATCGGGCTCGACGGCTACACAATCTCGACGGGCATCATCAGCGACGACCTCGACCCGGAGATCGCCGCCGTCCCGCTCGACGTCGACGAGCGCATCGAGATCGGCTGGATCGGCCACTCTGCGATCCCGCTCACAGAGCAGGCCCAGCGCTATCTCGCAGAACTGCGGCTCGTCGCGGCCGAGTTCGGTGTGGCGCTGCTCGACGAGTTGTGAGGCCTCTGAGCAGAGGAGCACTGCCTCGTTGAAGTCAGCAGGACTGAGCACCGCTTCGACCTGGCGACCTGCTTACCACGAGACCCGCTTGGTACAGTTCCGAAATGGATCACCTTTCCTCAGTGTCCACCCACGTCCAGCCCGATGTCCGGGTGCGTGGTGCCCGCGAACACAACCTCAAGGACGTCGATCTCACGGTTCCGCGTGACGCGATGGTTGTGTTCACGGGCGTGTCCGGATCCGGGAAGTCCTCCTTGGCTTTCGGCACGTTGTACGCGGAGTCGCAGCGGCGCTACTTGGAGTCAGTTGCCCCGTACGCGCGGCGACTGATCGACCAGGCGGGTGTCCCCGACGTCGACTCCATCACCGGGATGCCGCCCGCAGTCGCCTTGCAGCAGCAGCGAGGAGGGCGCAGCGCGCGCTCCTCTGTAGGCAGCATCACCACGCTGTCGAGTGTGGTTCGGATGCTCTATTCGCGAGCCGGTGAATACCCAGATGGTCAGCCGATGCTCTACGCCGAGGACTTCTCCGCGAACACCGTGCAGGGCGCGTGCCCCGAGTGCCACGGCATCGGCAGAGTGTACGCGGTGACCGAGGAGCGGATGGTGCCCGATCCCTCACTCACCATCCGGGAGCGCGCCATCGCATCGTGGCCGACCGCCTGGCACGGCCACCAGTTGCGGGACGTGCTGGTCGCGCTCGGCTACGACGTCGACGTACCGTGGAAGGATCTGTCGAAGAAGGATCGGGACTGGATCCTCTATACCGACGAGACCCCCTTCGTTCCCGTCCACTCTCGACTCACACTCGCCGAGGCGCGCCGGGCAATCCGAGCAGGAATCGAACCGAGCTACTCGGGCACCTTCGTCGGCGCGCGGCGGTACGTGCTCGACACTTTCGCGAACACGAAGAGCGCGTCGATGAAGCGCCGCGTAGCCCAGTTCATGAGCGCGGCGGTCTGCCCGGTGTGCCATGGGAAGCGGCTCAAACCCGAAGCACTGACGGTGACGTTCGAAGGACTCGATATCGCGGACTTCTCAGCCTTGCCACTGCGTGAATTGGCTGAGCTCCTCGAGTCCGTCGTCGCCGAGTCTGACCGCGAGGGCGAGACCTCCGGCGCCGTGGTAGACGTCGCGACGAGACGTGAAGCCGTCGAGCAGCGCGTTGCTGCTGGCGGCTCCGCGCACTCCGCTGCGCCGGATGTCCGTCGCACACCGAATCAGTCTGTCGAGAAGCGCGCCGCGGCAGCCCGCCTGGGCGCAGAATTGCTGGACCGCCTGCGCCCCATCATCGATCTCGGACTCGGTTACCTCTCGCTAGGTCGCACTACGCCGACACTGTCCGGAGGGGAGCTACAACGACTTCGACTCGCCACGCAGCTCACGTCGGAACTGTTCGGTGTTGTCTACGTCCTCGACGAACCGTCAGCCGGTCTCCATCCGCACGACGTCACCGCGCTGCTGGGTATCCTCGACGGGCTGAAGCAGCGCGGCAACAGCCTCTTCGTCGTGGAGCATTCCGTCGACGTCATGCGGCACGCGGACTGGCTGGTCGACATCGGCCCCGGAGCCGGGGAACACGGCGGGCGCGTGATCTACAGCGGACCCACGGACGGGCTCGCGGAGGTCGACGAGTCGGTGACGCGCGGATACATCTTCGGGGGCAGCGGCCTTCCACCGCATCAGCCCCGTGCCGCCCACGACTGGTTGCAGCTGGAGCACGTCACCCGCAACAACCTGCGGGACGTATCTGTGGCGCTACCGCTCGGAACGCTCACGGCTGTCACTGGCGTGTCAGGGTCGGGGAAGTCCAGCCTTGTCAGTCAAGTCCTGCCTGCCCTCATCGGCGCCAGGCAAGGAGACGCCCCTCGCGTCGAGGAGGAAAGCGCTGAGGCCGACGCCCTGCTCCTCACTGACGAGTCCGATGCACTCGGAGGGTCGGTCGAGGGCGATCTCACGACCGTCCGGCGTGTGGTGAGCATCGACCAGAAACCCATCGGCCGCACGCCCCGCTCCAACGTCGCGACCTACACAGGACTCTTCGATCATGTGCGGCGCCGGTTCGCCGAGACGCCGGAAGC
>Ga0207903_1000495_pt1 | contig 11450 bp, 10 predicted proteins | sample MalvirmetaMSP131_FD_184234 | JGI IMG/M metagenome (GOLD analysis project Ga0207903, IMG submission 184234) | Marine viral communities from the Deep Pacific Ocean - MSP-131 (SPAdes) | ecosystem: Environmental > Aquatic > Marine > Oceanic | place: Atlantic Ocean | collected 2011-06-25
TGGGTGCCGTCGAGATGCTGCGCGATCTGGCCCGGTGCCCACGCATAGACGAACAGGTTCTGCCGGTCGCGGCCTTGCAGCCATTGCAGCAAGCCGGGGTCGAAGCGGTCCACCAGCACCAGCGCGGTGGTCTCGCCTTCATGCAGGTTCCATGGCGCGCTACCGTCATAGAGGGTCAGCGGAAGGTCGTGCATGGCTTCCAGAGCGGCCCAGGCATCGGCGGGTTGAAGGTCGTAGTCGAGGTCTTCAAAGGCGATCTCGTGGGTGCGCAGATAGGCAAAGCCAGCTGCGAGGTCAGCATACTTGGCGTCATCGCTGGAATTCAGGCGGCGGATGCGTTCCGCCGTCACGTCGCGGCACAGGTTCTTGTCAGGGTCGTCTTCTGTTGCTTCGTTGGACGAGACCATGATGAAGCGGCGGTTGCCACCGTCTTCGGCATTGAGTTCCATGACAGCTTGAGCGGCGGTAGCGGAGCCTGCGAAGAAGTCGAGCACGATGTCGTCCGGTCCGGTGGACTGGCGGACCATTTCGCGGATCATTGAAACCGGCTTTGCGTAGGTAAAGGCTTTTGAGCCAAAGATGTCCTGTACCTCGGTCGTGCCTTCTTGATTGGTCCCGCTGACCAGATGTGCGTTCAGGTCAACGTCATCACCACTGGGGAGTGTATCCGTCTCCGCAAGCGGTGTGATCCACGAGGATACAGGTTGCGTGCTATTCTTGAGTTCGCGCTTGTAGCGCACCCACTGTGGAATGCCGTAACCGATCCGCTTTCCCACCCAAAGCTCTAAATGTGGCATTTCGTGCCAGATTTTTCTGGTTCTGCGCGCCATTGGCACGTCGGCATTGTCAATCGCGATCCGAAGTTCCTCCAACGTGTCAAAGACCTCTACGCGCTGTTCGTCCGGGAAGACGATGCGCCCTTGCTTTATCCACCGTCCAATCTGGTCTTTCGCAGGCACTTTGCCCTTAGTTGCGTCATCAGGTGGGAAAACTGGCATGACATCGGGATGCTGAGCCGCGTCATATTTTGAGCCTTTAGGAAATGGCGATGGCCAAACTCGTTGTGGGTTTGACGGGTAGTATGTATCCGTTTCGGGATCATACATCGCGTAAAAGCCGTTGATCCTCTCTGTCATATCCTTCGGTTGGCTAATGTCGCTCAGGCGGTAATGGTCACGCTTTGTGTCATCCCAATAGATGTATTTCTCGTAGGTTTTCTCGTAGCCGCCAAACTGAAAAGCACTCTTGGCGTAGATCAATACATGTTCATGGTTCTCCGAGATGAACGCGCCTTTAGCATCGTTCCCACCTGTCCGTGTTCGCCAAGCAAACGAGGCCACGCGCATACCCGGCAGCGCCTCGTCCATCAACAGTTCCAGCAACGCCCGCTGGTCGTCATTGATCGACACCAGCAGAACACCGTCTTCGGCCAGCAAGTCCCGCGCCAGCGTCAGGCGACGATAGAGAAACTCCAGCCATGTGGACTGGCGGAAGCGGTCCTCCTTGTCCATGTAGCTGTCGTTATAGACCCAATCCTTGTTGCCGGTGTTGTAGGGCGGGTCGATGTAGATGCACTTCACCCGGCCCGCATGGGTCATCCGCAGCCAACGCAGCGCGTCGAAGTTGTCGCCCTCGATCACCAGATTGTCCCACGGCGCGGGCTTGTCCGAGAGTGCCGCGTCGATCCGGCAGGCGATGAAGTTGGCATCCACCGCCGAGTCCGCCTCGATCTCGTCCCGCTCCCACACCAGCCCCAGCTTCTTGGTCCGGTCGCGCTTTTCCAGCAGTTCGACAAGTTGCGCGTGCGTGAGGTCGTCGTATTTTCCAGCCATGTGCGGGGGTCTGCCCTTGTCCTTGTTTCTTGTCACCTTAGCGGTCCAAGGTGGCGAACGGAAGTCGCGGTGTTCGTGATAGCCAACGGAAAACAGATAGATATATCCCATGCCTTCGCGCCCGTTTGACCCGCAATGGACCACCGACGCCCCGGCGCTGTCCGCGATTCTGGATAGCCTCTGCGCGGACATGACCGCAGCGCGGGCCAAGCCCCTCAAGTCCGATGCGCAGCCGCGTTTTGAAGCGGCCATCAAGGCCATTTTGCTGGACCTGTTCCGGGCACATGAAAGCGACCCGTCACTTGAGGTGGGCATCGCGCGTGGATCGAACAGGATCACGAAGGCGAGCAAGTCGCGATATGGGGCCAGTTTCCTGTCCTACCGGACCTTCACCGCTGCGATGGACGCATTGGAAGACGCTGGGTTGATCGTACTGAGCACGCCGCATTGGGACGATCCTGCGAAGAAGAACAGCCGCGTGGCCCGCTACATGGCGACCCCTTCCTTAATGGCAGGGATTGACAGGGCCGGTGCCTCGGTGGTCGATCTGCGACGACACCCGAACGCCGAAGGCATCCGCCTGAAAGATAGCAAGAAGCGCCTCGTCGAGTACGGCGACGATGCCTTCGCCAACATGGCGCGGGATCGACTGCGGATCATCAACGCCATGCTGGAACGCCATTGGGCCGACCTGGCACTGACGGACCAACAACTGGCTGAGGAGTTGAAGCGCAAAGACGGGACAAGAGACGATGAAGCCGCTCAGTCCTTCGACTTTGCCGCACGCACGGTCTACCGGGTTTTCAACAACAATGACTGGGAACAGGGCGGGCGCTTCTACGGCGCATGGTGGATCAGCATTCCCAGCCATTTGCGGCGGTACATCTTGATCGACGGCAAGAGGACGGTCGAGGTTGATTATTCCGGCATCCATCCCGCGATGCTGTTCGCACTGGCAGGCAAGGACATTCCCACTGACCCTTATGCACGGTGCGTCACGAACAAAGCGAATGAGGATGAGCGCAAACTTGTGAAAAAGGCATTCAATGCGCTCCTGAATGCCGATAGCGTCGAGGGCATAAGCAAGATCAAGAAGTATGACGAAACACTGACGGGTCGAAACTGGGGAGGCTTCAAGCGTTTCATTGTCGATAGCTACCCGGAATGCGCGGATCACTTCGGAACCGGTGCCGGGTTGCGGCTTCAACGTATGGACAGTGATCTGGCCGAAGCCGTGATGCTGCGATTTGCTGGCATGGGCTATGCCTCCTTGCCGGTGCATGACAGCTTCATTGTGCACCACGACATGCGGGATGTTCTGGTAGACACCATGAAAGCGGTTTTCAGGGACATGTTCGGAGTAAAGAGCAAAGTCGAGTTCGACATGGGCGAAGGCGAGAATGTCGAGCCAAGCGAAGACCCCATCGAGCCAGACATTGCAGGGTTGCTGGAACCAGATGGGTACGAAGGACGCTTGCAGGCGTTTCGGGCATCCCGTGAGCCGCGCTAGGGTTTCCCCCTATATATGGGGAGGTCATGTAACCTATTGAAAGACTGAAAGATAAATATCTTGTGTAATACCCCCTTCCGGTCGCGCCGCCTCCGGCGCTCCCTCGTTACTGGTAACGATTATGGTGGCATGGGTTAGGTTCACTGTTTCATCTTCGCAAGCTGGTCCACGATCTCGGTCGGATCGAAACCCAGAACCTCGCCCAGCTTGACCAGTTCTACCACATCCACACGGCGCTGACCGCTTTCCAGCCGCGCGATGAAGGACTGGTAGACCTTCATCCGCTCCGCAAGTTCCACCTGCTTCAAGCCTGCCTCGCCGCGCTTCTCGATGAGATAGCGGATAAGAGCATCATGCCTCTGATCTTCAAGAGTTTTAGGCATGAACGCCCCATGCTGTTGCACTGGGCGCGTTGACTATATCTCAAAACTAGGTATCTAAAATCTGGATATTGATCGTTCTTGCTGTCCGGTGCCGGGCCGTGCCGGGGCGCGCGTCAGTCTCACCATCGGAGCGCCCAATGAGCCTCAACAATAAATCACCTGAACACCAAATCGCCTACGGTGCCGCGACCGAAGGTGTGGCCGCTGCAAGTGCCAGCCTTGGCGTGGTCGGGCGCTATTGGTGGAACCTGCAAATGCAACTCTTGGTCGCCACCGGCACCATGCGGTTTTTCCGGGCGTATTGGTGGCTGTTTCTCGTTGCCGGTTTCTTGCTCTTGGCTTTCATCATGCCCTTGGGCGTTGCTTTCGTGGTGAGCGCCTTTTGCGCAGGCGCAATGAACCCGAAAGCTGAAGACAACTTCATTGTGCCGCTCAGGCACGAAGATAACGCGCCGATGGGTGAACCTGTCACAACTGAACCCGATGAAGCTGTTTTTGCTTCCCAGCCTGATAGCTTGGAGGACGTGCATCTTGCGGCGGGTATGCACCATGTCGGCTATTTGACAGCGATAAAGCGCGACCTTGAAGAAAAAGAGATTGTCGCCGCTGCGCTAGGCGCATTCGATGGAACGGTGCAGGCATTCGGTCTGAAACTGTCCGATCTCGACATGCACACCAACGGCGCGGCATTCATCGTTGCGCAACTGACCAGCCTTGAGCGCGTGGGCGAAGTAGACCCGGAGTGGCTTGCAGAAGTTACGGAAGAAGCAATGACTTCCAATGCACTTGAAGCGATCCGCACCGAGGCTGGCCGCTTTGCTTACACGATGGAAGGGGCCATGCGGGACGGCCCCACTCCGTCAGCTCGATCCGTAGTGGATCATCCCAACGGCACGCCTAACGCGCCGTGATTTTTTCAATCGCGTCCTTCTTCTGGGCCAGCGTGTAGCCCTCGCCAAAGTACCCGTCTGTCACGGTGTCGCGCTCATGGCCGACGATCTCTTGAACAAGTGACAACTCGACGCTGGCTTGTCGCATCCGGGTAATGGCGGTGTGTCGTAGGCTGTGGAAGACAAGTCCGTCTTCCTTCATGCCGATCTTAGTCAGGAACGTGCCGAACCAACGGCCCAGATTGCGGCCATAGCCTTCCTTCGTGTTGTGCGTGAACGACATGAACATGCGCGGTTGCTTGGCGCAGCCTTCAACCCATTCAAGAAAGCCTAGCTTGACCAACTCGGAATGAACGGGCACGCGGCGCTTGGCGGCAGACGACTTGAGACTTTTGTTTTCACCATCTGCGTTGATGTCGATGTACCAAATACCATCATCGCTTCGAATGTCAGACGGCACCAGTTGCGCGACTTCCCGCAACCGTGCCCCAGTGAACATGGCGAGAAGCGTTCCCCACTTGTGATCGTCTTTCTTGACCAACCCGGAGCGGTTTTCCGTCAACTCGGCATAGAGGCGGGAAAGCTGTTCCTTGCTGTAGGCTTTGCGCTTCTCGGCGGCTTGCTTGGCCTTTGCAACCTTCATGCCGTCGAACAACTTGTGCGGCGCGCGACCATGCCGCTCTGCCCAGTCCCAGAAGCGGCGGAACATGTCGATGTAACTATTGACGGTCTTCACGCCCATCTTGGGCAAGCCGGGAACGGCAATAGCATCCTGCAAACTCAGTTCGCGGGTTTCGGGCTTGGTCTTGCGGTTGGCGGGCAGGGCTTGCACCAGCTTTTTCATGTCAGCGGCGTCTTGGCGGCTGATCTGGTCCATCGGGCGGTCTGGTCCGAAATGCTCCACCAGCAGGGCAAGATAGGCATCCGCCTTGTTCCGCATCTCCTGAGACCATTGCGGCCCATGCTCGGCTTTGAAATCTGCGATGGCCGCGCTCAGAGACGCGGAGCGGGCCTGTGACGGCTTCGGCGCGGTCTGGGCATGTTCGTTGAAGGAATAGCCCTCAAGGCTCTCAGCGCGGCTCAGAAACTTTCTGATCTGGTCACGGCGGGCCTTGCGCATCTCGTGGCGCAGGGACGGGGCATTCTCGGCCCATTGCGCGTCTGTGAGGCCCGCTGAGGCCCGGAAGGCGTCTGGGTCAAGGAACATGTCCGACAGGTCTTCATGGCCCTCTGCGGCGTCCTCATGGGCAGCGAGTTCTTGGCGCAGGGCGTCAAGGGACCGATCCGGCAACCCGGTATCGTTCAGCCGCTCAACATACCGATCCAGCGAAGCCGCGAAGTAGCTTCGCACCATGTCCCGCATCTCGTCTTGCCTGAGCCTTGCCAATGCCTTGTTATCCCGAACCAATCGCCCGCATGATGCAAGATGACGGGCCAGATCGCCAGCCCGATCTGGGCACTTGGTGCGAAGGGAAATCCTGACGGTGCGGCGGCTTTGGCGGTCGGGGGAAGGCAAGGGCCAGCGGAAATAGTAGACCCCGTGGCGCGACGGCGAAAGGAAGGCTGACAGTTTCATGGGCGTGGTGCTCCACTTTGTGTCGCACTTGCCTGCCCAACCCTTAAGTCGTTGATTTAGAATGAAATGGCGGAGAGACAGGGATTCGAACCCTGGGTAGACGTTAATCCACAACGGTTTTCGAAACCGTCCCGTTCGACCACTCCGGCACCTCTCCGCACGGGTGGTGGCGCGTCTTTAGGCAAGAGGCGCGACTGCCGCAAGAGGATCGGGCCTCATTTTGTATCTTAACCCTGCGCCGGGTTATGCGACTCTCACTCCCTTGTACCGGTGCTCACACGCGAAGGGCTTGATGCGGGAGGGGCGTGGCATGAAAGGAACTGTCAGTGTTCAGCACTCTGGGGCCCTGTAGGGTCCGTTGACCGAACCGATCGACCGGGAGCACCGAGGCCTCGGCGCAGGCGCTATCCGGGCCAAACCCTGCGACGGATCAGATCGGTGCCCGCGCGGCCCCGATGACCGCTTTTATAATGCCGCCATGATCCGTTGGGCCGATGTGGCATTCGGAATGATACCCTGCGGGCAGAGCGTTGCGGCAGCTTGGTTCATGGCACAAGTGGTATTCTGACCCGCTGATACTTTCGGCCCCGCTCAAGCCCGGCCTTGCCTTGACAGGCATGGGACCGCGTGAAATAGCCCCGTCGTGGCCGTAAGGATTCTTGCGGCCAATTGATTTTTACGCCTGTCCCCTTGGGACGCGCTGTCCGAGGTGGTCTGGCATCCGATGGGTGTCGGCCGGAACGCCCCGAAAGGGGGACCGCAGGACGCGGATACATAGCAAGGAGAGAGCGGATGTTTGCCGTTCTGAAAACCGGTGGGAAGCAGTACCGGGTCGCCGAAGGCGACGTGCTTCGCGTGGAGCGTCTGGCTGCAGAAGCCGGTGATACGATCCAGTTCAACGATGTGCTGATGCTCGGCGGAGACAAGGTCACCGTCGGCGCGCCCCTGATCGCCGGAGCCGCCGTTCAGGCCGACGTGATCGATCAGATCAAGGGCGAAAAGCTGATCCATTTCGTCAAGCGCCGCCGGAAACATTCGTCGCAGCGCACCAAGGGCCACCGCCAGAAGCTGACGTTGCTGCGGATCACGTCGATCTTGGCCTCGGGTGGTGACAAGTCGGGCGTCAAGGTTGCGATGGGCACCGGGTCACTGTCGGCCGCAGACAAGGCCACCGCCAAGCCCGCGTCGAACAAGCCCAAGACGTCGAAGTCTGGCAACAAGTCGGTCGCTGGCAAAAAGTCGGATGACGGTGTTTCGACCGCAACCAAGGTGGCTGTGGCCACCGGTGCGGCTGTCGCCGCTGGTGCCGCCGTTGCTGCCGGTGCTGTCGTCGCCAAGAACGCGGCCGACACGAAGCAGGCCGCGGCTCCCAAGAAGGCTGCTGCAAAGAAGGCCGATGCAGCCGAAGCCTCGGTCGGAAGCAAGCCCGGCAACCTGCTGAAAGCAGCGCGCGGGGACAAGGCCGACGATCTGAAGAAGATCTCTGGCGTGGGTCCCAAGCTGGAAGGCCTGCTGCACGAGAATGGTGTATTCCACTTCGACCAGATCTCCGCTTGGGGACCGGCCGAAATCGAATACATGGATGACAAGCTGTCGTTCAAGGGTCGCATCGAGCGCGACGATTGGATCGATCAGGCGACCAAGTTCGCCGCAGAACAGGAGTAAGGACAGATGGCACACAAGAAAGCCGGTGGCTCCTCCCGCAACGGCCGCGATTCTGCGGGTCGTCGTCTGGGCGTGAAACTTTTCGGTGGCCAGGCGGCCATCGCAGGCAACATCATCGTGCGTCAGCGCGGCACCAAATGGTGGCCGGGCGAAGGCGTGGGCCTTGGTCGGGATCATACGATCTTTGCCACGACCGACGGCGCCGTGACGTTCCGCAAGGGCTTCAAGGGCCGCACCTATATCAGCGTCCTTCCCGTGGCGGAGGCAGCCGAGTAAGCCGAACCTTCAGGTTCACCTTTTCAAGGGGATCGGCGACAAGCCGGTCCCCTTCGTCGTTCATGCCCCCATCTGACCGCGAGGTTCCGATGATCAACCGCATCCCCCATGCTGCCGATCAGCCGCATGTGCCGACCCTGACGGGACCGCGCATCGTTCTGCGTGCGCCACAATCCGGTGATGCGGCGAGGCGGCTGGCCCTGGGCCACTCATCGGAGGTCTTGCAGGCCTACGGCATGGATTCTGCGACCGTGCCGTCGTTGACCGAAACGGCATGCCAAGGATGGCTGGCGGAGCAACAGGCGGCGCTGGCGTGGATGATCACCCTGGGCGGCGATCTGATCGGAACAGTGCGTCTGCATAGCCACGTCATGGCTGACCGTCGGGCAAACCTTGCCATCGGCCTGCTGGATGCAGCGCATCTGGGGCAGGGATACGGCACCGAAGCATTGCGTCTCGTGATTGAACAGGCCTTCGATGGCATGGGTCTGAACCGGTTGTCGCTGCGGGTTCTCGACACCAATGAACAGGCGATCCGGTGCTATGCCAAACTGGGTTTCGTCACCGAAGGACGCGAGCGCCAGTCGGCGCGCACCGCCGACGGCTGGCGCGACGATGTGATGATGGGACTTCTGGCCTCCGAATGGGTGCCGGATTGAGCGTTGCAGTCCTTCCCTTCGTGGCCTTCGCCATCAGTCAGGTCGGCACACCCGGCCCGGCGAACATGGCGTTGATGACCACGGGTGCGGCCCACGGTTTGCGCGCGGCGCTGCCCTTCGTGGCGGGCGTTGCACTTGGCAAGCAGCTTGTCATCTGGCCTGTCGGCTTCGGTCTGATGGAATTGGCCGACCGCGCGCCCTGGGCATTCGAGACGCTGAAATGGATCTCCGCTGCCTATATCGTCTGGTTGGCCTGGCGCGTTGCACACATGCGCCTGGAACATAGGGGCGCGGCAAAGGCACCGGGTTTTCTTGCCGGGCTGATTGTTCACCCCCTCAACCCAAAGGCCTGGGCGATGATCACCGGCGGGTTCACCGCCTTCACCGCTCCCGGCACGCCCGCTTTGCAGGCGACGGCGACCATCGCCGCGATCCTTCTGGCGACACAGGTTGTGTTGCACCCGCTCTGGACCTGGGGCGGCAGCCTGGTCGCTCATCACCTTCGCGGCACCACCGGGGAACGTTACCTGATGTGGACCCTCGCCACCCTTACCGTAGTTAGTGTTTTGTTCGTATTGTTCGGAGGAGGAACGTAATGACCCCGCAACGTGCGCCCCTGCGCGTCGATCGTGTCGAAACCGGTGACCAGGCCATACTGACCACCAGTCGCCTGACGCTGCGACCCCTGCGGCGCAGCGACATGGGTCTCATCGACCTCTATGCGGGCGACAAGCGCGTAGCGTTGAACACACCGTCGATTCCGCACCCCCTGCCGCCGGGTGCAACCGATGCCTTCGTCACCCGTGTCATGGCGGGCGAAGGAGAGGATACCGTCTGGGCGATGGACGCGACCGCCGCCGGGCTTGATGAAATTGTCGGGGTCGTAAGCCTTAAGCGAATGGACCGCGACCAGTGGGAAATCGGTTACTGGGTTGGACCTGCCGTTTGGAACACCGGCCTTGCATCCGAGGCTGTGACCGCGCTGATCGAAGCGAACCCGATGAATGCCAAACAGATTTTCGGAACGATCTTTCAGGACAACCCGGCCTCGGCCCGTGTTCTGACCAACGCCGGGTTCGACTACATCGGTGACGCCGAGACGTTTTGCGTCGCGCGCAACGCCGTCGTTCCGACCTGGACCTATATTCGGCAGATGCCCGCCAGCAAGGTGTGACCCCATCGCTTGAGCCTCTGGGCAAAGGCGTCTATCGGACGGGTCTGATCGCCCAGCGGATACCAGTCTCATGAAGTTTCTCGACCTCGCACGTGTATATATCCGCTCCGGCGGCGGAGGGGCGGGTGCTGTATCGTTCCGGCGCGAGAAATACATCGAATACGGTGGCCCTGATGGCGGCAATGGTGGGCGCGGCGGCGATGTCATCGTCGAAACCGTCGAGGGTCTGAACACCCTGATCGACTTCCGCTATCAGCAGCACTTCTTCGCCAGGTCAGGGCAGGGCGGCATGGGCAAGCAACGCACCGGCAAGGATGGCGACAGCATCGTCCTGCATGTTCCCGTCGGCACGGAAATCCTCGACGCCGATCAGGAAACCGTCATCGCCGATATGGACAAGCCCGATCAGCGCATCGTGCTGGCCAAGGGCGGCAACGGCGGCTTCGGCAACCTGCATTTCAAATCCTCGACCAACCAGGCGCCGCGTCGTGCCAATCCGGGACAGGAAGGCGTGGAGCGGGAAATCTGGCTGCGCCTGAAGCTGATTGCGGACGTGGGCCTTCTGGGCCTGCCCAACGCGGGCAAGTCGACGTTTCTGGCTGCGACCTCGAACGCGCGGCCCAAGATTGCCGACTATCCTTTCACCACGCTGGTTCCGAACCTTGGTATCGTGGCGGTCGACGGGATCGAATTCGTTGTCGCGGATATTCCCGGCCTGATCGCGGGTGCACATGTAGGCCGGGGCCTGGGCGACCGTTTTCTGGGCCACGTTGAGCGGTCCGGCGCGCTGCTGCATCTGGTCGACGGCACCACCGATAATGTGGTCGAGGATTATCAGACCATCATAACCGAGCTTGAGATGTATGGCGAAGACCTTGTCGGCAAGCCGCGCCTGACGGTCCTGAACAAGACCGACGCCATCCCCGACGATCAGCTGGAAGAAAAGCGCGCCGCCCTGTCGGAGGCCATCGGAAGCGAGGTCATGACCATGTCCGGCGTGTCGGGCGACGGCGTGACAGACGTGTTGCGCGCCCTCCGGATCCTGATTGGACGCGCGCCCGCATCGGAGCCGGATGACAGCATCTCGGACGCCCCGTGGTCACCGGTCTGACATCCGGCCACGGGGCCGTCGCGCTGCGCGACGCGCGACGGGTCGTCGTCAAGATCGGCTCGGCCCTTCTGGTAGATACCGAGACGGGCGCTGTCCGCGCGCCGTGGCTGGCCGGTCTGGCCGCAGATGTGGTCGAATTGCAGCAGGCGGGCGTGCAGGTGATCCTGGTATCGTCCGGTTCGATCGCCCTTGGCCGCCGAGTCCTGGGTCTGACGCCGCCCTTGTCGTTGGAGGAATCGCAGGCCGCCGCCGCCGTCGGCCAGTTGCGCCTGGTCGCTGCCTATGACGAGGTGCTGGCCCCTTCGGCCCAGATCCTGCTGACACTGGACGACAGCGAAAACCGCCGCCGTTACCTCAATATGCGTGCGACCTTC
>Ga0207903_1000497_pt1 | contig 11435 bp, 13 predicted proteins | sample MalvirmetaMSP131_FD_184234 | JGI IMG/M metagenome (GOLD analysis project Ga0207903, IMG submission 184234) | Marine viral communities from the Deep Pacific Ocean - MSP-131 (SPAdes) | ecosystem: Environmental > Aquatic > Marine > Oceanic | place: Atlantic Ocean | collected 2011-06-25
GATCGACAAGGGCGTTTCCCGCGTCGATATCCACGCCTGCATCGGCATAGGTGAGGCCATTTTTCGTCATCGTCATCCCGACCTGTCTGTTTGTCGGCTGCGGCGTATCAGCCGGGGCAGTTCGCTTCAATGGTGCAAGCTTGACGGCGGGTGAGGGTTTGCCTGAAATGCGCCCGATATGAGGGCCGATATGGAATTGATGGACATCTACGGCGCCTTCTTCGGGATGCAATCGCTGCTGGCACCGGAATATATCGTGCCCGCCATGATCTTTGCTTTCGGCCTGTGGCTGTGGCGGCGACCGGGAATCGGGTTCTGGGCCTGGCTGACGCCCCGGTCGATCTGGGGTCACAGGTCGCACCGGCTGGACCTGATCCTGTTCGGGATCGGGCGTCTGCTGGTGCTGTCGGGTCTGCTGGCGCGACTGACGGTGACGCCGTTCATCGCCACCTGGGTCGCCGACGCGATCGGCAGCGGAGCGGTCGAGATGTCTCCCTGGACGCTGGCGGCGCTGATGTTCGTGGTGGGCGACCTGACGCTTTACTGGATGCACCGCGTGCTGCATGGCTGGTCCGCGATCTGGCCCCTGCATGCGCTGCATCACAGCGCCGAAGTGATGACCCCTGTGACCGCCTATCGCCATCATCCCCTGATGCAGCTGATCGTTCCGCTGGGTTATTCCGCGGTGATCGGCATCGTGTCCGGTCTGGCGATCGGCGTGCTGGATGCGGGACCCACGGTGGCGGAAATCGCCGGGGTGAATGCCTTTCTGGTAATCAGTCACGCGGCTTTGGCCAACTTCCGGCACAGTCATGTCTGGATCGGCTATGGTCCGGTGCTGGAGCGGTTGTTCATCTCGCCGGCGCAACATCAGATCCACCATTCCACCCTGCCCCGACATCACGGGCGCAACTTTGGCGAGGTCCTGTCGGTTTGGGACTGGATGTTCGGCACGCTCTATCTGACGCGGGGCATCGAAGTTGTGCAGTTCGGTTTGGAGGATGAGCCGAAGCTCACCACTCATACCCTGCGCGCGGCCCTGTGGGAGCCGCTGCGGCGTCTTGGGCGTGGCTGAAGCTATTCGTCCGTTGTCGTCGCGCTCGTGTCCGTCGCAGCCCGGCTGCCAGCGAAGATTGCCGCGCCGATGACGATGATGGCGGCGATCAGGAAGCCGCCGTTGCTGTCGGACCCGCCGCTGGACGGCGCGGGCTGAAGCACGCCTGCGTTGCCGGAGCCGAGGGACAGACTGCCGATCAGAACGGCGGCAGCGAGGGTTTTCGTCAACTTCATGAAAATACTCCGGTTGTGCGCGTGGACCTTAGGAACGACATGACGCTGCGGCAAGCGTAAACGCCTCATGAAATTCTCTCGGTGATTGATATTCTGCTTGATGGGACAGGCGGTTTCGCAGGTCAGAAACCTTCAGCCGCGCAGCACAGCCTTTGCCCCCATCGTCACGAAGAACCTGTTCACCAGCACCGACATGACGAAAACCACAGCCATGATCGCCATCAGCGTCAACATGGCCCCGGTGTCCAGTTGGAAACCCGACAGCGCGACCAGTGCGAACATGGCGATCGCCAGTTGCAGGGCCAGCGCGATAAGCCCGCCGAATACCGCGAATCGCCAGGCCGCAGCACTGTCGGGCACCGCGCCGATGGCCCGGCCCCAGCCTTGACCGGCGGCGAGTGCGGCGATCATAGGGGGAATGATCGCTATGGCACCGGAGGGAATCGCCACTGCGAAAACCTGCACGACGATCATGCCGAATGCGGTCAGCGCAATATGCGTCCCGACAAGAACCAGGGTATATCGGACCAGAAATGGTGTTCGCGCGTCGGTCATCCTGTGTCTCCTGTCTTGACCCCTCCGGGCCATCTGGTATCGCATCGACCCAGGGGGCCTGTAGCTCAATTGGTTAGAGCAGGGCGCTCATAACGCCTTGGTTGCGGGTTCAAGTCCTGCCGGGCCTACCATATTCCCCCTGCCCCGCGCGCCGTCCGATCAGCGCGGCACGACGATCTCGGCTTTCAGGCCGCCCAGGTCGGAGACCCCGAGCCGCAAGGCTCCGCCATGCGCGCGGGCCACATCGCGTACGATGCTCAGACCCAGACCTACGTTGCCGGATGTATTGGAGCGCGCTGCATCCAGCCGAGCAAAGGGGCGCATCGCCTCCATATGGTCCTTGCGTGCGATACCCGGCCCGTCATCCTCGACCACGATCACGATGGACGAGGTGGCAAGCTGCATCGATACCCGCACCTCAACTCCGTATCTCAGCGCATTCTTGACAAGGTTCGCAACCGCGCGGCGCATCCCGTCGGGAAAGATATCCGCTTCAACCGGGATGCCCGTGACCCGCAGGTCGCGCCCGGGCGCAGCCATCGCAACGGCTTCGCGGACCAGTGAAAGAACCTCGGTGCGGGTCCGTTCGTCCGTTGCGCTTTCGCGCGCGAAGTCGAGGAAGGTGTCGATGATCCGCTCCATTGCATCGACGTCGTCGGCCAGCGCCTGTGCCTCGGCCGAGTCCATCATCGACAACTCCAGTTTCATCCTGGTCAGCGGCGTCCTGAGATCGTGGCTGACACCCGAGAGCAGGAGCGTGCGTTGTTCGATATGGCGATCTATCCGGGCGCGCATGTCCAGAAACGCCATGCCCGCCGCCCGCACCTCGGTCGCACCGGAAGGACGGTAGTCCGTCATCTGGCCGCGCCCGAAGGCCTGGGCCGCGCGGGCCAGACGGCGAATCGGGCGGATCTGGCCGCGCATGAACAGAAAGGACACCGCCGTCATCAGGATCGCGGTTCCGAACATCAGCACCAAAAGCTGATGCGGATTTGCCGTCGAGACTTCGTTGCGGGAAAACATCAGGCCGGTCCCGTCCGCGAACCCCAGGCGCACCTTCTTGCGATCGGTGCGCGTGTCGATGGTCACCAGATCGGGAAAGCGGCTCATCAGCGTGTCGCGCATTGCACGGCCTGACAGATCCCAGAACCGCGTCATCATGGCATCGGGCGGGTCGACAAACGCGATCTCCAGCGGTTCTCCCAGTTCCGGTCGCGACCGGACGAGGGTGATTTCGCGCGCCATGTTGGATGTCATCTGAACCGTGGCATCCTCGTAATGGCGTTGCAGGAACATCACCGCCACGGCAAGCTGGATCGCGACGACCGGAACGATCAGGATCAGCGCGGCGCGGGCATAAAAGCTGCGTGGCAACCAGCGGCGCAGCAAGCTGCTGCGATACGGGTCCGAACGGACGGGGTCGTGTCCGGGACGATCGAGACCGGAAGGATCCAGAGGAGTGTACATGACCGAAAGCTACCCCTCCGACGGCCGGGTTGGAAGCGATCTGATCCGGGTATTGGCTCCGAACCCCTCGCCCATGACCGCCGAGGGGACGAACACCTTCGTCCTGGGCAGGTCCGATGTCGCCATCATTGATCCGGGTCCAGCCCTGGACGCGCATCTGGACGCAGTGGAACGGGCGGTGGCGGGCCGCCGGGTTATCGCGATCCTGATTACACATTCGCATCTGGACCATTCCCCCGCCGCAAAACCGCTGTCGCGCCGGCTGCAAGCGCCGGTGCTGGGGTTCGGCCCGTCGACGGCAGGCCGCACACCTGAGATGGAGGCTCTAACGGGTCTGGGTGGCGGAGAAGGCGTGGACCACGATTTCATGCCGGATCGGCTGTTGTCGTCGGGCGATCTCGTTTCAGGGGACGGTTGGTCGCTGCGCGCACACTGGACGCCCGGACATATGGCCAACCACCTGTCCTTTGAATGGGCAGAAGCGGCGACCGTATTCACCGGTGATACCGTTATGGGTTGGGCCAGCACGATGATTTCCCCGCCCGATGGCGATCTGGGGCAGTTCATGGACGCGATGGACAGTCTGGAGCGGCTGGAAGCGAAGGTGTTTCATCCCGGCCACGGCGGACCGGTTCATGCCCCCGCCGCCCGCTGCCGCGCCTTGCGAGACCACCGGCAGGCCCGCACTGCGGCGATTCTGATGGCGCTGGACCAGACCCACACGATCCCGGGCATCGTGGCACAGATCTATGCCGACACCCCTCCCGCCCTTCTGGGGGCAGCGGGCCGCAATGTGCTGGCCCATCTTCTTCACCTGATTCAGCAGGGCCTGGTCACAGCCACCCCGGTAGCGGGCCCCGACGCATGCTACAGTCGCGCATGACACCCTGCACAAAAATACCACGCGCCCCCCTTGCGCCACGCGCCGCGCTTGGCTAATCCCGCCCTCGGTATTCCGGCGTAGCTCAGCGGTAGAGCAGTTGACTGTTAATCAATTGGTCGTAGGTTCGATCCCTACCGCCGGAGCCAATCTTCCTTGATTTCATTGAGGAAATTGGCAATCCATAAAATCTACTAACAGCCTACTTACAGAATTTACTCTGTCGAAGCAGGTTCTTCGTTCGTCTGCGGCTCAAGCGATGTGCCGTTTTGCAACGCCTCAAGTAACTTCAATGGATCAAGTGCCTTAGACCGGAGACCTTCGATTTTCTTCTGATAACGGCCTGCGTCTGGACCCCAATCAAAGTATATGCCGTGGTCTTGTTGTCGAAGTTGATCTGCTTCATGGGCGTCAATAGATAGGGAAATGGTTGACAGAAGCAGAGTCGCGTCTTTGCCGACTACTTTCCCAAACACTTCAAGTTCGTAGTCGCCTGCTGCAAAGTCGAAGCCTCGTATGTCTGTCGGAGTCAAAAAATGGTGATTGGTCGCAATGCCTGCTTCGCTAACAAACAAACCACTTCCACGGGCTAAATCTTTCTCGCCATATACCCAAACATTGAAGTTCTGTTGAGTTTCCCCACGACGCAATCGTATGAATAGATGTTCTAAAACCGTACCCCGCTTTCCCGTCGAATAGAGCAAGGTCCGCAGAAACACCTTTGAAATGCCACCTTCGCCGCCGTCGGGTCCGAAGAACACAACCGTAGGCCGCGTCATTTTTAACTTGCCCCGTCGAATCTGCGAAAACCAAAGTGTCGCTCCTGATATAAGCAATGCTAGAACTGAAATTGCGATAGTCGCAAATTGCATCGAAGTCTCCCGGCCTGAATTTGGACGAAGGTAACATGCAAGTTCCCGCAGTGACTATCCAATATGCACAAAAAAGCCGCCCCCCGAAGGGACGGCAGTTAGACACTCTTGCGGAGTTCGTTAAGGGTATTCGCACAACCCTGCAACGGTCGCGCGATGGTCGGCGGGAAGTGCCCACAGGGGCACCGCCAAGACGGCCGCTGTGGCAAGATCAAGGTCACCTAGCCCTTCCCCCGTCAGAACGTCCATGACGCTTTGCGCAGGCGACGACAGGGCCACAGTCAGCACGTCGGGCAGGTCTACCCCTAGCCGATGCCCGAACAAGTGCGCCACGCGGTCAGCGGGCGACGGTAGGCCGTCAATGGGCCGTTCAATGCGGTCGGCGGCGAAGGGGGCGGCAAGCTGGCCTGTGGGCACCAAGGGCTTGGTCAAGGAACGCCACCCAGCTGGGGCAATTCCGCTCAGGATCGAAGGTGTCGAACGGAACGGGTGTGATCGTCCTTGCTTTCGACACGTAGTCTTCAGGCAAGGTATGATGCGGATTTATTCCGTGAGGCCCTGTTTGAAAGGGGGGGGGCAAGCCCTGCATCCCCGGGCGGAAGTCGCGCGACAAACCTGTCAAATACGACAAGCGGCGATACAAGCGAAGCAGTCGGATCGAGATCATGTTCGGACGCCTGAAAGACTGGCGTCGGGTTGCCACCCGCTACGACAGATCCCCGACGGTTCCTTTCATCAATCGCGCTCGCAGCAAGCGTCTTGTTCTGGGTATACATCAATGATGTCTGGAGCCTAATTCCGCATGTTATGGGGTAACAGGATCCAGATCAGTCACCTTTCCGTTGCGGCCGCATTATCGTCATACAGCAGCAATTCATTTGGCTGGAGGTGGAAATCGAGCTTCGATCCGAAGACCCGGTTGATTGTCTGAAACCTCAAGGTTCGCATGATGAAGTTCCGCGATCGCTTTGCACAGGCTCAACCCCAAACCGTTGCCCCCTGTCGTCCGGCTTTTCTCGCCGCGATAAAAGCGTCTGAACACCTTTTCACGATCTTGGGGCGCGATTCCGGTACCAGTGTCAGAAACACTGAGAACGGGACATTCATCCATGTATGAGGTCGCCAGTGTTATCGTTGTGCCTTTGGGGGTATGCCGCAACGCGTTTTCAGCAAGATTGGAAATCAGCTGCATCAAAAGGTCGGGGTCGCCCAAAACGACGACAGGTTGATCCGACACCTTCAGGTCAAGTTTTTGTCCGCCGTCCTCTGCCGAAGGTTCGAACGCTTCGTAGACGTTTGTGAGGAGGCTTCGCAGGTCGGTGCGCTGAAAACGCTCGCGCCGATCCCCCGCTTCTATCTGAGCAATCCGTAAAAGCGCATTGAAGGTGCTGATGATATCCTCGGTCTGTTCCAGCGCGATAACGGCGTCCTGGGGATTTATGACCTGCTGGCCGGACATCTTCTCAAGGCGCTGCCGCAAACGTTGTAAGGGTGTGCGAAGATCATGTGCGATGTCGCTGGAAATCTGGATCTGACTTTCCATCAGGTTTTCAAGCTGTTCCAAGGTGTCGTTGATGCTGATGGAGACGCGTGACAAATCGTCGTTCGATGTAGCATCGGTCGGGATACGCGCAGCAAGCTGGCCCGCCGCCACCTGTTCCATTGTACCTGAGATCGCTTCAATCCTGCGCTCCGTCAGGCGGCCGACCCAAACACCCGCAAACGTTCCGAATGCCATGATGAGAATGAAACCTGCGACCAGCGTGATGCCAAGTGCCTCCAGAACCTCGGCTATCACATGGTTTCCAGTTCCTTGTAGCAGCGTATACGGACCAATGTTGCTTTGCGCGATCCAGTAACCAGAGACTTCGTCTGAATGCTCGCCCTCAATATCAACTCTGTCGGCTGGGATGTATCCTTCGGACACCGCCCCTTCCATTGCGTAAACATTACCTGCCAGTATTGTTCCGTCCGGGCCAAGTAGCTGAAAAATGCGTGCATTCTCGAAATTGACATCGGCCATGACATCGACGCTCTTGACCAGCTCTTGAATGCCGTTTTTGTCGTAGATTTCAGCAAGGATTATTATATCCGAGGACATCTGATCGTGCAGCCAGTCGCGGACCTCGTAGTTAGTGAACCAATAGGCACCAACGAAGATGACAGCCGACAAGACAGAATAAAGGAATGCGAACTGCAGCGACAGTCGCAGCGATGTCCGGCCAAGCCTAAGCATGCATGCTGTATCCGGACCCGCGCACGGTATGGATCAATTGCCGGTCAAAGGATTTGTCGACCTTGTTCCTGAGCCGTGAGATGTGGGTTTCCACGACATTCGTCTTCGGATCGAAGTGGAAATCCCACACGCCTTCAAGCAGCATCGTCCGTGTAACCACCCGTTCGGCATTGCGCATGAGATAGACCAGCAGCCGGAACTCACGTGGCTGAATCTGGATCGGAGCCCCTGCCCTGACAACTGTGTGCTTGATCAGATCGACTTCCAGATCGGCAAGCTGCAATCTTGTCTCTTCGGTCTGCATCGGGGGGCGGCGTGCCAACGCCGTAAGGCGGGCAGAGAGTTCCGAAAATGCGAAGGGCTTCACCAGGTAGTCGTCTGCACCGGCTTCCAGACCATCGACCCTGTCGTTTATGCCGCCCATGGCGCTCAAAATGATGATTGGCGTGGCGACATCCGCGCTGCGGATCGACTTGACCAACGACAATCCATCCAGTCCCGGCAACATCCGGTCGATGACCATGACGTCAAAATCGCTGTCGAGCGCGCTGAGAAATCCGGTCTTACCATCTGCTGCCCGTTCGAACATATGCCCAAGCTCCCGCAGGCTTGAGCAGATGTAGTCGGCAGTTTCTTGATCATCTTCCACGATCAGGACGCGCATAGAGCTCACTTTCGAATTGTGTTTCGAGATTACTTCCAAAATTCTCGATCCACCATGGTCGCCACATTACCAATCGGTATAGACACGACCACCAGCAGGCCAGATCGACTGCCTTAATCGAGAGCTTGAAGCTCCAAGAGGCAGACATGGTCACGCTCGATACCAATATCCCAATCCAACCTCGCTCGATTGGGATTCCTCGCCCTTTCAGGCTTTCGATGTCAGATCGCAGATTTCTCCTCGCGGCGCTTTGTACGCTGCTGGCCATCCGCGTCCTGTTCATGTTGTGGCTGCCTTTCACGGACACGACAGAGGCGCGTTACGCCGAGATAGCACGAAAAATGATCGAGACGGGGGACTGGATCACGCCTCAATTTGATTACGGCGTTCCCTTCTGGGGCAAACCGCCGCTGCACACATGGCTTTCCGCTCTTGGCATGCAGATATTCGGTATCGGAGGTTTTGGCGCACGTATCTTCATATTCCTGTCGGGGCTGACGGTTCTCGGCCTGACTGGCAGATTCATGAAACGGCAAACGGGCGCAGACCAAGCACTTGTCGTGATGGTCGTGCTGTTTTCGTCGATCCTGTTCTTCGGGGCCTCGGCATTTGTCATGACCGATATGGTCATGACACTTGGCACAACGCTGAGCATGGTCGCTTTCTACACTCTTGTGACCGATCGCCGCAGCGGCGGGATTGTCTGGGGACACCTGTTCTTTGTCGGGTTGGCTATCGGATTGCTGGCAAAAGGGCCCGTCGCGTCTGTTTTGACGCTGATGCCAATCGGGCTTTGGCTAATGATCGGACGCCGCTGGTCTCTGCTGGCGGCGCTTCCATGGCTGTCCGGGACAGTACTGCTTTTGGCGCTGACGCTGCCGTGGTATGCCGCCGCAGAGCTGAAAACACCGGGTTTTCTGCGCTATTTCATCATCGGCGAACACTTTGAGCGCTTCACCGTATCAAACTGGCAAGGTGACCTCTACGGTGCCGGGCACGCACGGGCGAAGGGCCTCATTTGGCTCTACTGGCTTGGTGCATTCCTGCCGTGGACACTGTTTGCAGGCTGGCTGCTTTTGCGCGCGAAGAACGTGGTGGCGGTCATCAAGGCAGACAATCGAGGCTGGCACAGCTATCTTCTGCTCTGGGCTATCGCGCCAATGCTCCTCTTCATGCCTGCTGCCAACATTCTTGAAGCGTATGTCTTGCCGGGTATTCCGGCAACGATCCTATTGCTGGTGTCCCTTTGGTCCTCGGTTCAAGGATCACCTGGAAATGGTACCAAAGCGATATTCGGCCTTTGTGTAGGCGCCGCCACGGCATTGTTTCTTGCTCTCACGATTCTTGCTCATTTCGCTCCGGACACACTAAACTTGAAGTCGCAAGAGGCGTTGGTCGAGCAGGCTGCACAGATCGATCCGGATATGCGTCTGACCTATTGGGGCAAGCGCAGCTACTCCGCTGAATTCTACACAAGCGGCCAAGCGCAGGTGGCCATAGACCCGCAAAGCCTAAAGGCGCTTGCCTTCAATAATGTCAGGGATGCCGTCGCGGTGCGGCGCGGTGCACTCGACGAAGTCTCGGCAATTCTGGGCGAAAGTTTTGTAAATCTTGGACAGTTTGGGCGCGACTTCCTTCTAGTTGAAGCGGATGCCTCAGGAGCAAAGCCATGAAACTGGCCACAATGCCGATACACGACATTCAGGCAGTCCCGGCGCCTGTAAATGTGCCAGAGCTTTCCTTTGTAATCCCAGCCTTCAACGAGGAAGAAAACATCGCGGAGACGATCCGACGCGTCAATGATGAGGCCCGGACATTGGTACGGTCCCACGAAATTATCGTGGTGGACGATGGAAGCTCGGACAGCACATTCGAGAGCGCGAAGAAGGCCACGGGCCACATTCCTCTGCGTATCCTGCGACTGTCGCGCAACTTCGGAAAGGAACAGGCGATCATGGCCGGGCTTGTGGCTTCGACGGGTTCCGGGGTGGTGATCCTTGACGCCGACCTGCAGGAGCCGCTGTGCCATCTTGCTACCATGCTGCAGCACCGGGCCGAAGGGTTCGAGGTTGTCTATGCAGTGCGCGCACACCGGGACGATGAGCCCTGTCTGAAGCGTTTCTTCAGCGGCGTTTTCTACAAATTGCTAAACTTGGGAACCGAAGCCGATATTCCGGCGGACGCGCGCGATTTCAGATTGATGGATCGCCGCGTAGTGGATGCGCTGTGTGCCCTGCCCGAACGAAACCGCTTCATGAAAGGTCTGTACGGCTGGGTCGGCTTTCGCTCCAAAGCCATACCGATCGAGTTGGAGCAGCGCACAGGCGGAACGTCCAAATTCGGCTTTCGAAACCTTTTGACGCTAGGTCTAACCGGTTTGACGTCCTTCACCAGTTGGCCATTGCGGGTCTGGACCTTGATCGGCATGAGCGTCGCCGCGCTTTCTATTCTGTACGGGTTCTGGATCGCTGCGAAGACGATGATCTTCGGAGTCGATGTGCCCGGCTGGTCAACGCTCGCGGTTGCGGTGTTCCTGTTGGGGGGCGTGCAGCTTATTTCGATCGGGGTGCTTGGTGAATATCTGGCCCGCGTCTTTACCGAGGTCAAAGGACGCCCGGGGTTTATAATCGCGGAAACGCACAGTCTGATTAAGGATCAAAGATGATGCTGAATCAGTTCCTGAGGTTTGGATTTGTCGGGGTGCTTGCAACAGCTGTCCATATGCTCATCGGCGCGACGCTTATCCATTCTGGTTGGTCCGCACTGTCTGCCAACCCGGTTTCGTTTCTGATCGCGTTTGGAGTCAGTTTCATGGGTCACTACGGTTTTTCCTTTTCCGATCAGGAAAAGGAGATAACGACCTCCCTGAAACGTTTCGCATTGGTAGCATTTGGCGGGTTCATCGTGAACGAAGCGCTCCTCGCCGTGCTGGTATGGACTAGCCTCCTGCCCCAGATATCATCACTGATCCTTTCCACCGGCATTGCCGCCATAGTGACCTTCTTCGCCAGCCGGAATTGGGCGTTTCGGCGATTGTCGAAAGATCCCGCCCCGCGAATGCACCTCGGGCGATGAAAGGTTCAACCCAAGGGTCGCGAGTGGTCACCGAAAGACGCTTTTCAAACGCAAACCCGGCGACGTCCACAGGGTACAGGCCTTTGACATGACCGACGAAACTATCGGACGCATACGGCGCTTGTCAGCGAATATGATCGCGTTCAATCCGGCCTCTCGCATATCTGCTCTGCTTTCAACTTCGCCGCGAACCGGCAGTGACGGTCTGTGCATTTTCAGCCGGGCGCATTTGATGCCTTAGGAAAAGTGAGCTTGACAAGCAAACCGGGGTTGTTTGAGCCAAGTTCGAGCTTTGCATCATGCAAATCGGCGATCACGGAAACCAGGCTAAGGCCCAGACCATTTCCTGAAGTGGTCCGACTCCGCTCCAGCCGGTAGAGCCTTCGCAACACGTTC
>Ga0207903_1000498_pt1 | contig 11435 bp, 8 predicted proteins | sample MalvirmetaMSP131_FD_184234 | JGI IMG/M metagenome (GOLD analysis project Ga0207903, IMG submission 184234) | Marine viral communities from the Deep Pacific Ocean - MSP-131 (SPAdes) | ecosystem: Environmental > Aquatic > Marine > Oceanic | place: Atlantic Ocean | collected 2011-06-25
CATTGCTGCTGACAGCGCTCCTGGGGTCCGGTTGGGCCGCCTGGTTCTTTTTCGGCGCACCCGCCCAGGATGACGATCCTGCCCTGACCGCGTTGAAGCAGCGCGTGGCGCAGCTTGAGCAATCCGTGCAGGCCGGCGACCTGAACGCCGGGGTCGACCTGGGATGGATACTGATCAGCAAGACTTCCCGCCTGCCTGATCCGGACCGCGCCGTCACCCTGTTCCGCGAGGCCGCCGGCAAGGGGGTGGTCAGGGCGCAGTACGCCCTGGGCTGGGCCTATGCCAAGGGGCGCGGCGTGCCCATCGATTATACCCAGGCGGCCGAATGGTACCGCGTGGCGGCGACGGCGGGGGGAGACGCCGAGGCGCAGTTCGCGCTGGGCGACTTGTATTTCCATGGCCTCGGGGTGGCCAACGACTATGGCCGGGCCATCGACCTGTACCGCGCCGCCGCGATGCGCGGCCATCCGGTCGCGCAATACCTGATGGGCATCATGTATCAGGAAGGTTGGGGCGTGAAACGAGACCTGGTCGAGGCCTATAAGTGGCTGACCTTGGCCCTTCCTCAGGCGGCGCGGGTCCGGGCTTACAATCCTCAGTTTGATCCCCGTGGTCGGCGCGAACAACTGATGGTCAAACTGAACCGGACCCAGATCAACCAAGCCGAACGCATGGCCCGCGACATGACGGACGGCAAATAAAGGACATCACATGAGGAGGGGCGGGTGATCGCATCGACGCTGCGCATTCTGATCATCGAAGGCAACACGGCGGCGGGCAACGCGGCCATGGCGGCTGCCGGCGTGGGCGCCAACGCGGATCAATACATTGCCGCGGTGCGGCGGACGGTGCCGGATGCGGACATCCGTGTCGCCCATCCCGCCGACCGGACGGATGCGCTGCCGGCGGGCATGACGCTCGGTGACTTCGACGGCGCGATCCTGGGGGGCTCGGGTCTGTTCGTGCGTGCCCAAGGCAACGCCCCCGAGGTTCAGCGCCAGGTCGATATGGTGCGCGCCCTGTTCGACGCCGGGGTACCCATGCTGGGCAGTTGCTGGGGACTGCAGGTCGCGGCGGTTGCCGCCGGGGGCGATGTGGCGCCGAGCCCCAACGGACGCGAGGTCGGCATTTGCCGGGGCATCGCGCTCAGCGACGTCGGGGCCGAGTTTCCCATGTTCGCGGGCAAGCCGCGGATGTTCGACTCTCTTGCCATTCATTACGACGAGGTCACCCGCTTGCCGTCCGGCGCCAGTGTGCTTGCCGCCAACGGTCACAGCCCGATCCAGGCGGCGGCGTTCACATTCGGACATGGGGTGTTCTGGGGGGTGCAGTACCATCCCGAATTCTCATTTTCCCACATGGCGCGGCTGATTCGCCGCTATGGCCCGGATATGGTTACGCAGGGCATCTATCCCAACCAGGCGGCCATGGACCGGGAGACCGAGAGACCGAGAGCATGCTGCGCTTGGACGGCGACGTCGATGAAACCGTGGCTGACGGGGCTGCGCCGGCGGTAGATCTGGGGTTCGATGAAACGGTGACGGATACGGCGATGCGGTGCCGGGAAATCGACAATTGGTTGCAGTTTTGTCGAAGTGAAAAACTGGACTGAATACGGTGTTAGGGTGAAGCGCCCTTAATTTAGTCAGATCAAGCGTCAAATTATAATTGTGTAATATTTAATTTTTAAAATTTATATCGAATAAAATTATATATTACCGTCTGGTATACCAGTAAATATTAAAACTGATTTAATCACAGTAAAAAATGTATTTGATTTTTATATTTAGTCAACAAATCATGATGCGAAAAATTATTAATCAAATCAAGGATAGTACTTTCGTATAGATAGCCTTTTCCGTGAATTAACGGTTATCCTTCAACTGTACTGGGGAAGCCGGGGGCGGCTTTCATTCGATTGGCATATACGGTTTCGCCATCTCCGCGGTGCGGAAGGGGCGGCGTACAGCTTTCGATCAAGGCGCCCGGACTCCGGCGTAGTTCTGTAATGAACAGTCCGCCACAACGCGGACAAGAACGAAGGAGACATCCACTGTGAAACGCATATTGAAGACAGCCGCGTTTGCCTTGGCCGTCGCGGCTGTTGCCGGCGGGGCCCGGGCTGAAACGGGTGTGCATGCAGACAAGATCGTTCTTGGTCAATCGGCCGCTCTTGGCGGACCTGCGGCGGCGTTAGGGATCGGTATGAAAACCGGCCTGATGGCGGCTTTCAAAGAGGCGAATGACGCCGGTGGCGTGCATGGGCGCAAGATCGAACTGATCAGCCACGATGACGGCTACGAGCCCGAGCGCGCGATCGCGAACACCAACAAACTGATCGACCAGGACAAGGTTTTCGCGCTGGTCGGCGCGGTCGGCACGCCGACGTCGAAGGCGGCGCAACCGATCTCGACGGCCAAGATGGTGCCGTTCATCGGCCCGTTCACCGGTGCCGGCTTCCTGCGCGATCCCAAGAATTCCAACGTCATCAACGTGCGTGCGACCTACGACCAGGAAACCGAAACCTGGATCAAGCACCTGACCGAGGATCTGGGCTTCAAGAACATCGCGATCCTCTATCAGGATGACGGGTTCGGCCGGGTCGGACTGTCCGGAGTGACCAAGGCCATGGACAAGCGCGGCCTGAAGATTTCCGCCGAAGGCACCTATCCGCGCAACACCACGGCGGTGAAGAAGGCCATTCTGGCGATCAAGAAGGTCAAGCCCGAGGCGGTCGTCATGGTCGGTGCCTATAAGCCGATTGCCGAATTCATCAAGCTGGCCAAGAAGGTCAAGATGGACGCGGTGTTTGTGAACATCTCCTTCGTCGGGTCAAAGGCGCTGTCGACGGAACTGGGGGCTGATGGCGCCGGTGTCGTCATCACCCAGGTCGTGCCGTTCCCCTGGGACGCCGGTCTGCCCGTGGTCGCCCGCTACCAGAAGGCGCTGAAGGCGCTGGACGCCAAGGAAGAACCGGGCTTCGTCACCTTGGAAGGCTATCTTGTCGGGCGTCTGACCATCGAGGCCCTGACCAAGGCCGGCAAGGACGTCACCCGTCAGGGGCTGCTCGACGCCATCTACAAGACCGGTACCTTCGACCTGGGCGGCGCCAAGCTTGAATACGGTCCCGGCGACAACCAGGGCATGGGCGAAGTGTTCCTTACGGTCATTCAGCCGGACGGTAGTTTCAAGTCCGTATCGAAACTGACGAAATAAAGAATTTGGCATAGGATACGGGTGGCTCTTTTGGAGGAGGGCCACCCGTATCTGCCGAATAAGGCAGGACGGACGATCAAATAACGACGATCAAATAACCAAGAAAAGGGTTTGGGACGATGAATGACCAGGAAAAGCCCGTTGACGAGGATGCGGTGGAGGCCCCTCACGCTGGTGAGGACGGCCTGGAGGATGCGTCCGCGGCGGCGGAAATAGAAGACCACGCGGCGGCTGGTGACGTTTCGGCGGCGGACGGTACGGAAAGCGAAATTACCCCCGAACAACAGCCCGCGTCTGGATCGGGCAGAACGGCCCGTCGCGGCATGGGCATCGGCGGACGCCTGCTGCTGTCCGTTCTGGCGATTTTTGCGACGACCGCCGTTGCCATTGTCATTGGCTGGGTGTCGATGACCGCGTCATCGAACACCATGAGCGAGATTACGCATGTGAAGTCGCCGGCCGTGGCGGATGCGTTTCGGCTGTCGGAAACCGTCGCGCGCATCACGTCCATCGCGCCGGCCCTGGTGGCGGCGAAGACGAATGTCGAGCGCGAGGACATCGCGGCCCGGGTGCAGACCAGCTTCGGGCAATTCGCGAAGATCGTCGCCGGGGCGAAAATCAGCGCCAACGTGATGACCGAACTGCAGTCCGGCGCCGATCAGTTGAAGGCGCTGCTCGGGCAGATCGAGGCAAAAGTCGCTGAACGCAATAAACTGGCCGGCATCCGTGTCGCTGCCATGGACCAATTGCGGGCGCTGCATAAGGAACTCGCCGTTGGCGCGGCCGGGATCATTGACGATGTGACTTTCAATCTTTCCCTCGGTGCCGATGCCGTTGATGGGTCTCAACCCGGCGCGGTGCTGGAATTCGTCGAGTCCGGGGTCGAGCCCCTGTCGGCGGCGATGAACGTGAAGGCCGAGGCCAACCAGATCGTCGGCCTTCTGGGTAACGCGGCGACGGAAACCCAAAGCGAAAGCTTGCAGCCGTTGCGTGAACGGTTCATCGCGTCGAGCGCGCAATTCCGGGACGCCTTATCCCTGATCAACACATCAGACACCGCGCAGAAGCTGGCCGAACAGGGCAGCAAGCTGCTTGCCATCGGTGCCGGTGAAGGCAATGTCTTTGACAACCGCATCGCCGAGTTGAAGGCGCAGGACGACATTGAAGGCCTGATGGCCAAAAGCCGCGAACTGTCGGCGAAGTTCAGCGACGACATCGCGGGCGTGGTCGATGAAGCGGAAACGCAGATGGCCGCGGAGGCGGAGGCCGCCGAAGCTTCCGCCGCGGTGAACAAGAAGGTTCTCATGTTCCTTGCCGGGTTCTCGCTGCTGATCGCCGCGGGCGTCTACCTGATGTACGTGCGCCGTCTGGTCGCCCGTCTGGTGACCCTGTCGGGCAACATGATCGCCCTTGCCGACGGTGATTTGAGCATTGCGGTCGATACCCGCGGCTCGGACGAGATCGCCTCCATGGCCGGTACGGTCCAGGTGTTCAAGGAAAACGCCGAAGAAGTGAACCGCATGTCGGCGGAGCGGGAGATCGAGGAGCGGCGCAACCGCCGCCGGTTGCGCAGCGAGGTCCTGGCGCTCAACAGCGCGCTTGAGGAAGAGGTCGCCAAGGCGGTCGATCTGGTGAAGGAACGGGCGTCGACGGTCGAAAATTCGGCCCGTGCGGCGGCGGACCTGTCGCAGGCGGCCCATACCCAGGCCTCGACCGTGGCCTCGGCTGCCGAAGAAGCGACCATCAACGTGCAGACCGTGGCCAGCGCGGCGGAGGAACTGTCGTCGTCGATCAACGAGATCTCGTCGCAGGTCGGTCGGTCGTCGCAGATCGCCCGCCAGGCGACCGAGGAAGCGGACCGCACCAACGCCCAGATCCAGGGGCTGGCCCAGGCGGCGGAGAAGATCGGCGAGGTCGTCTCGCTGATCACCGACATCGCCGAGCAGACCAACCTGCTGGCCTTGAACGCGACCATCGAGGCGGCCCGCGCCGGCGACGCCGGCAAGGGCTTCGCCGTGGTGGCGTCGGAGGTCAAGAACCTGGCCAACCAGACCGCCAAGGCGACGGAGGAAATCGGCAAGCAGATCGGCGACATCCAGTCGGCGACCCAGAACAGCGTCGACGCCATCGCCGGCATCACCAAGACGATCTCCGACATCAACGAGATATCGTCGTCGGTGGCGGCGGCGGTCGAACAGCAGGGTGTCGCGACCCAGGAAATCGCCCGCAACGTGGAGCAGGCGGCGTCGGGCACGCAGGAGGTGTCGTCCAACATCGTCCAGGTGACGGAGGTCGCGGGTCAGTCCGGCGACGCCGCCGCGCAGCAGTTGGAGGCGGCGGCCCAGGTCAAATCCGGCATCGACCACATGAACGACCGTCTGCTGGAAATCATCCGCGACAGCCAGGACCCGGAATGGGCGGACCGCCATCCCGTCGGCAACAAGGTCAAGGTGGTGGCCGGCGGCGTGGACAGGGAGACGACCCTGCACAGCCTGTCGAAGGGCGGCGGAATCGTGATCGACCGCGGTCTTCAGGTCGCCGAGGGCGAGATGTTCACCATCGAACTGCCGGGCGTGGGCGCGGTCAAGGCGGCGATCGTCGCCAAGACCGATGACCGGACCCATGCGCGTCTCGAATTGGATGAGGATCAGACGGACACGTTCCGAATGTACGTCGACGGCCTGACCTGATCGGTTTCGTCCTTGTGTCGGGCGCAGTTTGGCGCGATTGATAATCGGGAGGCCGCGGCGGATCCATGCCGCGGCCGGTTCCCGGGAGTAAGTCATTCCTAAGCCAGAAACCCTTCCGTCGCCGCTGCGCATCGTGCTGATGACGGCGCTGGCCATCACCGCCTTCGCGTCGAATTCGCTGATCTGCCGGGCGGCCCTGGGGCCGGGATTGATCGATCCCGCGACCTTCACCACCGTGCGTCTGGTTTCGGCGGCGGCGGTTCTGGCCGTGGTCGTATTCGTCCGGCGTGGCCATCTGCCGCAACTCGCCTTCGGCGACTGGCGCGCGGCGGGGGCCCTGTTCGCCTACGCGGTGTTCTTTTCCTTCGGCTATGTCCTGCTGACCACGGGCACGGGGGCGCTGATCCTGTTCGGCTCGGTGCAGCTGACCATGTTCGCCTGGGCGTTTTACGAGGGCGAACGGTTCACCGCCTTCGCCTGGGGCGGGCTGGCGCTGGCGGCGGGCGGGCTGGTCTGGCTGGTGCTGCCGGGCCTGGAAGCGCCCGATCCCTTAGGCGCGCTGTTTCACACCATTTCGGGGGCGGCCTGGGGGGTGTTCTCGCTGCTGATCCGGGGGGCCAAGCACCCCGTAGAATCCAACGCCGCCAATTTCCTGATCTGCGTGCCGCTGACCCTGGTCGTCAGCGCGCTGTTCTGGGCCGACCTGGACGCCACGACGCCGGGTCTGGCCCTTGCGGTGCTATCGGGCGGCCTGGCGTCGGGCTGCGGCTACGTCATCTGGTACTGGGTGTTGCGCTACCTGCCGGCGGCCCGCGCCTCGGCGACACAGCTCTCGGCCCCCGCCGTGGCGGCGCTCGGCGGGGTGGTGCTGCTGGGCGAGGACCTGACGCTGCGTCTGATCGTCACTTCGGCGGCCATGCTGGGCGGTGTGGCCGTCGTTCTGGCGCAGAAAGCGAGGCGAACTTAGAGATGGGGCTGCTCGACCGGTCTAATCTTAAGTGATCTTAACCTTTTCGAACTAGCCGTATGGCTGGAATTCGTGCTCGTCATGCATTAGTAGGTCCATAAACTTAGGATTGATGAAAATCTTTTCACGGCCTTCTTGGACCTCTTGAAGGATGCCGATTTCTGCCAGTTCCTTGAGATATCTTGACGCTGTTGCGCGTTTCGCTATTCCCGCTTCAACAAGATAAGAAATTCGGCAATAGGGCTGCTGGTAAACGGTCTCAATAACTTCTTTGCGATAGAGGTTTGGTTTTTCGCGAGCTGTATACTCACACGCATGCTCGATCAGCTTGGCAATTGCTAGAATTTTTTCCCTAGTCCAATGGGATGTAACCTCAATTGCGTTTAGCATATATATAATCCATTCTTCCCATGCGCCTTCTGTGGTTACCTTAAGAAGGTGATCATAGTACTCATCTTTATGCTGAACAATGTATCGACTCATATACAAAACAGGAATGTCGAGCAGATCTTCACTAATCAAATATAGAATATTCAAAATTCTACCGGTTCGTCCGTTTCCGTCGGTGAATGGGTGAATGGCTTCGAATTGATAATGCGCCATAGCCATGCGTATCAGTGGATCAATTTCCACATTCTCGTGCATAAACCGTTCCCAGTTTGAAAGCTTGTCTCTGAGAAGAGGCTCACCTTCAGGTGGAGTATAAATTATTTCCCCAGTTGCTTCGTTTTTGAGTGCTGTGCCAGGCGTACGGCGAATCCCCATCGCTGTGCCCTTAATTGTCTGGCATACGGCAATCGCTGTTGCCGTTGATAGCGGACGTTCTGCTAGGCTGATGTAGCCTTCGTACAAAGCTGTTCTGTAGCGAAGTGTTTCTTTAGTGGCGGCATCAGCAGTTGCGTCGTTGGTTGCCGCATATCGGAACAAGCGGTCTGTGGTTGTGACGATATTCTCTATTTCTGAGCTGTCGCGCGCTTCTCTGTAAGGAATTGAGTTTATCAATACGCCTTGGTCCGGGATAAGGCGACCAGCTTGTTTGAGCTCAGCTAATGCTGTGCGTGCCTCGATGCACTGTTTTAGGATGCGGTGCGTTTCCACATCTACTTGTGGAGGTAGATCATGCAAGGTGTTGTATGGTCGGCTAGGATCGAAGCGCTGCATATTGAATACGTTCACCTAACTGCATTTTGAAGACACGACAGGAAGATATGTGCATCCTATGCACATGTCACCTTAATACGTACGATTAATGCTTTAATTTGAGCATGTGCGTTAGTTGATATTTTCCCGAAACCGAACGCAAGATGTATTCACTAATTGTAATCACCGCGTCAGCGGCTTGTACTTGATGCGGTGGGGTTCCAGGGCGGCGTCGCCGAGGCGGCGTTTCTTGTCGTCCTCGTAGGCTTGGTAGTTGCCTTCGAACCACACCACCTGGCTGTTGCCTTCGAAGGCGATGATATGGGTCGCCAGGCGATCGAGGAACCAGCGGTCGTGCGAGGTGATGAGCACGCAGCCGGCGAAATCGCCCAAGGATTCTTCGAGCGCCATCAGGGTGTCGACGTCCAGATCGTTGGTCGGCTCGTCAAGCAGCAGCACGTTGGCGCCGGACAGCAGCATCTTGGCCAGGTGCACGCGGTTGCGCTCCCCGCCCGACAGCTGGCCGACCTTCTTCTGCTGGTCGCCGCCCTTGAAGTTGAACTGCGCGACATAGGCGCGGGACTGCATGGCCCGCTTGCCGAGCATGATCTCGTCATTGCCGCCGGAGATTTCCTGCCACACGGTCTTGTCGGCGCCGAGGGCGTCGCGGCTTTGGTCGACGTAGCCGAGCACCACCGTGTCGCCGACGCGGATGTCGCCGCCGTCGGGCGTTTCCTGTTGGGTGATCATGCGGAACAGGGTGGTCTTGCCCGCCCCGTTGGGGCCGATGATGCCGACGATGGCACCCGGCGGAATCTTGAACGACACGTCCTCGACCAGCATGCGGTTGCCGTAGCCCTTGCGCAGGTGTTCGGCCTGGATCACCAGGTCGCCCAGGCGCGGGGCCGGCGGGATGATGATCGACGCCGTGCCCATGACCTTTTCCTCGGACTTGGCGACCAGGTCGTCATAGCGTTGGATACGGGCCTTGGACTTGTCCTGGCGGGCGCGCGGCGACTGGCGGATCCATTCCAGTTCCTGCTTCAGGGTGCGCTGGCGGGCCGATTCTTCGCGCTCTTCCTGGGCCAGACGCTTCTGCTTCTGTTCCAGCCAGCTGGAATAGTTGCCTTCGTAGGGGATGCCCTGGCCGCGGTCGATTTCGAGAATCCAGCCGGTGACGTTATCCAGGAAGTAGCGGTCGTGGGTGACAATCATGACCGTGCCGTCGTAATCGGCGAGGAAGCGTTCCAGCCAGGCCACGCTTTCGGCGTCCAGGTGGTTGGTCGGCTCATCCAGAAGCAGGATTTCCGGCTTCTGCAGCAACAGGCGGCACAGCGCCACGCGGCGCCGCTCGCCGCCCGACAGCTTGGTTACGTCGGCGTCGCCCGGCGGGCAGCGCAGCGCGTCCATGGCGATTTCGATGGTGCGTTCCAGCTCCCAGCCGTTCACGGCGTCGATCTTTTCCTGCAATTCGCCCTGTTCGGCGAGCAGGGCGTTCATCTCGTCGTCGTCCATGGGCTCGGCGAACTTGGCGGACAGCTCGTTGAAGCGGTCGACCAGGTCCTTGACCTCGCCCAGCCCGGACATAACGTTTTCCTCGACCGTCAGCTTGGGGTCGAGTTCCGGCTCCTGCTCCAGATAGCCGACGCGGGCCCCCTCGGCGGCCCAGGCCTCGCCCGAATAGTCCTTGTCCTTGCCGGCCATGATCTTCAACAGGGTCGATTTCCCGGCGCCGTTGGCGCCCAGCACGCCGATCTTGGCGGTCGGCAGGAACGACAGGGTCAGGCCTTTGAGGATCTCGCGCCCGCCGGGATAAACCTTGCGGACGTCTTTCATGACATAGGAATACTGATAACTGGCCATATTCGGGGGCTTTCAACGAAGCGAGGGGGAACGGTTCCGGCGCGCTGTTTAGCGGATCGCGCGGGACCTGACAACAAGACTTGGGGAGCGGCATGACGTAACGCAATCCCCATTCGGCCCTGGCGTGGTAAAGTTTTTTCCGCAACAGGGTTGGGAGACTCCGTTCCCGTGGACCATTTCAAGTTCATCCGCGCCATGAGCGTGCGGCGCCTGGCGGGTCTGGCCTTCGCGGCCTTGACCCTGGCGGCGCTCGGCGTGCTGGTCGTCACGGTCTGGCTGCTCAAGGCCGGGGCCTTCACGGCCGCCCTGTGGGCCGCCGCCCCCGGCGCCGTGGTCCTGATCGTCATCGACGCCCTGGTGTGGTTTCAGATCGACCGCCTGCTCTGTGCCCGGGCCTACAACAAGGGCGCCCTGCCGGCGCGGCCGGAGCTTTACGACTTCGATCGGCTCAACCCGCCCATGCATCTCGAGGAAATGGGCGGCAAGCGCCTGAAGGACCTGACTTTCGTGGTGTTCGATACGGAGACCACGGGGCTCAGGCCTTCGGACGGCGACCTGATCATCCAGGTTGCGGGGGTCAAGGTGCGGGACAACCGCCTGTGCGAGGAGGCGCCGTTCGACCGCTTGGTCAATCCGGGCAGGACGATCCCCAGGGAGTCGATCCGGTTCCACGGCATCACCGACGACATGGTCGCCGATCAGCCGGGCATCGCCCAGGTGCTGCCCGCATTCAAGGCCTTCGTGGGCGAGGCCGTGCTGGTCGCCCATAACGCCGCCTTCGACATGCGCTTCCTGAAATTGCAGGAGGCGGCGACGGGCGTGCGATTCGACAACCTGGTGCTCGATACGCTTCTGCTGTCGGTCTTCCTGGATGCGGAGAACCGCGATCATTCGCTCGACGCCATCGCCCAGCGTCTGGCCATCGGCATCGAGGGCCGTCACACGGCGCTCGGCGACAGCATCGCAACGGCCAAGGTGTTTCTGCGCATGCTCGACATGCTGGAAGCCCGCGGCATCACTACCCTGCGCCAGGCGATCGACGCCTCGATCAAGATGGAACATGTGCGGGCGGTGCAAAAACGGTTCTGACGGGGCTTTTTTTGTTGTCGTTTTCCTAGATTTTTTTCACACTTCCGATATCGAAGGATGCAGCGTGGAATCTCCGCGCGGACTGCTCTAGGGGGGAAAACGTGACCAGATTCATCCAGGCCGCGCTCAGCGCGGCGATACTCATGTCCGTCGCGGCCTGCGCCTCGCCGGCACGCATGAACGCAATGATTCCGGACCGCACGGCGGAAACGCTGATCACGGAATCATCGCCGCTGGCGAAGGCGATTTCTGTCGGCACGGTCGACGGTGGGACGGAAACGAACCCCATGTGGATGTCGGAAGTCGGCAACCCTGAGTTCAAGCAGGCCCTGGAAAACTCCCTGGCCAATCACGCCATGTTGGCCGACGGCGCCGGGCGGTATCGGTTTGAGGTGACGTTGAGCAAGCTGGACCAGCCGATATTCGGCGCCAGTTTCACCGTTACCGCATCCGTGCGCTATCGGCTGATT
>Ga0207903_1000499_pt1 | contig 11414 bp, 10 predicted proteins | sample MalvirmetaMSP131_FD_184234 | JGI IMG/M metagenome (GOLD analysis project Ga0207903, IMG submission 184234) | Marine viral communities from the Deep Pacific Ocean - MSP-131 (SPAdes) | ecosystem: Environmental > Aquatic > Marine > Oceanic | place: Atlantic Ocean | collected 2011-06-25
CTTCGAGATTTTCGAGTTTCCGGAAAACTACGCGCCGAAGGACAATCTCGACCACAAGCGCCACGGCACCTTCCATTTCTGCGTGCAGGATCCGGACGTGGAAGGGCTGGTCGAGAAGATCGTGGCCGCCGGCGGCAAGCAGCGCATGCCGATCCGCGAATACTATCCCGGCGAGAAGCCCTATCGCATGTGCTATGTCGAAGATCCGTTCGGCATCGTCTTCGAAGTCTACAGCCACAGCTACGAGCTAACCTATTCGGAAGGCGCTTATTCGTGATGGGGAACCCCGGCGGCGCAGAAGCGCCTGCTTCGCCGGGGTCAACGCCAAAACCAGAGCGCGAACCGTATCCCAGGCAACACGACAGGCGAACTTGCAACGCTCGACCGCCCATTCGAAGGGGCGCGACAGATGGCGTCAGTCTAATGGCGGCTTCGGAGGCCCAAGCTCCTATGAGCGGACAGTCTCCTGCCGGCCCAGTTTCGGCCATTCCGGTACCTTTCCACAGCTAATGTCGGTGCGAGTGTAGGCATATCTAACCTGCTCAAATTTGCGCGACCGGGTATTGCAAGATGCGCAATCAGATCTGTTCTTTGCGTTTCAACCGAGTTTTTCCAGGAATTCATCGTTGGGCATCTCGATTTCAACTACAATGCAATCCCTTGCCGCGTGTACTTCTTTTATGGTCGCTTCGAATTTCAACCCTTCAATCTGAAGTAGAGTATGTAGTGGCCGTCCGACACAGGACGAAAGGGTTGTCACAGGTAGGTTGGAAGGGTGCGAAAGTACGACCCTTCTGCCATCGATCCAGCCCCGGCCGTTGCGCATTTCGAGCGAGCACTCGAGCGTTCCTCTCGACCAATAGAACCGCCCTGCGGAAAACGGGAGAGAGCCATCGATCGATGTGAAGGGTTGATCACCATTTTCATTGAAAAGCGACGGCAGGTCGTCCGGGCTGATGTCAGCGAGCTCGAGAACGTGGGCGGAAAGACCTGTAATCTTCCGTCGATAAGATCCCAGCTCGTCGACTGTCAGGGCCGCGACGATGCGATCATGTTCGCGAAGGTCGAAATCAATCGCCTCGATCAGCTCTTCGATATCGGAAGCGCTTCGCCTTGATCGGGTTGTCGAGAAATCGTGATTGAGCCGAAGAAACTCGGCATGAAATAGCAGACCGTCATGAGGCCCCGCCGCAAAATCCAGCCTTTCCAAGGAAGCCTCCGGTCTTTTCGCAAACCTTGACTGGAGATCGCTGTGGGTATCGACCCAGATCTGATCGTACATCGCCGCGTCCGCGAGCATCAGTCCGATGGATCGGGCAAGCGATGCCTCAATCACGCGCTCGTCGGGATTGGATTGAGGATCTATCGGAATGAGAAGCCGAGGTCCCGATCCAGATGCCTGCTGGCAGTCGAGCACACTTAAGGCAATATTAGTGAACCCGTGACCGCCCGCTAGTTCCATGGGGAAGGATTGCTCGAAGCCCATCCGACGCAAGACCTTGCGGAAGGCATGCTCGTACCCTTGAGCGTTTGTCCAAACTGCGCGCCGGTCCATCTCATCGTTCGTAAACACGATCTTCTGGACACGGTTCGAATGCATCGACGTGTGTGAGTTGGACATAATAGCACCTCTACCGGCAAGAACTTCGAACCGGTTATAGGTCGCTCGCGACATGCAGCCCAAGCACCTCGGAGTTTAGGATCCGTGATGTCAGCTTTGCGCCCTCCTTTCCGCCATTCAACGGGCTGTGCTCTCTCTCCGAGAGCCGTCGTTCGTTAGGCTCACTTTTAATGTTCGGAATTCGCTCCAGCGTCTCTTCTCCCAGCCCGATAGTCTGGGAGAGGAGGATCTGATGTCATTCCCCTGACCTCGACATCTTCGATTTTCTCTCTGACAGGCCCGAGGTCGCGACTGAGTCCGCGAAAGACCGCTTCCCCTTCGATCAGAGAATTTTCGATCGCCGGAATGCCGCTCTTTGCCTGGGAAAGCTTATTCTCAGCGTTCTGTACCCCTTCGCGGAATTGGCGAAGACGTCTTCGCGCGCTGGTGGAAGCGCTTCCGTCGGAAATTCGGCGATCTGCGTCTCGAAGATCATTTCCCCATCCACCGACCCGTTGCCGCAAGTCCGACAGTCTTCCTTTTGTTGAGGCCAAATCTTCGTCCCATCCTTCCGCGTCCGATGCCAGATCGGCCGTCGTGACTCGAAGCCGGGCAAGATCCGAGGTGATCGCCCGCTGCTTTTCTGGTTCCAGTCCTTCGTTCAAAGCGCGGACACTGTTTGCCACGCTCTCGACGGTAGCGGTCGCATTCCCCCCAAAAAGTCCGGTTCCGTCCGAGGCCGGGATGATCTTCCTTCCTGAATTGTCGGCGTATATGCCTTGACGGCCCCTTCGACCCTCGAGCACCAGCGCGGCCTCGCCGGTTATCAGGTTGGTACTGATTGTCGCTTCAAGGCCGTCAACTTTCGCTGCATCAGGATCGAGAGTCAGCACAACGAGAACGTTTCCCGGTCCATTTTCCGCCAGGCGGACCGATGTTACCCGACCCACAGGAACACCCGACAATGTTACGGTCGACCCCGGCTGAAGGCCTTCCACGGAGCGATCAAACCTGACGAGATATGTTTCCTGATTGGGCGTGGGATCGAGAAGCCACACCGCAAAAGCGATGGTGGCAAGCATCAGAATGCCAACGATCCACCCCACTAAGGAAAAGTTTGCGTTAGTTTCCATCTTGCACGCAAACAGGGATTTTTCCGTCCGGCAGAGGTGCCGAAACATTGAAAGTTCGCGCCCCGCGTGCTCCTAGGGTGTCCGCCACAGTACCTGACCGAGGTTGGCCTTGTGGCGCAATCATTAGGGTCACAGTTTTACAGGGTGAGTTTCGACCAGGAAACGCTGTACTGCGTCGCCGAACGCATCGTTCTCGTCGCCCGCGACCATATGCGACGCACCAGCGATATCGCTGAATTTTGCATGGGGAACCAGTTTCCGGAATTCAGCGGCGCCTTCGGGAGAAACAAGGTCGCTAGATCCACCGCGCACGAGATGGACCGGGAGCGACAGCGCCGACGCAGCCTGAACAAGCTCGGTCGACCCGGCGGAAACGTCGTCGGTAATGGTGCGTCGGCGCGTAACGTTCTCGACGAATGCCGGATCCCAGTGCCAATAATACCGCCCGTCCCGTGCCTTTCGAAGGTAACTCTTCAATCCCGAGGAACTTTGCCGTCTCTCGCGGTGCGGCAGATATGCTGCGATTGAAGCGGAAGCGTGCTCGGGCGATTCGAACCCTTCTCGGGCGTGCTGCGCCATGAAGCCGAGGACCCGCGCGACCCCGTTCGCTTCCATTTGCGGCGTAATGTCTACGAGGGTTAGCGAGGCGAACGTGCCGGGCGCGATCGTGCCCTCGGCCACAAGGCCCGCCAATCCTCCCAGCGACGCACCGATCAGCGCCGGATTGCGCTCGAAACTCTGCGCAACTGCAACGAGATCCCGGCCGAAATCGTGCACATCATAAGCGCCGGTCGGGGACCATGGACTTTCGCCATGCCCTCTGAGATCGAGGGCAATCGCTCGGTATCCGGCCCGGCCCAGGCGAGTGCCGACCTTTCTCCAGGCGCGCCGTGTCTGTCCGCCTCCATGAGCCAGAAGCACAGGGAAACCGTCAGCCGGTCCGAATGTACTTGCGACAAGCGTCAGGCCGTCGGCACCAGGAAGCAACAGGCGATCCTCGTTCACGAGCGCGGCCTCCGGGCAAGAAAAAAGAATGTCAGCGCCGCCAAGGCACAGCCAATGGCTGCAATTATCGATAGGTCTGCCAGGATAGCTGCCGATACGATGAGCGCTGCCGCAATCAGGTCGCTGGAACGCATGGGCGCCGCACCTGACGGCCTTTCCAGTCGCGCAAGATCCTGAGGATCCAACCGGATCGGCAGCTGTCCGCGGCGAGCGATCGACGCCAGGTTCTCGACGATCTCCGGGGTGCCGAGAAGCGCGCGTATCAGCGTCGATGCTGTCCGCCGGGCATTTCCGCGCAGGTTTGCCAGGCTGGCGCGCTCCATCAGCAGTTGTTTGCCGATCGGAGCAAGTTCGGACGTTATGTCGAAGCGCGGGTCAAGACGGCGTACGAACCCCTCGGCGGTGAGCAGCGTGCGCAGCATCAAGGCGAGGTCGCCGGGTAGGGCCAGTTGGTAAGTCCGCAGAAGATCGAATACATCGGCGAAAATGCCAGACAGGTCGATCTGGTCGAGAAGCGTGTTGCGAAACTTGCCGACCAATTGATTAAGCGATGCCTTCAGCGCCTCACGATCGACCGCCGGATTGCCTGCCCACTGAAGGAGAACATCGACCAGATCGTCGATATCTTCTCCGGCGATCGCCAGTGACAGGCGCACCAGTTCGTCCCGCCGCTCTGGCAGCAGAGTGCCTACCGCGCCAAAGTCGATGAACACCAAGGTCCCGTCGGGGCGGATCAGCACATTGCCCGGATGCGGATCGGCGTGGAAGCGACCGTTGAAGATTATCATGCTCAGCACCGCGCGTGAATAGCCGCGCGCGACGGACGTAAAATCCACGCCGGCGTCCCTCAGTGTGGCCAAGTCGGTCGCCGGGATCGCGTCGACCCGCTCCTGGACATTGAGACTGCGCCCGCTCACCTCGTTGTCGAAGTGGGCTGTCTCGATCCCGAACCGTGCAAGATAGCTGCCGATCTCCGCACTCGCGCGTGCTTCAGCGCCCAGATCCATCTCACGATCGAGGCTTTCGGCGAAGAACCGCAACAGCTCATCGGGCCTCTGTCTTTCGACAAGGGGACTGGCGCGTTGTGCCAATCGGGCAATGCGCCGCAGTAAACGCATGTCGGCATCCACGACACTTTCGATTCCCGGTCGCCGGATCTTGACGATGACCGGTACGCCGTCGCTCCGTATTCCTGCGTGCACCTGCGCTATAGAGCCCGCCGCGATCGGCTCCCGATCCAGCTCACGAAAATACTGGCCGGAGTCTTCCCCGAGAGCATGGGTGAGCGGAGCCTCGACACGCTCGAACGGTACACCCGGAACGCGATCGTGCAGCTGCGATAGCGCTGCCGTCCAATCCGGCCCCAAGAGATCGCTTCGCATCGCGAGGATCTGGCCAAGCTTGGTCGCGACTGGTCCCAGTTCGCGCAGTGCCTCGACCAGGGCTTCCGGGCGCGTCGGATGTGCATTGGTTTGAGATCGGCCGGATCCCAACGCGGACACGATGCCGCCCAGCCCGTGACGGCCGAGAATTGCTATGACCTGCGCAAGCCGCTTCCGGTCACTCATGCGCGAAGGCGGCATGTCTGCCATCAGAGAGCATCCCGCCGTACGTTTTCGCTGACCATCTCCAAAAGCGAATGCAAAGTACTCTTCTGTTGCGGCGTCATTCCGCTCCATATTCGCAGGTGGGTCGCGTCTGCGGCCCGTCTGAGGTCAGGGAGTATTTCCTCAACCCGTCTCGTCAGGCCGAGACTCCAAGACCGCCCGTCCGCCGGGTCACGGCGGCGCTCGATAAAGCCTTTCTGGGTCAAGGCGGTGACCGCCAAGCCAATGGTGGCGGATTCGAGTTCGAGGCGCCTGGCGATGTCGGTCTGGTTCAGGGCAGGATCTTTGATGAGCTGCGCCAGCACACGCCACTGCGTACGATTGAGGCCAAGCGGCTGTGCCCGGTCATCGAATGCCTTGCGCGCGGCGCGACTGATCTCGTCCATCATGAAGATCGCTCGATCATCGTCGGTGATGACATTGTCGAGTGCGAGAGTGTCCTCGTCTTCCGTCATGAGTGGGTCCTATCGATCAGGAAAAAATAGTAAAGGACTTTCGTATTTTATTTTGACCGCTATATCGCTCGTGCAACGGGCCAAACGATGGCGAGGAGCGAAATTACCATGGCGGACGAGACAGCAGGCGATAGCGATCAAGGCGAACGTCCGAAGGGGTTGTCCAGTCCGCGGGTCCGGCTTGGTCTGCTGATCGCCGTCATTCTGGTCCTGCTCGCCGGGGGCTACTGGTATTACAATCATCAGACGTACGGCCGATTCCAGCAGTCCACCGACAACGCTTATATCGCCGCCGACAGCGTCATCATCTCCCCCAAAATTGCCGGCTATGTCGAGCGCGTACTGGTGACCGAGAATCAAACGGTTGCGTCGGGCGATGCACTTGTGCAGCTGGACGTGCGGGATTATCGCGCCCAGACCAGCCAGGTCGAAGCCCAGATCGCGGCGTCGCTCGCCGGAGCTGATACGGTTCGCGCACAACAGCGAGAGCAGGATGCGGCTATCGAGCAGGCCCGTGCCCAACTTGCCGCGGCATCTGCGCAGGCCGGTCTGGCTGCGGAGCAGGTTGCGCGTTATCGCCCCCTTGCCGCTTCCGGAGCGGAGCCGCGCGAAAGGCTCGACCAGCTGCAGGCCCAGGCCAGAGAAGCGCAAGCCCAGGTCGCGGCGGCGCGCGCCGCGCTCACGGCTGCACAGCGGCGGCAAGGCACGCTGGGCGAACAGATAGACCAGGCCAATTCGCAAGCCAACGCAGCTCGTGCGCAGCTTGAGGCGGCCCGCCTGAACCTGTCGTCGACCACGCTCAGGGCGAGCATTTCCGGGCGGGTGGGTGACCTCACGGTCCGGCCCGGACAATTTGTCCAGCCCGGCCAGCGCCTGATGAGCGTGGTTCCCACCGACCGCCTCTACGTGACAGCAAATTTCAAGGAAACGCAGCTCGGACTTGTCCGCCCGGGGCAACCCGTCACCTTGGAAATCGACGCGCTGCCGGACCTCGAGCTATTAGGAAGAGTGGAAAGCATCGCCCCCGGGACCGGGGCAGAATTCTCAATCCTTCCGCCACAGAACGCGACGGGTAATTTCACCAAGATCGTTCAGCGCGTCCCGGTGCGCATATCCATTCAGGCTTCGCCCGAGATCCTGCGTCTGCTGGTGCCGGGCATGTCTGTTGTCGCGAGTGTCGATACGCGCGCCGCTAGAGACCAACTCGATTCGATCCGCAACGCGGCCGGAGACTGACCGATGGCAGGCGCCGCTGCAGCGGTTTCGCCGCCGGTCGAAAAGGCCGATGCTACGGCCTGGATCGCCGTAGCCGCCGGTGCGCTGGGGGCGATGCTGGCAACGCTTGACATCTCGATCGTCAATTCGGCGCTGCCGACGATCCAGGGGGAAATCGGCGCGACCGGAACCGAAGGCACCTGGATCGCGACAGCCTTCCTTGTTGCCGAGATCATCATCATCCCTCTGAGCGCGTGGCTGGAAAGACTGCTCGGCCTTCGCACGCTGCTCATCGTCGCGGTTTCTGCCTTCACGGCCTTTTCGGTGTTGTGCGGCATTGCCACCGATCTGACGACGATGATCATCGGTCGCACCGGTCAAGGGTTCATGGGCGGCGCGCTTATTCCAACCGCCATGACCATCGTCGCAAAGCGACTGCCTCCATCGCAACAGCCGATTGGCATGGCGCTCTTCGGAATGACCGTGGTTCTTGGGCCGGTAATGGGCCCGTTGGTGGGGGGCTGGCTTACCGAGAACCTGAGCTGGCACTACGCCTTCTTCGTCAACGTGCCCGTCTGCGCGTTGCTCCTTGCTTTACTATTCATCGGGTTACCCCATGAAAAGCCCGACTGGGTTTACCTGCGCGAGGCTGATTGGGCGGGAATAGCTGGTATGATCCTTGGGTTGGGTGGGCTGACCATCGTTCTGGAAGAAGGCCACCGTGAGGAGTGGTTCGATTCCACGCTGATCGTCCAGCTCACACTGATGACGGTCGTGGGTTTTGCACTTCTGACCTACGGACAGCTTTACGCGCGCAAACCCGTGCTCAAATTGCGCCTGATGCTCAGCAGGCAGTTTGCCAGCGTCGTGGTGATGGCACTGGCGCTTGGCATGGTCATGTATGGCTCGACCTACGTGATCCCGCAATTTCTCGCGATAATTTCCGATTATAATGCCTTGCAGACCGGACTTGTGATCTTCTGGATGGGCGTTCCGGCTTTCCTGTTGATGCCCGTTCTCCCGTTCATGATCCGCAGGATTCACATCCGCATTGCGGTCGGCGCGGGCATGTTCATCATGGCGCTAAGCTGTTTCGTCAGCATAAATCTGACAGCGGAATCGGGAGGTGGAGTGTTCACCGAAAGCCAGTTCCTGCGCGGCATCGGCATGATCCTCACGATGATGTTCCTCAACCAGGCGACGGTAGCTTCGGTTGCCAAGGAGGATGCCGGCGATGCTTCGGGCATCTTCAACGCGGCGCGAAACCTAGGGGGCTCTTTCGCGCTCGCCGGGCTTGCTTCGTTCCAGGACCAGCGCCTGTGGCATCATAGTCGGCGGATGGAAGAAACTCTCAACGCCAACAGCCCCCGGCTACAGGAATACCTGGACACCATGACGGCGTCGTTGGGCAATCCACAGGCCGCGCTGGAGATGCTTTCCGGCATCATTCAGCGCGATGCGTTCGTGATGACCTACAACGATGTCTTTTTCGCCATGGGCGCGATTACCCTGGTCACGGTGCCGCTGGTACTGTTCCTCAAGCCTCTCCCGAAGAACTTATCCCTTTCGATGCACTGAGAACTCTATGCGCAAGACCCTAACCCTCCTCGCTCCCATGGCGCTCCTCGCGGGTTGCATGTCCGGTCCCGACTATGCCGGTCCCCCGCAACTTGCGACCGCCGCAGGCAATGCGTTCGTACGGGCCGGGCCCGAAATCGATCCGTTAGCGCCGATTGCCGGCGACTGGTGGACGTTGCTCGGCGATCCGGTTCTCAATGAACTGGAGGCGCGCGCGCTGGCCGGCAATCCGGGCGTGGCCGCGGCGCGCGCTCGCATCGAACAGGCAAGGGCTGCTGTCCGCCAGGAACGCGCCAACCGGCTACCCGCCGTGGCTGCGCAGGCGACTGCGGTCCAGGCGAATATCCCAGGGCTAGATATCGGCAGCGGCCCGCCACCGGGATCGCCCGGCGCTCCTGCTGACGACGAAGAGCAGGACAGCCTCAGCGTCTACAACGTCGGGCTCAACGCAAACTGGGAGATCGATTTCGCTGGGGGGCAGGCACGGCGTGTCGAGGCCATTAACGCTCAGGCTGCGGCCTCGGTGGCGAACGCCGAGGATGCGAAAGTCCAGCTCGCCGCCGAAATCGCGCGGGCGTATGTGAGCCTGCGAGAAGCGCAAGGGCGGCTCGAGCTTGTCCAGCGAGAGCGCGACTTGCAGCAGCAAATTCTCGAATTGACCTATCAGCGCTATACACAGGGCGCTCTCGCGCTGTTCCCGGTCGGTAACGCGAACGCCGAGCTCGAACTGCTCAAGTCGCAGATCGCGGAAGCTCAAGCGGACATCGATGTATTCAAAGACACGCTCGCGGTGCTGACGGGCGAAGCGCCCGGCGCACTCGACGGGCTCCTGGCGGCTCAGGCCGAAATTCCGCTTCCCCCCGAACGGGTCGCGGTGGGCGATCCCGCAGCGCTAATAGCGCGGCGGCCGGATGTTCGAGCCGCCGAACGCATGCTGGCCGCGGCGAATGCGCGGATTGGCGTGGCAGAGGCTGCTCGCTTCCCCAAGATTTCCTTCATGGGGATTCTCGGTTTGGGCGGATCGGAGCCCGACGACATCCTGGACCCGGGCAACTTATCGGCAATCGCTTTGCCGCGGCTACAGTGGAACCTGCTTGATTTCGGCCGCACGGCAGCATCGATCGATCAGGCCGAGAGTGCGCGCGACGAGGCCGAAGCGCGTTATGTTGAAGTGGTCCTTGGCGCACTGCGCGACGCCGAACAATCGCTTGCCCGGTTCGGGCAACAAAGAGCCAACGTAGCCGCGCTGGCGCAGATCAGTCGACAGGCCGACACGGCTGCGGAGCTTAACGAGCAACGCCGCGCCGCGGGGGTAATCTCGCAAGGCGAACTCAACACTTCGATCCGCCAGCGCGAACAGGCCAGAGCAAATCTCGATCGGGCGATCGCCGCCATGACAAATGGCTGGATCGCGATCCAGAAGTCCTTGGGATTGGGATGGAGGGAGCCCTGAACGGTAGGCCCTAGGCTTGGGATCGAAGGGGATCACCTTAGTACGATGAGGGAGTACATTTCGATGCCCTATAGAGAGGGGAATCGCCTTAAAGCGGGCCTTCCGCACTCGGCCCAGAAGCCGCCGACCCTCTGGGTGGAAACGAGATGTTCTACCGAACGGCTCGAACGGGGTGGGAAGCGAAATGTCGGCCTATAATCCAAAAGCCGCAAGAACGGTCGCAATCAGATTAGGCCATGACCCCCTATTGGGCTGGTCTCGGCTATTCGCTCCATTCCCGCGATAAGGGGCCTTCCTCTGCCTATGGCTTCCTGCACCGAATTGAGAGAGAGCGAAGCGGAGTGAGCTTCTGCATCAGTCCAAACTTCCGTTATCCAAAGAGCGTGCGCATCGTCGGTCGTCGCCGCCACGATGTAGGACAGGTTGCCTGGCATATCGCGCAAACCCTCAAGCAGAATCTCAGCCAGCGCATCGCGCTGTCCATCAACTGCGATTATTTTGCCGATCAATCCGTACATAGGCTTACCTTCAGTTGTGCGGCCAAGCATAAGCGGCACGCAGGCGGCCATCGACCCGCTCAAAATTGCCGCGATAAAGCTGCGCTTAGAAAATTCCATGCTGATTTCATAACTATCACAGCGGCCCACTGCTAGTAACGCCCGCTCAGCCGCACGGCCTGTCGCATCCTATCTGTCCACAACGGGGTCGTGAGGAGACTGGCGGCTGCCGAGTGCCCGAGCGGCCAACTTCTGAGGTGCCGCCGCCAGGAGCGGACAGTCGGCAATCGGCCCACCTCCTGCCATTCCCAAGCACTTTCCACAGCAATCTCGCTTGACGGTGTAGCCGTATCGAACCTGCTGATGAGCGGCCCTCCGGGTGCGGGCAAGAGCCTGCTCGCCGCGTGCCTGCCGGGCATCCTCCCGCCGCTTACCCCGGCGGAGGCGCTGGAGGTGAGCATGGTCCAGTCGATCGCCGGCTTGCTCGAAGGCGGGCGCATCAGCCGCGCGCGGCCGTTCCGTGCGCCGCACCATTCGGCGAGCATGGCGGCGCTGACCGGCGGCGGGCTCAAAGTGCGGCCCGGAGAGGTCAGCCTCGCGCATCTGGGCGTGCTGTTTCTCGACGAACTGCCCGAATTCCAGCGCCCGGTTCTCGACAGCCTGCGGCAACCGCTGGAGACGGGCAAAGTCGATGTCGCGCGGGCCAATGCGCATGTCAGCTTCCCCGCGCGGGTCCAGCTCATCGCAGCGATGAACCCGTGCCGCTGCGGGCACCTCGGCGATCCCTCGCTCGCATGCAGCCGCGCGCCCAAGTGCGCCGCCGATTACCAGAGCAAGGTCTCAGGCCCGATGCTCGACCGGATCGACTTGC
>Ga0207903_1000503_pt1 | contig 11370 bp, 14 predicted proteins | sample MalvirmetaMSP131_FD_184234 | JGI IMG/M metagenome (GOLD analysis project Ga0207903, IMG submission 184234) | Marine viral communities from the Deep Pacific Ocean - MSP-131 (SPAdes) | ecosystem: Environmental > Aquatic > Marine > Oceanic | place: Atlantic Ocean | collected 2011-06-25
CGGCCGCGAGGTGATGCTCGAAGTCGTGGATGAGGCCGTCTCGGCCGGATTGTGGGTCCATCAGGGAGTCCTTTCGTAGTGAGCGCGGTGGCAAACGCAGTCCTGTACGGGGTAGATGGCGTGGCGGTGAGGTCTGTGACACCTGGCCACTGATTCTCTGCTCCTGAGCGATCTCCTGTGGTCGCGCCGTGCGCGGCTGTACGCGACCTGAGTTCACAAGCGTTGCGAGTTCGCGGCTGCCATGTACTCGCCGAGTGGCCGGTCGCCGGGGTGGACCGGGCCGACGTTGCGACGCCACGGCCCGGTCAGGTAGTCGTAGTGCTCTTGCGTGAAATCGGAACCGATCAGATGCCGCGTGATCAATCCGCGGCCGGCATCGCGGGCAGCGACTCTGGCAGCCCCGCGGCCGAGGACGCCGAGCAGATTCATGGTCGCTGTGAGTTCGTGATGCCGATTATCGATGCCGGCCGCCGTGTGGGCAGCGTGTGTGGCCTCTCGCCAGCGGGGTGCGCACCACCACGCGGCGCTGACCGTTTCCGGTGCCGTTTCCAGGAGATCGGACTCGACGTCGAGGGTGCGCGCCAATGCGAACACTTGCCGCCATCGTGTGCCGAAGACCACCTCGAAGACGTGGTCTGTCAGTTCGTGGCCGGAAACGGTCGGCTGGAAGCGGTCGGCGTCGGTCGGGGTGGCGGTGAAGTACCTCTCCGAAAGACCGTGCTTCATTCGACGATGAACTTCGCCGACGATGGCCCGGTGCGCTCTACTGTCCGGGCTGCAGCCTGTACTGCCGGTAGGCCCTGTGCGCGGCGAGAGTTCGATCGCCTGCACCTGCTGTGTGGAAATCGAGGATTGCATGGGTACTCCTGTGCGTGTACGACAGATGGTCGGTCTGTCGATCCATTTCTGACTGGTCTCTGTACCGTGTACGACCAACAACACGGCTGTATCAGCTTCTTGTGCTTGACTTTCCAGGATTTCAGATCCCATCCAGCCAGGCTCCGATCCTGCCTCGGACGGAGTCGCCGCCAGGAGGATCGTCGTAGGCGTCTTCGAGCGCTCCCCGCGCCCCGGATGAGATGACCGCGAGATCGCAGTCACGTGTCTCGGCCCAGTCGCCCCACGTCCACCCCCTTCCTGCGTCGATATGAAATTGCGTCGCTGCAGCCGGAACACCGTCGACGAAGACTTGCGTGTGGGTAGGTCCGTCCGGATCGCGCACGACGATCACCTCGATCCGCGGTGCGGGGGCGAACTCTCTCGTCACGATGTCGCACCGGCCAGACGCTCCGGTCTGTCGAACTCCCCTGCCGCCCGACTGTTCGAGCTCACAGTCCGGTGGCGCTGCGACGAAGCCTCTCTCAGTGGTCGCACACCCTGGACGGGATCGGTATCCATTGCGCCACTGCGGCGTCGAAGCAGCCACTCGATCCCAGTTGCTACAGCACACGCCGAGCAAGAAGCGGCGAACACCATCGCTACACGGCGCGGATCTCCGTCGATGGCGGCATGGTCGGTCCGGCGTAGCAGTGCAGCCCAGGCCAATCCGGCAAATGCAGCAAAAACCGCCAACACTCCCGCCACACCACGCGCTACGGCCAGCGCGCAGTATCGCGGCGAACCCGAACTGCTCGCAGGTCCATGATTCCTACCGTCGATCCGGACGAGGACTCTCATATTCGACACACCTCTGCTCTTCTCGGAAGTCGGATGGTCAGTCCGCTCATCTGGTGAAAACGGCGACAACAACGAAATGGTCGACGCCGCGGCTTTTGTGGAACCACCCACCAAGCCGATACGCCAGGACACTACCCACCGGACCCGGAGTTTGCTAGGGCTCAGCAGCGAAAACGTCCCCGGCGCACCCAGTGCCGGGGACGGGCCTGGGGCGAGCAGCGACCCGGCGCACCGAACGCCGTTCACTCCTCTCCCCAAGGCGTCCCCTACTCGGTCCCGTACAGCTCGCAGCGGTAGTGGTCTTGACCGCGTTCGTCCACGGCGTCCCAATCGACGCCGACGGCGTCGGCAAGGTGCCGCAGGTCGCTCAGGAAGTCTCCGAACACCGTTGTCAGTTCCTCGGTTTCGAGGCCGATCGGCCTGGCGTATGCGATCAGCCCTTCGGCAGCGTTGGCCGCTCGGACACCGTTGTCCCGGCTTTGGGTATCGAGGGTGTAGCCGATGCGCGGACGCTCGCGTCCCTCGACCGATGCGCGGAGTTCTTTCGGCGTCTCGATGCCGGATAGTCGCTCGGCCCTGTACTCGATATTTGTGTCGGACATGTTGTGTGCCTTTCTTTTTGGGGGATCGCTACACGATGGTCGTGCAGTGCAGTGCGGCCATCAGGCCGGTGTGGGTGGCGTGAGCCGGGGATGGTTCGGCGTGGTCGAGGACGTGGGCGGTGGCGTCATCGATGACCACGGTCATGTGGGCTCGGTGGCGGGTGAGCATCACGCACGCTCTGCCGGGGTCGAGATTGAACGGCTCGGCTGTCCGGTACCCGGCAAGCGGGTGCAACACGACAACGGCGGCGCGTTCGAGGCCTTGCAGAGAGTTTGCGGTGCCGACCAGTACGTCGGGGTGATCCGAGAGCAAGGCCCGGACAGCCGCAGCCTGCGTGACATGAGGGACGACGACAGCGAGGTCCGCCGCTGTCATGGCCCGCTGTCCGTCCGGTGTGCTCACATCGGCGTCCAGCAGTTCTCGCGCGCGCTGGGCGCACTGTGTGGCCAGGACTGGGTCGGTTGGGCCTCCGATGACCCGCACTGGCCGATGCGCGAGTTCGGGCAGGTCGGGGCCGCTGGACTCGGTCAGATGCTCCGGTGGGCGACGGGAAGTGAAAGGCAGGCCGGGGTAGAACAGCGGTTGAATGAGGGCCGTTGTCCTCGCGCCGAGACGCCAGGTGTGTTGCAGACGGACCACGCCGACCGAGTCGCCGTGAGCTGCTTGCAGAGCGAGGGGGGCAGGCAGGTTCGGTGCGGTCTCGCTGCCCTCCCACCGCGATACGTCTCCGGTGACCACCGGATCGATCTGTCCGGGGTCTCCGACGCAGACGACCTGTCGAGCCATCGCGCCGAGCGCCCCCAGATCGGCGTAGGTGCATTGCCATGCTTCGTCCACGATCAGCACATCGGCACCGATTCGGTCCGGGTCCGAGAACAGCCACCGCGCCGTGGTACCGATGAGAATTGCGCCAGTGTCATTCGGCCACCGCGATTTTCGTCCTGTCACTACGGGCGTGCTTCCACTGTCGGGGAGGGGTGCTTTCGCCTTCCAGATCAACGCTGCTCGATCTGTCAGCGCGCCGAGCCGACGTGCGATTTCCACGGCTTGTTCTCGGGTTTGCGCCGCGATACCCACCCGGAGGTCTGCGCGATGGGCCAAGGCGGCGGCGAGCAACGCGACCAGTCGAGTCTTTCCTGCGCCCGGTGGTGACGGGACGACGACGGCGGGGTCTCCGGACCACACGGAGAACAGCACGCGTGCAGTGATCGGGTCGGCCATGATCTGCGATCCGGGCCATTGGGCGGGCGACGACGGTTCGGTTCCCCTGAAAGGTGTTGCGTCGGATTTCGGGGTGTCCGTTTGGGGTGCGACGAAACGCATTGTTGTGCCGTTCTTCTTCTAATGTGTTGTCAGTGAACATTTTTGATCCCCTAGTGATCACGGGCATCCTCTGCACCCGCTATCAGGACATCGAGCGGGACTTCGCGGCGCACGGCGCTCGGGGCTTGTCCGGTCGAAAGCCAGGAACGGCGAGCGCGGTACAGATTCCAGTACCTCGCCCGTCCTGCTCGCATCGTCGCCGGTGAAGGCGGTTGGGGCATCAGGGTCACCTGGTCTCCGTCGTTCGGTGCGTGCGCTCCGACCGAGCCGAGACCGAGCGTCAGTTTGCCGTTGACCACCTGTGCGGACGTGACGTCGGCGCAGAAGCGCTCGAAGGGTTGATCGAGCGGTGATCCGACCCATCCCGTAACTGCCGAATCAACCCGCATCCTCGAGTCCAGCCGGTCGCAGGTCACCGACACCGACACGTTGCGGCGGCGTGAACCTGTCGGCGGTGCCGCCACCGATGCGATGCCCTGGGCCACGCGTCCTGTATGCAGCGCACGTACTCGCCACAATGGATCACTCAGCAACGCAGCGGCTTTGAGGTCGGCGGCATCGCATCGGGTCCGCAGTCCCATGGCTGCACTAGCCGAGTTGTCCGGCCGTGACCAGTCGTGGCCCGCAGTCGCAGCCGACAATGTCCGATCCCAGGAGTATCGGTCATCGTCGTGTATCGAATCGAGAAGCGGCAACAGCGGTCCCGTTGCGATGCACGCTGCCCACTCATGCAGGCCTGCGACACTCTCGTCGGTAATGCCGAGCCAGTACCGCCATGTTCGGGCCGCTCGCTCGGCGTCGGGCGCAGTGCCGAGGACCAGATGCGAGGACGACGCAGCAACCAGATCGATCACCGCCGACGTTCCGGGATGGTCGGCTCGATCGGCCCACCATCCGATCATTGCGGCAGCCCCCGCTATGTCCGGATCAGGGTGGTGGGCGTGCGCACGCGCCAGGGCCAGCAGGCTCGGTATCGTCCCGGCGTCATCGGTGAGCAGCATGGCCGGTTCGGCCGTACCCATTGTGGTTGCGCCGTTGCGAGCGAGCAGGGCCAGAGCCTCGGTGTCGTGCGCGGATTCTTCGGTGCGTCCATCTCGTGCGACGGAGACGAGCGCAGTTGTTCCTCGTGTGGCCGCACGCACGGCCACGGCGGTCGTGGACGGCTTGAAGGTGGCGTGGGCGAGCCGAGGGACCGGTTGCATCTTCTCGGCGGCGTAGAGGCGTTGCGCGAGGTCGAACCACTCCACGCTCATCGCGCGTCACCGTCGACGAGGATCGCGGCGTTGCTTGCGCAATTCCACCCTGCGCGCAACGCCGTTGTGGCTGCATCGGCCGCTGCGCTGGCGACGACAGCGCGGATATCGGCGGCTGCGATTCCAGTGCCGGTGAGCACCCTGTCTGCGTACTTGAGCAGTTCCCCGGGTCCGGTTTCGTTCATCGCGTGGCCCCCGATCCGACTGGCACGTGCACCGTCGATGCCCATGCCGGTGTGCCGCCCCTGCCCTGGACGCCGCCGATGATTGCGCACACCAGGTGCGACCTCGTGGGCCGGTCGGGCCAGGGTGTATCGCCATCGGTCAGCACCACGACGACGTGGGGTGCAGGGCGCGCAGCGTTGGCGGCGGCGATTCCCACCCTCATATCGGTTCCGCCACCACCGACCAACGTCACATCAGCGACCGATCGTACGTGTTGTGCCGTAGTGGATTTGGCGTCACACGCCAGAATCCGAACCCGGTCGCGTGCGATGCCACCAGCTTTGAGAACTCCCGCCACTTCGCCCATCGCGGCATCGAGGTCCGCGCTCGTCATCGACCCGGACGTGTCGATGACGAGCGAGACCGTGATCGACGGCCCACGCATAGCCGGGGCGACGATTCCGGGAATGCGACGGCGGGAGGGACGGGAGTAAGAATAGTTCGTCCTACCCGCCTGCTCTGCCAACGCACGCCGAATTACGGCCCGTAGCAGCCGATCCCACGCTACCGTGGGCGGGGCGAGAACGTCAGCTGCCCACCGGACCAGTCCCGCCGGGGCACTACCCCTACCGGTACCAGATGCTTCGCGAACTGCCTGCGCGACGGATCGGCGCACCAGGTCCGCTTCCGCATTGTCCAGCCCCTCCGTGATCACTTCTCCCGAGCCGATGAGTTCGCCGGGGACCGCAGGGCACCCCGATCCTGATCCGCATCCCGGATCGCCCTCAGCGCCAGCGAGTTCGGTGACAGTCTGATGCGCAAGCGGGTCACGCAGGTAGTCGTAGTACTGCTCGGCTGTGTCTCCGGAAAGGCAGCCGAATGATTGAGGGGTGATCACCCCTTCGGGCAGGCCGACTCCCGCAGCCAACAGGTCGTCGTTGATTTCGGCGTCGGCCGCGAAGTTCCACACCAGGTGATCGATGGGCTTCGCCAGAGCGGCGGCGCGGTCGGCGTGTGCCCGTAACAGATGCCCGACCTCGTGCAGCAGCACTGCACCGACCATCGGCACCGGCCACGCGCAAGGCCCGACCAACAGATCCGGGTCCAGGTACAGCCGCCACCGGGCGTCGACCGCGAACGTACCCAGGCTCGGTGCCGCCACGGGTTGCGCTGCGAACAGAGCGCGCATGAAGTACGGCATGTGTTCGGCCGACACCAGCCGCGCGAGTCGGAACGCTCGCATTTCAGCCGGTTCGAGCTCGCGCACGCCGCTCATGCAGCTGCCTCGACCAAGCCCGCTGCCACCAGCATCGGCGCAAATCGGCGCGCGCTGGCCGGAACGGAGGCCTTCGCGGGTCGCGCTTTCGCCAGAGTTCGTGCCGCAGCCCCGGCTACGTCGGGCGCTCCTGCCTCGGCGGCGGCGATCAGCGGACCCCACGCGTTGCGCCACGCTTCGACGGTGCCGCGCGAGGCCGCCCACGCCGTCACGCCGGACAGCACTGCCCACACCAGATCAGGGCGCGAGCGCCAGTCGAACGCTGTCTCGGGGTTTTCGATCACGGCTACGGGGTCAGGGAGGTCGGCATTGCGACGCCATTCGAGGAACTCGACACCGGTGCCGTCTCCGATCAGACCGAACACCACCGCGTTGGTCGCGGCATTGTCGTCGTCACGAAGATGCGGCAACACCTTCGCGAGCATCGACCAGGTGCGCCGAGACGGCCATGCTCCCCCTGTCTGCACTCCGACCTTCGGGAACGCATCGAGCGCCTCGGGTGCACGCTGGATGTACCCGATGATGGAACTGCGCACCAACGCCTCTCGCTGCTCGTCGGTGGTCACCGCACGCGACGAGGCGGTGCTTGCCCATCCTGTCGCCATGCCGTCGAGCCATTCATCGACAGACGGCGTGAACTCGATGTGGCAGAAGCGGTTTGCCAAGGGGGCCTCCAACTCGTACCCCCCTGCCGCGCAATCGGGCGGATTCGCGCCCGCGATGACCCGCGTTCCTTTCGGTAATTGCAGATCACCCACCTTCAAATCCAGTGCGACTGCCAGCATTGCCGCCTGAACGGCCGGTGGGCTCGTGGTCAGTTCGTCCAGAAAGAGGTAGCCCCCACCCTCGGCATGTAGTCGTCGCGCCCAATCCGGGGCCTCCAACCTCACACCGCTCTCACGGACAACCGGCAATCCTGCGAAGTCGGCAGGCTCCCGCAAGGACCCCAAGACTGTTTCGCACAACACCCCTTCGGATGCAGCAAGTGCTCGAACCAGGCTCGATTTGCCCATACCTGGACCTGAGATCAGCAAGGACGGGACACCCGCCCTTCCGCACGCGTCCACAACAGTTACCGCAGTCGCCAAATCCGGCATTGAAAAGCTCCTCGAAAGATGGGCAAGATGGTCAGTCTCACCAACAACAGAACGCCTCAATCATACCGCGTACAAGCGCATTTCACCCGCCGTAGCGCCTTCCGATGGTCCCCGGCGCACTCGGTGCCGGGGACCATCGGAAGGCGGGGCTCAATGCGCACCGTCCGAAACGTGCGCTGCGTGAAGTGTCCGGGTCCCTCGATATCGTCGAACCCACTCGAAAGACCGGGTCGTCCGAAAGAAAGGATCCAACACGTGGACTCACTCGATACAGCCATCGCTGCGCCATCGACCGTGACGGACGAAGTTCCGTCATGGCACTCGGACGCGTTGTGCGCACAAACCGACCCCGAGGAGTTCTTCCCGCCCCCGGGTGGAGCAACCAGCAGAGCAAAGCGGGTCTGCGCAGAATGCCCCGTCAGAGCTGCTTGCCTCGACCATGCACTGACATACAATGAACAACAAGGCATTTGGGGCGGAAAGACACCACGAGAGCGCCAAGAGCTGCAGCTCACCACAGCCGCAGAGCGCGGGCCTACCAGGCAGCAACAACAGGCGCTCACGATAGCTACGCTCTCGGCCCAGAACGTCCCAGCCGAGGCCATTGCAAACCAGCTCGGACTCACCACCCGTCAGGTGTACCGAATACGCTCCCGCACAGCGTGAGCCAATGCGCGTGTTACCGGTCAGACCTGACTGGCGGTGCCGACGCGTCTGCAGCTCACCAGAACTCTCTGTCGTCGACCATCCACAGCACGTCAGGGCGTGGAGTGGTATTCCTCCAACGCTTCCAAGCAGAGGGCTTGCTGGCACCGGTCATGCTGGCGATATCGGTAGTCGTGGCACCCTTTACGGCTGCCTCGAGGGGGGCAGCCTCAGACACATGGGCTTTAGAAAACATCTCGAGCAACGAGGCCACACGTAGTTCGGAAAGCGCAGTCTCGCGGGCACGAGCAGCAGGATCGTCACTGTCGTTCGCGATCACCAGGCCGTATCTCCGACAGATGTCTTCGAGCTGTTCGCGGAGTTCGATTGTTTCCCGAGGAGTGAGTCGGCGCATGCGGTCACCCGTGGTTGATCGTTGAAGCGTCTCGACTTGCGTCGCTCCGCGTTGAAGGCTTCTCGTCGCGGGAGACGTCTTCGCCGGCGAGAAGGTCGGCCAGGACGACCGCGCGTGCCGCATGGGCCAAGATTTCGGCAGGTAGCGGTGGACCATCGAGGGTTCGGATTCGCATGGTTGTCAGTATGGCGGCCGGTACCGACAAGTTGCTGTCCCGCAACACTTCCGGGGCTAGCTAATGGGTCAGTGGGGCGTCCATGGCATGCATACCTCGCGCATTCTCGATCGGTGCATATGCGGTGGCCGTATCGCGCCTCGGCCCACACCGCCTGTTTCAACTGTTGGCCTGCCCTGCAGGCAGATGCGTGGGCTCAGGCGACCGAGGTGGCCGTTGGGATGGAGATGGCCGGCCGACCAGGCATCGATGTCGACGGGCTGCACTTCCCATCTGAGCACGTGCCCCTCGCCCTGGCTGCGCTTCTTCCCGATCGCATCGATCGAGGCCAGCGTTGTGCTCACTCGGTCGATGTCGCCGACACCTCTCCAGAGCACAGTCCGCGTGGAGGTCAGCAGGAGCGGCATTTGGCGCGCGCGATACCGGCCCTGTCGGTCGGAGATGACCGACGGTCGGTACCTCGCGAGTTGCTCGAGCGCACGGTGGTCGGGACGGCCGCTCCAGTGATGAATCTCCGGGGCGTCGGTCCCGTCCTCGGGATAGGCACATGTCGCGTACCAATGCCAGTCGTCACCTCCCGCCAGAGTGCATCGAGCGAGTGGTAGATCCAGATCGGCCGGGACCTCGTCTGGGCCCGCTGCTTCGAGGTAGTTTCCGCGATCGCGCGCCGCGGCTTTCTCGTCTTCCCACATCTCGGATGCGAGCAGTCCATCGAGGCTGGTCGCCCACGGGGCTGCATGCGCAAGTCCAGTCGCCAGGTGTGCTCTCACCTCGAACGGTGTCATCACGTCAGCGCCTCCATTACTGCTAGCGCCTCGTCCCGGTGCTCACGAAGGTGGGCACGCCAGTCGAGCTCGTTCGGCTCGTCGCCGGCGAGGAGGGTCCGCTTGAATCTAGTGCGAACCAGGCCGTGCCCGATCGCTGTACGCCCGCCGATGGTTCCGGATTCTACGAAGGCGTCAACGACGTCGGCGAAGAACGCCGCGTCCAGATCGGTCGCGCGATCGAGACGCAGGAAGGACTCGAATCGTGTACCAGCAGGCAGTGTTTCGATCTCGTATCGCATCAAGGAACTGCCCTCGACCGAGGCTTCGTCGGTTCGGGCGACTGTGGGAAAGTCATGATCGGTGGAATCGTCGAACCGGCTGTACCGTTCGAGAGCCATCGTGTCGAATTGGCTCAGGACAGCACGGTCTGGTGCGGGCCGGGTCATGAGGTGGTCGGTTTCGAGGACGTGTGGGATGACTTTCCCCACGCGGAGACAGCCGTCGATCATCCGCCCGCCACCGCTGCCTCCGAACACGCTGATCTGGGGGTTCAATGCCCGAAGCCGATGGAGCCGTTCGCCGGACAGTGGCTCTCCGGTGACCTTGGTCAGGCTGCCCCCGTTCCGGAGTGTGTGTGCCGCGGACAAGCTGAGAAGCCCTTCGTATGCCAGGGCGTCCCGCAACAACTCCTCACCGATTCGGCGGAGCGCGCCTCGGAAGGAGTTGCCCGACACTATCGGCACCAAGGCCGCGGACCCGTTGGGCTGCAGTATCTTTTCGCGACGGAACAAGGTGGTTGTGGTAGCGCTGTGTTCACCGCGGTGCGAGATCGCCGAGACCGCTGTGATGTCGAGCTGCCAGCGCAGGGTTGAGGTCACTTCTGCCTCCTGGGCGATGTCGCAGCCTTCGTGGTGGACCGGAGCGCTTGAACAGCCTCTGCCACGATTCGCGTTCGGAGAACGAGAGCAGTGGTGTTTTCCCGCAACAAGGTCAGAACCGGGATCGAGTCCTCGCGCAAGAGGACCGATAGTTCGAGGCGCTGTTCCTTCGTCGACGGCGCTGACTCGAGATCAGTCGCCACGGTGCTCCACCAACGATCGAGGTCGGCTCCACCGGTGTAGGTCGCGACCCGAACTCGGTCTGGCAGATGATGGTCCCAGTACAACTCCCTTCGGCGGCCCACCCACCCGGTATCCCAGTTGATCCCGTAGTGCAGGAGCAGCAACAGTCGTTCAGCTGTGGCCGCAGCGCCTGTGACCGGCGGCAGAAAGTTCGCTGCGTTCAACCAGGTTTGGGTCGGCGTCGCAGCTCGGGTAGGCGTCATGCCGCCCCCCTTTTGGACGTTGAGGCCGTCGCCGCGAGGTCGAGATACACAGTCCGCTCCCGCCAGGGGCCAAGGCGGTCCCAATCCGCGAATACCGACGACCACGCACGATGCGGAATGGCCTTCAAGGTGCCGAATGCTGGCGCTGCGCGCGCAAGAGCTGTCACGGAAAACCCGCGCCGTCGCAATCGGACGACTGCACTCAAGCGTTCCGCGTCGTACTCGGTCCACGGAAGCGCAACGTCATCGACTGCTACGCGGCCCCACAGAGCATGAGGGAGAACATGCTTACGCCCGGGACGTAACGGGACCACGACGGCAGAAGTTGAAGAGATTGCCGTTCCGAGAACGCTACGCAAGCGGGTCTTGGACAATTTGGTCGCGCACGGAGGGTCACTGGTGACCAGCATGAGATCCGAGCGAAGTGCCGTGGTCGAGTACACCCAGACGCAGACGCGGCACATCGTGGGAGCTGCGACATCCACCCACCCGTCGAACCCTGTGAACGTTCTCGACACAGTCTCACGCACTCGCCGGCCGGCACCTTCTGTCGCGCGCCCGCACCTCGCGCACGCGGTGTCACCCGGAACCCCGGCCGACACCCACGAAACCGGGGATCCTGTTGCGGCGACGTAGGCAGTCGTCACAAC
>Ga0207903_1000505_pt1 | contig 11354 bp, 9 predicted proteins | sample MalvirmetaMSP131_FD_184234 | JGI IMG/M metagenome (GOLD analysis project Ga0207903, IMG submission 184234) | Marine viral communities from the Deep Pacific Ocean - MSP-131 (SPAdes) | ecosystem: Environmental > Aquatic > Marine > Oceanic | place: Atlantic Ocean | collected 2011-06-25
CCTCGTGCGGCCATACGGTCGATCGTCGCCCCGAGGTCTCCCGCCGGACCGAACCAGGAATCGCCGGTGAGCACGACTTCGTGATAACCAGACAGATCCGTGATCCGTGCGACCATCGCACCGTAATCGGCCGCCGACTCCGTCGACGGCCGCTGCACGACGGAGTCAACCAACGAGGCCAACGCCTCGCGAACCTCGCTGGGGGTCTCATCCGCAACGAAGACGCACACTGTCGCCGACGACGACAACGCCTGCAGAGCGGTGACGACGTATCGGGGTAGCCGCGACAGAACCCCTTCGACCGAGTACACGACGATGCGCTCGTGGGTGCGGCTCACGGGGCTCGTTGTCATTCCCTGCGAACTCCGATCACGACCTCGTCCGGCCCTCACCGGACGTTCAACTCTACCCCGCGGTCACCGCGTGCCCTGTTGAAGCGCCTTCAGGAGGTAGGCACCATAGCCGCTCTTGCTGAGCTCAGCCGCGCGGTCCCGAAGTTCGTCGTCCGTCAGGAAACCGAGGCGCCAGGCGACCTCTTCGGGACACCCGATCGACAGTCCCTGACGCTTCTCGACGGTGCGGATGAAGTCGGTGGCTTCCGCGAGCGAGTCGAATGTGCCTGTGTCGAGCCATGCCGTACCCCGCGGAAGGATCTCGACCTTGAGGGCGCCGCGCTCGAGGTACGCCTTGTTCACGTCGGTGATCTCGAGCTCGCCGCGCGGCGACGGTCGGAGGTTCTTCGCGATCTCCACGACATCGTTGTCGTAGAAGTAGAGCCCCGGCACCGCGTAGTTGCTCTTGGGCTGCGCGGGCTTCTCCTCGAGGGAGACGACGCGACCGTCGTCGGCGAACTCGACGACCCCATACGCGGTGGGGTCATCGACCCAGTACCCGAAGACGACACCACCCTCGAGCGCGTTGTACTGGCGGAGTCGGGTGCCCATCCCCTGCCCGTAGAAGATGTTGTCTCCCAGCACGAGCGCGACGGAGTCGTTGCCGATGTGCGACTCGCCCAGGATGAACGCCTGCGCGAGCCCGTCCGGAGACGGCTGCGACACATAGCTGATGGATACCCCGAACCGCGATCCATCACCCAGGAGCCGCTGGAACTGCTCCGCATCCTGCGGCGTCGTGATCACCAGGATGTCTTGAATTCCCGCCAGTATCAGCGTGGAGAGCGGGTAGTAGATCATGGGCTTGTCATAAACGGGCACCAACTGCTTGGAGATGCCCTGGGTGATGGGATGAAGCCGGGAGCCCGTGCCGCCGGCGAGGATGATGCCACGCATGACGACAAGTTTCGACCATACGCAGCCCCCGGCCAAACGCTCGCAGGGGGGATGGAGCGACGGCCGATAATCTGGAGCAATGTCAAAGCTTCTCGTGACCGGCGGTGCCGGATTCATCGGATCGAATTTCGTGCACCACGTGGTATCCCACACCGACCACCACGTCACGGTCCTCGACAAGCTGACTTACGCCGGCAACCGCGAGTCGCTCGCCGGTCTTCCGCAGTCGCGCGTTCGCTTCGTGCAGGGCGACATCGCCGAACCGGCGGTCGTCGACGACCTGATGGCATCGGTGGATGCCGTTGTCCACTACGCCGCCGAGTCCCACAACGACAACTCTCTGGACGACCCTCGACCTTTCCTCGATACCAACATCATCGGCACGTACACCCTTCTCGAGGCTGCGCGCCGTCATGGCACTCGCTTCCACCACATCTCGACGGACGAGGTGTACGGCGATCTCGAGCTCGACGATCCGTCCCGCTTCACCGAGACGACGCCGTACAACCCCTCGTCCCCGTACTCGTCGACGAAGGCGGGGAGCGATCTCCTCGTCCGCGCGTGGGTGCGCTCGTTCGGCGTACGGGCCACCATCTCGAACTGCTCGAACAACTACGGTCCTTACCAGCACGTCGAGAAGTTCATCCCGCGTCAGATCACGAACGTCATCCGCGGCATCCGCCCCAAGCTCTACGGAAAGGGTGAGAACGTTCGCGACTGGATCCACGCCGACGATCACTCCTCTGCCGTGTTGACCATCCTCGAGAAGGGCAGGATCGGCGACACCTACCTGATCGGTGCGGACGGAGAGAAGAACAACAAGGACGTAGTCGAGCTGATCCTCGGTCTCATGGGCGAGCCGACGGACGCGTACGACCACGTGACCGACCGGGCCGGGCACGATCTGCGGTATGCCATCGACTCGAGCAAGCTGCGCGGTGAGCTGGGGTGGCAGCCCCAGTATCGCGACTTCGAGGAGGGGCTCGCCGCGACGATCGACTGGTACCGCGACAACGAGCCGTGGTGGGCGGGCGCGAAGGACGCCACCGAGGCCTTCTACACGGCGAAGGGTCAGTGAACGTGGCCGAATACGGGAAACCGCTGCAGCGCACGGAAACCCCCATCCCCGGCCTCACGGTCTGGGACATTCCGGTCCACGGCGACAACCGCGGCTGGTTCAAGGAGAACTGGCAGCGCGAGAAGATGGTCGCCGCCGGGCTGCCGGATTTCGCTCCCGTCCAGAACAACGTGTCGTTCAACGAAAGCGTGGGAACGACGCGAGGGCTGCACGCCGAGCCATGGGACAAGTGGGTATCCGTCGCGACCGGTCGTGTCTTCGGCGCATGGGTCGATCTCCGCGAGGGCCCGAGTTTCGGCACGAGCTTCACGGTCGAGATCGATCCGTCGGTCGCCGTCTTCGTACCGCGCGGTGTCGCCAACGGCTTCCAGACGCTCGAGCCGAACACGGCGTACAGCTATCTCGTGAACGACCATTGGTCTCCCGACGCGTCGTACGCGTTCGTAAACGTCGCCGACCCCGCCGCCGCCATCGAGTGGCCGATCCCGCTGTCGGATGCGATCCTCTCCGAGAAGGACCGCGATCACCCAGCGCTCGATGCGGCCCTGAGGGTGCAGCCGAAGCGGATGCTCGTCGTCGGGGCGGGCGGGCAGCTGGGCCAAGCGCTGAGGGAGGCGTACCGGGGCGACGACACGGTCGAGTTCGCCGAGCGGGAGGAGCTGCCACTGGATGCGGCGTCGTTGTGGTCGGCTCGCCGATGGAACGACTACTCCACCATCGTCAATGCCGCGGCCTACACGGCCGTCGACGCGGCGGAGAGCGCCGAGGGCCGCGCCCAGGCATGGGCGACGAACGCCTCGGCGGTGGCTGAGCTGGCACGCATCGCGCAGGCTCACGCGATCACGCTCGTCCATGTATCCAGCGACTACGTCTTCGACGGCTCGTCGACGCGACCCTACCGAGAGGACGATCAGCTCAGCCCGCTCGGTGTCTACGGTCAGAGCAAGGCGGCCGGAGACATCGCCTGCCGCCTCGCGGAACGCCACTACATCGTCCGCACCTCGTGGGTGATCGGGTCGGGCCGCAACTTCGTCTCGACGATGCGGTCGCTCGCGGAGAAGGGCGTCGACCCCCGCGTCGTCGACGACCAGTTCGGACGACTCACGTTCACCACCGAAATCGCCCGCGGCATCCGGCACCTGCTCGAGGTGGGTGCGCCGTTCGGCACGTACAACCTGTCAGGCGCAGGACCGGTGCGGAGCTGGGCTGACATCGCCCGCGAGGTCTTCACGGCGACCGGCCACTCCCCCGATCGCATCACGGGCGTCAGCACCGCCGACTACTTCGCTTCAGCAACGGCTCCGGTGGCCCCGCGCCCGTCCAACAGCGCGCTGGACACGAGCAAGATCGAAGCCACGGGTTTTGTCCCCGCGGACGCGCTCGAGAGCCTGCACGCCTACCTGCGCAGCCGGTGAGCGTCCCGCTTCCGCCCGATGACGGGTCTGCGTCCGCACGACGTCGCGGCCTCGGCCGCGTGCTCGGCCTCTGGTCGCTCGGTCCCGTCCGCTATCTCGTCGTCGGAGTGGCCGCGTTCCTCATCGACATCGGTCTCCTCTTCGTGCTCTACGAGCTCGTGGGGATTCCGTTGGCCGTGAGTACCCCTCTCGCGTTCCTCCTGAGCTTCGCGATCACCTTCCTGATGCAGCGTGCGTTCGCCTTCGAGTCGGGCGGTCGCCTGGTGTCCAGTGCGGTCCGATATGGCTTGCTGGTCGCGGCGAACACTGTCGCGACGACGCTCATCGTGACCGCCGGCGCCGCATGGGGCCTGCCGTGGGAGTTCGCCAAGGTGATCGCGGTGGCATCGACGACGGTGTGGAACTACTTCGCCTACCGCTACTGGATCTTCCGCCCGTCTTCGGCGTCCTGATCGCCCTGTTCCGTCGGACGATCGGATGCCGCCGCGAGCTGGGAGATCACGGCATCGAGATCCGCGCGGAGAATGGCGGTCTCCTCCGCCAACCGCCGGATCTCGTCCTCGGCCCGTGAGAGCTCCCAGGAGAGGTGGAGCGCCACGCCCACGAGAAGGACGATCGCCATCGCGAAGAGGAGGTTTGCGGGAACCTGCACGCCGAGGAGGCGTGTCATGCCCACAAGCAGGCCCGGGAAGAGCGAGATAACGAGCAACGAGATCCCGATGACCAACCAGAGTGTGGCGTACTTCTCGCGGAGCTGGCGTCGAAGCAGCAGCACGACGATGAACGCCAGGACGAGGATGGCGAAACTGATACCTGCGGCGACGATCATGCGGGCGAATCCTCCGCTCGGCGACGGCCACGCATGAGCGCCAGGCCTAGGGCGAAGGTCGACCGCAGAAGATAGAGCGCCGCACCGAAGGGATTCTGGCTCGGTCTTCCGAAGGCCCGCGGTCTCATGGCGACCGGAACCTGCGTCACCGTCAGCCCGGAATGCAACGCGCTCACGAGGGAATCAACGGTGTCTCCCAGGTACTCGGCCGGGTAATAGTGGACGTACTGAGCGATCGCTCGGGCGTTTGCCGCCCGGAACCCGCTCGTCACATCCGTCAGGCGCGTCTTGGCGATGCGCGACAGGACGGAGGCGAGCAGCTTCATGGCCCATCTCCGGGGTCCCGTTGCGACGTACTGGCCCACCTCTGCGAACCGTGCTCCGATGGAGATGTCCGCGACGTCGAGCCCTGCCAGAACGGCATCGATGTCCTGCGGATTGTGCTGACCGTCGGCATCGACCTGGATCGCCCGAGAATATCCGTGACGCTGCGCGAAGGTGAAACCCGTACGCATCGCTCCGCCGACACCCATGTTGAACGGCAGGATCAGCACGCGGGCGCCGGCGTCGCGCGCAATGGACGCTGTGCTATCCGTCGAGCCGTCGTCGACCACAAGAACGTCATACCCCGGCGAGTGCCCGAGGATCTCGCGCACCGTATTGCCGACGTTCTGCGCTTCGTTCCACGCGGGCACGATGACGAGCGTCCGCGGAGTCTCAGCGTCCATCAGCACGATCGTATCAGCGCCGAGATTCACCGCTACCGCGCGATGACCTCGTAGATGCGCATCGACGTCTCGCCCTCCTGATAGTCGTCAACTTCCCTGAGACAGGCTTGATCCAGATCGACATCGCTGAGGACCCACGAGACATGCTGCTGCGCAAAACTCTCACATGAATCGAATGTCAGCTGAATCTGGTCCGGCGCGGGGTTCCTGGGCGAGGGCGCCCCTTCTCCCGGCAGCCAGGAGACAGTTGCCAGGCGGTTCCACTCGTGTTCGTAGCGAGAATCAGGATCGATTGCGGTCCACATCTCCTCGGACGGATAGCCCTGGACACCGTTGTAGCTGGTCACACCGGACTCCACGAGCATCATCGTCGGGAGCAAAGAGCCATTGATCCCGACCCAATTGCCGCCCGAAGTAACGTCGATCTCCTGGATCGCCTCAACAGTTTGCGTCTCACGCAGGTCAGCGACACCGCGATAGATGGGGTTCACAAGAGCGCCCTGCAGAACCGCCACGGTCAACAGTGTGAAAGCGCCGACCGTAGGTTTGCCCGATCCGAGCAGAAACACACTGACGGCAAGGAGGAGAGCCGAGATCGTGATAACGGCCACTTCGCGCCTTCCAAACTCGTCGACCCATTCCGCTAGAGGCATCATCGAACTGATGTGGATGACAACGAGCGCCGCGGCGGCGAAAGCAAGAAGCGGAGAGCTGCACTTCACCCACACCGGTGTGACGGCGCGAAGGGTTCGATACGAGTCGTAGCGGCTAACCACGAGCAGCGTGACGAAGAGGCTCACGATTCCGACGCCGATCCTCGCGCGCGAGTAGGTCGTCCGGTCGAGGAACAGAAGACGCGCCAAGCCATCCCAACCAGGCACGTACATGTAGATGATGAAGATGGCGCCTGCGCCAATGGTCGCTATCAACCACCAGTCGATCCAGCCCCGATCCCTCTTTATCCGTGCGACAAGCCACCCTGCGACAACGATCAGGAACAAGCCCGGCAACAAGAAAGTCGATGCCTCCGATGCGTTGATGTTGAGCGGCTGCCCGCCAGTGCGATCAAGGCTCGAGGAAAAAACTCCCGAGATAAGTTGCACGAACTGCCCGTAGTCTGCAGCGCCGACGCCCTGTAGCCGTTCGCCCGGGTAGACCGTGCTGAGGAAGCCATCGATTGTCTCGCGACGCGTGAGAATCCAAACGACCATGACAGCGCAAGCGGCCAGCCCCGACAATACGAGCGGCACAAGCCGCCGAAGTCGTTGCATTAGGCCAAGAGACGATGAGTCGCGTACAAACATCGCGCCTAGAGCGAAGCCGAGCACTGCCAGCACGCTCGGGACGATGAATGGGACGTAGATCCCCATCGCCAACGTCACGGTGACGTAACCCGTACCCGCTGCGATGACCCACCGCTGCCAACGCACCTCACTTTTGAGCGCCCAGACCACGGCGGATGCAGCGAGAGCTGACCACATAAGTGGGTAGAGCGTCAGAGACAGGTACCACCACTGGAGAAACGGGGAAAGGAAAAATGCGACGGCAAGCATCGCGGAGGTCGCGGGTCTCCGAGGCAGGAGCGACACCGACAGCAGGTACGCCGCCGAAATGACCCCGAGCGCGGGCAACCACCACTTCCACGCCATGGCTTGGTCCAGCGGCAGAAAGTAGAACCCCCAGAGGTGCGGGCGAAAGGAAGTGGACCAATCCAGGTTAGGAAGGTCATTCTGGACGGTGGTGTCCATGCCCCCCGGAAAGGACTCGTTGACGATCGGCAGCCCCTGTTCGACCTGAGAGATGATCCAGGTCGTCTGAACGAACCACTCGTCGCTTCGGATACCCCGGGGTTCGCCCGCGAGGAGGTCGTCGTCCGATGTCACCGAGACTTGATCATGAACAATGCCGGTCGAGCTCCCCGTCACGCCAGCCGCCACGAGCGCGATGAAGACCGCCACCATGACGGCCAAGGGGCCCACGACCACCCGAGCGTTCGGCAGGCCATCTGGACGTGGAGCTACCCAGCGAGCCCAGCGCTGTGACGCGCGACCTCCACGCAGGCGCATCCGCGGCACCCATCGATCCAGACGCTCGCTCATCGCCGACCCCACCAACGCGGAACGGGTACGCAAACGGGACACATGACGTTCCTGATGATAAGTTGCGCCAAACCGATCTAACGAACTGTCGTCGTGTGGCACCCCAAGAGTGTGTTCCCACCCGCGCCAACGTTGATTCCGTAGGCACAGATTCTTCGTTCGCCCGGCGTCAGTGACAGCTCCAGATCAATTCCATGACGCGCCCCGTAGCCAGGGTAAGCAGCCTCTACATCGGGGCGATTCACGTCGGCGTAGCCCACGGCGGTACCGACCCCATCTACGTAGATGTGTACCTGCACCGGTTCGGCGGTGTCAGGATCGATGACCCAACCCTGGACGCGGGTCTTGCCGTCGGCGTTCGTAACGTTTGTGCCACCGAAGGGAGACTTATCGACAACGGAGACAGTGACGCAGTTGAGGAGGGCGTTCGCGCCCGGCCCCACGTTGATGCCATAGGCGCAGATCTCGTGTCGTCCCGGCTGAAGGTCGAGCGTCGTGTCGATCCCGTGCGTCGGGCCGTAGCCGGGATACACGCGCCCGACGTCAGCTCGCTCCACGCTCGCTGTCAAGGAGCGACCCACACCGTCGACGTACAGGTGCATATCAATCGGAGAGGCCGTGTCCGGATCGATCGTCCACCCCCGAACCCGAACCGACGAGCCGGACACTTCTGCGCTGACCCCGCCGATCGGATTACCTCGCATGACGTTTACCGTCTCGCAGCCGAGGGTGACGTTCTCTCCCCAGCCCTTGTTTATTCCGTATGCGCAGACTCGGGTGTTTCCCGCAGGCGCTTCCAAGCGAACATCGAACCCGCTCATGAGCGCAGCCGCAGGAAACCGACTCTTGATGTCCTCTCGAGCCACGGAGGTAACGAGACTGCTTCCCACGGCGCCTCTGTATACATGAACTGAAAGGGGATCGCTGGTGTTCGGATCCACCGCCCAACCCCTCAGGCTGATGCCGCCTGGGACGGCACGGACTGATTCGAGGGCGCCGACCGGGTTGGCCGACGTAGTGACCTCAACGTTCGAGCAACCGAGCAACTTATTGAAGCCGAGGCCGACGTTGATGCCATACGCGCACACCTCGTGACTCCCGACGGCAAGCGGAAGAGAGACATCGAGTCCATGGTTGTTGCCCGTACCCGGGAACGCGGCACCTACGTCAGGACGGAATCCGTCCGCTCGATGCACCGAACCACGTCCGCCCACGTAGACGTGCACGTCGAGCGGCGCGGTGGCGTCCCGATCAAGGGTCCAACCCACCAACCGGACGCCGCCCGGAATCGCCTCCGCAGAGACACCTCCGTACGGAGAAGCGGTTTCGACCCAGATGGTTGCGCACCCGAAATCCTTATCCGACCCTTCTCCGACATTTCGGGCGGTGACACACACCCGATGATCGCCGCCGACGACCTCGATCGTGCGTCGGATGCCATGGTTGGGGCCATAGCCAGGGTGAGCGGCCGCAACGTCCGGGCGAGCGACGTCCGCACGGAATACCGCAGAGTTGGGCTGTCCATCGATGGCGACAGACACTTCGACAGCCGATGACGGGCTGTCGGGATCGAGCGTCCAGCCGAGAACGGTCAGTTTCCCCCGTTCCGCAATGAGGTTGAATCCCCCAAAAGGAGACCGATCGCTCGAGGCGCCGAACCAGTCGGTGAAGAAGTTCACGAAGTTGCGGTTGCCGTAGCTCGAACAGGAATCGCCCATCCCGTACCCCGCTGCGAGAGCCGCGGGGTTCGGCTGGTACGGCGTGTAGTTGTAGAGCGCTGCTGTCGCGTAATTCGACACGTTGAGGTTCGTCCCGCCACACGACGTAGACGGGTGATAGCCGATGAAATGCACTCCCGGCTGACGCGCGAATCGACCCGCCGAGTAGTTCTTGAGTGATGTGGTCCCCGCGAGGATCTGCGGCCCGATGCCGGAATAGGCGGGATCGCACGGTGCGGTGTCGGGGCAGTTCGCGCCCATCGCGAAGTTGAGATTGCGCTCCGTCGGAGTGCGGCCCGTCACGAGGCTCTGCTCCTTCTCCAGCGTGACGATGATCACCTTCGCGGAGATCCCGCACGCGACCTGCACCCGGTAGATCAATTCAGAGACCCGCATGGTGCCGCCCTCGATGGCGTTGCACACGACGTTGCCGGTGCGATGCGAGACAACCGCCGCCCGCGAGGAGATGCTCGCCGTTCCCGTGTTGATGCACCGGGTGTTGGTGCACCGGTTCTTGTCGTCGAGGAACCGCTGGATCTCTGCCGCCGTCATCGCCGCGCCGTCGTAGAAGAGCGCGTCATCGATGAGGTTTTCGGGGTTGAAGCCCGCGAGCGTCGCCGGCTTGATCTGGCTGTCCACGCTCACCGCGCCGAGCGCATCCGTGCTCGGCGCCGCGACGGCGGCGGGCACGACCCCACCGGCGGCGAGGACGAATGCGACGACGGTAGCGAGAACGATCCTCAGCCTGTCGACGGAGCCGCGCGGGCGGGGAAGGGCAGGTCGGCGCATGGGTCCATTGTTACTGAAGTGCACCCGATTTACCGCATGTTGTTTCGGCCCCGTTCAGCGATGTCGTCGCAGGAAGCGGCGAATCCTTCGCCAGATCGGATGCGATTCGTGCACGCCCCTCACGATTTCAGCCCCCAGGGCGTCGAGCCGCGCCATCAGACGGCGCTCGGCATCCCGGTGCAGTCGGGCGATATACAGGGGCAGGCCGGGACCGTTCGCCTCGACCCAGCGCCGCAGTTCGCGGTCCCGAACCTCCAGGTCGTCGCGATCATGTTCGGAGGCGAGCTCGAACATGCTGTTGCCGGCCGCCCCCTTGGCGTCGGGCCGCTGGGTCCAATAGGCCAGCGGAGTTCCGCCGAGGAATGCGATCGGGTATCGGGCCGCCACCCTGAGGTAGAACTCCCAGTCCTCCACGGCATCGAGCGTCTCGTCGTAGAAGCCGACATCGTCGTGCAGGCTTCGGCGGTACAGGAACGAGATCGGCACCGCCCTGTTGACCTCGAGCAGGCTCATGAAGGTGACCCCCGTCATCCCCTCCCAGAACGGAGCGCGGCCAGTCTCCCTCCAGCCATCGCCGTCCTGCCGCTCGTACACGATCTCCGTCGCGACCATGACTCCCGCGTCCTCGGGAGACGCGTCGAGCAGGGCCACCGTCTTGGCCAGGAAGTCCGGATGCCAGAGATCGTCATCGTCGTGGAGAACGACGTACTGGCCGGCAGCCGCCCGTATCCCGGCGTTCGCGGCGGCGCAACGACCGCCCCGGCCGGATGGCTCGATCACCGCCGCGCTGACACCCGAGTCCGAAAGAACGGCATCGACCACGGAAGAGTCGCCGCCGTCGTTGACGACGATGATCTCGAGATCGTCGAATCGCTGCCGCGCGATATCCGCCAGCGCACGGCGGAGAAAATACGGCCGATCCTTGGTTCTGACGACGACCGACACCTTCGGGGGCATACGAGAGAGCCTAGGGCGCTCTCACAGTTCGGCGTGGAGCTGCCACACCCGATCGGCGGAATCCCGCCACGAGAACGCCCGCGCCCGGTCCTCCGACAGCACTCGTGAGCGCCGCACCGAGGCCTCGTCACCCCTGACCGACGCGATCGCGTCGACCACCGCTGCGGAGACGTCCGCGTCGACGACGACGCCCGCGTCGGCGAGCACCTCGATGTTCTGGGGCGACCGCGCCGCGACGATGGGAACTCCCGCCCGGAGAGCGTCGAGCATCCGCCACGGGTACGCATAGCCGGCCGCCGGGTCGACGAAGACGGATGCGGCGGCGAGCGCCTCGGCCCGCGCGCCCTCGTCCGCCGGGGCGATCTCCCGGAACCGGTGCTCCGGAAGGCCCGCCGCGGAGGCGAGCTCGCGAACGGCCGCATCGTCGCCGCGCACGAGCGCGACGACCTCCG
>Ga0207903_1000509_pt1 | contig 11272 bp, 10 predicted proteins | sample MalvirmetaMSP131_FD_184234 | JGI IMG/M metagenome (GOLD analysis project Ga0207903, IMG submission 184234) | Marine viral communities from the Deep Pacific Ocean - MSP-131 (SPAdes) | ecosystem: Environmental > Aquatic > Marine > Oceanic | place: Atlantic Ocean | collected 2011-06-25
CCGGCTACGCCTGCCGCAACCCGAGCAGGAGCCACGCCGATGACCCTCCCCACCACCATGCGCGCCGTCGAGATCACCGCTCCCGGTGGCCCCGACGTCCTCCAACTCACCACCCGCCCGGTGCCGACCCCCGGTCCCGGCGACATCCTGATCGCCGTTGACCATGCAGGTGTGAACCGGCCCGATGCCCTGCAACGCGCCGGGGCCTATGACCCGCCGAAAGGTGCCAGCGACCTGCCCGGTCTGGAATGTTCCGGCACCGTCGTTGCCACCGGTCCGAACGTCAGCCGCTGGCACGCGGGCGACAAGGTTTGCGCCCTGTTGCCCGGAGGCGGATACGCCGAATATGTCACCACCCCCGCCGACCACGCGTTGCGCATCCCCGAGGGGATGAGCATGGCGCAGGCCGCCGCCCTGCCCGAGACCTATTTCACCGTCTGGACCAATGTCTTCGACCGGGGCGGCTTGCACTGCGGCGAGCGCTTCCTCGTCCACGGCGGCACGTCGGGCATCGGCACGACCGCGATCCAACTTGCCCGCAGCTTCGGGGCACGGGTCTTCGCCACCGCCGGAAGCGATGAAAAGGTCGCCGTCTGCGCCGGCCTCGGGGCCGAGGCCATCAACTACAAGGACGCCGATTTCGTCGATGTCCTGCACGAGGCGGGCGGCGCGAACCTGATCCTCGACATGGTCGGCGGCGACTACATCAACCGCAACATCAAGGCGCTGGCCGATGACGGACGATTGGTGCAGATCGCCTTCCTGACCGGTCCCAAAGCCGAGGTGAACTTCGCCCAGATCATGGTCCGCCGCCTGACCGTCACCGGCTCCACCCTGCGCCCGCAATCCAACCTGACCAAGGCCCGCATCGCCGACAGTCTGCGCGAAAAGGTCTGGCCCCTGCTGGATGCCGGAAACGTCGCGCCGGTGATGGACCAGACCTTCGATCTGGCGGACGCCGCCAAGGCCCACGCAAGGATGGAAGCGGGCGACCATATCGGCAAGATCAGCCTCAAGGTGCGCTGAACGTCCCCCGGAACGTCCGACGTGGATCACCCGTGGATCACCCGCGCATCACCCACCGTTTCGACAGCCCATTTCGCATCCGCCCACTGGCATCGCCGACCGCCCCGTGGCAGGAACACAGGCATGGATCTAGACGTCACCCACCCCGCCCTCTCCGACCTGCGAACCCGCGCCAGACGCCGCATGCCGCATTTCGCCTTCGAATACCTCGACAGCGGCACAGGCCGTGAAATGGGCCTGCGCCAGAACCGACAAGCCTTTGATAAGGTGAAATTCCGGCCTGCCATCCTGCAAGGCGAAATTGCTCCGGACCTGCAGAGCACCACGCTGGGTCACAGCCACTCCGCCCCCTTCGGCATCGCGCCAGTCGGGTTGGCCGGCGTCCTCTGGCCCGACGCCGAACGTCACATGGCCGAGGCCGCCTGCCGCCTCCGCATCCCTTACGGCCAGAGCACCGTCGCCGCAGCTTCCCCCGAAGACACAGGCCCCATCATAGGCGACCTCGGATGGTTCCAGCACTACCCCGTCAACGACCCCAAAATTCGCCGCGACATGCTGGCCCGCATCAAGGCGTCCGGCTGGCGCGTGTTGACCGTCACCGTCGACGTTCCGGGCGAAAGCCGTCGCGAACGCCAACGCCGTGCCCATGTATCGATGCCGCCGGTGATGACGCCCCGGATCGTCGCATCAATCATGGCATCGCCTGTCTGGGCCCTGGGAATGGCGCGCAAGGGCAAGCCTGAAATGGTCTTCCCCGGCAGTTACACCAAAGGCGAAAAGGGGGCCGACAGTTTCACCCACGCGGGCCGGCTCATCCGCGCCTTCCCCGACTGGTCGTATATCGAGGCAATCCGCGCCGAATGGGATGGGCCGCTGGTCGTCAAGGGTGTGCAGGACCCGGACGATGCGGCGCGCCTGATCGACATGGGGGTCGACGCGATCTGGGTGTCGAACCACTCGGGCCGCCAGTTCGAAGGTGGCCCCGCCGCACTGGACGCCTTGCCTCCGGTGGTGGAGCGGGTCGCGGGACGGGTGCCGGTTTACTATTGTTCAGGTGTCGAAAACGGACTGGATATCCTGCGCGCGATCGCCTTGGGCGCGGACTTCGTGTTTCTGGGCAAGGCCTGGTATTTTGCGCTCGCCGCTCTCGGGCCCCGTGGCATCGACCATCTGCACCACATCCTGACGGCAGACATGGTGGCGAACATGACGCAGATCGGAGCGCGGTCGCTCGCCGATCTGAAGGGTCGGCTGGTGACAGGCTAGCGCGTCAAGGTGCGGGCGACGGCATCCTGCCAGCCCGCATATTTTTCGGCGCGGTCGGCTTCGTCCATCTTCGCCTCGAACCGTTCGTCCAGCGCCCAGGTCTCGGCGAAGCCAGCCTGATCCGGATAGACGCCCGCGCGCATCCCAGCCAGCCATGCAGCCCCCAGCGCAGTCGTTTCCAACACTTTCGGACGGTCGACCGGCGCGCCCAGGATGTCGGACAGGAATTGCATCGACCAGTCCGACGCGCTCATCCCGCCATCGACCCGCAATACGGTATCACCCAGGTCGCCGCCGACGGTGGCGTAATCCGCTTTCATCGCCTCCAGCAGATCGCGGGTCTGATACCCCACGGATTCGAGCGCGGCACGGGCGAATTCCGCAGGACCGGACCCGCGCGTCAGGCCGAAGATCGCGCCGCGGGCGTCCGGATCCCAATGCGGGGCGCCAAGACCGGTGAAGGCAGGCACAAGATACAACCGCTGTTGCGGATCGGCCTTGTCGGCAAGCGGTTGTGTGTCTGAAGCCTGCCCGATGATACCCAATCCGTCGCGCAGCCATTGTACGACCGCGCCCGCCACGAAGATCGAACCTTCCAGGGCATAAGTCGGCTTGCCATCCAGTTGATAGGCAATCGTTCCCAGCAGGCGGTTGGTCGAGGTCACCGCAGTTTGACCCGTGTTCAGAAGGGCAAAACAGCCCGTGCCATAAGTTGATTTCAGCATTCCCTTGTCGAAACAGGCCTGCCCGACAGTCGCCGCCTGCTGATCGCCCGCGACACCCAGAACCGGGATCGTGGGACCCAGCAGATCGGTTGTGCCGAAGTCGGCGGCGCAATCCTTGACCTCGGGCAGCATGTCCATGGGAATATCCAGAAGTTTGCAGATTTCGGCGTCCCAGCGACCTTCGTGGATATTGTAGAGCATGGTGCGCGCCGCGTTGGTCGCGTCGGTGACATGCGCACGGCCCTCGGTCAGCTTCCAGATCAGATAACTGTCGACGGTACCGAACAGCAGTTTGCCTGTCTCGGCCTTCGCGCGTGCGCCCTCGACGTTCTCCAGGATCCAACGCAACTTCGTACCCGAGAAGTACGGGTCCATCAGCAGGCCGGTGCGCGCCGTCACCATCGTCTCGTGGTCTTTCATGTCGCGACAGAAGGCGGCGGTGCGGCGATCCTGCCAGACGATGGCGCGATAGACCGCCTCGCCGGTATCGCGATCCCAGACGACGGTCGTCTCGCGTTGGTTGGTGATCCCGATGGCCGCGATGCTGTCCGCATCGATATCGGCTTTGGCCACGACATCGCGACAGGTCTCGACCACCGTTCGCCATAGATCGGAGACGTCGTGCTCGACCCATCCGCTGTCTGGGAAATGTTGTGGGAATTCCTGTTGAGCGGTCGCGGTAATTTTCATCTGTGCGTCGAAAAGTATGGCCCGACTCGATGTTGTGCCTTGGTCGATGGCAAGAATGTGGGTCATGTCGCGGCCTCCCTCTTTGCCTGTTGTTTGGCCGAGGTGGCGACGCGGAGCAAGGCAATCACCGCAGGTGGCACATCCCGCCCTGTCGGATCGTTACCAAAATCCGGAAATTCTCACAGACCGGAGAGCCAGAAACCCCGTTTCGTGAACCCGGTGCGCAAAGACAATATGACTGTGCGTATATGAACTATAAACTGTAAAATATCACGCTTCTGTTCATTGAAAGTGAGCAGGGCACCCCGCATTTTATCCTCACCAGCAGGGCAGTATCGCCCTTCATCACCACCAGGGCCCGCCGCAATTCACAGGGTCCGCACCATGAATAGGACATTCGTCATGAAAACCGTTTTTGCCTCCGCCCTTATCGCCGTCGCTGCGCTTGCTGTTCCGGCGACCGCCGAAGTTGCTTCCGGCTCAGCCGCCGCCGTCGCGCATTTCAATCAGGATTATGACAGCCAGGACAATCGCCGCACCCTGCGCAACGTCGACAACTCAACCTTCGTGTCGACCCGTTCGGGCAACCTCGATATGGTCTATGGTCGATTCAACGCCGACTATGACGGCCAGGATAACGTTCGCGGCCAGAACGGTGTGACCGTGATTTCGAACCAGCCTTCATATGGTGCCGACATCTTCGCCGATATCCGCCGCGCCAACGCGGAAGACGAATAATCCAGAGACCGGGCGTCTCTCTCCCCCCAGGTCGCCCGGTCTGGATTGAACCGCCCCCGTCAGATATTACTGACGGGGGCGTTTTCAGTTCTGCGCTGTCGCCTGCGCCGCAAGTTCCACGACGCGCGGTCCGAATGCCGCAACGATCAGGCCCACGCCTTCACGATTCGGATGAATCCCGTCGGCCTGCAGATACCGTTTCCGCGCCGTCGCAAGATCGACTTCGGCAACGAGGGGCGACAGGAAGCTCCGCTCCAGCAAAACGCCGTATTTCCTGGCCAGGTCAGGATACATCGCATTGAAATCAGATTGATAATCCGGGCCGTAATTTCCCGGTGCCTCCAATCCGATCAGCAGTACTGGCAGATTGGCGTCACCGGCAATTCGGCTCAGGATGGCGTCAAGATTTTTGCGAGAAGACGCGACCGGCAATCCGCGCAACAGATCGTTGCCGCCCAGCGCCACGATCATCGCGTCCGTATCGTCCGACAGTGACCAGTCCAGCCGCGCCAGGCCGCCCGCCGTGGTATCGCCCGACACACCTGCGTTCACGATTTCGACATCCGCGCCCGCGTCATCCAGCCACGCTTGCAGTTGCGGCACGAAACCCTGACCGTCCGGAAGGCCGTATCCAGCGGTCAGACTGTCGCCCAGAGCCACCACCTGAACCGGCTGGGCCATCGCGGATGTGCCTAAAATCAAGGCAGCGAATGAAAACTGAACCGACTTGTTCATCCGGGTGAATACCCCATATGCCAAGGCACCCAACCGAAGGAGTTTCCCCATGGTCCTGTCACTGCGCGACGTCTCGCTGTCGCTGCAAGGTAACGCCGGTATGGTGGATATCCTGCACAGCATCTCGCTTGAGGTCGCACGCGGTGACACGCTGGGGCTGGTGGGTCCGTCGGGGTCGGGCAAGTCGTCTCTCCTGATGCTGATGGGCGGGCTGGAAAAGGCCACCGGCGGCGAGGTCATGGCACTTGGCAATGACCTGACCGAAATGGACGAAGACCAGCTGGCCCGCTTTCGCCGGTCACATATGGGGGTGGTTTTCCAATCCTTCCACCTGATCCCGACGATGACGGCGCTGGAAAACGTCGCCACTCCGCTGGAACTGGCCGGTGTGGTGGATGCGTTCGACCGTGCGCAGGCCGAATTGCAGGCCGTGGGCCTAGGCCATCGCACCGATCACTATCCCGCGCAATTGTCGGGTGGCGAGCAACAGCGCGTCGCACTGGCCCGTGCCGCCGCACCACGTCCCGATATTCTGTTGGCAGACGAACCGACGGGCAATCTGGATCAGGCGACGGGAGAGGCGATCATGGATCTGCTGTTCGGCCTGCGCGACCGGTATGGTGCCACGCTGGTTCTGGTGACGCATTCGACGGAACTGGCAGCGCGGTGCGACCGCACGATCCGGCTGGTCGATGGACGTCTTGATACAGAAACCGTGAACGCAAAGGCCGCAGAATGAACTGGCTGCGACAGGCCGCGACTATTGCACGGCGGGAATTGCGCGGCGGGCTATCGGGGTTTCGCGTCTTTCTGGCCTGCCTGGCGCTTGGCGTCGCGGCCATTGCCGCCGTCGGGTCTGTCCGGGTGTCAATTACCGACGGGCTGGCGCGCGAAGGCAGCGTCATCCTGGGTGGCGATGCAGAGTTGCAGTTCCACTATCGCCGCGCCAGCGACGAAGAACGTGCCGTTCTGGAGGGTCTGGGATCGGTGTCCGAAATCCTCGATTTCCGATCGATGGCCGCGACGGGCGACGGGCCCGATGCCGACCGCGCACTGACTCAGGTCAAGGCGGTGGATGACCTGTATCCGCTGGTCGGTCGGGTTGAGTTGTCCCCCGACATACCTTTGTCCGATGCGTTGGCCGACAACGGCATTGTGGCCCATCCGGTGCTGATGGATCGGTTGGGCATGGCTATCGGCGACGCGCTTTACCTTGGCACCAAGCGTTTCACCCTGCGCGCCGCGCTGACCCGCGAACCGGATGCTGGCGGTGCGGGCTTTGGCCTCGGGCCGCGCACCCTCGTGTCGCTGGCGGCATTAGACGGGTCCGGTCTGGTCTCCGAAGGCAGCCTGTTCGAAGCGCAATATCGCATCGACATGGGCGACGTGTCGGACGAGGTGCTGGATGCGACCGAAGTTCAGGTTGGAACCGCTTTCGCCGATGCAGGCGCGCGCTGGCGCGACAGGCGCAATGCCGCGCCGCAGGTGGAACGCTTCGTCGACCGCATCGGCAGCTTTCTGGTGCTGGTCGGGCTGGCCGGGCTGGCCGTCGGCGGTGTCGGTGTATCGGCGGCTGTCCGCAGCTACCTGGAGCGCAAGACCGGCGTGATCGCAACGCTCAAGACGCTGGGTGCCGAAGGGCGCGTGATCTTTGCGGCCTACATGATGCAGATCGGCGTACTGGCCGTGCTCGGCATCGCCATCGGTCTGGCACTTGGCGCCGCGATTCCCCTGGCCATCGGTCCGCTGATCAAGGCGCAGCTGCCGGTCCCGGTGGCCCTGGGCGTGCATCTTGGTCCGTTGCTGGAAGCGGCACTCTATGGTGCGCTGACGGCTCTGGTCTTCACGCTCTGGCCGCTGGCCCGAACCGAACAGGTGCGCGCGGCGTCGCTGTTCCGCGATGTGTCTGGCGGGGTCCGCATCTGGCCGCGCAAACGGTATATCGCCGCTTTGACGCTGGCCGTAGTGGTGTTGATCGCGTCGTCGGCCATCCTGTCGGGCATTCCGACGCTGGCGCTTTATTCCGCGGGCGGAATTATCGTCGCATTGGCCCTGCTGATCGGCGCGGCCTGGGGGGTTCGGCGGCTGTCGCGGGCCCTGGCCGGAACGCGCGCGGTGCGCGGGCATCCGGCGCTGCGCCTCGCACTCGGCTCCGTCGGCGGACCGGGGGGCGAGGCGACGGCAGTCGTTCTCTCGCTGGGCCTTGGCCTGACGGTTCTGGCCGCAGTCGGTCAGATCGACGCCAATATGCGCGCCGCCATCGACCGCGACCTGCCGGAAATCGCGCCGAGTTATTTCTTCGTGGACATCCAGCCGGACCAACTGCCCGTCTTTCTGGATCGGGTCGAGAACGATCCTGCCGTCAGCCGCGTCGATACCGCGCCGATGCTGGGCGGCGTTGTGCGGTCGATCGCCGGGAAACCTGCGTCCGAAATCGACCATTGGGTCACGCGTGGCGACCGTCGTATCAGTTTTGCGGACACCCCCGGTGAGGGCACCCGCGTTGTCGAGGGAGAGTTCTGGCCCGAGGGTTACACCGGTCCTCCGCAGATCAGCTTCGCCCGCGAAGAAGCGCAGGAGTTGGGCATCAAGCTGGGTGACGAGATCGTCATGAACGTGCTGGGCCGCGACATTACCGGCACTGTCACCAACTTCCGCGAGGTCGATTTCTCCTCGGGCGGGATTGGCTTTGTCATTATCTTCAATACGGCTGCCTTGCAGGGCGCGCCGCATACCTGGCTGTCGACCGTCTATGCCGAAGAAAGCGCCGAAGCTGCGATCCTGCGCGACGTGGCGGGCGACGCGCCCAATATCACGGCCATCCGTGTGCGTGACGCCATCGCCCTGGTGACCGAAGTCCTGGGTGCGCTGGCCGCGGCGACAAGCTGGGGCGCGGGGGCGACCCTGCTGACCGGCTTCATCGTCCTGATCGGTGCGGCAGCGGCGGGCGAGCGCAGCCGCACCTTCGAGGCCTCGGTCCTCAAGACGCTGGGCGCGACCCGCGCGACGATCCTGACCAGTTTCGCCATCCGGTCCGCTTTGCTGGGGGCAGCGGCGGGGACCGTCGCGATTATCGGCGGTGCGCTGGCCGGCTGGGGCATCCTGACTTTCGTGATGGAAGCGCCTTTTGTCTTCGAATGGCGCTCGGCCCTGGCTATCGTGCTGGGCGGGTCCTTGGCCACGCTGCTGGCGGGGCTGGCGTTTGCCTGGCGGCCCTTGGCGGCGCGGCCGGCCGGCGTGCTTCGGGCGCAGGACTGACCAACGCACAATTATCGTGCAAATGCGCGATGGCCGATCTCGGTTGACGGGCACCCCAATTGCGGCGCCTCTCTGATCTGGACGGGGTGCGACGATATGGCATGGCCGCCGAGCAAATCGGCGTCGACGCGGCCAAGGCTTCGGCCTTCCGCTGGATTATGACACTGCCTAACCACCATGACGCTCTTTCCAGCGCCTGCCCGCACGTCTAGCGTCGCGGCGATGATGCACATGATCCTGCTCCGGCTGCTGTCCATGACCCTCTCGCTTCTGGTGGCGAGCGTGGTGATCTTCGTCATGCTGCAGGCCGTGCCGGGTGACCCCGCGGCCTTCATGCTGGGCCTGAATGCCCAGCCGGATACGGTTGCAGCCCTGCGCACGGAACTGGGGTTGGAAGGCGGGCTGATCCAGCGCTACGTCGCTTGGGTCGGCGGCATGGTGACCGGCGATTTCGGCACGTCCTATACGTATCGCGTCCCGGTCGCCGGACTTGTGGCAGATCGGATCGTCGTGTCGGGACCGTTGGCGGCCTACGCGTTGATCCTGACGCTCGTGATCGCAATTCCCGCAGGCGTGCTGGCCGCATCGCACAGGGGCCGTGTCTCCGACTGGGGCGTCATGGGGTTCACCCAACTGGGCATCGCGGTTCCGAACTTCTGGTTCGCCATGCTGTTGGTGGCTTTTTTCGCGATCTACCTGGGATGGTTCTCGGCGGGCGGCTTTCCCGGCTGGTCGACCCCGGTGCAGGCGATCAAAGCGCTGACCCTGCCCGCCATCGCGCTGGCCCTGCCGCAAGCGTCGATCCTGGCCCGCGTATTGCGCGGCGCACTGATTGACACGCTGGATCAGGACTATATCCGTACCGCCCGCGCCAAGGGCCTGTCGCGGCGGGCCACTGTCATCCGCCATGCCCTGCGCAACGCCGCGATTCCGGTGCTGACGATCCTCGGCCTGCAATTCAGCTTCCTGCTGGCGGGCGCGATTATCATCGAGAATGTGTTCTTCCTGCCCGGTCTCGGGCGGCTGATCTTCCAGGGCATCACACAACGCGATCTCATCGTCGTGCAATCGGTGACAATGCTGCTGGTCTTCGCCGTCATCGCCGTCACATTCGCGGTCGAGATCGCATACACTCTTGCCGATCCGCGTCTGCGCCGCCGGTCCGCAACATGACGGCTACCGCATGAGACCGGCGATGGCACTGGGCGCGGCCCTGACCGCGATATTCACGCTGGCCGCTATGATCAGCGTTGTCTGGGTGCCCTACGACACCTCCGTTCTGACGATTGCGAACCGCACCCTGCCCCCGTCGCTAGCACACCCGCTCGGCACCGATCATTTCGGGCGGGACTTGCTCTCGATGCTGATGGCAGGCGCGCGCACCTCGATCGCCGTGGCGCTGGTCGCGGTCGGCATCGGCATTGGCGCGGGCGTGCCGCTGGGTCTTGCGGCAGCGGCCCGGCACGGTGGCTGGCTGGACGAAATCATCATGCGCGGCAACGACCTGATCTTCGCCTTTCCCTCGCTGGTCATCGCCATCCTGATCACCGCTGTCTTCGGCCCCTCTGCCTTCAATGCAATCCTGGCCATCGGCATCTTCAACATCCCGGTTTTCGCCCGTGTGGCGCGGGGCGGGGCGCTGCCGCTCTGGACACTGGATTATATCATGGCCGCGCGTGTCGCGGGCAAAGGTTGCGGTCTCATCAGCGTGCAGCACATCCTGCCCAACATCGCCAGCCTTCTGATCGTGCAGGCGACGATCCAGTTTTCCCTCGGCATCCTCGCCGAAGCGGCCTTGTCCTACATCGGCCTTGGCGCGCAGCCGCCAACGCCGTCCTGGGGCCGGATGCTGGCCGACGCCCAGACGCTGATCTATTCGGAACCGCAACTGGCGATCCTGCCCGGCCTTGCCATTGTCGGCATGGTTCTGGGGCTGAACCTGCTGGGCGACGGGTTACGCGATGCGCTGGATCCGCGTCTGCGGCGGGTGCGCGGATGATCGAGCTTGCCGACCTGTCGCTGTCGATCCACGGCACGCCGATCCTGCGCGACGTGGACCTGACGGTCGCGTCGGGAGAGATCACCGGGCTGGTGGGCGAGAGCGGCTCCGGCAAGTCGATGACCGCGCTCGCCATGATCGGACTGCTGCCGTCCGGGGCGACGACGACCGGGGCCATCACCCTGGACGGGCGCGACCTCACGCATCTGCGCGAACGCGACTGGCTGGGTATTCGCGGCACCGACATCGGCATGATCTTTCAGGAACCCATGACCGCATTGAACCCCGTTCAGACCATCGGCGCGCAGGTGTGCGAGACGCTGCGCCTGCGTGGCACCCCCCGGCCCGAGGCCCTGCGCATCGCTCGTGACCGGCTTGACCGGGTGGGCCTCGCCTCCATTCCCCTCGACCGCTATCCGCACGAATTGTCGGGTGGGCAGCGTCAGCGGGTCTGCATCGCGCTGGCCATCGCGCATCGACCCCGTCTGCTGATCGCGGATGAGCCGACGACCGCGCTCGACGTGACGACGCAGGCCGATATCATTGATCTTCTTCGCGGCCTGGTCCGCGACGGCTCGGATGATGGGATGGCGCTTCTGCTCATCACCCACGATCTGGGCGTCGTCGCCGGACTGGCCGATCACGTCGCGGTCATGCGCCACGGCGAAATCGTCGAACGGGGCCGGACGGAAACCCTGTTCCGCACCCATGCGCATGCCTATACACGCGACCTGCTTTCCGCTTCGCGCCCCCTGCCCCGCGCGGCCCGCACCATTGTTCCGTCGCCGGTCCTGCAAGCCACAGACATCACCCGAAGCTATGGCGGGTTTCGCGC
>Ga0207903_1000510_pt1 | contig 11244 bp, 12 predicted proteins | sample MalvirmetaMSP131_FD_184234 | JGI IMG/M metagenome (GOLD analysis project Ga0207903, IMG submission 184234) | Marine viral communities from the Deep Pacific Ocean - MSP-131 (SPAdes) | ecosystem: Environmental > Aquatic > Marine > Oceanic | place: Atlantic Ocean | collected 2011-06-25
GTCCGAGGTGGTGACGGCGTCGACCCCGGCGCCCAGCACGGCTCCGGTCGCCTTGACCGTGCCACCGACCACGGCCGCGCCCGTGCCCACGACAGCGCCCACCAGACAGCCCTGGAGCATTAGTGCCGCGCCGACGAGAGCGGCGAGCGAGATCATACGTGATGTGGAACGGATCATTGGCCGGTACTCCCCGAGGTCGGGATCAGGGTTACCGGCCAATGATGAACAAGGACTGAGGACGGGTCTAGCGGCTGTCGACCATGACCAGTTCGGCGTCCTCGCGAGCGGTGACCGTGAGGGTCGCCTCATCCTTGATGCCGGCGCCGTCACGGGCGTTCAGGGCCGTGCCGTTGACGTCGATGGAGCCCACGGCCGGCACCAGATAGGCGCGTCGTCCCTCGGCCAGCTCATAGGTCAGGCTCTCGCCGGCCTTGAGGGTGGCACCCAGCACCCTGGCGTCCGCGTTGATGTCCAGCGCGCCGTCGTCCGGATTGCCCGAGGCCAGCACCTGAAACTTCCCGCTGCGGTCCGACTTCGGAAACGGCTTCATGCCCCAGCCGGGTTTGGCGCCGGGCTTGTCGGTCTCGATCCAGATCTGGAACAGGGTGGTGGTTTCGTCCTCGAGGTTGAACTCGGAGTGACGCACGCCTGTACCCGCGCTCATCACCTGAACGTCGCCGGCGCCGGTGCGACCCCGGTTGCCCATCGAATCCTCGTGGGTGATGGCGCCGCTGCGGACATAGGTGATGATCTCCATGTCTGCGTGGGGGTGGGGCGGAAAGCCCGATCTGGCGGCGATCTCGTCGTCGTTCCAGACCCGCAGCCGGCCCCAGCTCATGCGGTTCGGGTCGTAGTAGTTGGCGAACGAGAAGTGGTGGCGGGCCTTCAGCCAGCCGTGGTCGGCTCCGCCGAGGCTGCTGAAGGGTCGGACGTCGATCATGATGCGGTCTCCCTGACTGTAAAACGCGGGTCAGCCCGCGTCGGTTCGGGCGCTATATAGGTAACAGTGTCGGTGACGAAAAGGGTGTGGGTGCGCCGAGCTGCGATCATTGCCACGGCTTTGGCGCTTCTATACGGATGATCCTTTCCTTGCCCGCCGGAGCGATAGTTTTCTCGTCATGCCAAGTTCCGGAGGTATGACGAGCGAACGCCTTGGCCGCATCGTCGAGGGCGCTGCGAGCGAAGTCTATCTATTCGGCGCTGAAGATTTCCGGTTCCGGCTCGTCAACAAGGGGGCCCGCGACAACCTGGGATACAGCATCGAGGAGCTGGCCGGTCTGACCCCGTGGGACCTCAAGCCGCGCCTTACCCGCGACGCCTTCCTCGCCCTGATTGAGCCACTAAAGACGGGAAAGGTCGAGAGGCTGGACTTCGACACCGTTCATCGGCGCAAGGACGGAACGGAGTATGATGTGGCTGTAAGGCTGCAGCTGATGGCCGACGGGGATGATGCCGTCTTCTATGCGGCGATCCAGGACACGACAGATCGCCGCCGCATGGAGTCCGAGCTTCGGGCCACGGCCCTGCGACTGGACGGCATACTGAGCAACACAACCATGGCCGTCTTCCTGATGGATGACCGACAGCACTGCGTGTTTATGAACCGGGCGGCCGAGCAGCTCACCGGATATGCGTTTCATGAAACGACCGGACGCCCGCTGCACGATGTCATCCACCATACCTATCCGGATGGCTCGCCCTTCCCGCTCTCGGAGTGCGCCATCGATCGTGCCTTCCCCGAGAAGGCAGGGACGCAGGGCGAGGAGGTCTTTGTCCACAAGGACGGCTCCTTCTATCCGGTCGCCTTTACCGCCAGCCCGATCCATAATGACGAAGCGAATGTTATCGGCACCGTGATCGAGGTGCGTGGCATCAGCGAAGAGAAGCGCAGGGAAGAAGCGCGCAAACTTCTGATGCACGAGGTCGACCATCGGGCGCGCAATGTGCTTTCGATCGTGCAGTCGCTCACGCGGCTGACACGTGCTGATGATCTTGAAACCTACAAACAGGCTCTGGTGGGCCGCATCAGCGCCCTGGCGCGAGCCCAGACCTCCCTGGCGAGCCGTCGGTGGGAGGGCGGGCATCTTGGGGACGTGGTCCGGGAGGAGCTGGAAGCACTTTGCCCCAGGGAAAACGTGGATGTGTCAGGTCCCGAGGTCGAGCTTTCGCCCGACCAGGTCCAGCCGATCAGCATGCTGCTGCATGAGCTGGCGACCAATGCCAATAAATACGGGGCCTGCAGCAGTGGTAGCGGCCGTGTCTCGGTCACCTGGACGCTCGACGCACGTCAGGTCACGCTTGTGTGGCGCGAGTCCGGCGGTCCGGCTGTCGTCGCGCCCACGCGCGAAGGCTTCGGGTCATCGCTCAAAGCCAGTGTCGTACGCCAGTTGAACGGTAGCATCAGTCGCAAGTGGGAGCCGTCCGGCCTGATCGTGGAAGTCGCGTTTCCGCTCTGAGGCAAGAGATGCCCGGCCTAGGCGCTCGCTTGCGCCCGGTGGCGCAGCATCGAGTCGGCCAGCACACAGGCGGCCATGGCCTCGACCACCGGCACGGCGCGCAGGGCGACGCAGGGGTCGTGACGGCCCTTGGTGCGGATGTCGGTCTCGGTTCCGTTGCGAGTTACCGTGCGGCGCGGCGTCAGGATCGACGAGGTCGGCTTGAAGGCCACCCGCGCCGTGATCGGCTGGCCGGTCGAGATGCCGCCGAGAACACCCCCCGCATGGTTCGACAGGAAGACGGGTTGGCCGTCCGGACCCAGCCGCATCTCGTCGGCATTGTCCTCACCCGACAGTTCGGCCGAGGCGAAGCCGGCGCCGATCTCGACGCCCTTGGCGGCATTGATCGACATCAGGGCGGCGGCCAGTTCAGCATCCAGCTTGGCATAGATCGGCGCGCCCCAGCCGACCGGCACCCCGGTGACTTCGAGCGCTACCACGGCCCCGATCGACGAGCCGGCCTTTCGGACGTCGTCCAGATAGTCGGACCAGGGCTGAACGACCTCGCTGGATGCCGCAAACAGCGGATTGTGCGGAACGGCGTCGAAGTCGAGCGCGTCGTCCGGGATGCGATGCGGTCCAATCTGGACGACACCCGCGCGGATCGTGACGTCGGGGCCGAGGATGAGCCGGGCGATGGCTCCGGCGGCTACCCGCAGGGCGGTCTCGCGCGCACTGGACCGGCCCCCGCCGCGATAGTCCCGCACGCCGTATTTGGCCTGGTAGACATAGTCCGCGTGGCCGGGGCGGTAGGCGCGGGCGATCTCGCCATAGTCCTTCGAGCGCTGATCCTCGTTCTCGATGAGCAGGCTGATGGGGGTGCCGGTCGTGACCGGGCCGGCCCCGTCGTCAAAAGTGCCGGACAGGATGCGCACCGTGTCGCTCTCGCGTCTCTGGGTGACGAAGCGGCTGCCACCGGGCTTCCGCTGGTCCAGCCAGGGCTGGATGTCGGCCTCGGTCAGAGGGATCAGGGAGGGGCAGCCGTCGATGACACAGCCGATGGCCGGCCCGTGGCTCTCACCCCAGGTGGTCACGCGGAACAGATGGCCGAAGCTGTTATGGGACATGGCCCTCTGGCCTTAGGCCGCAAGCGGCGCGGTCGTCCAGACCCGGGCGAAGCGGTCCAGCAGATGTTCGGCGGCAGAGGGGGCCTCTTCGGCGGGCGTCAGGGTAATGAACAGGTGCCCCTGAGCGTGACGCCCCCGGACGGGCAGGCCCAGTCCCTTGAGCCGCAGACGCACCGGCGGCTCAAGCCCGGCGACCACCCAGGCGTTGCGCGGCCCGGCATGGGTCAGCAGCTCGACGCGGCCGCCGTCCTTAAGCACACGGGGTGACACATCGGCCTGCATGAACAGGTCATCGCCCAGCACCGAGAGGCCATCAGCGGCACGAATGCGCACCGCGAGAAACAGGTCGCTGTCGTCGCGGTCCGCGCCCTTCAGCCGCACATGCTCACCGGCCCGCAGCCCGGCGGGCAGGGTCAGGCGGAAGGTCCGACCCCGATGGCGGGTCGTGACCAGGCCGCCGTTCAGCGCCAGCATGGGGTCGATGGACAGGGTCGGCAGGGCAGCCGTGCGGCGCGTGGGCGGCGCAAGCGCCGGCAGGGCCGGCCCCTCGGCCTGAATAACATGCCAGGCGGCAATAACCTCGCGGAACCGATCGGCGTCCCCGGCAGGATGGTCCGGACGCGCCGCCTTGACCGTCCTGAGGAAGGCCTGACGCGTCGTCTCATGGTCCACCGGACCGGGCAGCCCCAGCACCGCCAGCGCCTGGCGATAGGTCAAAAGGGAGGTGTCGGGCCCGCTCATGGCGACCAAAAGCCACGAACAGGGTCAATGCGGGGTTAACCGTGACGCTGGCCCTCGCAGGATGCGACGGGCAGCGCTAGATGTGATTCCATGAACACCCCCGTCATCCCGCCCAGTCCGTCGCGTGAGGAATATGCCCGCGACTATGCCGCGGCGCTTGCCGCCAACAGCGACGAGGCGGAATTTGCCTGCGACGAGCCGTTCGCCCTGCTGGAGCGGTGGCTGGCCGACGCCCGGGCGCATGAGATCAACGACTCCAACGCCATGGCGCTGGCGACCGTCGATGCCGACGGACTGCCCGACTGCCGGATGGTGCTGCTGAAGGACGTCAGCGCCCAAGGCCTGACCTTCTATTCCAACCGCGAGAGTGAAAAGGGGCGGCAGTTGGCGGGACAGCCGCAGGCGGCCCTGCTGTTCCACTGGAAGTCGCTGCGGCGCCAGGTTCGGCTGAGAGGAGTGGTCGAGCCGGTCAGTCCCGCGGAGGCCGATGCCTATTTCGCCAGCCGCGCCCGCGAAAGCCGCATCGGGGCCTGGGCCTCAGCGCAATCCCGGCCCCTGGCGGACCGCACTGAGCTGGAGGCGGCCGTGGCGCGAGAAACCGCGCGCTTCGAGGGACAGGACGTTCCGCGCCCTGAAGGATGGACTGGCTGGCGGCTGGTCCCGACCCAGGTCGAATTCTGGCGGGATCGCCCCTTCCGCCTGCACGATCGGCTGCGGCTTCACCGAGATGACGCTGACTCGCCCTGGCAGACGCAGCGGCTCTATCCCTGAGGATCAGCTCTCGATGTCGGGCGCTGTCGGATCCAGATTGGGTCCGCCGTATCGGGCGAGGAAGGTCTGCACGGCATCGGCGGCGATCTGGGCGTGCGAACGCCTCACCTGGACGGCGTCACCGGTGACCAGCGGAACGAAGAAGACCGGATGTTCCAGCATGCCCATCAGCTGTCCTGCGGCCCAGGCCGGCTTGTCACAAGCCAGTTCCCCCTTCGCATTCAGCGCCACAATCGCGTCGACCAGGGTGGCCCCGATCCGCGCCTTGCCGCGTTCGAAGAAGTGATTGGCCATCGTCTGGAAGCGCAGTCGCTCTGCCATGACCAGCCGAAACACGGACCGCACCAACGGATCGCTCATGAAGGCGGCGTAGGCCTCGGCAAAACGGGTCAGCTGGCATCTGGCCGGCCCATCGACGGCCCGGACATGGTCCATTTGCCGGGCGAATTCGTTGGACGCGTCGTCAATGACCGCATGGAACAGCTCTGCCTTGGACGGAAAGAAGGTGTAGAGGGTTGCTGTCGAGATTCCGGCGTCGCGCGCGATCGGCTCGACCCGGGTCGAGGCATAGCCATGGGCCATGAAATGCCGACGGGCCTCCAGCAGCACGGCCCTATGGCGGGGGTCGGCGGCACTATCGGGCGAAGGTTCAGGGAAAGGATGGGGGGCAGGGCTCGTCAGACTCATGTCCGCAAAGGGTGGCGCGGATAACGCTGTCCTGCAAGATGAAACTCACGTGCTGTTACAGATGCTTCCGGGAGACCCAGTGCTCCAGCAGGGGATGGGTCAGCACCGGCGCCACCAGTCTGTCAACGGACTGTGGGTCAGTCAGGACCACTGCGGCCGTGGCGTCGGCGACGATAAAGTCGGCGTGGACCTTGGCCGGCTCGGTCAGGCGTTCATGGCCGGGTCGGACCGTCAGCAGATACTGGTCAATGACCGACTGGGCGGTGCGGCCGCGCTCGACCTGATCGCGTAACAGGCGCCGGATGAAGCGGATGTCCGATGGCGTATCGACGAAGACGCGAATGTCGAACAGGCCCACGAGGGCGGGGGTACACAGCAGGTGGGTGCCCTCGATCACGATCACCTCGGCGGCGGGCACGGGCTCGCCCCCCGGTTCACGCCCGTGGGTGACAAAGGAATATACCGGCGCCTCGACCGGCTGCCCGGCCTTCAGCGCGCGGAGATGGCGAGCCAGAAGATCGTGATCCCGGGCGGACACGTCATCGAAGTCAAAGGTCGCCGCGTCGAAGTCGGGCAGGGAGGCGGCGTCCCGGTAGTAGGAGTCCTCGCGGACCAGGGCGGCGACCCCCTCTGGCAGATGCCGGATCAGGGCCTCGGCCAGGGTGCTCTTGCCCGAACCCGAGCCCCCGGTGATGGCGATCAGAATGGCCATGGATCGGCTCTAGCGGAAGAAGCAGGTGAGGCCGGCGTACAGGGCTTCGATCGTGGCGTCCGGCGCGTCGGACGACAACATACCGCCCAGATCGCCGCTGGAAAACTCGGCGCCGAGCGTCGACTGCGGGATCATTTCGATCTCCCGCGCCGACTGCAGGTCCGCGCGGCTCGTCCCAACACCGACCCCGTCCGCCGTCGTCAGGCCCGCCTCGTCGAGATACCAGCCAGCGAATCCCCCGTTCTGAAACGCCAGCTGCAGCCCGTTCGGATATTCGGCAAACTGGGTCGGGCCCGCGCCGCACTCGGAATTCGTGGTGACCTCCGGCGTCGGCGCATCCAGCAGGGTCGAGACGGCGGTCAGCACCATCTCCTGCGACAGGCCGATGGGCAGGGCGCGCGCCGAACCCTGCGCCGTGAAGGCCCGCAGACCCTCGCCTTCCAGCGCCAGACCGCCCTGAACGGTGTCCGCGGTCGCCTGTCCGGCGGGCATGGCTTCAGCCCCCGTCGCGGGAGCCGGGGCGGGCTCGGGCGCCTCTGTCGAGCTGTCACAGGCCCCGAGGGCCAGCACAGCGGCGAGCGTGAGAGCGGTGCGGGCAAGGTTCATGGTCGGGTCCTGTCGGTCGGATCGGGGAAGGTTCGTGCGCAAACTAGCCGAAAGCAGGCGGTCTGCGGCAAAGAAAGTCGCTCCCCATGACGTTGCGTCACGTTGCCTATCCCTCACGCCGCCGATAGCTTGCCGACAAGTGCCGCGGGCAACGTCGGCCATACCCATGAATTCCGGAGAGGAAACCGATGCTCGGATTGATGCAGGACTGGCCGCTGACGGTTGACAAGATCCTCGACCACGCCAAGAACTGGCACCCGCATCGCGAGGTCGTAACCCGCTCGGTCGAGGGGCCGATTGTACGCAGCACCTATGGCGAGATCCACGGTCGGGCGAAACGCGTCTCGAACGTGTTGAAAAGCTGGGACGTCAAGGTTGGCGACCGGGTTGCCACCCTGGCCTGGAACACCGGACGTCACATCGAGGCCTGGTACGGCATCATGGGCATCGGCGCGGTCTGCCACACCCTGAACCCGCGCCTGTTCCCGGAACAGCTGATCTACATCATCAACCATGCCGAAGACCGGATCATCTTTGTCGATCTGACCTTCGTGCCGCTGCTTGAAGCCATCCTGCCCCACTGCCCCAGTGTCGAGCGGGTGGTGGTCATGACTGACCAGTGGAACATGCCGGCGACCAAACTGCCCAGGGCGGAGTGCTACGAGCAGCTGCTCGAGGAATCCTCCGAGGATGTGGAGTGGGGCGGCTTCGACGAACAGACCGCCTGCGGCCTTTGCTACACCTCGGGCACGACGGGAAACCCGAAGGGCGTCCTGTATTCCCACCGCTCGAACTTCCTGCACACCCTGGTCACCCTGCAGGCCACCATCATGGGGGCCACGCCGGACGAGGTGATCCTGCCGGTGGTGCCGATGTTCCATGCCAACGCCTGGGGCATTGCCTTCTCGGGGCCCGCAGCCGGATCGAAGCTGGTCATGCCGGGCGCCCAGATGGACGGCGCCTCCATTTACGAACTGCTCGAGTCCGAGAAGGTCACCTTCTCGGCCGCCGTGCCGACCGTGTGGCAGGGGCTGCTGGCCTATATGCGCGAGAATTCACTGAAGCTGTCGACGGTCAAGAAGGTGCTGATCGGCGGCTCGGCCGTGCCCGAAAGCCTGATCCGCGCCTTCAACGACGAGTTCGACGTGGAGGTTTTCCAGGGCTGGGGCATGACCGAGACCTCGCCTGTCGGCACCCTGTCTCGACTGACGCCTGAGCTGTCGGCCCTGCCGTACGACGAGCAGATGAAGTGGCGCATCAAACAGGGCATGCCGCCGCTGGGCGTCGAACTGAAGCTCAAGAACTACGCCGGTCAGGAAATGCCGCACGACGGCAAGACCTACGGCCGACTGATGGTCCGCGGTCCAACCATCGCCGGAGGCTATTTCAAGGACGAGGGCGGTAAGATCCTCGACAATGAGGGCTTCTTTGACACGGGCGATGTCTCGACCATCGACAGCCATGGCTTCATGCAAATCACCGACCGGGCCAAGGATGTGATCAAGTCGGGCGGGGAATGGATCAGTTCGATCGACATCGAGAACATCTCGGTTGGCCATCCCAAGGTCGAGCTGGCCGCCGTTATCGGTGCCGCCCATCCCAAATGGGACGAGCGCCCCGTGCTGGTCCTCAAGCTCAAGCCCGGCGAGAGCCAGGACAAGCAGGAGCACCTCGACTTCCTGCAGGGCAAGATCGCCAAATGGTGGATGCCCGACGATGTGGTGTTCGTCGACGACATCCCGCTGGGCGCCACCGGCAAGATCGACAAGAAGCTCGTGCGCGAGCGGATGAAGGACTACGTCCTGCCGACGGCGCAGGGCTGATCCGATGGCGCGGCGCGACACTGGCGGCTGGGTGACACTGGCGTTGCTCGCCGGCGTGCTGTCGGCGCCTCTGGTGGTGTTCATCGCCGTGTTTGGCCTGCGGTTCGGCTGGTGGGGCCTCGATTTTGCGCGGGACCGGCTCTCCTTCCTGGTGGCCCCCTGTCTGCTCGGGCTTGGCGCTCTGGCGACCCTGATACTGGTCTGGCGCGCAAGACGGACCGGGGCGACAGGGTGGCTGCTGGCCCTGGGTTCGGCGGTCATCGTTGCCGGCGGGTTCGCTCTTTTGTACGTCAATTTCGTGCACCAGTATCCCGATGGGACGGCCCCTCTGGATGTCAGCACTGACCCTGCGGAGCCCCCGGTCTTTTCGGCGCGCGTCCAATCCCCGCATGCCGGGTCGGACGTCGTGGCATGTCCGGGTGTTTCGTCCATTCCCAGTCAGGTTCTGGCTGAGGACGCAACTGCGGCCCTGCAGCGCGCAGGGTTCACGCCGCTGCCGTCGTCGCTGTTCCGGGTAGAGGGCACGCACGAGGGGATGTGGTTCCTGCTCCAGCATGATGCGACCATCCGTATTCGGCCGGGCCAGACCGACATTCGGGTAGCGGCCCGCAACAAGCGGCCCAATGGCGGAGAGACCTGCCGCCTCCTTGCCCGGATCGTCGAGGAGCTTCAGCCGGCAAGCTGATAAACGGTCGTGGCCGACGGCGGCTCTGACGTCGTCACCTCGCCACGCCGCTCCAGCCGGATCAGGTGGGCCAGCAGGGACTGGGCGGCCGCCGGCCACAACCGCTCATCGACTGCGGCATAGAGGGCGGGGACCATCGCAAGCGCAGACGATGGCCCCTTCGCCAATGCCTTCAGCACCTGTTCGTCCCGGCCCAGGCGGTGGGCCTTGATTGCCTTCAGGAAGGGGAGGGGGTCGGTCACCGGGCCGCCGTGCGTCGGCCACAGGGTGTCGAACCCGGCTGCAAGGGCCCGGTCCAGACTGTCCAGATAGGCGTCCATGTCGCCCTCGGGCGGCGAGATCACACTGGTCGACCAGCCCATCACATGATCTCCGCTGAACAGGGCGTTCTCTTCCACGAGCGCAAAGGCCAGATGCTCGGGCGCATGACCGGGCGTGGCCATGACCTCCAGCGTCCAGCCACTACCGGTGATGCGGTCGCCATCCATGAGGACGAGATCCGGCGACAGGGCCGGGTGCGCCAGCAGCGGCGCGCCTACGGCTTCGGCGAACGGGCGGGCCAGCGGCAGGTGGTCGGCGTGGCCGTGAGTGACCAGCACATGGGTGACCGTTTCGCCCGCCACGGCGGCCACCAGGGCCTCCAGATGCGTGTCATCCGCCGGACCGGGATCGATGACGGCGACCGACTCTCCCCCGCCGACCAGAAACGTGCCTGTCCCCGCAAAGGTGAACGGACCGGGATTGTTGGCCAGCACTCGCCGGATAAGGGGCGTCAGACGCTCGACCTGTCCATACAGGGGGATGAAATCACGGACGAAGGGGACGGGGGGGGCAGTCACGCGGGCTGGCCCCAACGCTGGCCCATACCTTGCGTTAGGGTCTCGTAAACCCTTTGCGGAGTGCCCGTCATGGCTCGAACCCTGGCTCTGGATGTTTCAAATCGGCTTCTGCCGGTGGCGATGGCCGTCCTGTGTATCATGGCGAGCCAACTGGTGGTCGCCTCATGCACGCCGGAACCGGTGCCCTACGCCAGCCGCGTAGCTATAAGCCGCTAGAATATCGTCAGCACGACGACTCACGGGCGAGACAATCCGTGATCGGTCGTCGGAGGAAGGCCGACGATGCCAACGATAGCGGCCGAACTGCGATTTCCCACCCATCAGCGATACCGGTGTCATCGCCACGGGGGTGATGGTCCGTTGGAATAATAGCCAATGATATCGTGATGTTATGGCCACTGTGGCCAGATTGCGACAATCCGGCGACGATTGGGTTACGAGCCTGTAATTATCGTGCGTGCCCACAGTTGCGGGTCTAGGCTGCCCGGCAGTCTGTGTGCATTGGGGCGCACGGATAATGGTTGTCGAGGCGCGGGGGACCTACGGGAACTTCGTCTCGACCACAGGAGGACCACAGCTTGAAAACCCAGACCATTCGCCAACGTCTGCTGCATTCGACCATGATCGGCGGTACTGCCCTCATGGCGCTTGTGGCGGCTCCGGCCGTCGGCCTGCTGGCTCCCAGCACCGCCATGGCCCAGGACCTGGTGCAGGGCGCCGTCTCCGGCACCGTTGAAACGCAGTCGCAGACGCCGGTCGCCGGCGCCACCGTGACGCTGCAATCGGTGTCGCAGGGCTTCACCCGTACCTATACGACC
>Ga0207903_1000514_pt1 | contig 11180 bp, 8 predicted proteins | sample MalvirmetaMSP131_FD_184234 | JGI IMG/M metagenome (GOLD analysis project Ga0207903, IMG submission 184234) | Marine viral communities from the Deep Pacific Ocean - MSP-131 (SPAdes) | ecosystem: Environmental > Aquatic > Marine > Oceanic | place: Atlantic Ocean | collected 2011-06-25
GCCACTTCGATCTGCCGCTTCACCGGTTCTCGCCGCACCGCCTCGATCCGTTGATCCATCGCATCCGGAACGCCGCGCGTCATGAGCCCGTGGTGGTGTGGATCTCGAAGGGCCTCTCGCCCCTCGATCGCATCGCGCGCGCCGTCGCGGGGACGCCGCAGGTCACGGTGATCGCCGACTTCGACGACGACGACGTGAGTCTCATGCGCGAGCAGGCGAACGCCTCGGTCAAGACCGCCGTCCATCTCAACGTGCTGCATCGCAAGTCGCCGCTGCAGGTTGCGCGGGCGCAGCGCCGCACCGCCGAGGCCGCGGACGCCTACAGCTTCTCCAGCGCGACGCTGCGGGACACCTATGCCGAGCGCGCGCATCCGCGTCGCACGTCGACGATCATCCCGCACGCGCGGCCCACGGGCTGGCTGCTTCCCGAGCGGTCGTCGCGGCGGCCCGGGCCGCTGCGCCTGGCCTACCTCGGCACGGTGCGGCCGCACAAGGGTGCCGACCGCATCCTCGACCTGGTTCGCGCGATGCCCGAGATCGAGTTCTCCAGCTTCAGCGGGTCGTTCCGACCCGACAGCGGCGGAGCCCTGTGGCACTCGATCGGCAACGACGCCACGCTGCGCGAGGTCTACGCCGACATCGACGTCACGCTCGTGCCGCAGGACCCGGCCTCGAGTGCCGCACGTAATCAGCTGCCGTCCAAGATCGTCGAGGCGGCGGCCTTCGGTGTCGGCCTCGTGGCCACGCCCACGCCGGTGATCGAGGAGTACTGCGCCGGTTCCTACATTCCCGTGTCGGACTGGACGGATGCCGCGGCGGTCGCGGCACGCATCCGCGCGGCCGATCCGGTGGCGCTCGGCGCACGGCTTCGGCGGGTGTTCGTAGAGCGCTTCGCGACGGAGGTGTCCGCCGCATCCCTGGAGGAGCTCCTCGGCATCGCGCGGCGCGGTCAGCGCGTCGGCTGAGCCGGTGGCGCCGCGCGGTGCCCGGCGTCAGTGCCCGGCGCCGAGGCCGCCGGAGAGGCGCCCGTGGAAGGCGGAGGCGGTCTCGTTCATGCCCTCGATGACGACCCGCTTGCCGTGACGCTCGTACTTGTTCACGATCGCGTCGAGGGCGGCGACGGTGGAGGCGTCCCAGACGTGCGAGCGTGACATGTCGATGACGATCCGGTCGGGGTCGCCGGCGTAGTCGAACTGCGTCGTGAGGTCGTTGCTGGAGGCGAAGAAGAGCTCGCCGTCGACGGCGTAGTACGCCGTCGGGGCGCTCTCGTCCTCCGCGACCGTACGCGTCACCGTGACGAAGTGGGCGACCCGGCGGGCGAAGAGCACCATGGCGGTCAGCGCGCCGAGGATGACACCGATGGCGAGGTTGTGCGTCATCACCGTCGCCACGACGGTGATGACCATGACGGCGGTCTCGCTCAGCGGCATCCGCCTGAGGGTCGCGGGGTGGATGCTGTGCCAGTCGAAGGTCGCCACCGACACCATGATCATGACGGCGACGAGGGCGGCCATGGGGATGATCGCGACGACGTCGCCCAGTGCGACCACCAGGATGAGCAGGAAGACGCCCGCGAGGAAGGTGGAGATGCGCGTGCGCGCGCCCGAGGCCTTGACGTTGATCATGGTCTGGCCGATCATCGCGCAACCGCCCATGCCGCCGAACGCGCCCGAGAGCACGTTCGCGACGCCCTGACCCCACGCCTCGCGGGTCTTGCGCGAGTGCGTGTCGGTGATGTCGTCGACGAGCTTCGCCGTCAGGAGGGACTCGATGAGGCCGACGACGGCGACACCCAGCGCATAGGGTGCGATGATCTGCAGCGTCTCGAGGGTGAGGGGCACCTGCGGGATGAACAGCTCGGGGAGGCTGCGGGGCAGCTCGCCCTCGCCCCCGACGTCGGGCACCTGGAAGGCGAAGACCACGACGGCGGCGGTGACCAGGACGATGGCGACGAGAGGTGCGGGAACGACCTTGGTCAGCCGCGGCATGACGATCATGATCAGCAGGCCGGCGGCGACCAGCGGATAGACGAGCCATGGCACGCCGATCAGCTGCGGGAGCTGCGACGTGAAGATGAGGATCGCGAGCGCGTTGACGAAACCGACCATGACGGATCGGGGGATGAAGCGCATGAGCTTCGCGACGCCCAGCAGGGCGAGCACGATCTGCAGGAGGCCGCCCAGCAGCACGGTCGCGATGAGGTAGTCCATGCCGTATTCGCGTGCGACGGGTGCGATGACCAGGGCGATCGCCCCGGTCGCGGCGGTGATCATCGCGGGCCTGCCGCCGACGAAGGCGATCGCGACGGCCATGACGAAGGAGGAGAACAGGCCCACGCGGGGATCGACGCCGGCGATGATCGAGAAGGCGATCGCCTCGGGGATGAGGGCGAGCGCGACCACGAGACCGGCCAGCACCTCGCGGGTCAGTAGGCGCGGGGTGCGCAGCGCCTGCATCACGGTCGGCTCGATGCGGTAGCGGGATGCGTTCTCGCGTGCGGGGGTGAGGGCTGTCATGTGCGCTCCTGGGGCGTGCGGGCGGAAGAGGTTCGCGAGGTTCGGCGCGGATGCGCGCGCCGACCGGTCGCAACGATGCGACGGAGGAGAATGAGGGATCGGGGCACGAAGAGCGCGCCCCGGGGCAACTCTACCCAAACGTGAGGTTTGCCGCGATCGGCGGCGGAGGAGGACTCGTGTCCGACGAGGTGATGCAGATCGGCGAGCTCGCCGAGCGTGCCGAGATGTCGCTGCGTACCATCCGCCACTACGACGAGGTGGGGCTTCTCAAACCGTCCGCGCGCACCGAGGGCGGGTTCCGGCTCTACACGGAGCAGGACCTCGCCCGTCTGCTGGTCATCCGCCGGATGAAGCCGCTCGGCTACACGCTCGAAGAGATGGGTGCGGTCCTCCGCGTCGTCGACGCCCTCGCGGCCGACCCGCACGATGCGGCGAAGCGCGCCGAGCTCGACGAGATCCGCGCGGAGGCGCAGCGTCGGCGCGATCGTCTGCGCGAACAGGCATCGATGGCGGACGACTTCCTCGCCCAGCTCGACGCGCGATGACGCGCGAGGGTGTCTCCCCGGCGGGCGGGACACCTTTCGGTCCCCAAGATCCCGCCCGCCGGGGTGGTCAGGCCCGCTGGAGAGCGGCGGGCAGCTCTGCCGCCTGTTCCAGGCGGAGAGCGTCGACGAGGCGGCCCTCGGGCAGCTCGATGTCGGCGTAGGTGAGCACCTCGTCCTTCGCGATGTCGCGCAGCGTGCGGCATCCCTCGGCGACCCCGATCGGCAGCAGCTCCTGTACCGCCGTGGTGTCGGCCCGCTCGGCGACCCCGTAGGTGTGGAAGCCGCCGAGGCCGTCGAGAACCGTGCCGGCCGGCAGATCCGTCTTGGCGACCGTCACGACCTCCACGGTCGGCGCACCGAGCGGCTCGAGCGCCGCGTCGCGGAACTCGACCGCGCGGGCGACGGTGTTCGGCACCTCGAAGTGGCAGAGGTGATAGGGCGTGTAGAAGCTGTAGAGCGGACCTTCGCCGAGCTTGTACAGGTTCAGGTAGTGACGCTGCTTCGGGTCGTCGTGCGTCGCGAGCACGAAGACGCCGGGCCCGGGCTGCGCGCCCACGACGTAGTCGACGACGCCGCCCTGCCGCTCGAGCTCCTCCACGTCGTACGCGCCCGTGAGCTCGTCGACGTGACCGGAGTGATCGGCGCCGCGCATGCCGCGACGCTCGACGCTCATGCCGGTGGCATTGGCGACGATCGCCTGCTCGAACGACACCTTCGTGCCGTCTGCGAAGCTCGTGACCATGTACGGGTCCTGACCCCACTTCGCGGCGAACGCCGCCTGCGTGGCCGGGGTGCGGTACTCGTCCTGGAGGCCCTTGATGTTGCCGCAGACGAGGGGGGTCAGACCGATGCCGCGGACGAAGCGGACGAGGTTCATCTGGACGCCCGGCTGGTCGCCGTCGCACCCCGTGAGCACGACCCCGGCGGCCTTCGCCCGCTTGCTGAGGATAGGGCCAACGGTTCCGTCGACCTCGGCGTTCATGAGCACGATGTCCTTGCGCGCCGCGATCGCGTCGACCACCACGTGGCAGCCGTACTCGACGGCTCCCGTCGCCTCGACGAGGGCGTCGACGGATTCCGCGCTGCACGCGGCCCGGTGGTCCGTCGTGATCGCCACAGCGCCGGCGGCGACCGCGGCATCCACACCCGCGGCGTCGGTCACGACGCGCACGTCGGTGATCCCGGCGTCCCGCAGGGCGCGTTCGGCCTTCTCCAGGGTGCGGTTCACGACGACCGAGATCTGCATCCCCGGCACGCTGTTCACGATCTGATTGATCAGGCCCCGCCCCATGAAACCGGCGCCCACGAGCGCGACGCCGATCGGGTTCCCGTCCGATTCGCGCTGAGCCAGCGCGCGGTCGATGAGGATCACGGCGTCCCTCCCGTCACGGCGGCCAGCTGCTCGTCCGTCCACTCCGACAGGAGCGGCCAGGAGGCGTCCTTCGCCGAGATGTCCGCGACGGGCAGCGGCCAGGTCAGCCCCAGCGCGGGGTCGTCGTGCCGCAGTCCCCGCTCCGCCGTCGGGGCGTAGCCACCCGAGACCATGTAGGTGACCTCCGTGTCGTCGACGAGGGTCTGGTACCCGTGAGCGAAGTACGCGGGCACGTACAGGGCGCGGCGGTTGTCGGCCGACAGCTCCACAGACACGTGCTGCAGGCGCGTAGGGGAGTCCCACCGCATGTCGACGATCGTGTCGACGATCGCTCCGCGCGTGCAGCGGATCAGCTTCGTCTCCGGGCTCGGCGCGACCTGGAAGTGCATCCCCCGCAGCGTCCCCGCGCGGTGGTTGTACGAGATGTTCGCCTGTTCGATGTGCGGGTCCAGGCCCGCCGCCTCGAACTCGGCTCGATCGAACGAGCGCGCGAAGAAGCCGCGGTCGTCGCTGTGCTCCTCGAGGTCGATGATCGCGACGCCGGCGATCGGGGTGGTGCGGAAGATCACGGCTTCCTCCAGAAGAGCTCGTCATCGACCTGACCCGTGCGGATCAGGTACTCCAGTTGCTTGAGGCGCGTGAAGCCGCGGCCCGAGAAGGATGCCTCGTCGAGATCGATCGACGAGAACACGGCGAGCAGCTGCTCGGCGCCGCGGCGCGCGTTCCAGTCGCACTCGTACCCGGGCAGCACCTCGCGGATGTGGTCGAAGTTGACCTTGTAGCTTCGGTTGTCGCCCCCCGCCTCGCCGAAGGAGACGTCGCATCCCGGGAACACCTCGCCGATCACCTCGGCGATCTCGCGCACCTGGTAGTTCTGCTCCTCGGAGCCCACGTTGAAGATCTCCCCGCGCACGCTGTCGAGGGGCGCCTGCAGCGTCATCCGGATCGCTTTGGCGATGTCGAGCGCGTGGACGAGGGGACGCCACGGCGTGCCGTCGCTCGTCATCGCGATCTTCTTGGTCGTCCACGCGAGCCCCGCGAGGTTGTTGAGGACGATGTCGAAGCGCATGCGCGGGGAGGCGCCGAACGCCGTCGCGTTGCGCAGGAAGGTCGGCGAGAACCCGTCGTCGGCCATCGGCAGCACGTCGCGTTCCACCATCGCCTTGCACTCGGCGTAGATCGTCTGCGGGTCGACCGGCGAGGACTCGTCCACGACTCCGTCCGCGACGCCGTACACGCTGCACGAGGACATGTAGATGAACCGGGACACCCCGGCATCCTTCGCCAGGCGGGCCAGGCGCACCGACCCCTCGTGGTTGATGGACTTCGTCAGGCCGGGGTTGAACTGCCCGAGCGGGTCGTTCGAGAGCTCCGCCATGTGGACGATCGCGTCGATGCCCTCCAGATCGGCCGGCTCGACGTGGCGGATGTCCTTGGCCAGCGTCTCCGGCGTGGCGTCCACGCCGTTGTACAGCCACCCGGCCTTGTAGAAGCCGGTGTCGACGGCGCGGATCTCGTGGCCGTCGCGCAGCAGCTCGGGGGCGAGGACGGAACCGAGGTAACCCTCGGTTCCCGTGACGAGTACCTTCATGCTCAGCCCCACACCTTCCAGGCCGCGTCGCCGGAGTCCCAGAGCCCGTTGAGCTCGGTCCAGTCGCGGTACGTGTCCATGCCCATCCAGAAGCCCTCGTGCGTGAAGACACCCAGGTTGCCGTCGGCGGCGAGCTGCTGCAGCGGCTTCTTCTCCAGGAGCAGATCCGGGTCATCGTCGAGGTAGCGGTCGACCATCTCGCGCTTGTGCGCGAAGAAGCCGCCGGAGACCCATCCGTCCGCCATGGTCGGCTTCTCGTTGAACTCCGTCACGCGCTCGCCCGAGACGTGCATCTCGCCGAAGCGGCTCGTCGGGTGCACGCCCGTGACCGTCGAGACGAGCCCGCTCGCGACGTGCTGGGCGTAGAGGGCGCCGATGTCGACGTTGCCGATGCCGTCGCCGTACGTCTGCAGGAAGTAGGGCTGGTCGAGGTATCGGGCCACGCGCTTGATGCGCGCTCCCGTGCCGGTCTCGATGCCGGTCTCGACGAGCGTGACCTCCCAGTCCTCCGTCTGGGCCTCGCCGTACCACTGCGGCGACCCTCCGCTGGCGAGGTTGACGGTGACGTCGCGCCCCTGATCGCCGTAGGTGAGGAAGAAGTCGCGGATCTGGTCGCCCTTGTACCCGAGGGGGAGGACGAATCGGCGGAATCCGTTCGCGGCGTAGATCTTCATGATGTGCCACAGGATCGGCTTGCCGCCGATCTCGATGAGCGGCTTGGGCAGCTTCTCGCTGGCTTCCCGGATGCGTGTTCCCATGCCCCCGCACAGGATGACGACGGGGATGTCGGCCTTTTCGGGCACGACGGTGCTGACGTCGGACATGACGACGTTTTCCTCTCTGAAGGTGGTCGGAGCCCCCAGGCGACGACCTTGTTTGTGATGTTCGGTTATCGAGGCGGTCGGTGTCAGTGGGCGGTGCCGCCCGGAGCGAACACGGCCTTGAAGGTGCGGAACAGGATGCTGACATCCCCCAGCAGGGTCCAGTTCTCGACGTAGTAGAGGTCGAGGCGCAGGGCCTCGTCCCAGGAGAGCGCCGAGCGGCCGCTGACCTGCCAGAGCCCGCTCATCCCCGGTTTGACGATGAGGCGCCGCTCGGCGGCCGAGTCGTAGAACGCCACCTCTTCCTTGCGCTGGGGGCGCGGGCCCACCAGGCTCATGTCTCCGAGGAAGACGTTGATCAGCTGCGGGAACTCATCGAGCGAGTACTTGCGAAGGATCCGTCCGATCGGCGTGATCCGGGGATCGTTCTCGAGCTTGAAGAGGGGTTGCCCCGCCTTGCCCTGTTCGGCCAGCAGGCGCTGGAGCATGTCGTCGGCGTCCGGGATCATCGAGCGGAACTTGATCATGCGGAAGGGCACGCCCTGCTGCCCGATGCGTTCCTGCCGGTAGAAGACGGGACCGCGGCTCGAGAGGCGCACGAGGAGCGCGAGCACGCCGAACAACGGTGCGAGCAGGAGAAGGAGCGCCCCCGAGCCGACGAGGTCGAAGGACCGCTTGACGAAGCGCTGACGCCCTGAGTACCGCGGGGTCTCCACGTGGACGAGGGGGAATCCGGCGACCGGACGCATGTGCATCCGGGGCCCCCCGACATCGGTGAGGCTCGGCACCATGATGAGGTGCTGTCGTCCCGCCTCCAGCTGCCAGCTGATCTGCTTGACGCTCTGCGCCGAGAGCGCCGCGTCGCTGGCGACCAGCACGGTGTCGGCGCCCGTGATCTCCAGCATGCGGTCGATGTCCCGCACCGGTCCGAGGAAGGGAACGTCCACGCCGGCGGAGGAGAAGTCCGACCGCGTGCCGGGTCCGCTCACCCCCACGACGCGATAGCCGGCCTCCGGCATCCGTCCCAGCTCCGCGATGATGCGCGCGCTCTCCTGGTCGTCGCCGATGACGAGGACCCGCGACATCGCGTCGCCCGCGCGCCGGGCCGCCCACAGGCGCCGGCGCCAGAGCGCCCGCGTGAGCAGCAGGAGCGCGGTGCCGGCGGGACACGCGAGAAGCAGGTACCCCCGGGATATCGGAGTGGAGGTGAGATAGGACACGACGGCGAGGATCGCGAAGAGATAGATCGCGGAGGCGATCACCTTGCGGTACTCGGCCGTGCCGATCCCGACGACCCGGTCGCTGTAGGAACCGGAGATCGCCAGCGCGACGAGCCACCCGAGGATGAGGGCGGTCGACAGCCACGTGTAGGTGACGGGCCCGATGTCATCGACGGGTCGTGACACGGGTTCGCCGGTGAGGCTGAACCACGCGTACTGGGTGGCGAACATCACCCCCGCGATGACGAGAGCATCCGACACCCAGAGGGTGCGTCGATACAGCGACAGCCAATCCAGAGCTGCCGGTGCGCGCACGATCGAGTGCGACAGCGATTCCGTGACCATGATCTTCCCCAGCGATCGATTCCCCAGCTATGCGGTCAGCGCAGCGGTCGTGTTACGGCGACGTCTCGTGCCCCCGGTGCGAACGTCTGCCGCTTCGCGCGAACGTGCTCTTCCGGCTGTCGAGATCCAGCGGCGCCCCGCCCCCCGGGGCGCGCATGAACTGTTCGAAGTCGGACAGGCTGTCCTCGCTCTCCGCCGCGGGCTCCCGCTGAGGAGTGCTGCTCGAGTGATAGGCCTCGGCCAGGTAGGACGTCGTGCCCCGGCCGGGGAGGCGGTTCGCCACCACCCCGGAGATCCGCGCGTTGACCTTCTCGAGCGCGGTGACCGCGCTTCTGACCTCGTCGCGGCGCGTGTGATCGATCGATGTGACGAGAAGCACGCCCCCGACGGTGCGGGAGAGGATCGCGGCGTCGGGCACCGGGAGCACGGGCGGCGTGTCGTAGAGCACGACGTCGTACCGCTCCTGCAGTTGCGTCATGAGCTCGCGCATCTGGTGAGACCCCAGCAGCTCGCTGGGGTTGGGCGGGATGCGCCCCGCCGCCAGGATGTGGAGGTTCGGCGACCGCCACGGCTGGACGACGTCCGCGAGCTCGGCACGGCCGATGAGGATGTCGGTCAGGCCCGCGCCGCCCTCGACCCCGAAGTAGTTGTGCACCTGCGGACGGCGCAGGTCGGCCTCGACGACGAGCACGCGCACCCCGGTTGCCGCGATCGACGCGGCGAGGTTCGTGGTGACGGTCGACTTGCCCTCTCCGCTGGAGGGCGAGGTCACGACGAAGGTCGCGGGCCCGTCGACATCGAGGAACTGCAGGTTCGTGCGAAGAATGCGGAACGACTCGGCCGTCGGGCTGCCCGGGTCGTCCTCCGCGAGGATGCTGCCCGACCTGCTCCGCGGCGCCTGCGGAATGGCTCCCACGATCGGCGCGGTCGTGGCCGCTTCGACGTCGTCGAGCGTGCGCAGTCGTGTGTCGATCAGGTCGCGGAGGATCGCAGCGAGCACCCCGAGCGCGAGACCGGCGGCCAGGCCGATGGCCAGGTTCAGCGCGAGGTTCGGGCTGACGGGGGTCGAGCGAGTCTCCGCGAAGCGGACCTGCGTGATCTGCACGGGAGGCACGGGCTCGGAGGGCACCGGGTTCCCGGCGGCGTCGAGGACGGGATTGCCCGCGGCATCCAGCATCACCTGCGTGCTGCTGACGGCGGTGGTCTCGATCTGCTCGACCGTGGTGGCGAGGCTCGTGATGAGCGCATTCGCGACGCTCGCAGCGATCGCGGGCGACTCGCCCGACACGGTGACCTCGAGCATCGTCGTCTGCACGGGGATCGACACCGTCACGTCGCCCGCGAACGCTCCGGGCGAGACGTCGAGGCCGAAGTCCTCGATGACCGGTTCCGTGACGATCGGCTCGGTGATCAGCTTCGCGTACGTGTTCACCCGCTGCTGCGTGAACGCGTTGCCCTGCGTGAGCTCGTTGAGCGTGCCGCCCGCGTCACTGGAGACGAACGCCGCGCTCGTCGCCGAGTACCGAGGCGTCGTCGTTGCGGTCACCGCCCAGGCCGCGAGCGTGCCCACGATCGCGAAGACGACGATCAGCAGCCACGAACGGCGGAAGATCCGCGCATAGTCTCGAGTCCCCACTCTTCCCCCCCAGAGAATTGCGTGATGAGCGACGTGGAAGGCGATCTTTCCCCATGCCCCGTCGGTCCCCCCGACGACGTCGCTCAGTCATGTATAGCGCCATCGGTCTTCGGAAGCCACCCCGCAGACACATTCGACGGCGCGTCGTACGAGCCATTTGCGCGAAGACGTTGCGCAAGGGGGGCCCGAGGTGGCTAGCATGGGGCCCACGCACACTCATGATGGGGGATGAGTCATGCGATCGTTGGGGACGATCGAGGGCGCTAGCGCTCCGGGCGGATTGCCGCTCACACTTTTCTGCGCCGAATTGGCGGCCGACTACACGGCGGCCGGCGCTCACACGCGGGGGACCCTCGCTCGGCTGGCCGATCCGCACTTCCGCGTGCGCGTCGTCACGGTCTGGCGCGAGGGGCCGCGGTGGGTGCCGGGAGCATTGCGGAAGATCTTCCGGCTCGCCTCCGTGGTGGTCCGGGGGCGGCTGATCCGGCCCCGAGGCGTCCTGCTCGCGCGCTGGAGCCCGTTCGTGGCGCTCGTGAGCGGCCGGTTCACGCGCCGCGGGCTGCCGCTGGTGATCTTCGTGCAGGGCAATCTCGACGACATGTACGACTCGAATCCGTGGACGCGTCGCGCGCCCTGGTTCACCCGGCTGGCGCTGTCCTCGATCCGGCAGGCGACGCGCATCGTCACGCCGAGCGAGGGGCTCGCCGAATGGGTCGCGAGCGTCCGCGACGACGGCCGGGACTGCGTCACCGTCATCCCCAACGGCGCGGACGTCGCGCAGTTCGATGCGGAGCGTGCGCGGGCAGAACGGGACGGCGGCGCCTCGACGCCGCCCCACGCGCTGTTCTTCGGGAACATGGCGTCGTGGCAGGGCATCGACACGATCCTCGATGCGCTCGCCGACCCCTCATGGCCGAGCGACCTCGATCTCCACGTCATCGGCGACGGGCAGATGGCGCCCGCCGTGCGCGCGTGCGACGACCCACGGGTGACGTACCTGGGGCGGCGTCCCAAGCACGAGGTGGCCCGTGCCGCCGCCCGTGCCGAGATGACCCTGGCGACGCGGCACGATGTCGCGGCGAGCGCCACCGGCGTGTCTCCGTTCAAGATCATCGAGTCCGCCGCGGCGGGCAC
>Ga0207903_1000515_pt1 | contig 11174 bp, 6 predicted proteins | sample MalvirmetaMSP131_FD_184234 | JGI IMG/M metagenome (GOLD analysis project Ga0207903, IMG submission 184234) | Marine viral communities from the Deep Pacific Ocean - MSP-131 (SPAdes) | ecosystem: Environmental > Aquatic > Marine > Oceanic | place: Atlantic Ocean | collected 2011-06-25
ATAAGTAACTATAAGAATTTGCTTTTGAATGGTAGAGGGCAACTTTCAAATGACAAAACCGCAGTGGAGGAAATAGCTCGAGTTCTAAGTGAATATAACTTATCAAAAGCAAAGGCTGATATTAAAGGGGTTGCTTATGAAGAATTAATTAGGAATACTTTCGAAAAATCCGAAAATCAACAATTTTTCACACCTAGGTCAGTTGTGGAATTCATGATAGATTTAATCTCTCCAAACGATTTCTCAAAGACTATTTGTGATCCCGCTTGTGGAAGTGGCGGATTTTTAATTGATGCTTTAAAATATGGTGTGGACTCCAAAAATCTTTTTGGGATAGAAATTGATAAAAGAATGGCTTGGGTGGCGCAGATGAATCTCCAAATCCATGAAGGTGAAAATGCTGTCGTTAAATACTTGGAAGGAGATGGTGCATTGGGGTTTGGAAAGGAAGTTGAAGCTGACCTGCCTAAGAATGGTTTTGATTGTATTGTTACTAACCCTCCCTTTGGTAGTGATTTTACAAATAAAGTATCCCTTAGTAAGTACGAGCTTGGAAAAGGACGTGCGAACAGAAGACGAGGAGTGCTTTTTCTTGAGAGGTGTATTCATTGGCTTAAACCCAAAACAGGATTATTAGCAATAATTATTGATGACAGTATATTAAATGGTAGTGCAAATGAGGATGTTCGAAAGCTTATATCTGAACTATGTGAAATACAAGCAGTGATTTCTCTACCTGAATCAACTTTTAAGCCTTATGCGTCAGTTGAAACCTCCATTTTGTTGCTTAAACGAAAGTCAAAAAGAAATCAAAAATCATCAAATGATGTCTTTTATTCAAAGGCGGATAAAGTTGGACGTAAACCTAATGGAGATCCATTATTTAAAAGAGGAACCAATGGGAAGCTTATTTTGGACAATGACCTTGAGGGAATATTGAAGGATTTTAATGCATTCAAAAGTGGGAATAAAGAGTTTATATCAAAACACAGTTTTATTTGCCATAAAACCCGTTTTCAAAAAAACCTTGTTTCATCAAACAGAATAGACTATTTGTTTCATCATCCCTCAAGGGACAATGCTGAAAAGTTACTTAGTCAGTCTGTTTTCCCGATAAGAAAATTAAAAGACTTGGTAATTAGAAGAAATGACTCCCTAGTACCTAATTTGATTGATCCATTAAGCATATGGAGATACGTTGGCCTTGCAAATATTGAAGCCAACACAGGAGTTTATGATGTTATGGAGGTGTTTGGTAATCAAGTCAAGAGTTCAGTTGGTTTATTTAAAAAGGGAGAACTTGTTTTTTCAAAACTTAGACCAGAATTACGTAAAGTATTTGTTTCTGTGGATGAAGAAGACGCATATGTATCAAGTGAGTGTTTTGTGTTTCAAAACCCTAATCCTGAGATTTTGAACATTGAATATTTAGCGTTTCTCTTAAGAAGTGATCTTGTATATGGTCAGATTGTTTTTCAGATAAGTGGAACAGGAAGACCTAGGATTAATATTAATGCAATTCAAAATATTAATGTTCCATTACCTCCAATATCAGTTCAAAATGAGATAGTAGAAAGTCATAAAAAGGCTCACAAGGCATATTTAACTCACATTAATAAAAGTATTCTCGAATTGGAAAAAGCCAGTGAAGTCTTACGCAATGCCGAACTTAGAGCCAAAGAAGCTATTTGTCAGAATCTTTCTTGAATCTATTGTTAGGGGAGTGCTCATCTATTATTCTTAGAAAATCAAGAAATCTTTTCACAGCTGGAGATAAATCTTTAGCATCTCTTCTTGAGCGATGAATAAGTCTCCAGAACTTTCCGTAGTTACCAGGGTCAGGACCAAAAACACCTGGTTTCCCTCTTTTAGGTACCAAGACTTCTCTTCCTTCAATTTTACCGCCTGCTAAGGCTAGTCTTTTATCTCTCTCTTCCACAATGTCTTTCGCGGGAAGAACCATTGAAATAAATATATGAGGATATTCACCAATTTCAGTTTTGTCATTTGTAATTGGCTCCCATTCCCAACCAACAATCAAAAGTAAATCATTAGAGTTTTCAATATCAGCCGTAGGTACACCAAATCTAGCGGCTTGCTCATCTGAATCGGCATCTACAGCTTTCATTTCAATTCGTAGCAAACTCGAGAGTGTGTCATCCCTTAGGTAAAAATCAGGATATTCATGAGAAACAGCGAAAGTTAAATAAAACTCATCTCCATTATGTTCTCTAATAATCCTATCCATTTCGGTACTTAAAGCATATTCTAGCATTGTACCTATTCTAGTCCTAAAACTTGATAGTTCTCTTGTATCTGTTGGCAGTGGCTCTACTTTTCTTGTTCCTTTGGAGAGTCTTCTCGGTGAAAAATCATTGTTAATATTTTCAGAAGCCACTTTTACCAATTCATCCATCCACAAAGCAATTTCTTCAATATTCTTTGGTTTGGCAGCAAATAGTTTTTTTAAGTCATTCATTTAGTTTCCTGTAATTACACCCAATGGTCTCGGCTATGAGCAGTTGCGTGGGTTAGCGATTAACTTTGCAAGTACACGACAAGCTGAAAATCCGAGAGGATTTTCAGAAGTAGGCGAGAGCAAGCAATTACTTATAGCCATTGTTGTGCTTTCGTTATTTATTATTAGAATCTTTAATTTGTATTTTAGGCTTTTCATCAAGAATATTTAAACTACGGATGATTAATTCAATATTTTCTATGTTCCTTGAGAACGAGGCAATGATTATAGCCAACTGTGACATACGACCACGCAACTTATCTTGCAAATTAAGGTCAGATCGCAACCTTTCGACTGTTTTTGCAATTTCATTGTCTAGGTTAGGCTTTGTGCAGTATTCTAGAGTAAAAATGAATCCGCCGTCGTCATCGCTTGTTGAATTGCTTTGGCAATCGTTATTCCAGATATATCGTTGTAAGTTCCACGGAATCTTTTCTCGTATCATATCCCTGTATGGTGGACTACCTCCCGAAATCACCTCTACATCGTTAGCAGTAACTTCGTAGTAATTAGCTAGTTGATTTACAGCCTTTCTACTGCCTATTGAATAGAGGCCTCCTGCTGCTTGTACTTCACGGTATGTAGGTCCACTAACCCGAAATGGCATTATTTGTCCAGCTTGAAAGGCCCCTAACACTACCTGCCAACTCTGGTCAGCTGATAATTCATTTTGGTTTTGTAGGGCAGGTAAAGTTGTTTCGGCGAAGATAAGAGCCTGTTTATAATAATCGATGCGCCACGTTAAGTTGCGTTGTGTTGAACGTAAATCTTCAACTATATCTTTGCGCCATATTTCAGCCTGGGATTTAGATTTTCGGTTCTCATTTTGATTATTTACCTGTAACGCAATTAAAATTCCAATAACGACAAGTAAAATTTCTCCAATTGCATAAAGCAAGTATTTACTGAACTTATTTTCAGTTAGCATTTTTTGTCTAATTTATCTAAAGAATTTTATCATTGCTAGCGGTTTGTACTTTCGTTATTTTTATTCATAATTTAATTCCCGATTGATTTCATCTAATATTATGGTTATTTCTATTCCGATGATTTCATAATTCTCAACATTATAATTTGCACTTGCTCGTATAGTCCTGACGATGTTCTCGAATTTGAGATTTTCAAGAAGAGCTGGTTCAACAATAGCAGATTCCGATCTAGGATGTAAATATTCGAGTCTGATTGGATTCATTCTTGTGTCTCCGAAATCTATAAGTCGCTTTTCATCTTCTTTCGTGTCTTCCAGTATACCTGACCATCTGGTCAGGTGCTTACGCAATGAATCATTTTTAATAATGTAAAGTTTTCCAGAACTTATAAGAGTATTCAAAGCTCCATTGGAAGGATTAAAAGTGGAATAGCCTCCTAATTTCCGCATATATTTGAAAAATTTGTTTGGGTCTACTTCATTTTTGGGTAAATTGAAAAGCGCTAATAAACTATCGGAATTGTGAGCCAAAGCAGTAGCTTTGGTTATATTTCTATGTAATTCACTTTTATTATAAAAAAAATCTGAATTTAACTCTTTGAGAATTTTTTGTTCAAAATTTGTTTCTTTTCGGTTTTCATTCCAATTATTAATCTGCAATGCAATCAAAATTCCAATAACAACAAGAACAATTTCTCCAATTGCATACAAAAGATACTTGCTGAATTTGTTTTCAGAGAGCAAGTTTTGTCTAATTTTTCTAAAGAATTTTATCATTGTTCAATGGTTGGTCATAATGAAGCACAACGGGTTTGGCTATAATTTCGGCGCGATTGGCGGCTCGCGTTGGACGAGCGATTTGGCAGCGAAGCGTGAGCATCAGAAGCACGGAAAGCCGCGACCGAGATTATTCCGATTAATTAATAAGTTTAAAAGTAGCAAAAATTATCAAGCTAACGATTCAGCCGCGCTGAATTATAGCCAATGTTACCTTATGTAGCGAGACACAGACCATTTGGCTAGCCAGAAATTTGTTTTACAGTCGCAGTTTTGTCGGAATTGAAATCGGCTTTAAAATCAGTCAGATTTAGATCGCGAGAGGAGGATTGACCTTCCTTTTACCAATTCAGTGCTCGGGAATAAATTCGGATGAATTTTTTTCCGAGCTATATATGGTAACTCGATATATGTTACCTTTTATCATGGTTATCCGGGTAATTTAAGGTGGATATCGTAAGTTTTCTATCATGGTTATCCGGTCACCGTACTTTCAATATAAACAATAATCCTTTTTAATAACTCCCTGTAAATACGTATTGGAGCGGGTTAGGCTATAAGTGTCCTAAAAACATTTTCCACACAGGATTGTATCAATTTATCGGTTTGTGCCATGGCTTCTTGTAGGGTCATTGGCTGGTTTACAATGGAGAAGGTAGCAGTTACGCCTAGGTGGTAGAGGTCATCTAGGTTGAGCTCCACTTTCCCTGCTATGGCAATGACGGGTACGTGGTGTTTTTTTGCTAAGGCGGCAATGCCTGCAATGGTTTTTCCATAGAGGGTTTGCTGGTCTATTTTGCCTTCGCCTGTAATGACCCAATCGGCATCCTGTATATGGGTTTCTAGTTGGAGGGTTTCTAAAATTAAGTCAATGCCTCGTTCTAACTGCGCGTTGAAATAGGTAAGGAGTGCCGCGCCCATACCGCCTGCTGCGCCACCGCCGGGGATAGTGGCTACGTCTTTGTTTAGGTCTTTTTGTATGGTGTTTGCGTAGTGGGTTAGGTTGTGGTCTAGCTGTTTTAGCTGTTCTGGGCTTCCGCCTTTTTGTGCGCCAAAGACCATGGAAGCGCCTTGTGGACCAATTAAGGGGTTAGAGACATCGCACGCGCCTATAAACTCACACTGGGCAATACGGGTGTCGAGGTGAGAGCAGTCTATGGTGTGGAGGTTTGCTAAGGCGCCGCCACCTTCGCCAATATCGTTGCCATTCGTGTCTAGGAATTTTCCGCCCAAGGCTTTTATCATTCCCATACCGCCATCGTTTGTGGCGCTACCACCAATTCCTACAATGATTTTGGTACAGCCTTTATCGAGGGCGTCTTTAATGAGTTGTCCTGTGCCGTAGGTGGAGGTACGCATGGGGTTTTTTTCGGCTTCGGTGAGGAGTTCCAATCCCGAGGCGGTTGCCATTTCTACCACAGCTGTGGTACCGTCGCCTAGAATACCGTACTGCGCTTGGATGGGGCGGAGGAGTGGGTCTTTTACCGTTACCGTCACCAAGCTTCCATTACGAGCGGGTACTAAGGCTTCGAGGAGTCCTTCGCCGCCATCGGAAATAGGGATTTGTAGAGTCTCTGCCTGAGGTAGTACTTTTTTGATGCCTATGGCGATGTTTTCGGCTACGGCTTTGGCCGAAAGGCTTTCTTTAAAGGAATCTGGTGCTATGACTATTTTCATTGTTTCTTAATTTCATTGGGTTGGTTCGTTTTATACTTTCTTTTGCTTGTCCAAAAGAAAGTACCAAAGAAAAAGACCCCTTCTAAAAAGCTATTTTGTAGAATAATACTATGTACTACATTAAAACTCATCTTATTTAAACGAATAATTGGATTACAGATAATAAAACTATCGCGGTGATGCCTTGGAAGAGGGTGGCGAGGGAATGGCTTTTAAGGGTAGTTTTGGTATCCATCCCAGAAAACTGAGAAACCACCCAAAAGTAGCTATCGTTGATATGAGAAACTGTCATGGCTCCTGCTCCAATGGCAAGAACGGCAAGGGCACGAGATAGCTCACTGTCAAGACCTAAAGTACCCATCATAGGGGCAATGATAGTTGCCGTGGTAATAATAGAAACCGTAGAGGAACCTTGTGCCGTTTTTAGGATAGCGGCGAGGAGGAAAGGTAAAAAGATGCCCACTTCTATACCTGAGAAATTGGCTTCAATGATTTCTCCTAAATTTCCTGAACGAAGGATGCTCCCAAAAGCACCTCCTGCTCCTGTTATAAGAATGATGACTCCCGCTTCTTTTAAAGAACTAGATACCCATGTAAGGCGTTCTTTTACAGGGGTGTTTTTGGTTACTAGTTGCACGGCGAAAAGAATTCCGATAAACAACGCAGGAAGCGGATGACCAATAAAGGAAAAGATAGTAGCAAGGGTTCCTTCTCCAAAGGGGTGAGAAGGATATTGGGCAATGGAGCGAAGTGCAATTAATAAGATGGGAATGAGAATGGGTAATAGCACTGCCAGAAATGAAGATCTGCTTTCGGGGATTTCTTCGGATTTAGTAAAGGTTGTTTCTTCGGTTACGGTGAGTTTTTTTCCAGATTTTACAGCCCAAAGATAGCCTACAAAAGCGGTGGGAACCGCAATGGCAATCCCAAGTAAAATAACCAACCCTAAGTCGGCTTCTAAGGCTGCTGCAGCGGCTAGCGGTCCAGGAGTGGGAGGAATAAAGACGTGAGAAACGTAGAGTCCTGTAGAAAGGGCTACTACAAACACCACCATAGAGATTCCTGTTTTTTTGCTGAGTGCCTTGTTTAAGGAGGAAAGGATAATAAACCCCGAATCGCAAAATACGGGAATGGAAACTAAAATCCCTGTAAGGTTCATGGCTAAGGGCGATTTTTTATCTCCAATGAGTTTTAAAATATATTTGGCTATGGTGGAAGTGCCTCCAGATTTTTCCAAAAAGGTACCAATGACGGCTCCCAACCCTATAATGATTCCTATGCTCGAAAGGGTATTTCCAAAACCTTCACTGATGGTATTAAGGATGGTGGTTCCGTCTAACCCCATAAAAAAACCCATCATCATCGCGGCAAGAATGAGGGTGATAAAAGGATGTATTTTAAATTTGGCAATGGCAACAACGATAAAAACGAGTACAGCTAAAATGATTAGGAGAAGGTTCATAGGGGGTTGGTTAGGTTACTAGGTATTAAATTAGATAGTGTTTTTCAGCGATTAGAAAGTTACGTTTTTTTCCGAAACTTGAATTATTTGGTTTTCATAGCTATTGCACACTCCCCACGCAACCCTTACCTTTGTGGCTCGTCTATGAGGGGTGAAAGGTGTTAGGTGATTGGTAAAGGGCGAATGTATAAATTTGCCTATGCCTAGACCTTAAAACCTAAGACCCATAACCCAAAACCCATAAAGAATGCCTGGATTCGAATTATTTGGAGAAGAAGAACGCAAACATGTAAACGATGTCATGGAAAGTGGTGTATTAATGCGCTACGGATTTGACGGCATGCGAAATAATCACTGGAAAGCCAAAGAGTTTGAAAAAGCGTTTGCAAAACGAATGGGTGCGGAGTATTGCCAATTGGTGTCGAGTGGGACTGCTGCCTTAACGGTAGCGCTGGCTTCAGCTGGAATTGGCGCAGGGGACGAAGTGATTATGCCTACCTTTACTTTTGTAGCCAGTTTTGAATCTATTATGGCATTGGGTGCTGTACCTGTGTTGGTGGATATTGACGATACGCTTACGTTAGACCCAAAAGCAGTGGAAGCAGCCATTACTCCTAAAACCAAATGTGTGATGCCCGTCCATATGTGCGGTTCTATGGCACGTTTAAAAGAATTAAAAGCTATTTGCGAAAAACACGACCTTATTTTACTAGAAGATGCCTGCCAAGCTTTAGGAGGAACGTACGAAGGAAAACCTTTGGGTAGCTATGGAGATTTGGGTTGCTTTTCGTTTGACTTTGTAAAAACCATTACCTGTGGAGAAGGAGGCGGAATTATTACCAATACGAAACAATTTGCTGTAAATGCAGATCAGTATCAGGATCACGGCCACGACCACATTGGGAACGACCGTGGTGCCGAAACCCATCCGCATTTGGGATACAATTTTAGAATTTCAGAACTGCACGCTGCGGTGGGATTGGGTCAGTTGGAGAAGTTGGATGATTTTTTAGCCATTCAGAAAAAAAACTACACCATTTTACGAAATGAATTATCCAAAGTAGATGGGATTACTTTTAGAACGGTGCCCGAAGGTGGTGAAGAAAATTATTCCTTTTTAAACTTCTTTTTACCTACCCAAGAGTTGACAGAAAAAGCCCATAAAGCCATAGGAGAAGCAGGAGTGGATGCTTGTTTCTATTGGTTTAAAAACAACTGGCACTACATTAATGGCTGGGAACATCTTCGTCATTTAAAGAGTATGGGTAATCTTCCGCAAGAAATTCAGAATCAGATACAAGATTTAAACGACACCAATTTTTCAAAAAGTGACCTTTGGATGGGGCGCACTATTTCTTCTTTAGTGAAAATTGGTTGGAGTGAAGAGGAAGTTAGCCAACGAGCCAAGACGATGGCAACAGTCCTTTCGGCGGTACTTCAAAAAGCTAGCATTCGATAATTAGTATTGTAATACTCCCTTCATTTTTATTTATTCACTATATCTTTAGTATCTTTAGATATAGACTCGAATATTCATGACCCTTTTTAGAATTTTAGGCTTTTTATTACTGATGCCTTTTGTGTTACTGGCACAAAATGTTGAGCCTAAAGACGTCAAGTCTATTTCAAATTTAAAGCAGATTTCTTTTAAAGAATTGACCGTAGAACATGGTTTGTCACAAAATAGTGTGGTAAGCATTTCTCAAGATTCTATTGGTTATATGTGGTTTGCAACACAAGATGGACTTAATAAATATGACGGAAAATCTTTTACTTTTTACAACAAACAATTTGAAGACGTTACACGCCCTACGTTCAGCAATCTAGGCAAAGTGTACATTGATAGGGGAGGTACATTATGGATTATTGGCAGTGGTGGCACATTGGAAAAGTTTGATAGAGAAAATGAAACTTTTAAGACTTTAATCGGCATTCACAACCCAAGTTGTATTTTTCAGAATAAGAAAAATGATTATTTTATTGGAACCTATGGTGAGGGGCTTTTTACCATATCTAATACTACAAGAGATACTACACAGATATTTAATAAGGTATTGAATGGGCAGGATATTTTTGAATTTCTTGAAATAGACAACACGCTTTTTGTGGCAGCTTCAGGAGGGGTATTTAAAATAAGGAACAGCAATATTTCAAAAATTGAAAGTGAGGGCAATGTAGCTCATTTTAGTGCTTTAGCGACATCCAAAGAAAAAAGGGTATGGGTTGGCACTTTTGGTTCTGGGCTTTTTTATAAACTTCCAGATACTGAAATACTGTATAAAGTAAAGCATCCCAACCTCCCTGAAACGCTAAACATTCAGGATTTACTAATAGATCAATACAATAACTTATGGATTGCTACCTATGGAGATGGGGTGTATGTATATGATTTTACTACTGAGAAGGTTCAGCATTTTATAGTGAATAGTAAAAATGCCTTTGGAATTAATTATGACGATGTTTTGAGCTTGTATATGGATTATACGGGAATCATTTGGTTGGGAACCGATGGGGGAGGACTAAATTATTACGACGAACATTTGTTTAAGTTTCAGGTTATTACCAATTCACAAACACCAAATAACGTATTTGTAGACCTTGCAAGAGCTATTACTGTGGATGAGGATCATACTATTTGGATAGGGACTTCGGGGAAAGGGCTTTCGGCAGTAAATTTAGGGCAGGAAAAATACAAAACGTATTCTACAGAAAATTCAAAACTGAGAAGTGATCGTATTATGAGTTTGATGTTTTATCATCATGAATTGTGGATAGGGCATCAAGGGGAGGGATTACAGATTATGAATGCTAGCGGAAAGATGGAATCTATCCCTGAAACTTCCAAAATGACTATCTGGAAAATGTATAGGGATAGTGCATCCAATATCTGGTTATGTACTCGCGATCGTGGCTTGGTATTATTTGATAGGAGTCAAGGAATTTTGAAGGAAATAAATACCGAGAACAGTGCCCTAACTTCTAATAATATAAGAACGATTGAAGAAGGAACCAACCATGATTTATGGATTGGGAGTGAAGACCACGGGCTCTTTTTATGGGATGCTTCCGAAGAAAAAATTGAAAAGATTCATGAGATTCCAGATAAGATAAAATCGCTGTATTTTGAAAATGACAAGCTTTGGATTGGAACCAATGGAAATGGCTTAAAAATGTACAATGTTGAGGATAAATCTATTAAAGTTTATACCATAGACCAATGGCTTGCTAATAATGTTATCTATAGTATTTTACCAGATTCACTAGGAAATTTATGGTTAAGTTCTAATAAGGGTATCACCAAATTCAATTTAAAGGAAGCTAATAAACGCTATATTGAAAATTACACCACGAGTAGTGGATTACAAGCATTGGAGTTTAATACCGGGGCATACTACAAAGGGGAGGATAACCTGCTCTATTTTGGTGGGTTGGAAGGCGTTAATTGGTTTAATCCAAACCAGTTAACACTCAATGCTGCAGCACCAAAAACCGTGATTACTCAGGTTGAGCTCTTTGGTAATAAACAGCCTATGACTCCTAATGCTGTTTTTACTCATGACCAAAACACGCTTACTTTTACTTTTGCTGGATTACATTTTTCGCAACCAGATCTTAATCTTTATAGGTATCAATTAGTTAATCATGACACAGATTGGACGTTTCCAAATTTTTCTAACATAGCCCACTACACCAATTTACCTCCCAATGATTATACGTTTAGGGTGCTATCGAGTAATTATGATGGGGAATGGAATAAAGTCCCTGTAGAATACTCATTTCGCATTTTAAAACCTTGGTATCTTACCAATGTC
>Ga0207903_1000516_pt1 | contig 11166 bp, 9 predicted proteins | sample MalvirmetaMSP131_FD_184234 | JGI IMG/M metagenome (GOLD analysis project Ga0207903, IMG submission 184234) | Marine viral communities from the Deep Pacific Ocean - MSP-131 (SPAdes) | ecosystem: Environmental > Aquatic > Marine > Oceanic | place: Atlantic Ocean | collected 2011-06-25
CAGGGCAAGATTATGGCCGATAAACCCGGCACCGCCGACCAACGCGACGCGATCGGCGCTTAACGCAGATTTGATCTCTTTGGGAGTCAGAATCGTGGACATGTAGCTCTCCTCTTTCTGAGTCCGTTGCCTCCGTTTCTGGGAGACGTAACGACCACCGAACAAAAGCGAAAATCCCGCTTGGTTCATTCCAACGCTTGGTCACGGGCTCGTAGAATAGCACGTTAACCCTAAATCCTTAAAGGCCTCTTAACCAACGCATGGAAGTCGCGGGACGCATATGATCCGCGTCACAGGGTGCCGCAAGACATTAAGGTTTTCCGGACAAGGGTCGAGAACTGTATTCTATGAGCGCCGTGTTCCGGCGACCATGGAAAATAGAACTCCGACAACCTGATCATGCTTGTCACAGATTTCCCAGACCTGCCGCCGCCCCTGAAATCGGCCTTGATCCGCGCTACGGTTCAGCAGCACGAAGGCCGGCTTTTTGAGGCGGACGCCTTGTTCCGCCAGTTATCCCGTCAACTTCCCCTGCATCCTCTGACGGCCCATAGTGCCGGCGGGTTTGAACTGTTGAAGGGCGACCTGGCGGCGGCCTGGAGGATGTTCGAGCATCGACTAGACTTGCCCTATTACACACATCGCCCATTCGCAAAGCTGGCGACGCCCTATTGGGCGGGTGAAAATCTTGCCGGGGGCAGCCTGTTGGTGTTTTCCGACCTTGGTTTGGGTGATGCCATTCTGCTTGCCCGGTTCATGCCCTGGGTCGCCGGACGTGTAGGCAAGCTGTATTTCCAGGCGAACGAGGGGACGGCGGCGTTTTGGCGGCGGCAGTTCCCTGGCGTCGAGGTACGCGAACTGAACGATCCGTTGCCGGACTGTGACGCTCGGGTGAATATGTTCTGTCTGCCTCGATTGTATGGCGCGGACGCGAGCAACCTTCCCAAGCCACCCTATATTACGGCGGACGAAGCGATCTCCGATGAGTGGCGCAGCCGACTGCGGGGGCGGATTAAAGTTGGATTGTCTTGGCAGGGAAATCCCGATCATGCGCGGGATTTCGAACGCTCCATTCCTCTCACGGCACTTCAGCCACTGCTGGAGGATCGGGACCTTCGTGCGGCCGGGGTCGCTTTTCATTCATTACAGGTCACTCATGGAAGAGAGCAGATTGCAGCCCTTCCCGAAGGTGTCGCGATGATCGATCTGGGTGATGATATCATGGCGGCGAATGACCCCTTGGGGACATCGGCGGCTTTGATCGCGGAACTGGACCTGGTGATCGTGATCGACAGCGCGCTGGCCAACCTGGCGGGGGCTATGAATTGTTCCTTCTGGTTGCCGACCTATCAGGTGCCGGATTGGCGTTGGCGGATATATCCCGAACTCGATCTGGAAAACGCCACGCCGTCGCCGTGGTACAGGTCGGCGCGCCTGTTCACTTGTCGTGAGCGGGGGCAGTGGGATGCCGTGGTCGCGGAAATGCTGGCCGCACTTAAGGGCCGTGCCGGTCTTTAAAGTCGGGTGACGATTTCGGCCATGCAGCCTGCGATGTCTTCCATGTCCGTAACGCCCAGGTGCGGGCCGCAGGGTAGGGCGATGGCGTTGTCGGCGATGGCCGTCGCCCCCGGGAAGCCGCCCACGTCATAGCCAAACCGGTCCCGGTAATAGCGCAGGCGGCCTATGGGATGGGGATAGTAGATCGAGGTGCCGACGCCGCGTTCGTTCAAGGCCAGCGCGATGTCGTTGCGCCTGGCCGCCAGGTCCCCGCCCAGAACCATAGTGACGCAGTAGAAGCTGGATTTCAGGCGGTCCTCGCCGCTATCCAGGACATGCACGCCTTCGATGGCGTTAAGGCCTTTCTGCAGGGTGCGGAAATTGGTTTCGCGCATGCGCATGATGTCCGGCAGGCGGGTCAGCTGAACGCGGCCGAGGGCTGCCTGCATTTCCGACATGCGGTAGTTCATGCCCAACCCCTTGACGTCGTAAAGCCCCGGCACCTTGGGGCCCGGGCCCGTTCGGTCGTAGTTGAAGGCGCGAAATTCGCCGATGCGCTTCACCGTTTCCGCATCCTTTGAGACCAGCATGCCGCCTTCGCCGCAGGTGATGTGCTTGACCGGATAAAAGGAATAGCACCCCGTATGTCCGAACAGGCCCACATGAGTGCCGTCGACCCGGGCCTCGACCGCCAGCGCGCAGTCCTCGACCACTTTGAGTCCGTGTTGTTCCGCCAGAGCCATGACCTTCACCATGTCAATGGGAATGCCGACATAGTGGACGATGCCGATGGCCTTGGTCTTGGCCGTAACCTTGGCGGCCATGTCGTCCAGGTCCATGTTGCCGGAGGTCAGTTCGCTGTCCACGAACACGGGGGTGGCGCCGGTCAACGCCACCGCATGGGCCGTTGCGACATGGGTCATGGCTGGCAGCAGAACCTCATCCCCCGGGCCGACACCCAGGTCCATCCACGACAGGTGCAGAGACGCCATGCAACTTGATGTCGAAACCGCATGGCCGCCGCCCATCATTTTGGCGAAGCCGTCCTCGAAGGCGTGGCAGTTGGGGCCATGGGTCAGGATGTGCCCCGACAGCACCTCCATTACCGCGTCGCGTTCAAGGTCTTCGATCCAGGGTCTGCCGAAGGGAATATCCAGCTTGGTCATGGTTTCCGTCCTGATGGGGTTAGAGGCTGATGGGTTGGGACGATCCGTCGCGATGGGCCTTATCGGTGGCCGCGATGACGCGGATCAAATCGAATTCCCGTTCCGCCGCCGGTGCCGGGTCAGTACCCGTTTGGATGGCCTGGATGAAACCTGGGATCAGCACGCCCTTGCCGGCGGGCAGGGGGGCGAGGTCCAATTTTTCTGGCTTGGCACCGTCCGTGCGGCTGCGAAACAGGCGCGGCCCCTGGTCGTCGTAGACGAAGGTCGCCTTGGTTCCGAACACGCGGATCACATGATGATGCGGGTGGACGCAGCCGAAATTGGCGGTGACGCGTCCGACGGCGCCGGAGGCGAAGGTGAAGGTCGCGGCCATGAAATCGTCATAGGCGAAGGCGGTGTCCCGGGTCGCGATCTTGGATCCGTTGGTTGCGACCGTGACCGGGGTTTCGCCCATCAGCCATAGCATCAGGTCGATGATATGTACCCCGCCGCCTTCCATCACCGAATAGTCGGGCACGTCTTTGCGCCAACCTTCGGTGATTTTTTCCAGGCGGCCATACAGATAATCGCCGTCGAAGGCATAAATCTCGCCGAACGCGCCGTCGGCTATGGCGCTCTTCAGCCAGTTGTAGACGGCCGCACCTCGCAGCACCAGATTCGAGCGCAGATGCGGTCTGCCCGCCTTTTCCCAACGGACCGAAATTTCATCCACTTCCATGGCTGTTCGACACAAAGGCTTTTCCACGAACACATGCTTGCCGGCATCGAACGCCCGGCAGACCTCGTCGTAGTGCAAGTGGTCGAAAGTGGCGATGGAGACGGCATCGACGTCCGGATCAGCCAGGATCTGTTCATAACTTTCCGCCACGCGGCCCTGGCCCAGGTCGCGGGCGATCCGGTCCGACTTGGCGGCGTCCAGGTCGTAGAGCCAGGAGACCTGGGCATCGGGCGCGGCGGCGAACGCGCGAGCATGCTGCTCGCCCACACCCAGACCGACCACGGCGACGAACAAGGTCATCCGTTGCTCCTCGCGGTGATGCGGTGGGTCGGATCGAACAGTTCCGGCTGTTGTTCCGCCAAGGCTTCCAGGTCGGCGAGCCCAAAATCCGGGTGATCCGGATATAAAATATCGAAGATGCGGGTGATCCGGTTGTAATCGTGCCCGGTGTCCAGCAGACATTTTAGGTGATTGCGATTGGGTTGTCGGCGGAGTTCCAGGATGGGGAAGCGTTCCGGCTGGCGTAGAAAGAAGGGAATGATGTTCTCGCGCTCGTACATATCGTCGGATTCTGCCGCCAGGGCGCGCAGGGCGTCCACCCGCAGGACGTGGCTTTCCAGGCCTTCGGGATAACCGGAATCATTTGGATAATGTGCCCAGGCCGCGCCGGTCGTGAACGCGACCTGCAACAGGGCCGTGGCCAGATCGGGATCGGTCACCGGGCAATCGCCCCACATGCGTACGATTATGTCCGCACCGGTCAAGTCGGCGGCCATTAGAAAACGGGTGACCAAATCGTCATCGGGTCCGCGCACGACCTTGATGTGGGGATAGGCGGCGGTGGCTTCTTCCAAGGGATCGTTGGCTTCACCCGTGGGGATCGCCAGCACCAAGTCATCGACGCCCTGGATGCGCATCGCCCGGTCGAACAGATGATGCATGACCGGTCGACCCGCAAGCGGCAACAGCGCTTTTCGCGCCAGCCGGATCGAGGTCAGGCGGGCCTGGATGACGCCGGTGACCTTGGTCATGGCCGGTGGCCTCCTAATGATTTGGTCAAGAAATACATTGTCTTTCAATGGGTTGTTGATCCAGGAAGATACGCGCGGAGATGAAGCTGAACAAGAATTTAGAGAAGCTGTTGGAGCTCATGTCCTGGCCCAGAAACCCTTCAAACCTGTCTCGGTCGATCAGGTCGAAGACCGGCCCGGGGGCGAGCAGACGGTCGCGGGTGTCCGGATCGTTGCGGTCAACTAGAGAGTCGATGGCGGCGTTGAAGCCGCGTTTGCGTTTGTCCAGACGGACCTGATCAGGCACCAGCCCTTCGCCTGATTGGCGCAGCAAAAGCTTGGCGAAGCCGCCGCCGATCAGGTATTCGGACGGCACGCTGTAGAGAAATTCGGCCAGGTTTCGGTCCAGGAAGGGGGAGCGGTTCTCCACCGACCAGCGCATGGAGTTGCCGTCGTCTTCGTGCAGGAGAACAGGGATCGATTCTGCGAACAATTCGTTCATCATGCGGTTGCGCAGAAGTTCGCGGGTGAATTCCGTTTCCTCGAAATCCTCATGGAAGGGTTTGGCCAGCAGGCATTCGAAGAAATCCTGGTCGAGGGTGATGTGACCGCGCTGGCCCGGATCGCGGACGAAGGTCATGGGGTCCTGCAGCAGCGGATTCTGGACATGGGCGCCGAACCCGCCCTTCCAATCGGCCAGCAGGGTTTCGAAATCGACGGTGGAATCGATTTGCGAGCGTTTCCACATCTGCGCCAGCCACATGGAGTAGTGGTCGTAGTAGCCGGTATAAAGTTCGTCCGCGCCCGAGCCCGAGACGGCGACCTTGTACCCCGCGTCGTGGATGGCTTCCGACAGGAACGAATGGACGTAGTAGCTGATGGTCGCCACCGGCGCGTCGTGATAGGCGACGATGTCTTCCATCCGGTCGAAAAAGCCCTCGGTCGAGGTGCGGGTCACGTGGTGACGGCATCCCAAGGCCTGGACCATGGCGGTGATGTTGGCGCTTTCGTCATAACGTTCATCGGCATCGATGATCGAAAAGCAGTGGATGTCGGCGCCCAGCTTTTTCGCGGCGATGGCGGCGAGGGTCGCGGAATCAACGCCGCCGGACAGGCAGAAGGCCACCGGAACGTCGGCGCGCAGCCGCAGTTCGACCGAGCGGAACAGGCGTTCGCGGGCTTCCTCCAGGGCGTCTTCCGCCGACATGGGCCGGGGGATATGCTTGAGTTGCCAGTAGAATTCCGGCTGCGACAGGTCGGGCGACGTGAGCGTCAGATAAGTCGAGGGCGGCAGTTCGAACACCCCGTCGAAGAAGGTGTCCCCAGATTTATAGAGCGATTTGTAGCCGAGGGTGAGGTAGCGCAGGACCTGGGTCCGGTTGGCCGGCGGCGTTTCCCCGGCAAGGGCCGCCAGGGTCTTGATCTCGGATGCGAAGTGGAGAATTCCCCCCCGAGGCCACAGGTAGAGCGGTTTTTCCCCAAACCGGTCACGGCACAGGGTCAGGGTGCCGGCCTGGGTATCGGCGATGGCGAAGGCCCACATGCCTTCCAGGCGGTCCAGGGCGTCCGGCCCCCATTGCCGCCAGGCGGCGACCAGAACCTCGGTGTCGGAGGACGTCTTGAACCGATGGCCCAAAGTCTCCAGATCGGCCTTTACCTCAAGGTAGTTGTAGATTTCCCCGTTGTAGGAAATGACCAGGCCGTCCCGTTCGAACGGCTGGTCGGCGCGGGCATCCAGATCAATGATCGAGAGCCGCGTATGCAACAACACCGCCTGCTGCGCGCCCAGGCCAAGGACGCGGTGGTTTGAGGCGTCGGGTCCGCGCCTTGCCATGGTCGCCAGGGCGGCGGTGATCCGGCCGGTGTCCGGCACGGTCGGGCCGAGGGTTCCTGCTATTCCACACATCGTCCGCGCGGGCTCACATGACCATGATGCGTTTAAGGCGGAACAGGTCCGTGTCGGGCGGATTGACGCCGTCCTCGGCGGTCGGGCAGCACTCCACGCCGCGGGCCTTCAAGGCGTCGATCACGGCGTCGGAATAGCAATGGGCTAGGCCCTCTGGATAAGAATAATGGGTTGGCCCGATCCCGGCCTTGCGCTCCAGAAGGTCGAGCGACTGGTCCAATTCCGCCGCCAGCCGTCCCGGCGTCAGAAACGCCAGGATGCCGTGCTCGTGGGAATGGCCGCCGACCCGGAACAGGTCATGGGAATCCAATTCCCGCACCTGATCCCAGGTCATCTTGCGGTCGAGCGGATCATCCCCGGACCAGATTTCATCGAACCCCAACTGGCGCTGAATGTCAGTGGCCAGGGCGTTGGCATCCAGGCGGGCGTCGGTCTTCACATGGGCCCGGACGTCCTTCAGGACATCGATCACCGCCTCAGGGTTCGTCGGTGTCGCCGGCGCGTCGGCCCAGGGCAGGCGGACCATCATGGCTTTTTCGCCGGCCAGGGCCGTTTCGAATGCCCATTCGATGCGGTCGACCCAGGACATGCGGTTGCGGTCGATGAAATCCGTGGTCACGTAAAAGGTCGCGGGAACACCCCGCGCCGCGAGGATCGGCGCCGCCACGGTCAGGTTGTTTTCAAAGCCGTCGTCGAAGGTCACGGCGAAGGCGTTGGGCGGAAAAGGGCGCCCCTCGCGCTGCAGATCGATCACCTGATCAAGGGACAGCGGCGTGCCATGCGCGGTCAGGTCGTCGATGATTGCGGTGAATTCGGCCGCGGCCAGATGCTTGCGGTTGTAGTTGCGCACGCGGTAGGCGCCATCGTCGATCACGCCGTGGAACAGGTAGATGGCGAGTTCGTTGCTGCTGAGGCGGCGGGACCAGATCACGGCAGGCTCTCCGTGTGGCGGCGAAATTTGGTTACGCAAAGGTCCTTGAGCACCACCGGCATGAACGAATAGTAGCGTCCGCGCCGCTGCTGGGGCGTGACCCGCAGCATGTTTCCCTTTGTGAAGCCGCGCAGGGCGGTGTGGGTGATGGCGATGCAGGTTTCCGTATTGGCGTGGCGCAGTTCGTGGAGGTTCATGCCCTTCCGCAAGGGGATGGATTTGATCTCGAGAAGGGCGCCTGTATCCAGGTCCGGTTCGACGAAGTGCAGGCAACTGACGAGGGCGGAGAAGTCGCCGTGGTAGACGGCCCAAAGATGCGTGTCGAGACCCCGGTAATCCTGCGGGTCGCCACCGTGGAGATTGAGCAGGCGCCCGGGCAGGACATCAAGGATCGGACCGGCCAGCTTGCCCGTACCGAACACGACGGCGACATCGGCCCGCATGTCGGCCAGGGCCTGTGCCGCGTCCGGATGATTGAGAGAGGGAAACGACCGGGTCGGGGCCATCTCCTCGATGGCGGGCTCTTTCCCCGCGAACCAGGTATCACGCTCGAAGGCGTCGCGGTCCTGCTCGAACGCATGTGCAGTGTCGAAAGGAGCAGCCGCGGCGGTGGTTTCCAGCAACACACCCGCGACGTCATGAGCGTCGCCCACGGCCTGGACGTAGCGCGCATGGTGGGGCGTCTGCGTGGTGAGAATGGCGATGCGCATGCGATCAATCCAAGAATTCCGACTTGATCATATCACCTTGCGCGACCGCTTGCCGTAACCGTCGTCCGACGACCTGATCCTCGCTGCCGGGCGGAACGCCGCCGCCGGGGCGTACCCAGGTAATGTCGCCGGGAAAAACCTCCTCCCCCGCGGCAAGATCGCGGGCGGCGACCACCGACCGGCGCACGGCAGGCACCATCGGCCCCTCGCAGGGCATGGCGCCGAGGGTGCCGTCGCCCAGCATCATTTCCGTCCGGCGCACCGCCTGGACCAAATCCGTCAGGCCTTCCGGGTCGGCGGAAAGCTGGTGATCGCGAAAATCGGAGAATGCGGTGTCGAGGGTGAAATGCTTTTCGATGATGCGGGCCCCAAGCACCACGGCCAGAACGGCGGCTTCCGGGCCGATGGTATGGTCGGAATAGCCGATGGTCAGATCCGGGAAGGCGCCGATCATGGTGCTGATCGCGGCCAGGTTGGCCTGGTCCGCGGGGACCGGATAGCTGGCGACGCAGTGGAGCAGGGCGAGATCGGGTGAGACGCCCTGTCGAGCCCAGGCGTCGCGGGCGCAGGTGACCGCCTTGGCCATGACGTTGTGGTCGGCCAGGCCCGTGGAGATGATCATAGGCTTGCCCGTTTCCGCTGCCTTGCGGATCAGGGGATAGAACGTGTTGTCGCCCGACGCGATCTTCATGGCGTCGACGATGGTGCCGAGGAAATCCGCGCTTTCCAGGTCGAAGGGCGTGGACAGAAACAGCAGCCCCTTGGTCCGGGCCCGCGCGGCGAGGTCGGCGAACTGGTCATAGGTGAGGCGAAAGCGGTTCAGCGTCGCCATGCGCGCCTCATCACGGACGGAGCAGTAATGCTCGGGGATGAAGGTCTGGAATTTGACTGCATCGACACCGGTTCCGGCGGCCCGGTCGACCAGCTCGCAGGCGACCGAAAAGTCACCTTCGTGGTTGTTGCCCACTTCGGCGATGATCAACGTTCTGTCCAAGGTCTTGAACACAGCCGTGCTCCCGTTTCAGGCCGGATTTCCGGTCCGATGTTCATGACGCAGGCTAGGGTGCAAGGTTTAACAATCGATTGATGCGTAAGACCGCGCCACGCGCTTTACGCTTCCTTAAATAAACAAGGCAATAGTGCGGGAAGAAATATCCGGGCCTTGAACGGGTAGGCTGACATGAATAATACGCCATTGAAACGCGACGCACGGCCGATGGTCGTCGGTCGGGACGCCGCCGCGGTTTCGGCTTTTTCGGAGATGCTCTGAAATGAGCCAATCAGCGCCGACATGGGATGATCGAGGGCCTGAGATACTGAACACCACCGGCGATCTGTCCGGTGTCGGTGCAGCTTCATTCAACCGCCTTGTGGGCCGTATTTTCGAGAATGAGGCGCTCAAGGAATACCTTCGGGACACTGCGAAGGGCGAAACCGGACTGGTCAGTCAGGACGCGTTTGTCGAGTTCTGCACCAAAGCCATGAACGCCTTTTACGCCGAGACGAGTCGAGACGCTGACCACCAGCAGGAAAAGGCGCGTCTTGACGCCTATATCGGAAAAACCAACGCCGTCGGCATGCGGTTTCACACGGCGAACAAGCCAGATCCGAACGCTATTTACTGGCCTGATCCGCAACGCGGTGATCCTCTGTTGAAGGACGTGCTGCCTATTGTCGGGCGGGTTCCCATCATCGACCAGTCGACAGTGATATCCTCTGCCGGCAGCTGCTTTGCCATCGAGATCGCGCGGAACCTGATGTCGAGGGGTTTCAACTATCTATGCCTGGAGAATACGTTCGACCCGGAAACAAGAACCCTTGTCATGGGGTCGGATCCGCAAAACCCTGAGGTTCAGTACTCCTGCCGTTGGGGCATCTTGTTCAATACCCCGAGCTTTACGCAGATCGTCGAAAACGCTTTCGGTGTTCGCCCCCTGCCGCAAATTCTTATCGATCTGCAATTGCGGGATTCCAAATACTACATTGACCCGTTTCGTGAGGCGGTGATGTTTCCGTCACCCGAGGCCTACAGCATCGAGCGTGAGAAGCACTTGGCCAATACCCGCGAAGTCTTCTTGAAGTCCGAAGTTTTCGTGATGACGCTCGGCCTTAACGAAGCTTGGCGCTTGCTGCCGGACGGGCCCTATATCTCGCGTAACCCGCGCAACGCAGCCTTGACCGGCCTGCTTGACCATCGGACCCTGACCGTCGCGGAGAATGTCGATTATCTGCAGCGGTTCATCGACGTGGTGCGGGCGCATAATCCCAATCTGAAGATCATCGTGACCGTTTCGCCGGTGCCGCTCATGGCCACGGGTCGGGCGGATAAATACCATGTGATCGCGGCCAACACCCATTCTAAGTCGGTGCTGCGCATCGCGGCGGAGGAGATCGTCGAGCGCAATGACGGGGTCTATTACTTTCCCAGCTACGAAGTCGTTACCGTATGTTCACCGGAAAGCTGGACCGAAGATCAGCGGCACATTCACCCCGATGCCGTCGCCCGGGTGATGAAGGCGTTCGACGCGATGTTCCTGACGAATGCGGCCAAAACCTTGAGCAAGCTGGGATGATGGTGCGTAAAATGACCGATCATTCGCGGATGACGAAAATGCATCGTCGTGATCGCGGCGGATGCCTTGCCGTTGCTGGATTTCAGAGGAATATCGCGTGCCAGATACCCTGACCCCCAAGCTGCCAACTCTTCGGGAATTGACGGGGTTGCCGGCTAGTTTGGCCGATGATGACGGCAATTCGGTATTTCCGGGACTGCTGCTGCCCAGCGCCGAAAACAAGGCATCGCTGTGGCGCCTCATGGAAACCCTGTTTCCCATCTACCGGTCGCTGCTGGGGCCTGGCTATAAGCAGTCCTTGGATGTTATCGCAGACTGGCTGCCTATTACGACCGCCGAGTTTCCGACTGGTGAGCAGGTTCTCGACTGGACCATTCCCCAGGAGTTCAAGGTTAACGAAGCCTGGGTCGAGGATCCGGACGGCAACCGCATTATCGATTTCGCCGAGCATCCCTATGCGGTCTGGATTTACAGCCGGCCGTTCGAGGGTGTGATCGATAAGGACGAGTTGCTCGAACACCTGACGACCGACCCGAACCAGCCAGACATCATTCCCATGCGGCAGTCCTATTACCGGGACGCCTGGGGCTTGTCGTGCCCGCACAATCTTTTGCAGCGCATGAAACCCGGGCGTTACAAGGTCAAGATCGACACT
>Ga0207903_1000517_pt1 | contig 11154 bp, 9 predicted proteins | sample MalvirmetaMSP131_FD_184234 | JGI IMG/M metagenome (GOLD analysis project Ga0207903, IMG submission 184234) | Marine viral communities from the Deep Pacific Ocean - MSP-131 (SPAdes) | ecosystem: Environmental > Aquatic > Marine > Oceanic | place: Atlantic Ocean | collected 2011-06-25
TGCTTCCCATAAGAGATCGACCGCGACGGCGGCATTGGGGATGATCTGATTGACCTTGAGCGCCCGGGTGATCTCGAAGATTGCCTCGAGATCCTCTTCCTTTTGGTAGGTGATCATGAACGGTTTGTAGCCCGGCGGTTCCGGCATCAGCCAGATTCCCATCTTGGTCACCACGCCGAAATTGGATTGGGTGAACATACCATCGAAGTGCGGGCCGGCCACGTGCTTGGTGACCTGCCAATGCTTCGATCCGGCGAGCGCGCCCTGGCCGGTGCGCACGACCTCACCATCGGCCAGCACCACTTCCATCCCGCACTGCATGACAAAATGGTCGCCATAGGGCGTGTAGCCGGCGCCGTGCTCCAGCGCGTTGCCCATCACCCCGCCCCAGGCAGGTGCGGCGGGATCGATCCACAACTTGCTGCCGATCTGACGCAGATGGCGATAAAGCTGCATATAGGACACGCCTGGCTCGACAAGCGCGTAGCCATATTTCTCGTTGACTTCGATCACCTTGTTCATACGCCGCAAGTCGAGCATGACGTAGCCGGTCTTGCGCGGAGCGGGGCCGCCATAGGCGAAATTCCGGCCCGTTCCGATCGTCCAGATCGGGAGTTGGTAGGCATTGGCGACCTTGAGGATCTTCTGGATCTGCTCGACCCCGGTCGGGGCGACGGCAGCCGAAGGGAGCATCTCGCCATCTGCAAGCGGCGAATAGGCATCGCGGTAGCTCGACAACGGCAGTTCGTCGATGAAAACCCATTCCTTGCCGACGATGGCACCAAGTTCATCCAGCGCCTTGTTGAACGTGGATGCGTCGACACCCTGAGGAAAGATGCGGCTCAAGACTGGTCTCCCCTGATTTCATAAACCCAGGAAGCCAGCAGTCCGGGGCTGCTGGCTGCGATATCGCACGAACCCGACTTGCAGGAGTTCAGGCGAGATTCGGTCTTCGCGCCGATCACGTCGCTAACCAGATGCGCGACGGCTACTGGCCATGCAGCCGCGGAGCCTTCGAGCAGACGCGCAGCGCCCTCTGTCTGATGCTGCCAGCGCCCGCCCTCGTAATGGTGTCGCCACTGCAGCGCTGACCGGGCGCCACGCTCGACCAGAAGCTGCCCGGCGATCATGGCCGCGGGATCCGACGTCAGGCCAACGACCAGGCCGTCGGCGTCGTCGAGATCGTGCAGGAGGACATTGAGCGACCGGTCAAGCCGGATGGTTCGGCCCACCAGGCCGCTGCCGGCGAGCGTCGCCGCGAACAACCGGCTCTCCGGCGAAGACGTTTCCTCGACGACAATCATACGGCGCGCCCGTGCTGCAGCCGTTCCGGGCAGTACGCCAAGTCCCGCTACGGTGGCGCCCAGCGCCCCGGCGCCGAGAAAGTCGCGTCGCTTGCAATCCCAAGCCATCATGCCTGCCTTTCGATGTTCAGTGGCGCCGGCTCGGTGACCGCGCCCTCTGTGGATAGCCCCTGCCAGCGACCCGCTGAGTTGCGATGTATGCCAAAGTGATCCAGCACCCGAGTGCAGCTGTGATCGACGATGTCCTGAAGTCCGGACGGTCGGGCGTAGAACGCGGGGACGGGAGGGAAAATGACTGCGCCCATTTCGGTGCAGGATACCATGTTGCGAAGATGGGCCAGGTTAAGCGGCGTTTCGCGGGTCATGAGCACAAGCCTGCGCCTTTCCTTCAGCATCACATCAGCGGCGCGCGTGATCAGATTGTCGGAAAGACCATGGGCCACCGCGGCCAAAGTCCGCATCGAGCAAGGCGCTATCACCATGCCGTCACACAGGAAGGAGCCACTGGCAATGCTGGCACCGACATTGCGGACGCTATGGACCACATCGGCTGCCTCTTCGATCAGGCGGCGACCGTCCGGGATTTCCTCGCGAATGTTGAGCAAGGCGGCTTGAGACATGACGAGATGGGTTTCCCATCCATCTAGCTCGCGGAGCATTTCGAGCAACCGCTGCCCGTATACCGAACCCGTCGCTCCGGTTATGGCAACGACCACGCGCTTCACGGACGTGCTTCCCCGCTTGCGCTTTCGCTGCGTGCTTCTGTCGGATCGTTCATGCCCGAATCCTTCTCCCTCGTCCATTATGCAACAAATTGTACTATAAGCAACACTCAAGCGAGCCGCGACCCTATCGCCCTTGGGCTTGTTCGATTCAAATGCGGGTTGCGTCGCCAAGCCGAGACTTGTGGCCTTGAGTTTCCGGCATTCGGCAAAGCCCGGAGGCGATCCTTCGCCCCCTTCCCGATACCTAGACCCCGCCGAAATGCGCGGCGCGTGGGCAGTGCTTCAGCGAACCGGTTATCTGGTTGGCCGGAGCCGTCACCACAAACTTGCAGGAGACAACTGTCAATTCTTGGTCTGTTTCGGAGGACGCCGCTTCAGACAAATGCGGGTTTTGAGATTGCCATCAATCCAACCGCACCTGCCTGGCCTCGGAAAACTTGGGGATGGAGCCGCGGATTCGGCTCCATCCCATCAGGAAAGGGCGGATCAAATTACCGTCCGGAGAGCGGTTAGTATTTGTAGGCCAGCTTGAGGAACCATTCGCGTGGACGCGAATAGGTCGCTGTGGCGGCGCCGCCGACATTCAGATCGACATAGCCGCCTTGGAGATAGCGTTTGTCGCCGATATTGGTGACGCCAGCGGTCACCGTGAAGTGATCGCCGGGATCGGTGTAGGAAGCGCTGGCACCGAATACGCTGTAAGCCGGCTGAAACAGCTGCGGGCTGTTCACGGCATCCTTGAAGGTGCTGCTCTGGTGATACCAGTCACCGCGCAATACCAGCTTGCCCTTATCACCATCGAACACGGTGGCGTTCGCCGCGACCGTTGCAGTCCATTCGGGAACTTGAGCGAACTTGGAGCTCGTGTTGACAGGAAACGCAGTGAGACTGACTGTCCTGTAATAGGCGTCGAGATAGCCGACGCCATAATCGATCCGCAGCCAGTCAGTGGGGGCGGCCTGGCCTTCGATTTCGAAACCCTTGATGCGCCCTTCACCGGCATTGCGGACCTTGGGCGCAATGCCTTCGTTGACCACGATCTGGATGTCGCTGTAATCGGACTGGAACAGCGCGATGTTCATCCGCAGTCTCCGGTCGAACAGTTCGGTCTTCAGGCCAACCTCATAGGATTCCACGAACTCGGGCGTGAATGCGGGTGTAGCCAGTTCGCCAGGGAAAATGCGTTGGCTGAAGCCGCCGTTCTTGAACCCCTTTGAATAGGAGGCATAGCCCATGATATCGTCGGTGAACTGATAGTTTACCGATACCGCCGGGGTCCATTCCTTCGCCTTGGCCGAGACCTCGACCGCGGGGAGCAGATGGTTCCCCCCAGGATTGGTCGCCGAGGCGACGCAAGCCGGATCCGGGAAGCCGGCAAGGGGGCCGCTTGGGATCAGTTGCGGCGCGGGCTGGCCCACGAGGCAGCGGCTATACTGGATGAACACCCCATCGGGATAGGGTGGAAGCAGCCCTGCCGTGTAATCGCGCGTAATGACCTGGGCCGAGGGGTCGAACCGTTTGGTTTCATCGGTGTAACGGATGCCTGGCGTGATCGAGAGACGGTCGGTGACCTTGTAGGTGAACTGGAGATACGCGGCATAGCTGTCGTTGTTGATGAGGCCGCCGCTGAAGAAGTTGGCGAAGCCGAAGCGCAGTGGCTCGATGTCGTCACCCTTTTCCTTCAGGTAATAGGCGCCAAGCGCGAACTTGAGCCTGTCGTCGAACACGCTGCCATTCAGCTGCAATTCCTGCGATGCTTGCCAAAGGTTGATATTGTTGGTCAGCTGCAGGACTTCGTGCGGCGTGCCGTCGAAGTCATATTCGATGACCGACTTCTGGTCGCGGTAGGCGCTTATCGACTTCAGTGTGATATCCCCGAAGTCGTACTCCATGGTCAGGTTGACGCCCCACAGGTCGAAATCCGAGCGGTTCGGACCTCCGGCCCAGGTCGTGTCGATGTCGCCTGTCACCCAGCGCGAGGAAACGCAATTGGGGTTGCTGACCGGGGCCAGCTCGCCAGGAAGACCGCATTGCCCGGCGCCCAGGCCGAGCTTGTTGAAGCCGAAATTGGAACTGGGGAAGGCGACTGTGCCGAGCGGCGTTGTGACGATCTGCAATAAATCGGGCGAGTCGCGGTTTTCGATCAGGTAAATGGCACTTTGCTCTTCGCGGCGGATGTTGACATCGCCGGCAAGGGTCGCGGTAAAGGCGTCGGTCGGTGTCCATTTGAACGCCATGCGGCCCGAGAAGCTGTCCTTGTTGCCCTGGCGTCCGCCGTCGAACAGTCGGCGCTGGTAGCCATCGCGCGTTTCGTAGGAAGCGACGGCTCGCATGGCCAGCGTGTCGCTGATCGGAATGTTGATAATGCCCTTAACATCGGCGCGATTGAAACTGCCGGTGGCGGCTTCGAGCTTGAGTTCGAACTCATTGCTCGGTTGGTTGGTGTTGACGATGATCGCGCCGCCGATGGTGTTCTTCCCGAACAACGTACCTTGCGGACCGCGCAGGATCTGCACGTTTCCGATGTCCGCCATGTCGAGCAGCCCGCCCACCGAGCGCGCCACATAGACCCCATCGACATAAATGCCGACGCCCGGATCGACGGTGATGTTGAAGTCGGTCTGGCCGACGCCGCGGATGAACGCGGTAACCGAAGCGCTCGAGCCGGAGATGCTGGCAACCGGCTGGATGGCAACATTGGGCGCATAGGATGCAACCTGTGCCACGTTGGCGATCTGGCGGTCCTCGATCATCTCCCCGCTCATCGCGGTGATCGCGACGGGAGTTTCCTGCGCATTTTCCTCGCGCTTGCGCGCTGTGACCACGATCTCGTCGAGACCACCTCGGCCTTCTGCATCCTGGGCGGCGGCGCCATCGGCTGCTGAGTTCTGCGCGGAAGCGACCGAGGGGGCGACGGAAAGGGAACCAAGCGCAAGGCTGCTGCCGGTGAGCAGCCAGCGCCAGCGGCTGATTGTGTGGAACTTCATTGACATGGATGTTCTCCCTAGAGTTCGATTTGGATCGCGGTTCCGATCAATATTTCCACCTTGTTCTAGAACTTGACTTCGAACGTTGCTCCGATCTTGCGCGGTTGCTCGTAGAAGCCGTCAGTCGATAGCGCGCCCGGGCGCATCGTCTGGAAGACCTTTTCGTTGGTCAGGTTGGTCGCCCACAGAGAAACCTTCCATGTCTCGCTCTCGGGTGTCCAGCCGATCGACATGTTCGACAAGGTATAAGCACCTTGCGAGAAGTTGTTGGCGAAGTCGTAGTAAAGGCGTGAACTGAACGAGAGGTTGCCGTTGATGTTCAACCGACCGCCGCCCAACTCGCGCCCCCAATCAAAGCCGACATTGCCCGACCACTTCGGCGCTCGCGTCATCACATTGCCCGAAGCATCGACGGGCGCGACCGTGTTTCCTCCGTCAGGTCGCGGGAAAAAGCCCTGCGCCGCAGGAAAATCCTTGTAGCGCGCGTGTGTATAGGCGAGTGCCGCGCGCAGCCGCAGATCGCTCGTTGGCACAATGGTGGCTTCCAGTTCGCCGCCGTAAATCTCGGCATTCGACGCGTTCTGAAGGATGTAGTTTCCGCTGAAACTGTCCCGAGACTGGAGCTGGAGATTCTTGTAGTCGTAGTAATAGGTCGCAAGATTGACTCGCAGCCAATCAAGCGGGTCCGATTTGATGCCGAATTCGGCGGCCTTGATTTCCTCAGGCTCGACTGGCACATTGCGGGTGCCCGCCATATTGTAGACGCCGCTCTTGAAAGCGGTACTCCAACTTGCATAAACGTTCGTGCTATTGTTAATTTCGTAACGAAGGCCAACCTTGTAGTTGAACTTATTGAATGTCCTGTCGACGTCGTTGACAACCAGGCTGCCATTCAGCGTCTGCGAGAACTCGCGCTTTTCCGTTGTGTAACGGGCGCCGAGATTCACGAAAAGGCCGGGCGTGGCCTCATAGGTGACGTCGGCAAACCCAGCGAAGGACCGGCCGGCGAGATCAGGCTCGAGCGTCGGGCCGGCAAGCGGAAGGGTCGGATTCGCGGCCGTCCAGGGCTGCAGGAATGCATTTCCGCCAAACTGGTAGAAATAGCCGCCCACGAGCCATTGGAAAGGTCCGGGGTCTGACGAACTGAGCTTGATTTCCTGACTGCCCGATTCCGACCTGAAGATTGCCGGAAAGTTGCCAAGGCGCAAGTTCGACGCATCCGAATCAGTGGTCTGGTTCCAGCGCAAGTTGAGGAATCCGCTGGTGGTTTCCAGGGTGACTCCGTCCAGTTCGAGTTTGGTGTGCAGGGCAAAGGTCCAGCGCTTCAGATTCAGCAGGGGAATCTCGGTCAACGACGCCTGCCAGGGGCCGGTTGGCAGGATGACGCCGGGGAAGCGGCGCCCGGCGGTGTTGCCATCGACCGGCTGGGGTGAATTGGTCGTGCTCTGCTGGTCGAAAAACTCGCCTGTCAGCACGATCTTGAAGTTGTCGGCCGCCTGAAACAGGGCCTTGCTGCGCAAGTTGATGACCCGCTGGTCGCCCAAGGTACCACCCCGGACGAGGTCGTCGATATAACCGTCGTTCTTGCGGAAGAGAGCCGACAGGTCGATCGCGGCCTTCTCGCTGATGGGCCCTGTAACATAGAGCCGGGCGTCATAATCACCCGCGCTGCGCCGCATCCGTCCCGCGCGAAGAGAGGCCTTGCCCCGGAAATCAAAGCTCGGATCGGGGGTGATGACATTGATGAGACCGCCCGTTGCGTTGCGGCCAAATGTGGTGCCCTGCGGGCCGCGCAATACTTCGACCCGTTCTACCTCGACAAGATCGATCCAGTTCGCGGCGGATTCCGGCTGATAGACACCGTCGATGTAGGTGGCGATGTTCGGCTCGTCGCCGATCGAGATGCCGGTCGAGCCAACGCCGCGAACCACAGGCTGGAACACGCCCATGTTGCGGCTTCCGACAAAGCCGGGGACCAACTGGGTCAGCGTCCTGACCGTCGATACATCGGCCGATTGCAGGGCATCTCCGCCCAGCGCTGTGACGGCCACGGGAACCTGCTGCAATTTTGCGTCGCGGCGGGTCGCCGTCACGATGATATCTTCGATACCGGTCGATGCCTGCTCGTCTGCGGGCTGCTCGCCCGCCACTTCCTGGGCCAGCGCGGTTTGAGAAACAAGCGGCAGCGTAAGGACGGCAGCCGCAGTTGCGAACAAGCGCAATTTGAATTCTTTCATGATCCCTCTCCCTATGTCGCTCGATCTACCGTAGAATAGGTCAAGCAATATTATTATTAACTATTATGTAGTTATTGTTTTGAAATATACTCTTGCAGAAAATCTAGGCGATCGTTGCCCCAAAATATTTCATCGTCGACAAACATCAATGGCGCGCCAAATACTCCTCGCTGGTAGGCTTGGCTTCTGGCCTTGCGATACTCATTCTGACCGAGTGTCGAGGCTGTGAAGGCCGTCAGCGCATCTGGATCGAGTCCGGCTTCTGTTGCGCAGGAGCGCAGTTCTGCGCGATCGCTCGGATCGATACCCTGCCCCCAGATGCGATCGAAAGCCGCGGCGACATACGCTTCCGCCTTGTCCTGCGCGCGCGCATAAAGAGTGGCGCAGTTCCAGTCGGCGCAGGCAAAGCTGGCCGGAAACCGCAATGAGGCGTCGTACCTGCGGGCCCACCGGTTCAGGTCCGCGGTCATCACCTTGATTTTTGGGGCTACCTCGCGGTTGGATGGGCCGTAGTTCCCCGCCGCGATCTTTGCCTCCGGGATGTCGATCGGCCAATATTCGAGCTCGAAACCCGCGTTGCGGGCGATTTCGGGCAACTTCAGTTGCGCGAGGTAACTGAAGGGACTGATGAAGTCGAAATAGAAGTCAATCTTGCGGGTCATTGCGGGGTCTCGAAGCCGACGAGCTTCTCGTAATTGTCCCAGAAGCCGACAATGGCTCCTTCGGTGACAAGGTGGTCGGCATCTTCGGCACGGCCACCACCCATGGCGATGAACGAGGTTGCCTGCTGCTCGCCGACAATTGCGTTCTGCACGATTTCGACCGCTTCGCCGTCTTCCATCGAAACCAGCCCGGCCGGACCGATCAGGTTGGTTTGCTTGCGCCGGATTGCCTGCATTTCGGCATCGTCGTCGGCATAACCGAAGTGGGTCCAGACCAGCTCGAAGGCTTCCTGCCCTTTGGGCACGATCTGCCGCACCGCCAGCGTGTTCTGGATCTGCTGAAGGACGAGGTTCGGGAACACGGCGAGGATGACCAGGGTTATGCCGTCATCGAATTCCTGGCGGCCCTTGAGCAACGACATGTCTTGAAGCTTGAACTCGGTATCGAACGTTCGGGAATCGCCATACGCCTGCTTGTCTGCGGTTTCGTCGTTGCTGGCAGCGATCGAATAGAGGAGCGAATGCCGCTTCTCGGTATCCATCAGCGCCTTGCCGGTCTGGGTCGACCGATAGAGTCCGAACGTGTTGTGGAACAGATGCAGAAGGCTCGCGTGATAGGGATCGCGGGTATTCTCGGCATACAGTTTCCAGTTGCCGTGGACATATTGCCGCTGGTCACCCAGCACCTTGATCGGCTTGTGCATGATCCGTTCGATATGCTCGACAACCAGCGGACCGAGAAATTCGTCCAGGGGCACCACGTTTTGAGAAAAGCTCGCAAAGACAAGGCCGCCCACGATCCCGACCCGTAGCTGCTTGAGACCGTGCTGCTTCATGTCGAAATCGCCGGGCATGCCGCCCTGGCCCTTGAGACCACGTCGGAAAGGCACGCCGATCAGATTGCCGGCGAGATCATATGCCCATTGGTGATAGACACATTCGAGATTCGGGCGATTGCCGCGCAGTTCGCGGCAGACCAATGCTCCCCGATGGGCACAGCGGTTGACCACGACATGAACGGCGCCATCCGCCGCCCTGGTCACAATGACCGGGGTTTCGCCAATGAAAGTCGATTTGAAATCGCCGGCATCCTGGATCTCGGCTTCGAGCGCGACGAAAGACCAGTTATCGCCTTGGAAGATCTTTTCTTGCTCGCGCGTGTGATACTCCGGGTCGGTGAAAACCCTGTATGGAACCCGGCGACCAGTACCGTTCGTGGTTTTCGCGTGGTTTTCGGCTAGCACAACTGTGTCGGTCATGGTCAAAATCCTAGTCGCGAATTAAATCGGGCGGACCATCATCGTGTCGATGAGGTTGGTATCGAAAACTGCGATCTTCGAACGGAACATGGGGCGCTCGCCCGACAAATCGATCTCGTCGATATATTTGCCCGAATTGTAGATTGTGGTGCGTCCATCAGTGCGGGTCATGAGGACCGCATAGCTGGTCTGCGCCTTGGCGAGCGCTCCCGTTACGGAAACAATTCTGGTCGGACCAAGAATATGACGATAGGCATGGACCGGAAAGATGTTCGCCTTGCGCAGCGACACAATGCGATCCACGAGCATTCCCCGGCTGTCACAATAAATCGCAGCCGAATCCATGTTTCGCTCGAAGTTCTCGCGCGAGATCACTGTATAGATGCAGTCCGAAACAAAGTGATCCGGCCACTCTTCCAGGCGGTCGTCGTCGATGAGTTCGGCGTAGAGCGCGTTGAGCTCGGTCGCGAGCTGCTGGATTTCAAGACGCACTGCAGGGGCGGCGAGCATTCAAGCGCTCCCTTCCGGCTGGTCGATGTAAACCCAGCCGTCGTCGACTGTGACAGGGTAGGTTTTGATCGGAATCTGGCAGGGAAAGGCCTTGGCAGCCCCGGTTGCGATGTCGAAAGAACCTCCGTGGAACGGGCATTCGATGATTCCCCCGTCCTGGTAGCCGTCCGTCAACATGGCATTGCCATGGGTGCATAAATTGTCAGTGACGAACACATCGCCATCGACGTTGTAAACAGCAAGCGCAGGCATGTTTTGTTGGTAAACCGCGACCGGTTCACCGTCCTTGACGTCTGCTACTTGGCAAAGGCGAAGTTTGTTTGACATGGCGTCTGGCAATTCCAATCTAAGTTCCGGACTCGCGATCAATTGGAGGATCAGCCGAGGGGAATATCCATTCCGTAGCCCGCGGCCTCGTTGCCGTGACCGAAGATATCCCGGGTATAATATTCCTGCTGGCTTGGAGCCTTGCGGGCACCCCAGCCGAACTCCCAGAGCCATCCCGACGGGTTGGCGCAGTAAAAGGTCAGTGCTTGATCGTTTGCGTGCTTGCCAAGCTGCAGGGCGACGTCGATCTTGCGCGCCCGCACGATGTCATGCGCCAGGCCGAGATCGTCGAGGTCAGTATATTCGAACATCAGATGGTTGATGCGCTTTTCCATCGGGCCGAGTCCGAAGGCGACCGAATGCTGCCGCTCGTTGCAGTGCATGAAATACGGCTGCGCCACCATGCCGTTGGGCAGTTGCAGGTGATATTCGACCGACCCGCGCAACCCTAGCAGACCGTAGAATTCTGCCGCAGCAGGAACGTCATCCTGCCGCAGGATACAATGCCCGATCCCTTCCGGGCCGGTAACGAACCTGCCGTACATCGGGCGCCCGGGATGGAAGGGCTTGTGGGTATCGACCTGCGGCCCGTAGAAAATTTCGGTCGGGTTTCCGCCGGGATCGACCAGCTTGGCAAGGCCGAGCACGCGCCGCTCCCGAGCCTCGGACTCACTCGCCACTGTCACTGCGATTCCGGCGGCGGTCAGCTTCGTCACCATGCCGTCGAATTCGACCGGATCGGCTACGCGCCAGCCAAGATAGGCAAGGTCGTCGGAATCGGCTGCATGCAGCGCGATGCGATGATGCCACTGATCCATGCGCAGATACAGGCGATCACCTTCGTCCTCGTCGACGATCTCCATACCGGCGACTTCGGCAGCGTAGCTGCGCCATGCATCGAGGTTCGTGACAGTCAACCCGAGGTAACCGAGTTCCGTGACTGCTACCATTTGCTCTCTCTCCCAGAGGATGCGGCTCGCGTCTCGGGGGACCGCTATCGCCGGTTATCTTCTCGTCGGTTCTTGCCGACCGACTCGGGGCAATAGTCGATAGTTCTCCATAGTGCAATACGTTGCACTGAGTAATTCATTGCTGTAGGAATCGTGCAACAGAAAGTCGAGCGAGCGATTCGTCCGTGAAACG
>Ga0207903_1000518_pt1 | contig 11140 bp, 9 predicted proteins | sample MalvirmetaMSP131_FD_184234 | JGI IMG/M metagenome (GOLD analysis project Ga0207903, IMG submission 184234) | Marine viral communities from the Deep Pacific Ocean - MSP-131 (SPAdes) | ecosystem: Environmental > Aquatic > Marine > Oceanic | place: Atlantic Ocean | collected 2011-06-25
CTGACCCGCCATTACATGGTGTCGTTGAAGGACATCTCGCGGGTGCTGGAGGTCGGGGGTGGGGCGCCCGTGTTCGGCGTGTCCATCGTGCTGACCAAGGACGGCCGCGCCCTGTTCATGACCGACACGGCGGTCAACGTGGCGCCATCGCCGGAACTGCTCGCCGACTTCGCCGAAGGGGGGGCCATGGTCGCCCGGGCCATGGGGCATGAGCCCAGGGTCGCCATGATCTCCTTCGCCAACTTCGGCAACCCGGACCTGCCCCACGCCGAGACCATGCGCGATGCCGTCGGCGTGCTCGACCGCCGCGACGTGGCCTTCGAATATGACGGGGAAATGAGCGCCGGCGTGGCCTTGAACCCGGATCTGATGGCCAACTATCCGTTCTGCCGCCTGTCCGGACCGGCCAACGTGCTGGTCATGCCGGGCCTGCATTCGTCGCGCATTTCGGCCCGGCTGCTGTCGGCGGCCGGCGGAGCGACGGTGCTGGGGCCGATCCTGCTGGGCTTTTCCAAGCCGGCGCAGGTGGTGCAGATGGATGCCTCGGCCTCCGACATCTCGACCATGGCGGTGCTGACGGCCCATCAGGCCAACGTCGGCTGATCTCCCGGACAGGGGCGGCGTCATGGAGGCGTCACGGACCGGTCACCGGGCTGTCGCCCGCGGCTTCTAACATCCGCCTTATCGGGCAGTTGCCAACGGCGGCTGCCCTGCGGATGCGCACGACCGCGCGGCCACACCCCCCGCCGCTGGGCTTGATCAGCGGCTTCTTCCTTGAAGGCGGCGCCCCTGGGCCCGCCTTCTTTTTATGCCGCGCGGGTTACGCCTTGGCCTTGGCGCGGTCCATGGCTTCGCGGATCAGGTCCATGGCCTGCTCGGCCTCGCCCCAACCCTTGATCTTGGCCCATTTGCCGCGTTCCAGGTCCTTGTAGTGTTCGAAGAAATGGGCGATCTGATCGAGCATCACCGGGCGCAGGTCGCGGTAGCTGCCGACGTTGCCGTAATAGGGATGCAGTTCGTCGACGGGCACGCAGAGGATCTTTTCATCCAGGCCGCCCTCGTCCTCCATCATCAGCACGCCGATGGGCCGCGAACGGATGATGACTCCCGGCTGCACCGGCACCTGGCCCAGGACCATGGCGTCCGTGGGATCGCCGTCGTCGGACAGGGTATGGGGGATGAAGCCGTAATTGGACGGATAGTACATGGCCGTGTGCAGGAAGCGGTCGACGTACATCGCCCCCGATTCCTTGTCGAGTTCGTACTTCACCGGATTGCCCCCCATGGGGATTTCGATGATGACGTTGACGTCGTAGGGCGGGTTTTCCCCGACCGGGATTTTGTCCATGTTCATCGCGTTGCCCTTCCTTGGCCAGGTCGCGCCGTTCAAGAGGGGCCGGAGTATATGTTGCAGTGCAACAAAAGGCAAACCCCTGGTTGCCCGCCCGCATCTAACGTCCGGAGTTCCATTTTCGGATGAATTTGGCGAGGGGATAGGCCAATGTTATGATAATTTGAGGCAACTCGGGAGAGCTCGAACGAATGTACCGACAGGTTCTGTACCACAGCCGCGCCACCCGCGAGATGAGCGCCCAGGACTTGCATGATCTCCTTGCCCAGGCGCGCGACCTGAACCAGACGCACGGCATCACCGGGCTGCTGTTCTATATCGAACGGCACTTCATACAGTGCATCGAAGGCGCGACGGCGGATATCGGACAGCTGGTCGACAACATCCGCGTCGACGACCGCAACACGGCGTTTGATATCCTGTTCGACCGCGACATCCCGACCCGCGCCTTCCCCGGTTGGAGCATGGGGTGGCGGGCTTTCGCCATCGACGACCTGCGGGACGAACCCGGGTTCCACGACATCCGAAACGCGGACGATCTAGACGCCCTGGCCACCCCCGGCAATGTCGCCTTCAACTTGATGCGAAACTTCTATACGGCCAACGCCGGGCGCAGTTTCTAGGGCCCTCTTGACCCACCGGATATTTTACTGCGAAAAACTGTGCTTTACTGCTTTTGCACAGAAGATTGCCGTATCACCATGCCCCTGAAAACCGCCGGGACGGCGGCACCCGCCTCCGCCGCCGAGTTGTTCACGCCCAAGCTGGTGACGGTCCTGCGCGAAGGTTACGGCCCTGCCAACCTGCGCGCGGACGCGGTGGCCGGGCTGACCGTCGCCATCGTCGCCCTGCCGCTCTCCATGGCCATTGCCATCGCCTCGGGCGCCACCCCGGCGCAGGGCCTTTATACCGCCATCATCGGCGGTTTTTTCGTCTCCCTTCTGGGCGGCAGCCGGTTTCAGATCGGCGGGCCGGCGGGGGCCTTCATCGTGCTGGTGGCCGGCACGGTGCATCAGCACGGCATGGACGGCCTGATTCTGGCGACGATCCTGGCGGGCATCATCCTGGCCGCCGTGGGGGGCCTTCGCCTCGGCACCTATATCAAGTTCATTCCCTATCCGGTGACCGTCGGCTTCACGGCCGGGATCGCCGTCATCATCTTCGCCAGCCAGGTCCGCGACCTGTTGGGCCTGACGCTCGCCGTGCCCGAACCGGGCCCCTTGCTGGACAAGCTGCCCGTGCTGTGGCGGGGGCTTTCAACCGTCAACGGCGCCGCGCTCGTGCTGTCCGCCGGCACGGTGCTGATCATCGCCGGGATGTCGCGGATTCTGCCGCGCTGGCCCGGCATGCTGATCGCCGTCGCGGGGGCGGCCCTGGCGGCGGCGGCATTCAATCTGCCGGTCGAAACCATCGGCAGCCGGTTCGGCGGCATCCCCCAGAGCCTGCCCGTGCCGACCCTGCCCGCGGTGACCCTCGCCAAGATACAGGCCGTGCTGCCCAACGCGGTCGCCTTCGCCCTGCTGGGCGCCATCGAATCCCTGCTGTCCGCCGTGGTCGCCGACGGCATGACCGGGCGGCGCCACCGGTCCAACTGCGAATTGGTCGCCCAGGGCATCGCCAACGTGGCGTCGGGGCTGTTCGGCGGCATCTGCGTCACCGGCACCATCGCGCGCACGGCGACCAACGTGCGCGCCGGTGCCCACGGTCCCGTCGCCGGGATCATGCATTCCCTGTTCCTTTTGGGCTTCATTCTGGTGGCGGCGCCGCTCGCGGCCTTTATCCCGCTCGCCAGTCTGGCCGGGGTGCTTGCCGTCGTCGCCTGGAAGATGATCGAAAAGCACGCCTTCGCGACCCTGGTCCGGGCGTCGCGGGGTGACGCCCTGGTGCTGCTCGCGACCCTGGGGCTGACCATCTTCCGCGACCTGACGGAAGCCATCGTGGTCGGCTTCGCGCTCGGATCGGTCCTGTTCATCCACCGCATGTCCAAGACCACGGCGGTGGAAAGCCACCGGCCCTTCGTCGCCGAGGACAAGGCAGATGATGCGAATGGCGGGCGCAGACCCTACGACGAGGACGCCGCCGCCGACCCGGACGTCGTCGTCTACCGCATCGTCGGCGCCTTCTTTTTCGGCGCGGCGGCCTCCATCGGCGCGGTGCTGGAGCGCATTTCCGACACCCACAAGGCCCTGGTCATCGACCTGGCGGCCGTGCCGTTCCTGGACTCAACCGCCGCCAACACCATCGACGGCCTGGCCCGGAAGGCCCAGCGCCAGGGCGTCGCGGTGATCCTGACCGGCGTGTCGGCGAGCGTGCGCCGCGATCTGGCCGCGCACGAGATCACCCCGCCCCTGGTCGCCTTTGAGACGACCATCGACGCGGCGCTCGCCAAGGTGCGCGGCGCGGCGGCCCAGGCTGCGGATTAGTCGCCGCTTATCACCTTTACCCGCAAAACGACTTTCGCGCCGGATGACCGGCGCTCAGGTTTTGCTGCCCGGCTGGAAGCCCACGGAATTCTGGTATTTCTCCAGTTCCGCTTCGCCCATATAGGCTTCTTCCCATTTCATGATCTGGTCGAAGCCGGCGAAGGTGTGGAAGTCGCCGACCGGGTGGCCCTTCAGGCTGTCGAACAGTTCGGCCTCCACCATGGGGCCCCGTTCCTTCATGTCCGCGGCGAAGGTATAGAGGGCCTTCAGGGTCGCCCGGTGGGCGGCGCCCGGCAGAATGGTCAGGGCGATGCCAAGCGCCGTCATCTCGTCGGAGGTGAAGCGCGGCGACACGCCGGTCTGATTGTAGAGGATCGGGCCGTTCACTTCCTTGCAGATGCGCTCGACCTCGTCCCGCGTGGTCGGGCCTTCGACGAAGGCGATGTCGGCGCCGGCTTCCAGGTAGGCGTTGGCGCGTTCGATGGCGATGTCCAGGTTGCCGCCATGGGCCCCCCGGGCGTCCGTGCGCGCGATCAGCACGAAATCGGGATCAAGTTCGTCCCGGACGTCGGCGGCCGCGCGGTACTTGCCGACCGCTTCCGCCATGGGGATCACCCGCCGCCCGGCGACATGGCCGCAGCGCTTGGGAATAGCCTGATCCTCGATATGGATCGCCGCCGCCCCCGTCTGAATGTATTCCCGCACGCAGCGGATCACGTTGATGGCGTTGCCGTAGCCGTTGTCCGCATCGGCGATCAACGGCACCTTCACCGCGTTCGCCATGTAGCGCGCGTTGAGATGCATTTCCGTCATCGTCGCCAGGCCCGCGTCGGGCATGCCGAGCAGGGCGAGGGAGGTTCCGTAGCCGGTCATATAGACGGCGGGAAAACCGACCAGTTCCATGACCTTCGCGGACATGGCGTCGTAGCAGCCGGGAACGACAAGGGTTTCCTTGGATTTGAGAAGCTGGCGAAGCTGGGTGGTGGCGCGCAAGGGATTGTTCCTCCGGGATAGAATTGGATTGGCGTTTTTTGTTGCCCGGATTTTGGCCGCTTTTGCGGAAAGAGTCCCGCACTTTGTATACAAAATGGCCCGCACCGGGCCCGCCGTCAGCGGAAATGCCGATCCCGATTCATCAGCCAGAGCAGGACCAAAAGGGCCGGGACCGCCGCCATGGTGGTGCCGACGAAATAGAGCTTCCAGCCCAAGGCCTGCGCCGCCTCGCCGCCGCCGGCCACGAAGATCTTGCGGCCCAAGGCCGCGAAGGCCGACAGCAGGGCATATTGCGTGGCGCTGTAGGCGCGGTCGCAGAACCCGGACAGATAGGCGACGAAGGCCGCCGTCGCCATGGCCGAGGTCAGGTTCTCCAGCGCGATGGTCACGGTCAGCGCCGGGATCGACGGCCCCTGCCCCGCCAGCCAGGCGAAGGCGAGATTGGCCCCGGCCTGCATGACACCGCAGGCGAACAGGGCCCGCAGCAACCCGAAGCGCGCGACCAGGATGCCGCCCAGGATGGCGCCCGTGATGCTCATGGCGAAGCCCCAGACCTTGGTCACCAGAGCGATGTCCGTCTTGGTGAAGCCGATGTCGAGATAGAACGGATTGGCCATCACGCCCAACAGTCCCTCGCCGTATTGGAACAGGGTAATGAAGACCAGCACCATGGCCCAGTTGCGCCGGGTCATGAAATCCAGGAACGGCTCGATCAGGGCGGCGCGGAAGGGCTGGTCCGAGCGCGCGGGCGGGCGCTTGGGTTCGGGCGAGGTCAGCGTCGCCGCGATGCCCACGGCCATCAGCGCCGCCATCACGCAGTACGCCGCCTGCCAGCCCCATTGGTCGGCGATCAACAGCGCCCCGGCCCCGGACGCCAGCACCCCGACCCGGTAGCCGTTGACGAAATTGGCCGTGCCGGGGCCTTCCAGGGCGCGGTCCAGGGAATCGATGCGGTAGGCATCGGCGACGATGTCCTGGGTCGCGGACGCCCCCGCCAGAACCACGGCCCAGAAGGCGGTCAGGGCCAGGTTGGCGGCGGGATCGGAGGTGCCGAGAAACAGGATCGCCAGCGCCACCGCACCCTGCGACAGCAGCAGCCAGGACCGGCGCTGGCCGAACCGGCGGGTGAGATAGGGGATCGACGTCTGGTTGACCACGGGCGCCCAGACGGGCTTGAACACATAGGCCGAGCCGGCCAGCGCAAACCAGCCGATGGCGGCGACGCTGAGCCCCGATTCCCGCAGCCAGGCCGACAGCGTGGAAAACACCAGGAGATAGGGCAGGCCGCTGGAAAACCCCAGGAACAGCTGGATCAGCGCCGGGCGGCGGACATGGCCCCTAAGGGCGTCCGCCCAGCCAGGGCGCAGGGCCCGGTTCATGGTCTTATTCCCCCGCCCCGCACGCGGCGGCGCTCAGCCGACGGGTTCGAACTTGCCCTGGGCGCCGTCGTAGACGGAAAGATCGGCCGTGGCGATGTCGATGTACCAACCATGCAGCTGCAGCTCCCCGGCCTCGACCCGTTCACGCACCCAGGGAAACGTCGTCAGATTTTCGAGAGAGACCAGAACCGCGTTCTGCTCGCAAGCCCGGGTGCGGGTTTCTTCGTCCGCCCCCGACATGGTCGCCAGCACGCGGCGGTGGGCGGCGGCCAGCATGGACACCCAATTGGTGACAAAGGTGAATTCGCTGGTGTCCGTGTCGGCGTTCATCATCGCCTTGACCCCGCCGCAATGGGCATGGCCCAGAACGACCACATGCTTGACGTTCAGGCCCTTGACCGCGAATTCCAGGGCCGCCGAGGTGCCGTGAAACTTGCCGTCTTCTTCCAGCGGCGGCACCAGATTGGCGACGTTGCGGATCATGAACAGATCGCCCGGATCGGTCTGGAACAGGGTCGCGGGTTCGACCCGGGAGTCCGAGCAGGCGATGACCGCGACCTGGGGCCGCTGGCCCTTGGTCACCAGTTCCTGGATCAGGGGTTTCGATTCCTGGAACGCCCCGGTACGGAACCGGCGGTATCCATCAAGCAGTTTGTCTACGCCGGTCGTCATCTGCGACGGGATCCTTATGCCCTTAGGCGGATTCGGCCTCGCGGCGCTTTTCCGCCTTCTTGCGTTCGTTGGGGTCCAGGATCGCCTTGCGCAGGCGGATGGACTTGGGCGTCACCTCGACCCGTTCGTCATCGTCGATGTAACTGATGGCCTGCTCCAAGGTCAACCTTCGGGGCGGCGTCAGGCGGATCGCGTCGTCCTTGCCGGAGGCCCGCATGTTGGTCAGCTGCTTGGATTTCATCGGGTTGACCTCGAGGTCGTTGGGCCGCGCGTTCTCGCCGATGATCATGCCTTCGTAGACGGCTTCGCCCGAGCCGATGAACATGAAGCCGCGTTCCTCCAGGTTCGCCAGGGCGAAGGCCACACTCTGGCCGCCCGCGTTGGAGATCAGCACGCCGCTGCGCCGGCCCGGCACGTTGCCGCGGAAGGGACCGTAGGCATGGAACAGGCGGCTCATCACGCCGGTGCCGCGGGTTTCCGTCATGAAGTCGCCGTGATAGCCGATCAGGCCCCGGGTCGGGACCAGGAATTCAAGGCGCACCTTGCCGCCGCCACTGGGCCGCATGGCCAGCAATTCGCCCTTGCGCAGGCTTAAGGATTCCACGACCGTGCCGGAAAATTCCTCGTCCACGTCGACCACCACTTCCTCGATCGGCTCTTCGCGCTGGCCGGTTTCCGGGTTGTTGCGGTAGAGCACGCGGGGGCGCGAGATCGACAGTTCGAAGCCCTCGCGGCGCATCTGCTCGATCAGCACGCCAAGCTGCAGTTCACCGCGCCCGGCCACGTCGAAGGCATTGTCGTCGGGCGTTTCGGTGATGCGGATGGCGACGTTCCCCTCGGCCTCGCGGTCAAGGCGGTTGCGGATCACCCGCGACTGCACCTTGTCGCCGTCCTTGCCGGCAAGCGGGGAATCGTTGATCGAGAAGGTCACCGACAGGGTCGGCGGATCGACCGGCTGGGCTTCCAGCGGTTCCGTCACCTCGGGATCGCAGAGGGTATCGGCGACGGTCGCCTTGGCCAGGCCGGCGATGGCGACGATGTCGCCCGCCTCGGCGCGGTCCACGGGCTGACGCTTCAAGTCGCGGAACACCAGAATCTTGGACACCCGGCCCTGTTCGACCAGCTTGCCGTGACGGTTGAGCGCCTTGATCGGCATGTTGGCCTCGATCACGCCGGACTGGATGCGCCCGGTCAGGATGCGGCCCAGATAGGGGTCGGCCTCCAGGGTCGTCGCCAGAATGGTGAAGGGGGCGTCGACCGGACCCACGTCAGGGGCCGGCACATGGTCGGTAATGACCTTGAACAGGGGCGTCAGGCCGTCGTCGCGGGCATCGGGGCTGAGCCCGGCCCAGCCATTGCGGCCCGAGGCGTAGAGCAGCGGGAAATCAAGCTGCGCGTCGTTGGCGTCCAGCGCCGCGAACAGGTCGAACACCTCTTCATGCACTTCGTCGATGCGGGCGTCGGGGCGGTCGACCTTGTTAATGACGACGATCGGGCGCAGGCCGAGCTTCAGCGCCTTGCCGAGCACGAACTTGGTCTGCGGCATCGGGCCTTCGGCGGCGTCGACCAGCAGCACCACGCCGTCGACCATGCCGAGGATACGCTCCACCTCGCCGCCGAAATCGGCGTGGCCCGGCGTGTCGACGATGTTGATGCGGAAGGTATCCCATTCCACCGACGTGCATTTCGCCAGGATGGTGATGCCGCGCTCGCGTTCCAGATCGCCGGAATCGAGGGCGCGCTCGGCCACCGCCTGATTGGCGCGGAAGGCGCCGGATTGGCGCAAAAGCCCGTCGACGAGGGTGGTTTTGCCATGGTCGACGTGGGCGATGATGGCGATGTTTCGGAGCAGGGTCCGGGTCATGGGATCGGGTCGCTTCTAATAAGGTGAGGGGGTACGCAGCGTCGCGCTGGCCGCTATATAAGGCCAGCGGCCGCAATACGCCAGAAAATGCTGCACTGCATTCTTAGCCGGCAGCGTTCCAGCTACGCAGCTTGAGCGCCAGGGCGGCCTTGAGGTCCGTTTCCGGGCGGGCGCCGATCTGGGCGATCACCTCGGCGGCGGCGATGCCGCCCATGCGGGCGCAGGTCGCAAGATCATCACCCCGGGTATAGCCGTAGAGGAACCCGGCCGCATAGGCATCGCCGGCGCCGGTGGTGTCGATGACCTGGGCAACCGGGGCCGCCTTGACCGTCTCGACACCCGCGGCGCTGACCACGACGGAGCCCTTTTCGGACCGCGTCAGGGCCGCGACCTTGCAGTGGCCCTTGACCTTTTCCACGGCGGCGTCGAAATCGTCGGCCTGATAAAGGGCCAGGATCTCGGCCTCGTTGGCGAACAGGATGTCGACATGGCCTTCGATCAGGTCCAGGAAATCGGCGCGGTGACGGTCGACGCAGAACGGGTCCGACAGCGACAGCGCGACCTCGCGGCCGGCGGCGCGGGCGGCCTGGGCGGCGGCGCGGAAGGCCTCTTTGGCGTCTTCCGGATCCCACAGATAGCCTTCCAGATAGGTCACCCGGGCGTCCTTGATGACGTCCAGGTCCACATCGGCGGGCTTCAGATGGATGCTGGCGCCCAGATAGGTCAGCATGGTGCGCTGGGCGTCCGGCGTGACCAGAACCAGGCAATTGGCCGTGGCCGGGCCGTCTTCGGCGGGGGCCGTATCGAAATGCACGCCCAAGGACCGGATGTCGTGGGTGAAGATGCGCCCGAAGGCATCGTTCTTGACCTTGCCGGCGAAGGCGCATTTGGCGCCCAGGCCCGCCATTACAGCGATGGTGTTGGCGGCGGACCCGCCGGAGCACTCCATGGCCGGGCCGGCCTTGTCATAGACCGCCGCGGACTGGGCCTCGTCGACCAGGGTCATCGCACCCTTGGCCAGGCCCTCGCTTTCCAGAAAGGCGTCATCGGTCTGGGTCAAAACATCGACAATGGCGTTGCCGATGCCGACAACGTCGAAACGGGGATTGGTCATGAAAGCCTCTTTCAACTCATTCCGCCCGGGCGGCGCCGCAATCGCGGCGGACCGGAACCCGGGGCGCTGGTTGGGCGCGGAGTATAGCGATGGCGTCCACGGCGTCTACCCCACCCTCATGGATAGGTATCAGCCATGGGCTTGGCGCATGGGTCTTGCGGGGCTTGGGCTTGGGGGTCTTGCAGGCCGGGGGCGGGGCGGCGTAAAACCGGACGTCATCCGCGGCGCCGCGCTGCGTCCCCTTGATCCCGGCCGGAAACAGGACAACTCATCCCCATGATCGATGCCCTCGTCAAAGGCGTCCAGCAGCTGGGCGACAAGAAGACCCAGAAACCGCTGTGGATTTCCATCGCCGTGGCGCTCGGCGTGTTCGCCCTGCTGTGGACGTCCTCGGGCGCGCTTATCAAATACACGGCCGTGTTCGACCTGGACTGGCTGGAAACCATCGCCGATGGGCTTGGCTGGGTGCTGGTGCTGGTGCTGACCTGGGCTCTGTTCCCCGGCGTGGTGTCGGCGGTGGTGGCGTTGTTCCTCGACCAGATCGCCGAATCGGTCGAGGCCCGGCATTATCCGGACCTGGGCCCCGCCCAAGGTCAGCCCGCGGGCGAACAGGTCATGACGGCGCTGCGGTTCCTCGGCGTCATGGTTTCGCTCAATCTTCTGATCCTGCCGACCATGCTGATGGGCCCGGTCTATCCGGTGCTGTTCTATTGCGTGAACGGCTATCTTCTGGGCCGCGAGTATTTCGAGATGGTCGCCGCCCGCCGCATCGATCTGGCGGGCACGGTCCGCCTGCGCCAGGCCCACGGCGGCCGCCTGTTCCTGACCGGGGTCGCCATCGCCTTTCTTTTGACAATCCCCGTGGTCAATCTCCTGACCCCGGTGATCGCCACCGCCGCCATGGTCCACCAGTTCGAAAAGTGGCGGCGGCGGGGTACCCGGGGACAATCGGGGGGGCCTGAGAGCGGCACGCCGCAAGGCACCCATCTGACCCGCCCGGGCGCCAATTCGGTGCTGGACGGATCAGGGCCCAGGGCGTAAGTAATTGGCTATGTTTGGGAAGAAAAAGGGTGGCCCGACCGCATCGGCACCGGCCACCCAGAAGGAAGCTGACGTGAGCGACGAAACGAAAGACGACGGCGGGGACCTCTCCGCGCCGCCCCTGAAACCATTTTCCCGCAAGGGCTCCCACGCGCCCAAGCCGCCCACGTCGTCGGGCATGACGTCCGAGATGCACCGCCGCCCGCCGGAGGTTGCGACCACGGCCCGGCGCATCGACCGCGCGCGCTCGCTCGACGCCGGCTCGGACCAGAAGCGCCTGATCGTCGGCCGCGACATTTCCCT
>Ga0207903_1000527_pt1 | contig 11083 bp, 6 predicted proteins | sample MalvirmetaMSP131_FD_184234 | JGI IMG/M metagenome (GOLD analysis project Ga0207903, IMG submission 184234) | Marine viral communities from the Deep Pacific Ocean - MSP-131 (SPAdes) | ecosystem: Environmental > Aquatic > Marine > Oceanic | place: Atlantic Ocean | collected 2011-06-25
ACAACATCGGTTGCCAGTGCGGCATCCGGCGCCACCGGCGGCGCCGGCGTCGGCGCCATCGGGGGGGCCGGCGGCCTGGGCCCGGCGGTCAACATTCCCGCCTTCGATGGCGTCGCCGCCACGGATGCCCAGGGACCGGCGATCGCCGTCGATGATATCCCCGAGGTCGATGACGACGGTTCCGACGATGAAGAAATCATCGACGGCGAAGAAATCGCCGACGAGGTCAACGACATCGTCGAGACCGTCTCGGACGCTGCCGCCGATGTGGTTGAAGACATCGGTGAAGCCGTAAGCGGCGTGGCCACCGAAATCGCCGACGCGGTCGACGGCGTAAGCGATACCGTCGAGAACGTTCTGGAGGGCATCGGTGAGGCTGTCGGCGATGCCGGTAATCTGGCCGACGGCGTGGTTGATGGCGTCGGCGACATTGTCGGCGCGGTCGGTGACGGGATCGGCGAAATCGGTAATGGATTAGGCGATATTATCGGCGACCTCAGTGACGGGATCGGGGATGCCGGTGACACCGTCGGCGGCCTGACCGACGACATCTTCGGCGATGATATCGGTGATGCGGTTGGTGGCCTGGGCGACGGCGCCGAAAGCGTACTCAATAGCACCGGCGATGCGGTTGACGGTATCGGGGACGGCATCGCCGACACATTCGACAACGTCGGGAACACCGTTGAAAGCGTCGCGGACGAAACCCGTGATGTCCTCGACGGTGCCGAAGAGCCGACCGAGGAAATCATCGAGACGACCGCCGACGTGATCGACGAAGCCGGCACTCAGGTCGAGGATGTGGCGGAAACCGTCAGTGGGACGGTCGATGGATCCGGCGATCTCATCGAAGGCATTACCAGTGGTGTCGGTGAAACAGCCGATACCATCACGGACGGGCTTTCCGATGCTGTCGATGACATTCTCGCTGGCGGCCAGGATGAACCGGGCGAAACGGTCGACGCGGTAACGGACACGGTCGAAGAGGTTGCCGAAAACGTTGCCGATGATGCCGGTGATATCGTCACCGGCGCCACAGATACCCTTGGTAGCATCGTGAACGATCTGATCGACGGCGCGGGCGAGACGGTTGACGCCGTCGCGGACGGTGCCGGCGAGGCCGTGGACGATCTCGCAGACGATCTGGGCGATGCGCTCGACGATACCCTGAGCGCCGTCGGTGGTCCGACTGGCGATGCCTTGGGCGACACCGTCAACGATGCGACAGACGGCCTGGGTGGCACCGTGAACAACGTGGCCGACGGCCTGGGCGACATGGTGGCGGAGGCCTCGGATGACCTCGGTGACGCCGCCGAGGCCGTGATCGATGGTCTCGGCGGCACGGCCGATGACATTATCGACGGCGCGGCCGGCCTGACAGACGGTGTCTTGGACGGCACCGACGACGCGCTCGATGAATTTGCCAACTCATATATCGATGACAACCCCGCCATCGATGTCCTCGAAAACGCGGGCGACGCGGTAGAGAATACCGCCGATGCCGTTTCCGACGCGGCTGCGGATATTTCTGATGCTGCGGACAATCTTCTGGACGGTCTGCTCAGCGGCGACGACACCCCGAACGACGGCGGCGACACCGACCTGGCCGTCGACGGCGATATCGATGTCGCCGGGATCGACGTCGCGGACGTGGACGCCGACGTGCCGCTTGATCCGGTCGAGGCCCTGGTCGGCGATATCGATGTCGGCCTGGACGTGGATACGAACCTTCTGGACGGGTCTGGCGAGGGCGTCGAAGACGTCACCGCCACCCTCGGCGATATCGTGGACGGGGTCGTGGACGGCGCGGGCGAGACGGTTGACGCCGTCACCGATGGTGCCGGCGAGGCCGTGGACGATCTCACGGACGGTCTGGGCGACGTGCTCGACGATACCCTGAGCGCCGTCGGCGGCCCGGCGGGCGATGCCCTGGGCGACGCCGTCAACGAGACCACCGATGAATTGGGCGACACCGTGGAAGCCGTGGCCGACGGCCTGGGCGATACGGTCGCCGAAGTGACCGACGAACTTGGCTATACGGCGGAAGCCGTGGTTGATGGCGTCGGCGACACTGCCTCCGATACGGTCGAAGCCGTCTCTGATGGACTTGACGGTCTCCTCGGTGGCGGTGACGACACCCCGAACGAAGACGCAGATACGGACCTGACCGTCGATGGCGATATCGATGTCGCCGGGATCGACGTCGCGGACGTGGACGCCGACGTGCCGCTTGATCCGGTCGAGGCCGTGGTCGGCGATATCGATGTCGGCCTGGACGCCGGCACCTCGAACGACGGCGGCGACACGGACCTGACCGTCGATGGCGATATCGACATCGCCGGTGTCGATATCGCGGACGTGGACGTCGACGTGCCCCTCGACCCGGTCGAGGCCCTGGTCGGCGACGTGGATGTAAGCTTGGAGGCATCCGCCGATCTTCTGGATGAGGCGGGAAGCGCCGTAGATAGCGCCGAGGATATGATCCCCGACGCCGCCGGAAGCCTGGAAGATATCGTTGGTGACCTGGCCGGTGCTTTGTTGGACAGCGACACCTCCGGTGATCAGGCAGACACCGACTTGATCGTCGACGGCGATGTCGACGTTGCAGGGCTGAATTTGGTCGACGTGGATGCAGACGTCCTGCTTGATCCGGTGGAGGCCGTGGCCGGGGATATCGATGTCGCCTTGGACGCCGGCATCGATCTTTTGAACCCCGGCGCGGAGACGACGGCAGGCGGCGACGACACTGATCTGACCGTGGATAGTGGTCTGGACCTGGCCGGAACCGACGTACTGGACGTCGATGCCGACGTTCCGTTGGATCCGCTGGAAGCCGTGATCGGCGACCTGGATGTCGACCTGGACACCCAGATCGACCTTCTGGGAACAGGATCGGGTACGGACGCGACCCATGACGCGGTCGAAAGCACCGAGGCCGCCCTGAGTGATGCCGCAGAAGCCACCGAAACTGCAGTGGACGCGACGGAGGAAGGTCTTGAGGCCGCTGTGTCCGATCTGTCCGGTGATCTGCACGGCGACGCCCCGACGCAATCCGGCGACACGGACCTGACCATCGACGGTGATCTGGATATCCTGGATCTGGATACCTTGGACGTCGCCGCCGATGCCGTTCTCGACCCTGCCGAAGCCATTGTGGGTGATATCGATGCAGGCCTGGATGCAGGGTTTGACCTGCTGAACCCCGGCGCGGATACAACCGGATCGGACGACACGGACCTGACCGCCGACATGGATCTGGATGTCGCGGGCTTGGATATCCTCGACATCGACGCGGACATCAACCTGGACCCCATCGAAGCAATCGTCGGTGACCTTGATATCGCCCTCGACACAGAAACAGACCTGCTGAACTGGGGTGGAGATTCCGTCGATGGCGACATGATGTCCACCATAGAAGAAGTTGATGGATCGACATCTTCAATCGAGGAAGCTGATGAAAGCGCCTCGAATGAAGCCGATGCGGGATCAACGGATGCCTTGGGTGATTTGGCCTTCGATCAGAATGCGAGTGAATCTGACCCGTCGGCGGAACAAGACGCGAACGTGGATGATGTTCTGCCGGACCCGTCAGGCACGGTTCTGGAGGGTTTGGGCAGTCTCAGCATCGATGAGGGCATTTCATCGCTGGATGGCACGTTTCTTGGGTAGGTAAAGCTTATGAACACACAACTCCACCGCGATACGATGTCGGAAACGCCGTTCATTCTGCTGATCGGTGCCACGCTGACAATCCATGCCCTGAGCCTGGGGGTCCCGGTCATGACACTGCAGGTGTATGACCGGGTCTTGCCGAACGAAAACGTCAGCACGCTGATGGTTTTGCTGCTCGGTGTCGCCATCGCCATCGCCTTGGAAGCCCTGCTTCGCGTCGCCCGCTCCTACATGACCTTGTGGTTGGGCGCACAATACGAACACCGCATGTCCTGCCGGGTCATGGACAGGATCATCGGGTCCGACCCCAGCGCCCTCAACCGACATACGCTGGGCACCATGCTGCACCAGATGATGTCGATCGGAAAGCTGAAGGAGTTTCAGCCGGCCCAGGTCCTGATCGTCTGCACCGACCTTTCCTTCATCGCCGCCTATCTGGGCATTATCGCCTGGATCGCGGGGCCGCTGGCAGGTGTGCCGATGGCGATCATCGTTCTTTTCATCGGCATCAGCCTGCCGCTCGGCAACTACCTGCGCAATGCCCTGAAGGAGCAGGAAGACAACGACGACACTCGCTACAACTTCCTGATCGAGCGCCTGAACAATATCCACATCCTGAAGGCATTCGGGCAGGAAAACGTCACCGCCCGGCGGTACGAACGATTGGCCTCCGCCTCCAGCGAATCCAGCTTCACCGTGACCAATCGGGCGGCGGCATCGATCAACTTCATCACGCTGTCTTCCCATGTGATGATCGGTAGCCTGATCTCCATCGGCTCCCTGATGGTCGTGGACGGCACCATTTCCGTCGGCACGCTGATCGCAAGCATCCTGTTGTCCGGGCGCGCCATGCAGATGGCCCAACGGGGCATCTTGTATTGGGTCCGTTACCAGGACTTCACCTTGGCCCGTGAAAAGATCGCGGCGATCGAAGCGTTGCCGCTGATCGACGGCACGGGTGAAGCCGATGCGTCCCAACACCTGGGAACCATCACCGCCCGAAATATTTCGTTCCGCACGCGCACCGGCGCAGACATCCTGAATGATGTTTCGTTCGAAGCATCCTCCGGCCAGGCGATCGCGATCAGCGGCGCCGTAGGTGCTGGAAAATCCGTATTGCTGAAGGTTCTTGCGGGAATTTATCCGTCGACCGAAGGAGAAGTCCTCATCGACGGGCGGGCAATCAGCGAATTCACCCGCAAGGAACTGGCCAAGCGGATTGCCTATCTTGGGCCGGACGCAACCGTGTTCCGGGCCACGATCCGCGACAACATCACGCGGTTCGGAGAAGTTCCCATGAGTCAGGCCATCGAGGTGGCCCGCCTGCTGAACGTGGCCCAGGACGTGGCCAAGCTTCCTGCCGGATACGACACATTTATCGAAGACGCGGCGACGGACAAGATACCGCCCGGCCTCAAGCAACGTATCGCCCTGACGCGTGCTCTTGCCGCCAAACCTCGCGTCATTCTGTACGACGCCGCCGACCGCGGTCTGGATCAGGAAGGTTACATCTGCGTCACCCGGCTGCTCAGCCGTCTGCACGGAAAGGCGACGATGATCTTCGTCACGGATGATCAGAACATTCTTAAGCGGGTTAACAAGGCCTATCACCTCATCGACGGCCGACTGCACTTGGGCCAATTGAACCGTGCGGATACCACGGAGGAAGTGCGCGTATGAGCAACCTATTGACAAATGCCGCCCTCGCCCTGCCGCAAGAGGCTTCCCCCGCCCCCACATCCACGAAAACGGATTCCGGGAGCGCCACCCCTCAGCAGGTTCCGGTGGCCGAAAACCGAGACCGCACCATTAGCCGGTCCGCTCAACTTCCCGAAGCCGTCACGAATTTGAGCACAGCACTTTGGACAGACGCAGAAAACGTGTCCGGGCTCGCCAAGGCGTTCTGTGCCTTGGCCTTTCTGCTTCACCTCGACAAGCGGACCTGGAGCCTTCACGATTCCTTACCGGATGCCGGCGGGATCAGTGACCTGCACGACTTCTACGATGCCTTCGCGAACCTGGGATACAAGACCCACGCCCTGGATCTTCGCCTGCGCAATCTCGAACCGCGTCTGGCGCCGTGCCTGTTCATTCCACACGGCAAGGGCGCGTCTCCTCTCGTCATCACCCGCATTCACATCGTCGGCACGGAATTCGCCGCCGACATGTACGATCCGGAAACCAATCGCAGCTGGCGCATTGACGAGGAACAAGAGGCTGAAATCGGCGCAGGCACCGCGCATTTCCTGCTGAAGGCGGAAAGCGACCACGAAGCGACATCTGCCTTCCAACGCCAATCTACCGGACACAGCTGGTTCCGCGCCTTGATGTCTCGGTTCAGCAAGGAACTGACTGCAACCTTCGCGCTGAGCTTGGCCATCAATGCCCTGGCGTTGGCGACGCCGTTATTCATCATGCTGACCTATGACCGGGTAATCGCCGTAAAAGCCGTCGATATCCTGCCCATCCTGATTGCCGGGATGGCCGTGGGCGTGCTGTCCGAATGGGCCCTACGGTCCTATCGCGGGCGAGTCATTTCCTGGATGGCGGCCCGTATCGACTGGGTCGTCGGCACCAGTATCGTCGCCAAGTTGTTCGCCCTGCCCCCTGTTTACGTGGAACGCGCCGCCGTTTCGGCGCAGATCGCGCGGATCAAGACCTTCGAAGCCATTCGCGAATTCTTTGCTGGGTCGACTTTCTTCTCCGTTCTGGAACTGCCGTTTGTCGTCGTTTCCATCGCCGCGATCGGCGCCGTCGCCGGATGGTTGGCCCTTGTGCCCTTGGCGATGGCAATACCGTTCCTTGTTCTGTTTCATGTCATGCGTCAGAAAATCGGCGTCGCCATCCGGGTTGCGGCCAAGATCGGTTCCATGCGCCAAAAATTCCTGATCTCGAGCCTGACCCGCATCGAGGACATCGGACCTAATGGCCTGTCGGAAATCTGGCAGCGCAAGCACAGAAACCTCACGGGCCGAGAACAGATCGCCCGATTCCGCCTGTCGTTCCTGGCCAATGTCGCGGAAGCGCTGGCCCATGCCTTGCTCGCCGTTGCCGCAGCGACCACCCTTACGGCAGGTATCTTCATGGCCTGGGCGGGGTCCGTGACCGCGGGCGGCCTGGTCGCCTCAATGATCCTGGTTTGGCGTGTACTCGCCCCGCTTTACAGCCTGTGCACATCCATCCCCCGTCTTGAACAGATCCGCAACAGCATCCGTCAGGTCAACCAGCTGATGGAAATGGACGGGGAAATGGACGGCGGCGGCAACCGGGTTCGCCTGGAAAAAGTCCGCGGCGGCATTGAATTCGCGGATGTCGGGCTGCGCTACAGCATGGATTCCGCGCCAGTGCTGTCGGGGATTAATTGCACGGTCAAGCCCGGCTCCACCGTGATCGTCACCGGCGACAACGGCAGCGGCAAGACAAGCTTGTTGAAACTGATCCAGGGCATGTACACGCCGCAGAGCGGTGCCGTCCGGATCGACGGTTTCGACATCCGTCAACTCGACCCTCTGGATCTGCGCCGACAGGTCGCCTATGTGCCGCAGAACCCTGATTTTTCTCAGGGCAGTATCGCCGACAATCTTCGTGTGGGCCGCCCCGGCGCGTCAGACTTCGAATTGTGGGAAACCATCGCCCAGGTCGGCATAGCAGCCGAGATCGGGGATCTTGAAAACGGCCTTGAAACCGACATGTCGGAGGTTGCCTCCCTCAAGATGCGGTTCCTCCTCAGCATCGGCCGGGCCCTTCTGACGAAATCACATCTGCTGCTGATCGACGAAATGCCGAACTCACTTCTGGCCGGCCCCGGCGGCAAGGTGATCAAGGACCTGATCGATTTGCAAAAGGGTCAACGGACGGTGGTGATGGTCGTCAACCGCACGGATTTCATGAACAAGGCCGACCTTGTGATCGCCTTGAAACGCGGCGCTCAATCCAACATCGGAACGCCGGAAGCGGTGCGCGCCCGACTGAACGTAAAGGCGGAGATCGCCGTTTAAGGCGAATATCCCACAGGATGTAGGAGAGAAAACGATGGACGATAAAGTTATCAACATTGAACGGCCGCCCGCCTCCCCCACGAACGAGAACGAGGTTTCAAACGGCGCCCGTGACGATCAGTTACGTCTGTTGTCGCAATCCATCCGATTGGAAGAAACGGGCATTCCTCGTATTGCCCGTTACACGACCGGGCTGATCGTTTTCTCCATGGCCGCCTTCATCGGATGGGCCGCGGTCGCAAACATCAATGAACTGGCGCGGGCTCCCGGTGAAGTAATCCCGCTGAAGTACGAGCAGGTTCTACAGCACCTGGAAGGCGGGATCGTCGATCAAATTCTGGTCCGTGAAGGCGAGATCGTAGGCATCGGACAGGAAATCGTCCGCCTGCACGCGGCGGACACGGACACAAACCTTGAACGTGCCCGCCAGCGGAAGCAGTCCCTGTCTTTTCAGATCGAGCGCTACAAGGCCTATCTCGACAACCGGGAACTGGATTTCTCTGAATTCAGCTCCAGCGATCTGACGGAGATGTTCGAACAGACACGCATCTTCAACGCCATGCTTGAATCTCGCGGGAAGGAACGGGAGGTCATGGAAAAACAGCTCGCGCAGCAGAAACAACTGCGTGAATCCCTGATCAACCAGGTTACCTCCACCCGCAAGAATTTGGAACTCCTGGAAGACCTGCACAACCGCCGGAGCAAACTGCATAAAAGCGGATACGTATCCGGCGTCAAGGTCATGGAGACTGAGCTTCGGGTGAATTCCCTGCAGGGCGAGGAAGCCGTCGCATTACGTAAAATCGCCCAGGTCGACGAGGCGATCGCCGAATTCGAAAACCGCATCCAATCCTTGTCCGCGACCCGCCGGGACGAAGCATTTTCCCGGCTTGAGGTGCTGCAGAATGAATTGAACCAAAACGATGAACTTCTGAAGCAGTTGCAGGAACGCTCGGAACGCCTTGTCGTTCGGTCCCCGGTCAAGGGAATCATCAAATCGGTCAATGTGAACACCCTGGGCGGCGTGTTGCAGGCCGGCCAGGAGGTCGCCTCCATCATTCCGTTCGACGACGATCTGGTTGCCGAAGTGCGCATTCCCCCGCAATACATCGGGCGGATCAAGCCGGGCCAGAAGGTTCTGGTCAATGTCAGCGCCTTCGATTTCGCCCGCTTCGGCACTATTGATGGAACCCTCAACCATATTTCCGCCATGACCTTCAAGGACGATCGGGGTGCTCGGTACTACAAAGGGCGTATCAGTCTGAACCGTAACCATTTCGGGCTTGAACCCACGGACAACAACATCCTTCCGGGCATGACGGTCACCGCCAATGTGATCACGGGCGAGAAGACACTGCTGGAATACCTGTTGAAGCCGATTCATCTCGCCATCGAATCCGCGCTGTCGGAATATTAATGAAAGCGGGCCCGGCGACGGCCTGCCCAGGAGATGACGGATGACTTTCATGGATACCATTACACCCGCACGGGCGCTTAAGGTTCTGTTGATAATCGAACGCCCTGACGACCTTCGTGAAGCCTCCGAACACTTCGTCGGGCTTGGCTTCGACGTCGAACAGTTGTCGTCGACGCATGCCGCCTCAGACTATCTCGCCGTCAACGGCGCTGAAGTCGGCGCGGTTATCGCTGATTGCGAAATCATGGTCGGCAGCTTCAACCTGATCGACGCAATCCGCAGTTCGGCCGACGTCCGGAGCATCTCCTTCATCACTCTTGTCCGCGAACATATGAAAGGGCGCATTCCCATTCACAGCACGTCGGGAACGCATTATTCCCTGCCCTTTCCCCTGGGCGACAAACGAACATTATCGACGGTAAACGCCGCGCTCGATGGCACGCTGCGCCGACGCCGCTTGGTGGAGCAGGTCCGGAGTATCAGCCTGCTGTCGAAATCGATGACAAGCTGCCGCCTGCACATCAAGACCATCGAAGAAGCGGAAGACGCCGCCTGCCTGCTTTCAAGCATGTTTCCGGACCCGGAACGCGCGACGTCGGGCATTCTCGAGTTACTGGTCAATGCCATCGAACATGGAAACCTTGAAATCGGGCATCGGGAAAAATCCCGTATGATCGGGGAAGACACTTGGTTGGAGGGTCTTCAGGAACGTTACGATATGCCCCGTTTTCGAAACCGCACCGTCGAATGCGCGGCCTTGAAAAAGGCCGATGGAACATACCTCGTGATCACCGATCAAGGTCCCGGGTTCGACTGGCGTAGCATTATGTCTGTAGACACGAGCTGGAACGACGACAGCAATGGCCGCGGGATCGCGCTGGCCAAGAACGTCAGCTTCGACCGCGTCACCTATAACGCGAAAGGAAACCGGGTCGTCGCCTTCGCCGAAAAATCGTCTAACCTATCCTGGTGACTGGACCACAAAGAGTGCCTTATCCACCTCCAGTTCCCGCTTCCGTCCTTCAATTCGCCAACAAATAATCTACTCCCCCTGGACTCGCCGAAAGCAATGATCCGCGAAGCATATAAGCAAAGAAACTGCCTGGCGCATTTGATCGGTGACGTGCTGAATGGGCACGCATATTTCTATCGGTTCGAAGATGTGCTCGGCACGGTTTGGACGCTTCGGTTCACTCCTGTTCGCTCGGCCCAAGGCGATATTTCACGCTGGGTACTGAGCCAAGCTGAGAGGGAAGGCAGCGAGCCGGCTACATCCGAGGAATTTGGTGAAATCGAAATGGTGGTCTCAGATTATCTGAAAGATCAACTGGCTGTGCGCAATTGATCGTAAAATGCCGTCGATCGATTACATTTTAAATTGTCAGCGTTCGCTTCCATTTGTATAATGTTGCCGTATGGTGACATTTGTGAGGGTAGGTTTATGTTGATACGCACCGTGCGCTATCTTTCTCCATTCCTGCCGTATCTCGAACAGCCGGTTCTTCTGGCGCACTTCTTCCATCTCGTAGCGCGCCCAGGCCGCTGACCAGCCTCATCCAAGTGGTCCGGTTTGAATGTTAGTGCATCATCTGTTTTCGATCCATTGGGATGATGCTTTCCGGTGCTGGTGGTTTGTATCCGAGGGCCGAATGTGGCCGTTTGGTGTTGTAGTGCTTACGCCATTGCTCAATGATGATTTGCACCTCCTTTAGGCTGTAGAAGATTTCTCCATTGAGCAGTTCATCTCTGAACCGGCCGTTGAAGCTTTCGCAATATCTGTTTTCCCAGGGCGAGCCTGGTTCGATGTAGGCCGTCTTGGCGCCGACAGCCCTGATCCAGTTCATGACGGCTTCCGCAACAAACTCCGGGCCATTTGACCTTGCCCCCGTTATTCCCCCACTCGTAAGTAGAGTCCGTTCTGGTTTTGCCCTGTTTGGGCTCGGTGATCAACAGGCCCGAGAGCGGAGCCATTGCGGAGCTCAAGCGATCGGGCCTG
>Ga0207903_1000535_pt1 | contig 10978 bp, 15 predicted proteins | sample MalvirmetaMSP131_FD_184234 | JGI IMG/M metagenome (GOLD analysis project Ga0207903, IMG submission 184234) | Marine viral communities from the Deep Pacific Ocean - MSP-131 (SPAdes) | ecosystem: Environmental > Aquatic > Marine > Oceanic | place: Atlantic Ocean | collected 2011-06-25
CGTGCATGACGGGGCCGAGGTTGCCGCCGGTCAGCGCAAAGCCCCCGAACACCAGCAGGATCAGAACGACGATGCCGACAACGGGAAACATGCGCAGGCCACTCCAATCGGGCGCCGGACGTCACCGGCAACCCGCAAATCCAAAGGACGTCTTGATGATTAACGGCAGCGCGGCCGCGATATTGAGCGCCGTCAGCGCAAAAGATCGAACAAGGTCTGCCGGTTGATCTTGGCAAAGGCCGCCTGCGCGGCATTCAGCGTCAGTTCCTGCGCATTGAGCTGGGCGATCGCGACGGTGAGGTCGGTATCCTCGACCACCGAGCGTTCGTCCGTCAGTGTGATCCCGCGCGCGGCGAGCCCATCGCCGATGCGGTCGAGCCGCCCGCCCGACAGGCCGATCTTGGCATGTTGATCGGCGACATGGCTGATCGAGGCCGCCAGCGCGCCGAGTGATGTGTTCATCGCCGCCTTGTCGCCCGCGGCGACCGCGGCCGCAGCGTCGCGGATCCCGGTCGACAGGCTGTTTCCGCCGAGGACGAAGACATCCGCCGCCGATGGCACCGGTGCAAAGCTGAGGTCCGCGTCGAACCGCATCACGCGCGCCGGTCCCGCCGCAAATACCGGCTCGCCATTCGAATCGCGCGTCGCTGCGAGCGCATCGAGTTCATCGGCGATCGTGGTCAGTTCAGCGGCGATCGTCGCGCGATCGGCCGGGTTCGCGGAGTCGCTGACCGCGGCGAGCGTCAATTCGCGCGCGCGCGTCATCAGATTGCTGACCGACTTCATGACGCCATCGGCCTGCGACACGAGCGCGGAGGCCGAATTGACGTTCGCCGACCAGGCGGTCATGCTCGCCTGTGTCGTGCCGATCGTCGCGATCCGCCGCGCGGCGACCGGATCGTCGGACATGCGCAGCAGTTTCTTGCCCCCCGAAATCTGGATCTGCGTCCGTTCGAGCTGTTCGGCCAGGCTTTGCTGGCGCGCGATTTCGCGGGTCATGCGATTGCCGACGGCATTAATCATCGTCCCAGCCTTTCTTAGAGCGAACTCAAAAGCGTTTGCATCGTTTCGCGCGCTACCTGGATCGTGCGCGCGGCCGCCGAATAGGCCTGCTGATAACGCAGCAGTTCGGCGGCTTCGGTATCGAGATCGACCTGGCTGACACCGTCGCGCGCCGCGGCCGCGGCGTCGGCGCGCGTCGTTGCGGCGGCATCCTGCGCACGCGCCGCGGCAACCGTCTGCGCCTGCGTCGCCATATGCCCGGACCAGCGCGCTTCGGGATCGGCGGCGCCGCGCATCGTGCCGAACGCCAACATATTGCCGTTGCTGCCCGATGCATCGGCCGCCGCCACCTGATCGGGGGTCAGCGCCGCCGCGGTCAGCGTCGCCGCGCTGGTTCCGGTGAACAGCGGCTGGCCGGGATTGCCATTAGCATCCGTCCCCGCCTGGTGCGCGGCATTGAGCTGCGCGGCAAAATCGCTCGCCATCGTATCGAGCGCGGCGCGCTGATCGGCGACATGGTTCGCGCCCTCGGCCAATCCTGCAAGAGAACCCGTCGAAATCACAAGCGGCGCCCCGCCGATGCTGTACGACAAGCGTCCATCGGCCGCAGTGGTAACGGCGATCGGGTTGACCACCCCGCCGCCGACGAGCAGGTCGCCCGACCCCGCAGCGCGTAGCGTCACCGCACCATTAGTGTCGAACGTCGCGCTGACCCCCGCTTGCGAGGACAATTTATCGAGCAGCCGGTCGCGTTCGTCGAGCAGGCTCGCTTCGTTGGTCGACCCCGGCCGCGCCTTGCGCAGCCCGATGTTGATCTGTTCGAGCGCGTCGAGATTGGCGTTGAAGTCGCTGACCGCGCTCGTCGCGGCGCCCGAAATCCCGTCGCTCATTCCCGAGAGCTGGCCCGCAGCCGTGCGAAAGCCCGCGGCAATATCGTCGACCGATTGCAGGAATTGCGCGCGGAGCGTGGCGTTCGCCGGATCGGCAGTGAGCTGGTCGGCGGTGGTAAAAAGCTCGGTGAGTCCCGTCTTGATCCCGTTGGTTTCGTCGCTGAGCGCGCCTTCCACCTTGCCGAGCCAGTCGAGATAGGCCGCGGCGCGTTCGGCATCGCCCGAGGTGATGCGCGAATCCGCAATCAGCCACTGGTCGACCGACCGGTCCAGCCCGCGAATATCGACACCGCCGGGGTTGGTGTTGCCGCGATAGAAGATCGAATTGCCGCCACCGACGGCCTCCATCATTTCGAGGCGGCGGCGCGCATATCCGGGCGTCTGCGCATTGGCGATATTGTCGCCGATCGTTGAGAGCGCGCGCGAATAGGCCTTGAGGCCGCTGTAGCCGATACCGAGCAGGTCGCTCATTGCACGCCTCCGCCAAAGCGACCCGTCAACCCGCCGATCTGACCGCGGAACTGCCGCTCGACCATATCGGCGATGCCGAACTGGCGCATCGCGGCGAGGCTGTCGGCGGTGCGCGCGTCGGCCATTTCGCGGAAATTGTCGGTTGCGCTCGACCCGAAAATATCGTCGCCGAGCTTCGCCTGCCGCATCGACGCCATCAACTGGCGCAGGATCACGGCCTCGAACGCTTCGGCCGCCTTGCGTAGCCCGCCGTCGCCGCCGCCTGCCGCGGCCGGGGTCGGCATCGCCGACGCCGAAGAAATGGGAGTCGTCATATGATCACCAGTTCCGCAGTGAGCGCGCCGGCCTGGCTCAGCGCCTCGAGGATGGCGACCAGGTCGCCGGGGGGAACGCCCAGCCGATTGATCGAATCGACCAACTGGGAGAGCGAGGCATTGGGCTGCATCAGGAAGGCGGGGCGATATTCCTCCGCCACATCGATTTCGCTCGACGGTTCGACCGCCGTCTCGCCGCGGCTGAACGGCGCGGGTTGCACGACCATCGGCGCTTCCTTGACCGAGACGGTGAGCTTGCCGTGGCTGACCGCGGCGGTGCCGACGCGGACCGCGCCGTTGATGACGACCGTGCCGGTGCGCGCATTGACGATCACCTTCGCGGGCGGTTCGGCGCGCGTGACACCCAGGTTTTCGATCTGCGACATCAGCCGCATCCGGTCATCGCCATTACCGGCAGCGCGGATCGCGATGCTGGCGCCGTCGATCATCGAGGCAGTGCCGGGGATGGCGGCGTTGATCGCGTCCGCTACGCGCTTGGCATTGGTCGCGTCGAACTGGTGGAGGTTGAAGGTCAGCCAGTCGCTCGTCGTAAAGCCCGTGTCGACCGCGCGCTCGACCGTCGCGCCGCCCGCGATGCGGCCGCTCGACGGCACATTGACCGTCAGTTTCGACCCGTCGGCGGCGTCGACGCCGAGTCCGCCGATGACGAGATTGCCCTGCACCATCGCGTAAATCTGTCCATCGGCGCCATAAAGCGGCGCAAGCACGAGCGTGCCGCCGCGCAAGGATTTCGCCTTGCCGATCGCCGAAACGGTGACGTCGAGCCGCTGGCCGGGTTTCGCGAAGGGCGGCAGTTCGGCGGTGATCATCACCGCCGCGGCATTTTTGAGCGCCGGGTTCACCCCCGGCGGCAAGGTCAGGCCGAAACGCGACACCGCGCCCTTCATGCCCAGCGTCGAATAGTCGAGGCTGTCGTCGCCCGTGCCCGCGAGCCCGACGACAATGCCATATCCTGTGAGCTGGTTGGCGCGCAGGCCCTGGAACTGGCCCATGTCCTTGATGCGCTCGGCGTGCGCGGGCGCCGCGAAGGCGAAGCTCGCGACGAGGAGCGCTAAAAGGGTGAACAGGGTCGGACGCTGGGTCACTTCGGATTTCCTTGGATTTAAAAGGGGCTGATCATCGAGAAGAAGCGTTGCAGCCAGCCCTGGCGGCTGGCGCGGGCAATCTCGCCCTTGCCGACGTAGCGGATCGTTGCATTGGCGACGCGCGTCGACAGGATGCGGTTGTCGGGGCTGATGTCGATCGCGCGGACGATCCCCGAAATCTGGACGCGCTCGTCGCCGCGGTTGAGGGTCAGGAACTTCTCGCCCTTCACCAGCATGGTGCCGTTGGGATAGATGGCGGCGACGGTCACGCTGACCTCGCCCGACAGCGCGTTCGATTGCGACGCGTCGCCCTTGCCCTTGAACTGCTGGCCGCCGCCCATTGCAATGTCGCTGGGGTTGAACAGCGACAGCGGGCCGGTGGACGGCGGGGTCAGGCCGATATTGCCGTCGCGCTGCGTGCCCGCGGCATTGCTTTTGGTGGCGGCGGTGCGCTCGACGAGCTGGATGGTGATGATGTCGCCGATCTGTCCGGCACGCCCGCCCGACGTCAGCGGCACATAGGCGCCCTGAAAGATCGAGCCGTTTGCGGGCGGCGGCGCCGGCGGCATCGGCATCGTCACCGAAAAGGCGTCGGGCGGCAGCTTGTCCTTCGCGAGCGCCGTTACCGGCGCGAGCGCGAAGGCCAGCATCGCCAGTTTAGAGAGTCTGCGACGCATTTTTCATCATCTCGTCGGTCGCCGAGATCATCTTCGAATTGACCTCATAGGCGCGCTGCGTCTCGATCATGTCGACAAGCTCCTCGACGACATTGACGTTCGATCCTTCGAGCATCCCGCCGCGCAGCGTGCCGCGCCCCTCCTCGCCCGCGCCGCCAACGAGCGGGGCGCCCGAGGCCTGCGTTTCGACGAGCATGTTGCCGCCGATCGCCTGAAGCCCTGCAGGGTTGGAGAAGCGCGCGATCTCGATCCGGCCGAGTTCGAGCGCGGTGCCGTCGGCAGCGGTCGCCGAGACGGTGCCGTCGAGCCCGATCGACACGTTGCTGGCGTCTTCTGGAACCTGGATCGCGGGGGTCAACGGCTTGCCGTCCGACGTCACGATCGTGCCGTCGGGCGCACGGCCGAAATTGCCCGCGCGGGTATAGCCGATGCGCCCGTCGGGCATTTCGACCTGGAAATAGCCGGCGCCGTCGATCGCCACGTCGAGCCCGTTGCCCGTCGTCTGGAACGTCCCCTGCGTGTCGATGCGCGCGGTGCCGTTCAAGGCGACGCCGGTGCCGAGGTTCAGCCCCGTCGCATAGCGGTTTTCCGCCGTCGAGGGCGCCCCCGCCTGCGTCATCAATTGATAGCTCAATGTCTCGAAGCTCGCGCGGTCGCGCTTGAAGCCCGTGGTGTTGACGTTGGCAAGGTTGTTCGCGATCACCTGCATCCGGAAGCTTTGCGCATCCAAACCGGTTCGTGCGACGTGCAAGGCGCCGAGGCTCATCTCATTCTCTCCTTAACGGGGAAGCTGCATCAGATTGGCGGTGGCGCTGTCCATGTCGCGCACGTCGCCAATCATCTTCAATTGGGTGTCCCAGCTGCGGCTTGCCTCGATCATCTCGACGAGCGCGCTGGTGGCGGTGACGTTCGATCCTTCGATCGAACGGGTAAGCAGCCGCGCTTCGGGATCGTCGGGCAATATGCCGCCGCCCTTCACGCGGAACAGGCCGTCGAGCCCTTTGGCAATCTCCGACCCCGTCGGGGTCGCGAGCCGCAGCCGGTCGACCTCCTGCGGATTTTCGGGATCGCCGCCCTGCGGGACGATCCACACGCGGCCCTGCTGGTCGATCGTGATCGCGTCGGCGGGCGGGATCGTCACCGGTCCCTGCCCCCCCTGCACGGGATGACCGTCGCCGGTGGTGAGAAGCCCGGTCGGCGACACTTGCAGATCGCCGCGCCGCGTATAGGCCTCCTCGCCATTCTCCGCCTGGATGACGAGCAACGCGTCGCCCTGCATCGCGATGTCGAGGTCGCGCCCCGTCGAGGTAACGGTGCCCGCCTTCATATCGGCGCCGAGCACTTCTTCGGACGCCATGGCGCGCGCGTCGAGCCCGCTGCCATCGAGCCACAGCGACTGCGCATTCGCGATATCGGCGCGAAAGCCCGGCGTCTGTGCGTTCGCCAGATTGTTGGCGATCGCCGTCTGCCGCGCCATGCTGCCCCGCATCGCGGAGAGGCTGGTATAGATAAGGCGGTCCATCTGTTAGCTCCCGGCCGGCGGCGGTCAGCGATGCGTCAGCGCATGCCGATGATCGTCTGGGTCAGCTGCGTCGCGCCCTCGATCGCCTTGGCATTCGCCTGGAAATTGCGCTGCGCCGCCATCAGCATCACCAATTCTTCGGTGATGTCGACGTTCGAGCGTTCGAGCGCGCCCGACCGGATCGCACCCATCGGCCCATTGGTCGCCGCGTCGATCGTCGGCGGGCCGCTTTCGCCCGTCGACTGCCAATGCGCATCGCCCGTCGGGCGCAGGCCCGACATGGTGGGGAAGGTTGCCATCGCCACCTTGCCCAGCGCCTGGTCCTCACCATTGGCAAAGGTCGCGGTCACAAGACCGTCGAGGCCGATCGTGACGTTAACCAGTGCCGAGGTCGGGTCCGACGGCGCGCCGGTAGGCAGCTGGAAATCGAACGCGCCGGCGAGCGTGTTGTCGGTGACATTGCCGGCCGCATCCACCGGCAACAGCTGCAGCTTCGCTCCCGTCGTATCGACGACAAACCCGTCGATCGTGTCGAACGAGCCGTTGCGCGTATAGCTGACCTGCTCGCGCGGCGGTTCGCCCTTCACGATGAACAAGCCTTCGCCGACGATCGCAAGGTCGAGCGTCTTTTCGCTCGATTCATAGGTGCCCTGCGTGAATTGCTGGGTGATGCCGCCCAGGCGCGTGCCCTGGCCCGCGACCATCTTCGACGACTGCGTCGGCGACGATGCAAAAATGTCGCCGAACTGCGCCTTGCTGCGCTTGAAGCCGACCGAACCCGCGTTGGCGATGTTGTTCGAGATGACCGACATATCGGTCTGCGATGCCTTGAGGCCCGAAAGCGACGTATAGAATGACATGGACTTATCCTTATACTGCGGGGGTAGGGGCCGGGGTGGCGGCCTTGATGTCTTTCAGCAGTTCCGTCTGCGCGGCGAGCTGCTCCGAAATCTGGGCGAGGACAGTGTTCGTTTCGCTGATCCCGGCGAGGCTAGAGAATTGCGCCATCTGGGCGACCATCTCGGTGTTATCGACGGGGTTGAAGGGATCCTGCTGCGACAGCTGCGCCGTCATCAGGCGCAGGAAATCGCCTTGGTCCATCTGCTGGCTGGTGCCGGGCGGGTGGAACACGGGGTTATTGTTGCTGATGCCGTTGACGCTCATCTTATTGTCCCATCCTCAAGGTTTCGTTGATCAGGCCCTTCGCGGTTTCGAGAACCTGGACGTTGTTCTGATATTGGCGCGCGGTCTCGACCATCTCGACCAGCTCGGCGGCGCTATCGACCGCGGCCTCCCAGACGTTGCCGTCGGCATCCGCAAGCGGGTTCGACGGATCGTGGCGCTTTGACGGTGCCATTTTCGAGGTTGTGACCTGGTCGATCTGCACCGTCGCGCGGCCATGATCGTCCATCACGGTGCGAAAGACGGGTTTCAGCGACCGAAAGGCGCCCGCCTCGCTGCCCGCGACCGTCCCCGCATTGGCGAGGTTGGACGCGGTGGTGTTGAGCCGCACGAGCTGCGCCGACATGGCGCGGCCGCTGATGTCGAAGACGGAGAAGCTGCCGTTCATCGTCATTCGCCCTTCAGCGCGCGCGACAACGTATTGATGCGGCCGCTCAAAAAGCTGAGGCTCGAGCGATAGGCCAGCGCGTTTTCGGCATAGGCGGTCTGCTCGGTCGCCATTTCGACGGTGTTGCCGTCGAGCGACGCCTGGACGGGGACGCGATAGGCAACTGCGCCTTCGGTCGAACCGCCCTGCTGCGCAAGGTCGAGCGCCTTGGCGAAGTCTAGATCGCGCGCCTTGTAACCCGGCGTCGCGGCATTCGCGATGTTCGACGCGAGCATCATCATGCGCTGGCCGCGCAGCTGGAGCGCCGTCGCGTGCAGGCCAAAGAGTTTCTCGGATGCCATCATCACATTCTTTCGCTTGCCGCCATCCGGCGGCGGGTCTTTGCTTGCCGCGGTCCGGCCGGTCGGCGCGGACGCACGCAATAACACCCAAGGACAATGCAAATGCTGTGCCAAAAGCATTTTTTTGCTTGTTTTCCGACAATTCTTTGAAGTCGGATCGGCCATCACGGCCCCTTCGTCAAAAAATCGACAGGCACGGGCCAAGGCGGACAGAAACCGGCATCGGAGCGCGGCTGGCACGCTTCGTGCAGATTGTCGGGCGAACCAATTGGCACCGAAGGAGACGAACCTTGTCCCGCAGATTTTTCGTATCGCTCGCCGCATGTGCCGCCGCCGCGCCGCTGGCCGTCACAGCCCAGCCCGCAACCGAGGACTGGCAGGCGATCGACGCATTGACGGCCACGATCGCGAATGCGCTGGGCCGCACCGCGACCCCCGTCGATCGCCGCATCAAGCTGGCGCGCTGCCCCGAACCCGCCACGGTAAGCGCGATCGACGCCAACACGCTCGCGGTGCGCTGCGCTCCGCTCGGCTGGCGCCTGCGCGTCCCGATGACGGGGTCCGCCGACGCGGGATCACCGATCGCCGCCCCTTTCGCGCGCCAGGCGCCGAGCGCCCCCGCAATCCGCCGGGGCGACAATGTCCGCGTGTCGATCGACACGCCGAGCTATTCGATCAGCTACGCCGCGATCGCGATCGAGGATGGCCGCGTCGGTGAGACGATTGCGCTGCGCGGAAGCGACCGCAAATCGACGCTGAGCGCCACCGTTGCCGGACCGGGGCGCGCACGCATCGACGATTGACACGCTCCCCATCGGCGCAAGAGGCCCGGCCGCCGTCGGCTTTCCGACGCCGCCGGGCCTTTCTTTTCACTTTTGCGGCAGATTGCCCTTAATCGCCCAAGTAACGCGCCGTTAAAGCTTTCGTGAAGCGCGTCGTCACTTTTCTGACGGCGCCGGATGGAGGCATTTATGTCGGGTGACAGCAAGATCGGACCCGTCGGCGGCATCGCCCGCATCGGCCCGCCGCGCCGCGTCGCCAGCGAGGCGACTGCATCGGCGCACGCACCCGCGCAGGTCCGGCCCGCGCAGGACAATCTGCCCGCCGCGCGGTTGACGCGTCTGGCGAACAATCTTGCCGACCAGTCGCCGCCGGTCGACGTCGCGCGCGTCGCCGCGCTCCGCACTGCGATCGCGAACGGCAATTATGCCGTCCACCCCGCGATCATCGCCAGCGCGATGCTCGACTTCCACGGCCGCGGGGCGGAGTGATGCTCGCGGTGATGGACGAGGTGCAGGCGCGGCTCGATGCGCTGATCGGTGCGCTCGACGGGCATGACGCAGGCGCGATCATTGCCGCGACAGAGGCGCTTGCGACCGCGGTGATCCTGTTCCGCGGAACCGCAATCCCACCGGGGAGCGAGCATCGCGCGCGCGCACTGATCGGTCAGACGCTCGGCCAGCTCGAAGCCGCCGCGATGCGCGTCAACATCCTGAAGGACTGGACCCGTCAGCGGATTGACAGAAACCACGACATCCGCGACACCCGGCCGGGCGGTTTCGCTTTAAGCTATTGATATAACGATATTACACCGCGTTTTTCGAGAAGTGGCACGATGATTGCTTTGGATCTGCTGAACCAGCGGAACCAGAATGATGAACGCAATCAACACGCCCCAGAGCCCCGCCCGCATCGCCGCTCCCGTGCTCGATGCGATGCAGCGCGCGTCGGCGCGCACGGGGATCGATTTCGACTATCTGTTCGACGTCGCGCGGGTCGAAAGCGGCTATAATCCGAACGCCAAGGCGTCGACCTCCTCGGCGCGCGGCCTTTATCAGTTCACCAAACAGACGTGGCTCGCAACGCTGGAGCGCCATGGCGCCAGCCATGGCCTTGCCTGGGCCGCCGACGCGATCAATCGCGATGCGTCGGGCCGCCTGTCGGTCGCCGACCCCATGTTGCGCGAACAGATTTTCGCGCTGCGCGACGATCCCGCCGCCGCATCGAACATGGCGGCGGCGCTGACCGGCGACAATCGCGCCTATCTGGAAAGCCGGACCGGCCGCAGCGCCGAACCTGTCGACCTTTATCTCGCGCATTTCCTGGGATCGGGCGGCGCGGCCAAATTCCTGTCGGCGCTCGCCGCAGATCCCGACCAGCCCGGCGCGGCAATGATGCCCGAGGCGGCCGCCGCCAACCGATCGGTCTTTTATGCCGGCGACGGCAAAATGCGCAGCCTTGCCGAGATCCGCGACCGCTTTCGCGTGAAGCTCGAAGACGGCGGCAAGACCGAAAATATGAAACCCTATGCCCCGCTGGGCTGGCACGCACAGGCGAGCAGTTCGAGCGGCATGGCGAAGGGCGGCGGCCGGCCGCCGCTACAGATGATGGACATCCAGCCTATGCCCAAAAAGCTCTCGATGGGCTTTGCCGCCGCCGCCTATCGGCGGCTCGCCTCGCTTCCCGGAGGTGCGGCATGACCGCCGGCTTCGACCTTCGCAATATCGGCCGCATCGCCGGGGTTTCGGCGCTGCCGGTGGGGATGCTGATTCTCGTCGCGCTGATGGTGATCCCGGTTTCGCCGTTGATCCTCGACATCAGCTTCGTCGCGAACATCATGATCAGCCTGCTCATTCTGATGGTTGCGTTGCAGGCATCGAAACCGCTCGATTTCTCGGCCTTTCCGACCGTGTTGCTGCTCGCGACGCTGTTCCGCCTCGCGCTCAACGTCGCCTCGACGCGCGTCGTGCTCGTCAACGGGCACGAGGGCACGGCGGCAGCGGGCCATGTGATCGAGGCGTTCGGCCAGGTGCTGATTGGCGGCGATTATGTCGTCGGCCTGTTCGTCTTTGTCGTGCTGATGATCATCAACCTGATCGTCATCACCAAGGGCGCGGGCCGCGTTTCCGAAGTGTCGGCGCGTTTCACGCTCGACGCGCTGCCCGGCAAGCAGATGGCGATCGACGCCGACCTCAACGCCGGACTGCTCAGCCCCGAAGAGGCAAAGGCGCGGCGCGTCGAGGTCGGCACCGAGGCCGATTTCTACGGCTCGATGGACGGTGCATCGAAATTCGTGAAGGGCGAC
>Ga0207903_1000536_pt1 | contig 10961 bp, 12 predicted proteins | sample MalvirmetaMSP131_FD_184234 | JGI IMG/M metagenome (GOLD analysis project Ga0207903, IMG submission 184234) | Marine viral communities from the Deep Pacific Ocean - MSP-131 (SPAdes) | ecosystem: Environmental > Aquatic > Marine > Oceanic | place: Atlantic Ocean | collected 2011-06-25
GGGCGCAGTCCTGGGTGGACGATATTCTGAACCCGCCGCCGACGGACCCGAATGCCCCTGCCGCGACCCCGCGCCCGGAGTTGAGGCTGGCCGATCTGCCCCGGCAATGTGCCTCGGTCCTGTCGTCACGCTGAACGAAGGTCGGATGCAATCATGAATATTCTGCGTCTTGCAACGCTGTTGGCAGCGATCGCCACTGTACCCGCGTCCGCCGCGACGTTTCTGGGCAATTACGTCTGGAGACCGGACTTCGACGGTGCCGGGGGGTATTCCGCGATCTGGCTGGACCCGGAAGGCCCCGGTGTCCTGCTTTTGTCGGACAGGGGCCATTGGGTGCGCGGCACGGTCACGCGCAACGCGGCGGGCGCGATTTCCGACATGACGATCAGGGATCGCGGGCCGCTTTTGCGATCGACCGGCGACGACCTGAAGGCCGACGAGACGGATGCCGAGGCCGTGGCCTTCGCCGATGGCGCGTTCTACGTCGCCTACGAAGGCATGCACCGCGTCATGCGGCACGACGATATCGCGGCACCGCCGTCGCGAATGGTGCAGGCGGGCGCCTTCGAAGGGTTGCAGACCAATTCGGGGCTGGAGGCATTGGCGGCGGATGCGGCGGGAAACCTCTATGCGATCCCGGAACGGTCCGGGGTGCTGACCCGACCGTTTCCGGTGTTTCGCTTCGACGGCGACGTGTGGACACAACCGTTCGACCTGCGCCGGGATGGTCGGTTTCTGGTGTCGGGTGCCGATGTCGGGCCGGATGGGCGCCTATATGTTCTGGAACGCGACTTCGCGGTGTTGGGCTTTCGCACCCGCGTCCGAAGTTTCGACCTGACAGGTCAGGACGAGCGGCTGGAATTGCAGACCGGCATCGGCACACATGACAATCTGGAGGGCATAGACGTCTGGCGCGATGCCGAGGGGCGAATGCGGGTGACGATGATTTCCGACGACAACCTCAGGCCCCTCATCCAGCGAACGGAGTTCGTCGACTACCTGTTGGATTAGGGGCGATGCCGCCGCTGCGCGGTTCCCCCAGGATCATGTGTAAGGTATTGCCACCCTTCTCGCCTTTGCGAGGATTGGGCGGTCGGTTTTTCGGATCGCCATCCGCAAGCTGGTGACGGGCGCGGGGCCCGGACTATTCAGCGGTGCCATTCGCGGCGGGTGCGGGGGTGGGGCCAGTCCTTCAGCAGCGCGAGCGCGTCCTCGGCGGTATCGACGAAGCGGAACAGCTCCAGATCGTCGGGACCGATGGTGCCTGCCTCCTGCAGCGCGTCCCAGTTTATGATGCTGCGCCAGAAGCTTTCGCCGAACAGCAGGAACGGCACGCGCTCCATCCGTCCGGTCTGGATCAGGGTCAGCGCTTCGAACAATTCGTCCAGCGTGCCGAAGCCTCCGGGAAATACGCAGATCGCGGCAGCGCGCACCAGGAAGTGCATCTTGCGGATCGCGAAATAGTGGAAGTTGAACGACAGGTCGGGCGTGACGAATTCGTTCGGGGCCTGCTCGTGAGGCAGCACGATGTTGAGACCGATGCTGCGCCCGCCGGCATCCATCGCGCCGCGGTTTCCCGCCTCCATCACGCCGGGGCCGCCGCCGGTGACGATGACATTTTCGCGCCCGCCCGATGTCGCCATGGATTGTTCGGTGACCAGCCGGGCGAAAGCACGGGCTTCGTCGTATTGTGCGGTCAGGTCGCGCAGGGTCTGGGTGCGGGCGTCGGCCCGGTTCTCGGGGCGCGGAATGCGCGCACCGCCGAACAGCACGACAGTCGAGGTGATTTCCGCCTCGTCCATCAGGAGCGCGGGCTTGAGCAGTTCAAGTTGCAGGCGGACGGGACGCAATTCTTCTCGGCACAGGAAATCCTCGTCCACGAAGGCCAGACGATAGGCCGGATTGCGGGTCTGGGGCGTGTCGGGGACGGTACGGGCAGTCTGCCGGTCTTCACGTGCATGGGGCAGGGGATGTTGGCGATGGGCGTCGGTCATGGGTCGTCCTTGCATCCGGAGGTTCGGGGCGGTGTAACAGGCCGAACGGGGAGGCGCGACATGGATTGGCAGAGCGAGATCGAAGATGCGCGGAGGCGGATTGCCGGGCATGCGCGCGTGACACCTGTGGCGCGACTGGAACCGGGCGGGTTCGACGTCGCGGTGAAGCTGGAACAGATGCAGCATACCGGCAGCTTCAAGGTGCGGGGCGCGTTCAACACGCTGCTGTCGGTCGATGTGCCGTCCGCCGGGGTCGTGGCGGCGTCGGGCGGCAATCACGGGGCGGCGGTGGCATTCGCGGCGAGGCGATTGGGGCACCCGGCGCATATTTTCGTGCCCGACGTGGCGGGCGCGGCCAAGATCGGGTTGATCGAACGGGCGGGGGCGACATGCCACGTCATCCCCGGTCTGTATGCCGATGCGCTGGAGGCGGCGCAGGCGCATGAAGCTGCGACCGGCGCGATGCAGATTCATGCGTATGACTCCGTTCCGACGGTGGCGGGGCAAGGCACCTGTTTCGCGGAATGGGAGGAGCAGGGGCTGGACGCGGACACCGTGCTGATCGCGGTCGGTGGTGGCGGATTGGTTGCCGGGGCGCTGGCGTGGTTCGGCGGGCGGCGGCGCATCGTGGCGGTGGAGCCGGAACAGTCGCGGGCGCTGAATGCGGCCCTGACAGCGGGCGCGCCGGTCGATGTGGAAGTGTCGGGCGTTGCGGCCAATGCGCTGGGCGCGCGGCGGATCGGAGACATCTGTTTCGATCTGGCGCGGGAAGCCGACAGCGTACGGTCCCGGATGCGGCCATCACGGAGGCGCAGGCGATGCTTTGGCGCGAGGCACGGCAATGGGTCGAACCGGCGGGGGCCTGTGCGCTGGCGGCGTTGGTCAGCGGGGCTTACACCCCTGAGCCGGGTGAGCGTGTGGCGGTCCTGATCTGTGGCGCGAATCCTGCGCCCGACCCGGTGGACGCCCTCAGAACCGGCTGAGGATCAGGCCGCCCGCGACCATCAGCAGGGCCAGCACCCGCGTCGGCGTGATTGCGTGGACGGGGGCGGCAAAGGCCCCGATCGCGTCGAGAACAAGTGCTGCCGACAATTGTCCCAGCAGGAGTGCCGCGAAGGCCGTCAGGATACCGATGGTGGGCACGGACCACAGCATCGACCACACAACCACCGTGCCCAGCAGCCCGCCGGCCCAGTACATCGGCGACACCGACATGGCCCGCGTAAGCGCGCGCCCCTCGCCCAACACGAAGGTCAGCACCAACAGCGCCGCGAAGCCGACGCCGAAACTGATCGTTGCCGCCGCCACGCCGCCGCCGATGCCCTTACCGAGGGCCGCGTTGAGCGGTGCCTGAATGGCAAAGCCCACACCGGCGACGAAAACCACGAGGATCGGAATGAAAAATGCGGGGGACAGGGTCTGCATCGAAAGCTCCTGGGACGGGGCGGGATTGCCCCGGCAAGGGGTGGGCGATATGCACGCCGCAGTCAATTGATGCCAACTCATGCCGCCAAACCGAAGGGCCCCCCGATGTCGAACGAACACCTCGAGTCCGCGATCGAAGCCGCCTGGGAGGAACGCGACCAGATTACGCCGCAGACAACCGGTGAGACCCGCGATGCGATCGAGGCGACGCTGGATGCGTTGGACAGCGGCAAGCTGCGGGTGGCCGAGAAGCAAGGCGCGGATTGGCACGTCAACCAGTGGGCCAAGAAGGCGGTTCTTCTGGGGTTCCGCCTGAAGGATATGGAATTGCAAACCGGCGGGCCGCAGGGGGGCAGCTGGTGGGACAAGGTCGACAGCAAGTTTAACGGCTGGAACGCCGCCAAGTGGGAATCGGCGGGCTTTCGCGCCGTGCCCAGCTGCATCGTGCGGCGGTCGGCCTATATCGCGCCGGGCGTGGTGCTGATGCCGTCGTTCGTGAACCTTGGGGCCTATGTCGACAGCGGCACGATGGTCGACACCTGGGCCACGGTCGGCTCCTGCGCGCAGATTGGCAAGAACGTACATCTGTCCGGCGGCGTCGGCATCGGGGGCGTGCTGGAGCCGATGCAGGCCGGGCCGACAATCATCGAGGACAATTGCTTCATCGGGGCGCGGTCGGAAGTCGTCGAAGGCTGTATCGTGCGCGAAGGTTCGGTACTGGGAATGGGCGTGTTCATCGGCAAGTCCACCAAGATCGTCGACCGGGAGACGGGCGAGTTCACCTATGGCGAAGTGCCCGCCGGGTCGGTGGTCGTCGCGGGTTCGATGCCATCGAAGAATGGCGTGAACCTGTACTGTGCTGTTATCGTCAAGAAGGTGGATGCGCAGACGCGGTCCAAGACGTCGATCAACGAGCTGTTGCGCGACTGAATAGATCGGGGCGGCATCGGGTCAGGACGGGTCGAGGCCGTCTTTCTTGATGGCCGCCTGTTCCAGCGCGTCCATGTAGGCACGGGCGGAGGATGTCCGGCCGAGGCCTTTCCACAACCCCCTGCGCCAGGCCCTGCGGGCCGAGACCGGCGACCATTGCAGCCGTGCACCCGCCAGCCAGTCGCGCAGTGCGGGCGGCAGGGCGTCGTATTCGGCCATCAGGCGGCGACGGTCGCGGGCCTGAGCCTGCGTGCCAGCGGACGTGGTGGCGGGCGGAATGGCAGGTGGCGGTGTCGGGCGCGGTGACATGGTGCAGAGATGGGTTGCCAGAGGTGACCTGTCAAATAGCCTCGCAAGAGGCGGTCGGGAACCAGTTGGGCGCGGGCGGCGTTTCCTTCTGACGCACACAACCACAAAAAGGGGGCCGTATCATGGGTCTTGGGATTATCGCATCGATCATCGTTGGCGGTCTGGCTGGCTGGATCGCCAGCATGATCATGAAGGCCGATACCGGTCTGTTCATGAATATTATTCTGGGTATCGTCGGGGCCGTGGTCCTGAACTTTATCCTGGGCTTGATGGGCATCTACGCCGCAAACAGCTGGATTCCGCAGTTGTTCGTCGGAATCATCGGTGCCAGCATCCTGATCTACGGGGTCCGCGCCGTCCGAAGCTGACGCCACGTCTGTCATTGTCGAACGCCGTCCCCTGGGGCGGCGTTTTACGTTTCCGGTCCGGTTGACAAGGCCGGTGCCGCGACGGACACCGAACCCCATGTCCGAGAAGAAACCCAAACGCCCGCATTTCGTATATACCCTGCTGGTCGAGGTCGGTCGCAAGACCGGCGATGGCCTGCCCGACGGTGCCTCGGGGGCCGCCCTGATGTGTTACGCCAGTGGCGTGGACGAGGATGAGGCGGTGCGCGAGACGGTTGCCGTACTGAAGACCGCAGACCTGAACGTGCTGGAGGTGACCGGGTATGGGTCGCTTGAGGACCGGGAGGGCGAAGGCCACGACATCGAAGTCGACGAGCGCAAGATGATGGCACGTGCCCTGCGCGAGAATTCGGTCGTGGTGGCGCAGACGACGGTGTTCCGCGAGGGCGACGAGAATGATGACGAGGACGAGGACGACGACGCATGATCGACCCCGTTGACCTGACGGCCCGGCTGGTCCGCTGCCCCTCGGTCACGCCCGACGAAGGCGGCGCGCTGGTCCTGCTGCAGACGCTGCTGTCGGATGCCGGGTTTGCCTGCACCCGCGTCGACCGGGGCGAGACCTCCAATCTTTATGCGCGCTGGGGCGACAAGGCGCACGCGCGGACTTTCGGGTTCAACGGTCATACCGACGTCGTGCCGGTCGGTGACCTGGCGGCCTGGACGAAAGACCCGTTCGGAGCCGAAATCGAGGAGGGCTGGCTCTACGGACGCGGCGCGACGGATATGAAATCGGGCGTCGCGGCCTTTGCCGCCGCCGCCGTGGATTTCGTGACCGACACACCGCCCGACGGGGCCATCGTACTGGCCATAACCGGCGACGAGGAGGGCGATGCGACCGACGGGACGGTTGCCCTGCTGGACTGGATGGAGGCCGAGGGCGAGCGGCTGGATGTCTGTCTGGTGGGCGAGCCGACCAGCCCCGATCACATGGGTCAGATGATGAAGATCGGGCGGCGCGGGTCCATGACCGCGTGGTTCACGTTTCGCGGCACCCAAGGACATGCCGCCTATCCGCACAAGGCGCTGAACCCGCTGCCCGCGATGGCGCGGCTGATGGCCGATCTTTCCGAACATGAACTGGACAGCGGGACCGGGCATTTCGATGCCTCGACCCTGGCGGTGGTGACGATGGATGTGGGGAACGCGGCCACGAATGTGATCCCGGCGGAGGGTCGCGCGACGGTCAACATCCGCTTCAACGACGCGCATACCGGGACCGGCATCACGAATTGGCTGCGCGCCGAGGCAGACCGGATGGCGCATGAGACCGGCATTGCGATCGACATGCGCGTCAAGATCTCGGGCGAGTCGTTTCTGACACCGCCGGGGCCGCTGTCGGATCTGGTGGCAAAGGCCGTTCAGGTCGAGACCAACCGCACGCCGGAGTTATCGACCACGGGTGGCACATCGGACGCGCGTTTCGTCAAGGATCACTGTCCGGTGGTGGAATTCGGACTGGTCGGCCATCGGATGCACGCCGTCGACGAGCGGGTGCGGGTCGAGCAGATCGAACAGTTGAAGGCGATCTATCTGCGGGTGCTGCAGGATTACTTCGCCTGATGTCGGACGGTGCGGTCGTCGGGCCTCGGGCGGGAATATTTCCGCAGCCAAGACGTATTCAGGCAGCTTTGGCGGCTTGGTCGGGGCGCAGGAAAACCGGTCGGTCCGGGGCCGATCGGTCGGGTTGATAGACATAGCCGCCAGTCGTGAAACCGCGCAGGTCCGCGGGATCGGTCAGGCGGTTGTCGACCACGAAACGCGCCATCGCGCCGCGTGCCTGTTTGGCGAAGAAGCTTATCATCTTCGGGCCGCCGGGTTTGTCTTCAAGGAAGCTGGGCGTGACGACCGGCAACGCAAGGGTTCCAGTCCGGACCGCGCCGAAATATTCCTGACTGGCGCAGTTGAGCAGGTGCGTTGCGCCGCTTTCCGCCGCATCGTCGTTCAGGACAGTAGCGATTCGGTCACCCCAGAAGGCGTAAAGGTCCTTTCCGCGGCGCGTCGCCAGCCGACTGCCCATTTCCAGACGATACGGTTTCAGCGCGTCGAGCGGGCGCAGCAGGCCATACAGGCCGGACAGAATGCGCAGATGCGTCTGGGCGTGGCGCAGGGCGTCGTCCGTCAGGGTTGCGGCGTCAAACCCGGTATAGGTATCGCCGTCAAAGGCGAAGATCGCGGGCTTTTCGGGTGCGATGTCCCAGTCGCGGAAACGGTCGCGGTTCAGACGGGCAAGCTTTTCCGAAATACTCATCAGGTCCTGCAGGTCCCTGATCCCCTTCCGGCGCGCGGTTCGTACCAGACTTGACGTCTCCTCGGGGAACCGCGGCGGCGTCGGGGCGATATCGACCGGATCGAAATCGAGGGATTTAGCGGGGGAGAGGACAGTCAGCATTGGCGGAGTTTAGGCGGCATGGCCGCAGGCTCAACCCCGTTTGCGATGATAGGTCAAAGCGTCGCGGATCAGCAGGTGCAGCAGAGCGTCGGGCAGGCGTCACAGTGCCTTTGGCGCCGCGCTAGCGGAACGACACGGGACAATAGACCTGGGCGACGGCGTTGGTCTGACACGGCAGATCGAGTCGTCTGCCGCCATGCCTCAGGCTTCCCGCAGGATTTCGAGGAACGCCTTGCCGAACCTCTCGGCGTGGCGATCACCCAGAATGCGGGTGATGTCCGCCGCATCGGCGCGGGCGCGGGCGACTTTGGCCAGTTGCGAGGACGAGCAGGTCATCGGCTTGTCGGTCCCGGTATCGCCACGGGTCAGGTCGTTCTGCACCGATAGAAGCTTGTCGTAAATTTCGCCCTCGCCCCGCCCGGCCAGCTTGCGGCGGGCGGGGTGGACGGGGTCAGGGGTTTCGCCGGTCAGGACTGACAGGAATGTCGCGCCGTAGCGCTCGAGTTTGGTCGCACCGACGCCCGAGATTCCGGCCATGGCATCCAGTGTCGCGGGACGGGTTTCGGCCATTTCGATCAGCGTCCTGTCGGTGAAGACGACATAGGCGGGGACGCCCTGCGCTTCGGCCAGCGCGCGGCGCTTGGCCTTGAGCGCCGACAACATGGGGGCGTCCTCATCGGACACCAGTTGCTTGACGGCCGGGCGGCGCTCGGCCCGCGTGATCGTGTCCTTGCGAAGAGTGACGCTGGCCTCGCCGCGCAGAATCGGGCGTGCCGGATCGGTCATCCGCAGCGCGCCGTGGCGTTCGCCATCCGGGCGCACCAGATCAAGGCCCATCATCTGTCGGAAGATCGCCTGCCATTGCGGTTTCGGCGTATCTCGGCCCGCGCCCCATGTCGGCAGGCTGTCGTGGCCGAAACGGCGGGTCTTGTCGGTCTCCGTTCCGGTCAGCACGTCGACCAGATGACCGGTGCCGAAGCGTTCATCGGTCCGCAGCATGGCCGACAGCGCCTTGCGCACCTCGGTCGTGGCGTCGAATAGTTCGGGGGGTTTCTCGCAGAGGTCGCAATTGCCGCAGGGCGCGGGCGTTTCGCCGAAATAGCCCAGCAGGGTCACGCGGCGGCAGATCTGCGCCTCGGCCAGACCCAGAAGCGCATTCAGGCGGGTGTGGTCGGCGGCGCGCATCTCAGGTGGGGCCAGACCTTCGTCGATCTGCTGGCGGCGGTATCGGATGTCGTCGGCCCCGAACAGAGTCAGCGTATCGGAGGGGGCACCATCGCGACCGGCGCGGCCGATCTCCTGATAGTAGTTTTCGATCGACTTCGGCAGGTCGGCGTGGGCGACCCAGCGAATGTCGGGCTTGTCGATGCCCATGCCGAAGGCGACGGTGGCGACGACGATCAGACCGTCTTCCTGTTGAAACCGCCGCTCGACGTCGCGCCGGTCATCGGCGTCCATTCCGGCATGGTAGTGGCAGGCGGCATGGCCGTCGTCGCGCAGGGCGCGGGCGATGCCCTCGGTCTTGGACCGCGTGCCACAGTAAACGATGCCCGACTGGCCCTTGCGCGCGGCGGCGAACGAAAGGATCTGGCGGCGCGGGCCGTCCTTGGGCTGGAAGGTCAGGGTGATATTGGGCCGGTCGAAGCCGTGCAGGAACACCTGCGGTTCGTCCGCAAACAGGCGGCTGGCGATCTCGGCGCGGGTTTCGGCATCGGCGGTTGCCGTGAAGGCGGCAAGAGGCACGCCAAGTGTTTGCCGCAGCGCACCGATGCGCAGGTAATCGGGGCGGAAATCGTGGCCCCACTGGCTGACGCAATGGGCCTCGTCGACGGCGATCAGCGTACAGTTGGCGCGTTTCAGCATCCGTTCCGTACCGCCCGAGGCCAGACGTTCGGGGGCAATGTAGAGGAGCTTGAGCGACCCGTCTTCGATGGCCTGCCAGACGGTTTCGGTCTCCTCCTCGGTGTTGCCCGAGGTCAGGGCACCGGCATTGACGCCCGCCTCCTGCAGGGCCCGCACCTGATCGCGCATCAGGGCGATCAGGGGTGAGATCACGACAGTCAGCCCGTCGCGCACCAGTGCGGGCAATTGGAAGCACAGGGATTTGCCGCCCCCTGTCGGCATGATCGCCAACACATCGCGCCCGGCGACGACGGCATCGACTATCTCCTCCTGACCGGGGCGGAAGGCGTCGAATCCGAAGATGGAGGGCAGAAGGTCCCGGGCGTCGGGCATCGCGGCTTTTCCAGATTGGTTTTTGCCGGACTCCCATATGCCGAATCCGGAAACAAGAGGGCAACGGGAGGATAGTAAGAATCGATGACATGAGAATCGTTCTCAAATTTGCCTTTCGCGGTGCTACAGGCGGTGGTAAGTAAGGGGCCCTGACGCAAAATATGGGGGACCTACGATGTCCATCCTTCGCACTGCCCTGATCGCCCTGACATTCGCCACCCCACTCGCGGCCCCAGCGCTGTCGCAGGAAGTTACGCTGCGGTTCCAGCATTTCGTGAGCCCGAATTCGGCCAATCCGAAGTATTTCATGCAGCCCTGGGCCGATGCCATCGAGGAGCAGTCGAACGGTCGCATCAAGGTCGAGCTTTATCCCTTCATGCAGCTGGGCGGGTCGGCTCCGAACATGTATGACCTGATCGCGGATGGCGCGGTCGATGGCGGCTGGGTCATTCCCGGCTACCAGCCCGGTCGGTTCCCCGAGGCCGAGGCACTGGAGCTGCCGTTCATGACGCCCAAATCCGCGGAAACCGCATCGCGAGCGGCCTGGGCCTTCACCGAAAAATACCTGATGGACGATTTCGCCGACGTTCAGATCATCGCGGCGCACATGCACGGACGCGGTCTGGTCCACAAGAAGGGTCCCGCACCTGAATCGGTCGCGGATTTCAGGGGTCTGAACCTGCGTGGCCCGTCCCGGCCAGCCACGCTGTTGCTGGCCAAGCTGGGCGCGAACCCCGTCGGAATGCCCGTCCCGGCCTTTCCAGAGGCGCTGGCCAAGGGCGTGCTGGACGGCGGTGTCATCACATGGGAGCAGGTCCCCTCGCTGAAACTGGACGAGTTGACGGACAGCCACACCGACGTCGCGGGCGACCAGTCGCTGTACAACCTGTATTTCATCTGGGCGATGAACAAGGCCGTCTACGACGGTCTGCCGGACGACCTGAAAGCGGTGATCGACGCGAATTCGGGTCTGATGGCCTCGGCCTGGGCGGGGCGCGCGCACGACCTTGGCGACGCCGAGGGACGTCTGGTGGTCGAGGCGACGGACAACCAGATCGCGACCCTGTCGACCGAAGTCACCGCCGAGATCGTGGCCCTGGGCCAGGAGGTCACGGCCGACTGGATCGTCGAGATGACGGCCAGGGGGCTTGATGGAGCCGGATTGGTGGCGGATGCGCAGGCGTTGATGGCGGCGGAGTGATCCGGACGGGACGCGGGGGCCAGCCCCCGCACCCCCCGGGATATTTCGGCCAGGAGGAAGGCGCGGCG
>Ga0207903_1000542_pt1 | contig 10907 bp, 10 predicted proteins | sample MalvirmetaMSP131_FD_184234 | JGI IMG/M metagenome (GOLD analysis project Ga0207903, IMG submission 184234) | Marine viral communities from the Deep Pacific Ocean - MSP-131 (SPAdes) | ecosystem: Environmental > Aquatic > Marine > Oceanic | place: Atlantic Ocean | collected 2011-06-25
ATTCATCGTAAATAATTGATTAACAGCCGGTCCGGCGGACGACCTGGCCGGGTCAATTCGTCCCCAACCGGCCTCTTGGGTGGCCAAATTGATGCCAAAATTCTGACACAAAAACAAAAGGTTACAGGAAGAACAAATTTTTGTGCAATGCACCAAGCGATCTTGACGAATGGTGAGGGCTGGGCTTATATTCGGCCATTGCTGCACTGCAGCATCGCTGCGCGGCAGTGATGAAGCGGCACCGGAGGCGCCACAGCGCCCGGAAGCCGCGAAGGATGATGTTGATCACCCGACAAAGAACCCAGATGGAGAGTATTATGGCTGAAGCCAAGAAGCCCACCGTGACCGCGAAACCTGCCGCCGCGCCCGCCAAACCCGCCGTTGCCGCACCTGCGGCCAGCCAGGTCGAAGCAGCCGCCGCCGCAACTAAGGAAACCGTTGAAACCGTCGTCAAGGCCGGCGCCGAAGTTGCGGCCAAGGGCGTCGAGAAGGCCGTCACCATCGGCCAGGAACAGGTGACCGCGGCCGTCAAGGCCGGTGGTCAGGTGTTCAAGACGTATGAAGACGCCGTGACCTACGGCAAGGAAAACGTCGACGCCTTCGTCCAGGCCAACAACATCATGACCAAGGGCATGCAGGACCTGAACAAGGTGCTGTTCGCCATGGCCCAGAAGAACGTCGAAGAAACGGTCGACCTGACCAAGAAGATGTTCGGCTGCAAGTCGGTCGACGACGTGGTCAAGCTGCAGAGCAGCCTGCTCAAGACCAATTATTCCAAAGCCTTCGACGAAAGCCGCAAGATTTCCGACATGGCCGTGAAACTGGCCGAGGAAGCCGCGGCGCCGATCGCCAGCCGCATGACGGTCGCGGTCGAAAAGGTGACCAAGCCGATTGCGGCCTGAGCCTTTCCGCCGGCCCTTTTGGCCGGATCCCGTGTGATGCGGTCCTGAACGAACGCCCGGCTGAAACGCCGGGCGTTTTTTTGCTGCTTTTTTGCTGCGACGGCGGACGGCGATTCTCGGGTCTTGAGCCGCGTCTTGCCCCGCTTGAGCTGTCGATTGTGCCGTTTGCGGTTATCCTGTTGGGGAATTCCCAGGCTCGGGACTTGGCGGTGGCGGGGGGGGCTGCCCATATATCTGAGGACAAGCGGCCGCCATGCCTCGGACCCGGGGCTTCCCCGGGCAATCCTTTTTAAATAGAATTGGATTACCGTCGGAGTGGTTAGGCCGCTTCGGCGGCGCCGATGGGCGGCGTTCGCCGACCCTGACACGGCAAGGACAGGACGGAGATGACAGGACCGACAGACCCGCCAAAATCTCCCATCGACCCGGGACGGGACGATGACTCCGGCACCGGTTTGGCGGTCAAATCCCGCACGCGGACCAAGCGTCCGTCCATGTACAAGGTCCTGATGCTCAACGACGACTACACTCCCATGGAGTTCGTCGTCCATGTTCTCGAACGCTTCTTCGGCATGAACAGCGAGCAGGCTACCCAGGTGATGCTGCACGTCCACCAGCGCGGGGTGGGTGTATGCGGCGTCTTCACATATGAAATCGCCGAAACGAAAGTGACACAGGTCATGGATCTGGCGCGCCAGCACCAGCATCCTCTCCAGTGCACGATCGAGAAAGACGGCGGCGGAGACGAGGAATAGATGCTTTCACGCGAGCTAGAACAGACCCTTCACCGCGCCCTGGCACTCGCCGCCGAGCGTAATCACGAATACGCAACCCTTGAACACCTGCTTCTATCCCTGACCGAGGATCCGGATTCCATCGCGGTGCTGAAGGCCTGCGACGTGGAGGTCGAACGCCTGACCGCCGTCCTGACCGAGTTCCTCGACAACGAATTGGCCGAGATCGACAACCCGCGCGGGCTTGAACCGAAGCCGACGGCGGGCTTTCAGCGCGTCGTCCAGCGGGCCGTGATCCATGTGCAGTCGTCGGGGCGCGAGGAAGTGACCGGGGCCAACGTGCTGGTGGCCCTGTTCTCGGAACGGGAATCCCACGCCGTCTATTACCTGCAACTGCAGGACATGACCCGGCTCGACGCCGTCAACTACATCTCCCACGGCATCGCCAAGGTGCCCGGGCGCTCGGAACAGCGCACCGTGTCCGGCGCCGATCCGGACGCCGAGGCGGAAACCGTCGCCCGCAAGGGATCGGAAGCCCTCGACGCCTATTGCACCAACCTGAACAAGAAGGCTGGCGAAGGCCGCATCGACCCCCTGATCGGCCGCCATGAAGAGGTCGACCGGGCCATCCAGATCCTGTGCCGGCGTAACAAGAACAACCCGCTGTTCGTCGGCGACCCGGGCGTCGGCAAGACCGCCATTGCCGAGGGTCTGGCCAAGCGTATCGAGGACGAGGAAGTGCCCGAGGTGCTGCTTGAGAACACCATCTTTGCTCTCGACATGGGTGCGCTTCTGGCCGGCACCCGCTACCGCGGCGATTTCGAGGAGCGCCTGAAGAACGTCATGGCCGAACTGGAAGCCATGCCCAAAGGGATCCTGTTCATCGACGAAATTCACACGGTGATCGGCGCCGGCGCTACGTCGGGCGGGTCGATGGATGCATCCAACATCCTCAAGCCGGCCTTGCAGAAAGGCGGCCTGCGCTGCATGGGTTCGACCACCTACAAGGAATACCGCAATCATTTCGAAAAGGACCGTGCCCTGGTGCGCCGGTTCCAGAAGATCGACGTCTACGAGCCGTCCATAGACGACACGATCAAGATCCTCAAGGGCCTGAAACCCTATTTCGAGGAACACCACAACGTGCGCTACACCAACGACGCGCTGAAGGCGGCGGTGGAACTGTCGACCAAGTACATCCACGAACGCAAGCTGCCGGACAAGGCCCTGGACGTCATTGACGAGGTCGGGGCGTCACGCATGCTGCTGCCGCCGGGCAAGCGGCGCAAGACGGTTACCGTCAAGGACGTGGAACAGGTGGTCGCCAAGATCGCCCGCATTCCGGAAAAGTCCGTGTCGTCCGACGACCGCAAGGCGCTGAAGAACCTGGACCGCGATTTGAAGACCATGGTGTTCGGCCAGGACAACGCCATCGAGGCGCTGGCCAGCGCGATCAAGCTGTCCCGCGCCGGTCTGCGCGAACCGGAAAAGCCCATCGGCTCCTATCTGTTCTCGGGCCCGACGGGTGTCGGCAAGACCGAGGTTGCGCGCCAGTTGTCGCACATGATGGGCATCGATCTGGTCCGCTTCGACATGTCCGAATACATGGAGCGTCATTCCGTGTCGCGCCTGATCGGCGCACCGCCGGGCTATGTCGGCTTCGACCAGGGCGGCCTGTTGACCGACGCCGTCGATCAGCAGCCCCATTGCGTGCTGCTGCTGGACGAAATCGAAAAGGCCCATCCGGACCTGTTCAACATCCTTCTCCAGGTCATGGACCATGGCAAGCTGACGGACCACAACGGCAAGTCCGTGAGTTTCCGAAATGTGATCCTGATCATGACCACCAACGCGGGGGCGGCGGACCTGGCCAAGCCGGCCATCGGGTTCGAACGCGAAACGCGCCTGGGCGAAGACACGGAAGCGATCGAGCGCATGTTCACGCCCGAATTCCGCAACCGCCTGGACGCCATCATTCCGTTCTCGGCGTTGACGCCGGAAGTCGTCGCCCGTGTCGTCGACAAGTTCATCATGAACCTGGAACTACAGCTTGAGGACCGGGGCGTGGTGATCGAGCTGACCGAGGCGGCGCGCGAATGGCTGGCCAAGCGCGGCTTCGACAAGTTGTTCGGCGCCCGGCCGCTCAGCCGCGTGATCCAGGAGAACATCAAGAAGCCGCTGGCCGAGGAACTGTTGTTCGGCAAGCTGGTCAAGGGCGGCATCGTTCTGGTCGGCGTCGACGACGACAAGCTGGTGTTCGATTTCCCCGAACCGGGGTCCAACCGTCTGCCGGCCAAGCGCAAGAAGGGCAAGGTGCCGGCCCTGGTCGAATAGACAGCCCCCGGGCCGGGCGGACGCAGCGTGGCATTTTCCTTCCTTGCCGGGATCCGGGTTCTCGATCTCAGCCAATATCTGCCGGGACCGCTCGCGGCCCAGGTTCTGTCCGACCTGGGCGCCGAGGTGGTGAAGGTCGAGCCGCCCGCGGGTGACCCGCAGCGCCATCTCGATCCCATGTCGGGTCTGCTTGATCCTGATGTGGTCGAGGGCGGCGACGCTTCCCCCTTTTATCAGGTGCTCAACGCCGGCAAGACGGTGGTTCGTCTCGACCTCAAGTCCGAGGGCGGCAAGGCGCAGTTCCGGGCTCTGATCGAGGGAACGGACGTTCTGCTCGAAAGCTACCGGCCCGGTGTCATGGATCGGCTCGACTTCGGATACGATGCGGCCAAGGCCCTGAACCCTGGACTGATCTATTGCGCGCTGACGGGGTACGGGCAGACGGGGTCGCTGCGCCTGGCCGCCGGGCATGATCTCAACTACATGGCGGCCACAGGGGCCCTTAGCCAGGCCGGAACGGCGGTGGGGCCCGCCATGGCCTGGCCGCCCATGGCGGACTGTGCCGGAGCGATGATGTCGGCCCTTGCCATTCTCGGGGCGCTGGTGCGCCGGGGCCGGGACGGGCAGGGCGCTTTCCTGGACGTCGCCATGTCGGACTGCGTCTTGTCCTGGCAGGCCATCGGCCTGACGGCGGAAAAGCTCGGCCTGGGCAAGGCGCGGGGGGCGGCGCTGTTGACCGGCGGGGCCGCCTGCTACCGGGTCTATGCCTGCGCCGACGGGCAGGAGTTGACGCTCGGCAATCTGGAACCCCGGTTCTGGGAAAATTTCTGCCGCGCCGTCGGCCGCGATGATTGGACCCAACGTCAATGGGAGGCCTTGCCGCAAACGGCGCTGATCGCCGAGGTATCGGCGCATCTTGCCGGACGGCCCCTGGACCATTGGCTGGCCCTGCTGGACGGCGTCGATACTTGCGTACAGCCGGTCACCGATTATGCGGGCGTCGCGGACCAGCGGCAGGTGCAGGCCCGGGGCCTTGTGGCGGACGACCCTCTTGGCGGAGTTCAGGTGTTGCTGCCGGTCCTTGCCGATGGCATGACCACGGGCGCGCGGACGCCGATGGCGCTGCGCACGGCGGAACATATTTTACAAAGCTGGGAAAAGGTCTAGCGGGCGACCTGGGGGCAGTCGGCTTCGCGGGTCAGGCCGACCATGGAAGCGCCCTGCGACGACAGGCGCAGGTTGCCCTTGGCGCCGATCACGTAGGATTGGCTGCCCAGTGGCTTGCCGTTGGCGGCCATGCGCACGACCTGGGCGGCACGGCAGGCACGGCAGTTGTTGACCAGGAACACCCCGCCGCTGCCCTTGTCCGTTTCAAGGGTGATGCACTTCTTGTCGCTGTCGTCAGCCAGCGTTTCCGGCTTCACCAGATTGGCCTGCTCGCAGGGATAGATGGACCCCAGGCTGGTTCGGCCCGGGCCGCGGAACGGCAGGGGCAGGGTCATGTTGCCCATGACGTTGAACTTGCGCACTTCCGGGTTGGAATAACCCTGACGCAGGCGGGTCACGCCGACGACCATGCAGGCGTTGCATTTGTTGACCAGAACTTCGCCCGTGCCGGTACGGCCGTGGCGGATACAGTCCGCACCCGGGGCCAGGGCCGCCGCCGTGCGGATCAGGGGATTGATCCCCATGGCGTCCGCACCGGGCACGCGGGGGGCCGCGATGGCCGCCGCCGACAGCAACAGCACCGCGACAAGGGCGGCGGCGGTCAGCAGATAAATTTGCACATAGCGTTCCATTACCCCTTTACTTTAGGGATCATTGGTAAAGGAAACGTGACCGCCATCACACCTATGCGCGATTTTTGATGAATGTGTATAGAAAGCTGATTTTATTCTGATTTTTTGAAGGGAGAGAACGTGCCGTAAGCGGACATCTCTCGTTCGATTCCCCTGGATTCGTCCTTCAGGAAGTCTGAAACCGCATTTCGGAACCCTTGATCCGCGATCCAATGGGCGGAAAACGTGCGGCGGGGAAGGTATCCGCGTTGCACTTTGTGGGGGCCCTGGGCGCCGGCTTCGACCCATTTCAAGCCGTTGGCGATGGCGTAATCGATGGCCTGATAATAGCAGGCTTCGAAGTGCAGGAACTTGTAGTCGGCGACGCAGCCCCAGTTGCGGCCGTAGAGCGTGTCGCTCCCCCGCAGGTTGAGCGCGCCGGCCACGGGCCGTCCGTCCTTTTCCACCATGATCAGAACCACGGCCCGGCCCAGACGTTCGCCGAGCAGGGAAAAGAACCGGCGCGTCAGATAGGCCTGGCCCCATTTCTTGTCCGACGTGTCCATGTAGAACTGGAAGAAGGCGTCCCATTGGGACTCGGCGATGTCGCCACCTTCCAGGACGCGGATGTCCAGGCCGGCCTCATGGACGGCGCGGCGTTCCTTCTTGATGTTCTTGCGCTTGCGCGACGACAGCTCGTCCAGGAAGTCGTCGAAGGTTTTGAACCCCTTGTTCTCCCAGTGGAACTGCTGGCCGATGCGTTGCAGGTATCCGGCATCCCCGAAGGCGTCCCATTCGTCCTCGGTCGGGAAGGTGACGTGCAGCGACGACACACCCAGGTTCTGGGCCAACTGCGCCATGCCGGCGATCAGGGCGGCGCGCATCTCGCGGCGCTGGCCGTCGGGCAGGGCTTCGTTGACCAATAGGCGCGGCCCCGTCGCCGGCGTGAACGGCACGGCGCATTGCAGCTTGGGGTAATAACGCCCGCCGGCCCGTTCATAGGCATCGGCCCAGCCCCAGTCGAACACGTACTCGCCGTAGGAATGGTTCTTGAGATACAGCGGCGCGCAGGCGGCAATGCCGCCCGCCGGATCCTCGATCACCAGATGCTGGCCGAACCAGCCGTTCTCTTCCGTCGCCGATCCGGAATCCTCCAGCGCCGAGAGAAAGGCATGGCTGACAAAGGGATTGTCCCCGCCGGCACAGGCGTCCCAGGCCTCGGGCGAGACCTCGGTGAGGGATTTAATGACCTTGATGGCGACCGCGTCGCGTCCGTCGGGCATGATTAATCTTGTATCCGTTCAATACCGGGGGGCAAGGCCTGTCCGCCGAAGGCGGCGACCAGCAAGGAGAGGCTCTCCACCAGTCGCGGCCCCGGCCGGTTGAAGTAGCTGTTGGCGTCGGTGGCGTATATGCGGCCCGCGCGGGCGGCCTTGAGGTTTTTAAATTCCGGATGTGCGGTGATCAGTCGACGCGCTTCCTCGGTCGAGCGCTCCAGCCCGAAGCCGCAGGGCATGAACACGATGACGTCGGGATCGGCGGATTTCAGGTCGTCCCAGGTGATCCAGGGCGCGTGGTCGCCGGGCGTGCCGAATACGTCCTCGCCGCCCGCCATGGTGACCAGTTCGGGCACCCAGTTGCCCGCCGCCATCAACGGGTCCGTCCATTCGATGCAGGCGACGCGGGGGCGGGGACCAGCCGGTTTGACGACAAGCGCCAGGGCCCGTTCGGCCAGCTTGCCGGCCACGGCGTGGCCGTGGTCGGCAAGGCCGAGAGCGATGCCGACGCGGGCGATGTCGTCGAACACGTCGGCAAGGGTCATGGGTTTGAGCGACACGATCCGTGTCGGCTTGCCGGCCCATTCACAAACCGCCGCCTCGACGTCGGCCAGGCTGACGGCGCAGACCTCGCATTGATCCTGGGTGAGGATGACGTCGGGCGCGCCGTCCGCGAGCGGTCCTTGCAGGACTTCGTAGACGGAAGCGGCATCGGCCACGGCGGCCTTCACCTTGGCGTCGATTTCGGCGCTGCTGCCGGACAGGTCCAGACGCGGCGCCGTGCAGACGGGCAGGGCCTGGACTTCGGGCGGGAAGTCGCATTCGTGGGATCGCCCGACCAGCCAGTCCGCACAGCCCAGCGCCGCGACGATTTCCGTCGCGCTCGGCAACAGCGAGGCCACCCGCTTCATTTCCCTGTTTTTGCTCTGCTGCATCAGGATTAATGTGCCCACGCGGCCGGTGATCGGCAACCGCGTTATGGAGGGGTGTGTGATGCGCGTGCGGCCCTTTGTGCTTTCCCTTGTATTTGGTCTTGTCACGGCATCCGGCCTGGCCGGTGCCGGCATGGACGAAGTGCCGCCGGAATCCCTCGGCCCCCGGGCGGTCGAGCGAACCTGGGAGCGGGCGCATGTCTATGTCCCCGCCGACGCCAATCCCCTGGGCACGGGCGTGCTGGGCGGACAGCGTGATCTTGAGTCCGTGGCGCGGGCCCTCGACGCCCTGGCCAAGGGGCCGCCCCGGCCCGTGGTGGTCTATCTGCACGGCTGCGGCGGGTTCGGCAATTCAGGCAGCACCAACGCCGGCATGCTGGCCGAGGCGGGCTTCGTCGTGGTGGCGCCCGACAGTTTCGCCCGGCCATCGCGGGTCAAAACCTGCGATCCGAAGACCCATTCCCGCGCCGGGCCCAAGGGAATTTACCGCAACGTCATCGCCTGGCGGCTCGAGGAACTGGAGCGCACCCTTGTCGGCTTGAAGGACTTTCCCTGGGTTGATTGGAACAACCTGTTCCTGTTCGGTCATTCCCAGGGCTCCAACGCCGTTGCCTCCTATCCGGGCAACCTGTTCAAGGGGCGGATCATGAGCGGCACGCGCTGTTCCACGGGCTATCACGGGCCGGCGGAGGAACCGGCGCTCGCCGTCTATTCGGAGAACGATCCCTGGCGCAAGGGCCGGCCGATCAAATGCCTGGATTACGTCGGGCGCACGGGGATGCAGGTCCTGGGGTTGGCGGGCAGCCTGCATGTGGTCGCCCGGGATCCGGAGGCCAGGGCCCGCATGCTGGAATTCCTGGGCGGGCTGGTGACGCGCTGAGCGCCGGGGCGGGATCAGCGGATTTCGAAAATTCCGTCGATCTCGACCGCCACGCCGCGCGGCAGGGCCGGGGCGCCGACGGCGAAGCGGGCGTGCTTGCCGGCATCGCCGAACACCTCGACCATCAAGTCGGAAGCACCGTTGACGACCTCGGGGTGGTCGGTGAAGGCCGCCGCCGAATTGACGAAGCCGCCCAGTTTGGCGACGCGCACGACGCGGTCCAGATCGCCGCCGCAGGCTTCGCGCACCTGGGCGATGAGGTTGAGGCCGCAGACCCTCGCCGCCTGATAGCCGTCCTCGGTCGAGACGTCTTCGCCCAGACGGCCCCGGCAGACGATCTCGCCGTTCCACACGCAGACCTGGCCCGCCACGAACACGGTCGATCCGACGATGGTGTAGGGGATGTAATTGGCCGCCGGGGTGGACGGCGTGGGCAACTCGATTCCCAGGTCCTTCAGGCGGGCTTCGACGGTTCCGGTCATGGGGGATCCTTTCATTGGGCGCGGCACTCGGCATAAGCCGGGCAGGCGGATCGGATGGGGGATCAGATGAAGAAGGTGTCGCGTTCCTTGGGCGCGATGCAGACGGTATCGCTGCCGCGCTCCTTCAACAGCTTCTGGGCCATTTCCAGCTTGCCGTCGATGGCCGCGTCGTCCTGGTCCGGATCGTGGTGGTAGAGGTAGAGGGTTTTCACCTTACCCCGGTCCGCCAGATCGACGACCTTGGAAATGCAGGAATGACCCCAGGTCACCTTGGTCGCGTATTCCGCGTCCGTATAGGTTGAATCGGTGATCAGCACGTCGGCGCCGCGCACGAATTCGGCCAGCTTTTCCTCGTAATGGGGATTGTAGCCGTCCGAATTCTCCAGGAACATTTCATTGTCCGTGACGTAACAGATGGCGCGGCCGTTGTATTCGATGCGGAAGCCGAGGCATTGGCCCGGATGGCTCAGAAGCTTGGTCTTGACGCGGATGCCGTCGACCTCGAACTCTTCTTCCTCCAGGTCGCGGAAATAGACCCGTGCCGCGAATTCCTTCAGCGTGATGGGGAAGTACACGCCGTCCATCTGGGCCGAGATGATTTCGCGGATGGAAATATCACCCTGATTGGCGCCGAGAATCTGGAATTCGTTGCCCTGGCGGTACAGGGGCGCGAAGAACGGAATGGCGTTGATATGGTCCCAATGGGGATGGGAGATGAAGATGCGGCCGCGGACGTTGCGCCGGCCGTTGGCCAGCAATTTGTCGCCGAAAGTCTTGATCCCGGTGCCGCCGTCGAAAATGAAGATCTGGTCGCGCGGGAACTGCAGGGTCACGCAGTTGGTGTTGCCGCCGTATTTCAGGGTGTTTTCACCGGACACGGGCAGGGTGCCGCGCACACCCCAGAACGACAGTTCGATATCGTCGCGCAGGATGCGGTTGACCTTGTCGAGGAAGGTTGCCGCGACGATGGGCTTGCGGATGAAGCCGTGGGCGCCGAATTCGTAGGCGCGGTTGACGTCGAATTCGTAGCTTTTCGCCGTCAGCACGATGAAGATCGTGTCGGCAAGGTCTTCATGGCCGCGCACGAACTTGCACATCTGAAAGCCGTCGACGTCCGGCATCATGAGGTCCGAGATGACGCAGTCGGGCGCCAGGCCGACCATCTTGTCCATGGCTTCCCGGGAGTCCGTGAACGCGGTGACGCGATGACCCGCCGCCTCCAGCATGGAGGTGATGGCGTCAAGGATCATCGGGTCGTCATCGACCGCGACAACGTGAATGGGTTCGGTCTTACCTGCCATGCCCGTCCCAGTATGCCGGTTTTATTCCGGTCATCCAAAAAAAAGCCCAACTGTTCAAGCGAGTAGAGCCTGAACAGATTAACAATCCCTCAAACCGTCGATTATCACCGTACCCGGAAACGTGTTCTCCTGGCAGGGTTTTCAGGGGTTGTAGCAGAACATGTAGGACAACAGCAAACCGTCTTTCCTGACGCCGCCGGTCACGCAAGCCCACCCGCGGACAGAAATCCAGGAGCAGTTGCAGCATAATCGGACGGCGTCAGGGAGTCAGGCCAAAAAAGAGGCGT
>Ga0207903_1000544_pt1 | contig 10886 bp, 8 predicted proteins | sample MalvirmetaMSP131_FD_184234 | JGI IMG/M metagenome (GOLD analysis project Ga0207903, IMG submission 184234) | Marine viral communities from the Deep Pacific Ocean - MSP-131 (SPAdes) | ecosystem: Environmental > Aquatic > Marine > Oceanic | place: Atlantic Ocean | collected 2011-06-25
CTTGAATGGAAAGCCACGGCCATAGCCGACTTGCTGGCAATCATTGACTACATCTCTGACGACAACCCGGATGCCGCCCAAGTTCTCAAAGACGAGATTGAACACAAGACGTCCCTCCTTCCAGAACCCCCTCAGATGTACCGCGCGGGCCGTGTGGAGGGAACTAGGGAGATGGTTGTTCGGCCGAACTACATCGTGGTTTATGCTGAAAGCCCTGAGATGGTGACCATTTTGCGCGTTCTTCATGCTGCGCAGCAGTGGCCATGATCGGGGTGCAGGCCCCCCGCTAAGAAATTGCCCGCTCTACGCCTTCAAAGTGTAGAGCGGGCTTTTTGTCCTTTGGAACTCAGACCCTGATCCAAAGGAATTCCCCATGTCCAAGCCTCTCTCAACGCTCCCCAATCCTGTTGAATCCGACGCTAACCTCACCTCTGCCCTCGCGCAGATCTGCGCGGAGATCGACCACCAACCCCTGCGCAGTTCAGCGCTGGCGCGCATCATGCGCGAGACGTTTCATGGCAGCGATGCCGGCGGTGCCTGGGACTGGCGCATGGCCTATGACCTGATGCAGGCCGCGGCTGTCCAGGTGCTGCTGCGTGGGGACGGCGTGGCAGGTGACATCGCCGCTGCAAGGCTGCTTGCCTCGCGGCTGCTGACGGAAACGCGCCGGTCGGAGCAGCAAATCCGGTTGCAGCAGTTCTCCACGCCGTTGCCATTTGCGGCGCTGGTCTTGCGGGCTGCGGCGATCCGCAAGGGCGAGACCGTGCTGGAGCCCTCGGCTGGCACCGGTGCCCTAGCAGCTTTCGCTGCCCGGGCCGGTGCCACGCTTGTGCTCAACGAGATCGACCCCGTTCGCCAGTACCTGCTGCGGGCCCTCTTCGGCGGCGAGGTCACAGGCCATGACGGCGAGCATATCGATGATCTGCTGCAAACGCTGGTTCTACCCGACGTCGTGGTGATGAATCCGCCCTTCGCCTCCTCGGTCGATCGGTCGCGGGACAAGCACATCGCCGCCAAACATCTCATCGCGGCTGCAAAGCGTCTCGCGCCCGGTGGGCGGCTGATGGCGATCATGCCGCCGGGGTTCACGCCCGAACGCGATGCCGCGCATTGGTCCCGCGCCTGCGGTCTCCTGACGCCGCGATTGGCACTGACGATGCCGGGGCAGGTCTACCGCAAGCTTGGCACCTCTGTCGAAACCCAGCTGATGGTCTTCGACAAGGTGCAGGAGGACGGCGAAATGATCCGCGTTCCTGTGCGGGATCTGGATGAAGCCTTGGCATATGTCGACGCCGTGGCCGCAACCCGGACCGAGGCGCGCCCCGTACAACAGGCAGCGGCGATCCCTCAAGGGCGGCCGGTCGGTCCAGCATCTGCCCCGCGCAAGACCGCCGCTGCGCCTGTCGCCGCCTCCAAACCCCGGGCCAATGCCGTTGTCCCGCTCACTTTCACGAGCCTTGAGACTCCGCGCGACAACACGCCCATCTCGGACATCTATGCGCGCTACCGTCCGCAACGGATCGAGATTGCGGGTGCACAGGAACATCCCACGCCGCTGGTCGAGAGCATCGCCATGGCCTCTGTCGCACCGCCCGTGCCCTTAGGCACGGCCACTGCGGAATTGCGCCTGCCCAGCAAGCTGGTCGAGGAAGGACATCTCTCCGAGGCGCAGCTCGAGACCATCATCATGGCGCATGATGCCCATGGGCGTGATCTGCCCGGTCGGTTTACCATCGATGACGACCAGACCAAGCTAACGCGCGCCGATGATGACCCAGACGCACGTGCCTATCGCCTCGGCTATTTCCTCGGCGACGGCACGGGTTGCGGCAAGGGCCGCGAATGCGCGGGGCTCATTCTCGTGAACTGGCTGGCCGGGCGCAGAAAGGCGATCTGGGTCTCCAAGTCCGCGACGCTTATCGAGGACGCGATCCGCGACTGGACCGATCTCGGCGGCTCGCCTGCCGACATTCAGCCACTTTCCAAATGGAAACCGGACCAGCCCGTCCCGATGGGCGACGGAATCCTCTTCGTCACCTACGCCACGCTGCGGTCCGCCGGCAAATGCGGCACCACGCGACTGAGCCAGATCCTCGCCTGGATGGGTGAAGACTTTGACGGCGTTCTTGCCTTCGATGAGGCCCATGCCATGCAGAACGCGGCAGGGTCTGAGCAGGGCAGGGGGGTCAAACCCTCCCAGCAGGGCCTTGCTGGCCTACGGCTGCAACTGGCAGCACCCCGCGCCCGCGTCTTCTACATCTCGGCCACGGGCGCCACGAGCGTGCACAATCTCGCCTATGCCGCGCGGCTGGGGCTCTGGGGACAAGGCCCCGAATACCCCTTCCCAAGCCGCGAGAGCTTCGTGTCGGCGATGGAGGCAGGCGGTGTCGCCGCCATGGAGGTAGTCGCGCGTGATCTCAAGACGCTCGGGCTCTACACGGCGCGCGCCCTCAGCTTCGATGGGGTGGAGTATGACGTGCTGGAACATGCGCTCACCCCGGCCCAGATCGAGATCTACGATGCTTATGCGACCGCGTTTCGGACGATCCACCACAATCTCGAGGCGGCACTGACGGCAACCGGTGTCAACGATGCCTCGGGGGAGACCAATGCCTCGGCCGCACGCGCCTCGGCCAAGTCCCGCTTCGAGAGCACCAAGCAGCGCTTCTTCAACCATCTCCTGATGGGCATGAAAGCCCCGACCATCATCCGCGCCATCGCGGACGATCTGGCGGCAGGCAAGGCTTGCGTCATCCAAGTTGTCTCGACAGGCGAGAGCCTGCTGAAGCGTCGGCTTGAGACGATGGACCCGGAGGACGAGCTGGTCGAGGGGGCCTTGACGCCGCGCGATTACGTGCTGGGCTACCTCGAACAGGCCTTCCCGATTCATGCGCAAAAGCTGGTCGAGATCGACGGCACTATGGTGGCGGAACCTTTGCGCGATGAGACCGGGGCGCTCGTCGTCTCGCGCGAGGCGCTCGACCTGCGCGATGCGGCCATGATGGAGTTGATGACGCTCGCCCCGATCCCCTCGGCGCTGGATCAGATCCTCTGGGCTTTTGGCGACGAGGCCGTCGCAGAGGTCACTGGCCGGTCCATCCGCCCTTTGAAGACCGAGGATGGTCATCTCTTCATCGAAAAGCGTAGCACCAGCAGCAATTCGTCCGAGACCCAGTCCTTCATGGACGGCGAAAAGGATATCCTGATCTTCTCCGATGCGGGCGGGACGGGCCGCTCCTATCATGCAGCTCAGACCGCGAAGAACCAGAAGCGGCGACGGCACTATCTGCTGGAGCCCGGCTGGCGCGCGGATGCGGCCATCCAGGGGCTGGGCCGCACGCATCGCTCTGCCCAGGTCAGCGCGCCCTTCTTCCGGGTCTGCATCTCCGATGTGCATGGCGAGAAACGCTTCACGTCGACTATAGCCAAACGCCTCGACCAGTTGGGGGCCCTGACCAAGGGTCAGCGCGAGACCGGCTCGCAGGGCATGTTCCGGGAGGAGGACAATCTCGAAAGCCCGATCTCGCGGGCGGCGCTGCGTGGGTATTTCGCCGATCTTGCCGCCGGGCGCGCTGAGGCGATGAGCTACGAGAGCTTCACCGACTGGACGGCCCTGCGGCTGATCGACAAGGACGGGGTGCTGCTCGAAGAGCTTCCCCCGATCCAGCGGTTTCTCAACCGGGTGCTTGCCCTTCCCATCCACATGCAGAACGCGCTCTTTGCGGAGTTCATGAGGCGGATCGCCGATCAGACTGAACGGGCGCGCGCGGCGGGCACGCTCGATCTCGGCGTGGAAACCCTGCGCGGCGAAAAGATCGAGCAGGTCTCCACGGAAGATCTCTGGACCTGCCCGAAATCCGGCGCCGTGACGCGGATCATCGGACTTGAGGTGACGGACCCGGTCCATGTCCTGGGCGCCGAAGAGGCCCTGTCGCGCAATTCCGACAAGCTGCCGATGGTCAATCGCGCCTCCGGCCGCGCGGCGCTCATCTCGGCGCGACCCATGCAGATGTATGACGAGGATATCGTGACGCTGATGCGCAAGGCGGTGCGGCCCAATGGGTCGAGCTATCTCGAAGAGGCGCGGTTCGAGTCCTCCGCCTGGGAAGAGATCGACAGGCCTGGGTTCACCCGCCTTTGGGATGCCGAGGCTGCGTCCCTGCCGAAAACCACCACGACCAGGCTCTACCTGCTGACCGGCCTCTTGCTGCCGATCTGGAAGGACATTCCGACCACCAATGAGCGGATCTACAGGGTCACTCCGGACGGGGCGACCGCCATGATCGGGCGCACGCTGAGCGAGGAAGGGGCGGCCGCGCTGCGCGCCCGCTTCCTCGTGCCCAACCCGCAAACACCGCAGGAGATGTTGACCGCCGCCCTCGGCACCACCGCGCCTGTCGATCTGGGCCGGGGTCTCACCCTGACCCGTCGCCGTGTCGCAGGCGAAATGCGCCTTGAGTTGTGCGGCGTGGACAGGGGCATGATTGATGGCCTCAAGGCCCTCGGCTGCTTCACCGAGATCATCGCCTTCCAGCTACGGGTGTTCCTGCCGCATGGGGACGGGATCGACACGGGAAGCATTCTGGCCCGGATCGTGGGGCAGGAAGCCGCCATGACGTCAGAACAAGCCGCCTGAAAAGTCAAAGCGGGCTTTCGGTCGGGCGTCGCGGATCGGGGTTTGCCCGGGCTGCGCTTTCCGGGCGCGGGCAGACCAATGCCACGCCCGGCCCCCCAAATTCAGACAAGAGGACTGACCCATGACCAATCCCCAAATGGACTATGCCGCACTGGCGGCTCAGTGGCGCGCGGAGCGTGAAACCACCTTGAAGGCATCCCGAACGGAGCTGCTCGCGCAACTACGTGCGCTTGGCATCAGCGAGGTCGCTGCCGAATACGAAGGCTATGGCGACTCCGGCAATGTCGAGGATGTGACGGTGCAGCCTGCAGAGGTCCAGCTGCCGGAGGCGCTTGCCGCAGAGGTTGGCGACTTCGCCTGGTCGCTGGCCTATCACCATCACCCGGGGTTCGAGAACAATGAGGGCGGCTATGGCACGCTGACTTGGGACATTGCAGCAGACAGCATCACGCTCGATCACGCGGACCGCTATGTCGAATGCTCGCACAGCTATGACGAGGGTCTTTGAGATGGCCCATCCGCTTCATCATGCCGAAAGCTCCGCCCGGAAATTCGGCGGGGTGCCGTCTGACTATCAGTCCATACATGACTGGTTCGACGCCTCGAAAGAGCACCTCGCGCTCTTTACGCACCGAGCCATGCGTCACCATGCCCAAGGCCTGTTTGAGGCCGAACGTGTCTTCGGCGTGTCCCTGACCAATAGCGCAGGTCGGGACATTCCCGTGCGCTGGATCGGCGAGCAGCATATCCGTGAAGACTGCCAGGGCCGCATTCCGAGCATGGCGGACTGGCTGCGACGGATCCAGCCCGAGCCATGGATGGCCAATGGTCATATCGACCGCCATGTCGGCGATGAGCCCTGCGGCGACCCAAGGGTTGCCTGGGCCTCCGAGGTCGCCGCCGGACGAACCGTTCTTGGCCTGAAGGATTGGATGGCGGCGCGCGCGACGCAAGCCAGGCAAGGTGCCTGACAGCTCTCGGCCGTTTGCCAAACAAATGCTGCATGGAAGCCCGGTTGGACGACCGGGCTTCTTGCGTCGTTTCCCCACCAATCTTCTTAAGGAGGATCACATGACACTCGAAGACATCAAGGCGGCCGTCGATGCCGGGCAGACCGTGCATTGGGCCAATACCAGCTACATTGTCCACAAGGACGGGCTCGGTCAGTACCTGATCACCTATGTGCCGAATGGTAGCTGCATCGGCCTGACAGACCGGAGCGGGCAACGGTTGAACGGAAAAGAGGCGGAGTTCTTCATCGCGCGATCCGAGGACGGCGCGGAAAATCCGGGCAGCCAATCAAGACCAGACGGGCAGGGGAGGGGCGTAGCACCCGGAGGCGTGGGTGCATTCCCACTCGGACGGCAGATCTGACCCGTGGGCGGGGCTGAAAGGAAAGCGAGCTTTCTGATTTGTGATCCCAAGAGGGGTCGAGAAAGCAATCCCGGATGCGTTGGCAAGAACGTCAGGCACCGGCCAATCCAAAAGGAACCATCCCATGTTCGCAGGAACCCTCACCCGCAATGTCGAGACCGCAGCCGTTCAGTACACCGGCATGATCCACTCGACGCGCTTTGACATCGCCATCCAGCTTGAAACCCGCCCGAAAATGTCCGCGCGCAGCCCGGATTTTGACGTGACGGCAGTCAACAAGTCTGGCCGCAAGGTGCGCATCGGCACGGCCTGGAACGAGACCGGCAATACCAGCGGCAACCCGTATATCTCGATGCAGATCGATGTCGGCCTCGGCCCGTTCCGGGTCAACGCGGTGCAGACGAAAGAAGCGCGTGCGGCCCAAAGCGGCGCGTTCGAGATCATCCCGCTGGTCTCGAACGGCCTGATGAAATCCGGCTCGATCTCGGGCGAGCTCACCGCCATGGACGCCGACAACGCCTTCACCGGCTACATCGCCAACATGATGTTCGATCTGGAGTTCATGCTGATCGAGAACGGCTACAAATCCGAGGAGACTCACCCTGATTATCGCATCGAGGTCAGCTCGCCCCGGGGCACGCCGATCCGCGTCGGCTCGGCGTGGATGGCCAAAAGCAGCCGCACGGGCAATGACTACTTGTCACTGCTGATCAACACGCCTGATGGCGACCTGCGCGTCAACGCCGTGCAGAACGAAGAACAGCGCGGCGGGCAGACCTTCTCGATCATCCCGTTCATCGACAGCGGTGAGCAGCCGCAGGACGCGGGCGCGGGGCTGTCGCTGGTTGCCTGATCAGCGCCCGAGATTAGACGATCTGAAACGAAAGGGGAGCCGTGGGACCACGGTTCCCCTTTTTGCTGTGCTGGCGTGGTTGAGAGATAATATCAGTGATCGCAGTACGCGGACTGCGGTTTGAGTTCGGCCCTTTGGCGCCGGTCGCCCTTTCGTGCAGAATTCTCAAAAGCGGCCGCTCAGGCGCGGTGCAGCGAAATCCCGCTTCCAACCGTTTTGCGGACCCACGACCCTTTGGCTCGAATTTTTAAAAGCTGACCTTCACCGCGTGTTTCGCGAACCGGGAAACTACTGGATGAAGTGACCCTTCACTGCAGGTGCAGCGTAGGTTGTGCGTCGTCGGCTGAGCGCAGGTAGCCGCCAGTTTCCGCATCGTCCGCCACGCCCGTGTCATCACCTTCAACTGGCCGAGATGGCCGTCACCGGCCCGATGGTGCGCGCCATCCTCGCCGCAATCCGCCGATTGGGAGGGCCACCCTCATGCGCGTGACCGCGAACCAGGCTCAAACTGAACGAAAGCGGCAAGCCAGGTCTGTCTGCTGCACTGAAAAACGTCGCTGCAGAGCCAGGAACGTGCGGGTTCTCGGCCCGATCTGCCCAACTCCGGACGCTTCCGCGACCTCCGGCGCCGCGCAAGGCAAAAAATACTTGATCAGCGGGCAGATAGAGACGATCTTGCCGTCAAAAGGCAGGCCACTTGGGGGATGTCGGTACAGAGTATGATAGTCAGAATGATTTCCAGAATCTCAAGCCTGGGTTTTCCAAGTGGATTGCCTATTTCGCTAGTCAGCGCATGATGGACATTGACATCCAAAAAAGAAATATTGATATATTTCAACTAATTAAATAGAGGTGAAAATGTTCGGATTTGGCAAGCGAAATGAGGCGAATAGGAAGCCAGTTATTGAAACTTTGGAAGACCTCAAGAGGCTGCAAGCGCGAGACGAGAAAGCATTCATGGAAGTCGTTCCGGCTTATGCCGAAGAGGGCAATGTTATCTGCCAAGCCTTCTTGGCACAGGCTAGCATGCATATGATGACTTCGACAAATGATCCGAGGCTCGCCGCCCATATGGAAGAACGCTACGTAAAGTATGCGACAATGGCTGCAGAGAGTGGAGATGCTGGCGAGCAGTTCAATCTGGGACTGTTTTACTTTAGAAAGTTCGATAGCGATAAAGACTACATTGATGATAAAGATGCAGACAATTTCCGTTCTGCGGCCTATTGGATGCGGAAGTCTGCGAACGCAGGTTTCCGTCAGGCATTGGAGTGCGTCGATGATGTCGAGGCAATGGCAGAGCGTCGATATGCAGAAGATGACTAAGCATCTCTCGAAGACAATATAATGAGAACAACGGAAGCCGCCTGTCTTATCTCGACGGCTATCGCGTAATTAGAATTCGATCGTGTAATGAATGATATGGCGCTGAGGGATTTTGGTGATGTGCAAGAGGTTTTCCGCAAAAATGGCCTTGAGCTCGCTTCTTCATTTCATGCACATCTCGTTCGTCTAAGAATTCCGATTGATGTCTTACGGCACAATCTTGATAATAGTCCAGAAAAGTCTCAGAGAAGTCAGAAATCTAAATATATATCTGCTATATTAATAGCTTAGGAGACCAATGTGGCCTTATTCCAAAAGCCTTTTTTCAAGAGCAAAAACGCAGATGTCGAAGACGAATATGTTAGTGGTGTGAGACATCTCCAACGTGGGGAGATGAACGCAGCCAGTCGGCACTTGGTGAAAGCTGCTGAGGGCGGCCATGCTTCTGCATTTTATAATCTTTCGATTTTATGGGGCAGTGGTGCTGTAAGTCCGTATGATTTTGATGCGGCAGCAGATTGCTGGTATAAGGCTGCGGCGGCTGGCCACCCTAAAGCTCAAGAATCTTTGTGGCTTCTTGAGGCTGCCGACCGTGGTGGTTTCGGAACAGAAAACCTGATCGATCTGACGCTGAAACAAGGGAAGAATGGCACATTTCTGCAGTCCTCGGTGATGATCTGCGCTGCTAGGTTCTTTGATGTGACCTGTAAGAAATATGGAGCGACAAATGACGTTATTGCGTATGAGTTGGACGGAGCCGCATCAAGCGATTGGAAATTCATCCACGCATTCATCGAGCGGATGGGGATTGACTATTCGTTTTATGAAGCTGGGCTAAGCCGCCTGTCAGAAGGGTCCGCTGCTGATCAAGTGACGGACGGACTGAATGATCTCGCTGTGGCAATGGGGCAGATTGGCTATGATCAGAATTTCATTGTAATGGCCCGGTGCTCAATCGTTGGATATATCATTCTGAAATCACCCTACGGACAGCACGCAGAGCCTCTTCGGGGCTTGGATTCATTTTTCAATTAGTTCACCTGCGCAAGTGTAGCCAAAAAAGACAGGCCATTCGGCCCGTTTAACAAATTACTGTGAGAAGAAGTATGTGGCCCTTTTCAAAAATGAAATCCAACAGTGAAATACATCCCCTGATCGAACAGTTCAGCGCACTAATGGAAAATTCCAAATGTCTTGAATGGTTTGAAAATGTAGCTGGCGGTTGGAATATGGGGCTTCCCCTTGATGTCGCATTCGATGTCCAAGAAGCCATCAACCTGTCATATACGATTACCTCTATGGCGGGGGTGAGCTCAACGACGCTTGTCGATGCTGCCAAGAGCGGCGACTACACAGCGATCAATAGCAAGCTGCATCGTAGCAGTAGCGCCCTCAACGAGCGTGCCGTAGATACGTCTCGCAACTTCAGCCGCATCATCGAGTGGGCAAATGACCATAATCTACCCCAACTTCAGCGCTTTGATGCAACTTTCTATAAGCAGGCTGGAGTGCCCCGGAATGTTCGTGATCTCAATAATTTGCGTTTCTTGTTGGTGACCGAAGGCCATGGGATCACGGAGATCCCGGCCGAAATTGCAAAACTTCCCTTGCTCCAAGGCATCTGCATCACAAACAACAAAATTACTGCTATTCCGACCGAACTATACCATTGCACATCGCTGCAGAGGCTTGATCTTGAGGACAATCAAATCAGCCGGGTGGAAGATGGAATTCATAGGCTCGCGGATGTACATGCGATCGACCTGAGCGGAAATAGGCTGACTCATGTCACGCCTGACATCTCTCGGATGCGATCACTTAAGAAGCTCGATATCCGTAACCAGAGAACGGAAATCGACATGATGCGTGCGATCGACACCCCGCTTTCGGATGCAAGCCTATCAGCTCTGCACAATCTGGTTAGAACCATTGATGTGAAGTATTGAGATCAAAAGCCTTGGTTAATTGCGCAGTGTTAGCAGGCTGCTGAAAAAGGATTTCGAGGAGAAATTCTCGTCAAACTCCGCTCCTTGCGCATTGCCGCCTTTCGTGGCCAGTGCAGCGAACGGCAGGTCACCGCCCATCACGTCGAATGCTGCGATAAGTAATCAATATAGTCGGCAGCGTAGCCGCTTCATATCAACCGTGGCCAGAGCCTTACGACCTCCCCTGCTCGGCTTCGCGTGTCGCAGGGGAGAACGGCCCTTCGGTCCGTCGCGCATTCGGCCATGCGGCCTCACCGCGGCGTCGCACCCGGCATCCCGGTTTGCCCGCCTCGCGAGCACGTCCCTCCCCGGCCGCTCCGCCGGATTGCGCTCTGGTCTGTTTTGGCCCGAGGCCAAAACGATCCCGCCGCTTCATCCGTCTTCCGCGTCCGGTCGGGCCGTTTGCCTGCTCGTGTCGGGCAAACCTACCGTCAAAACACACACACATGAGTGCGGAAGCATATCCTCCGGATGGCCCCCAAATCAGCCCGCGTCAAGGATCGCAAAACTTTTCGGCGAGGGCGGTGCCCGTGGCGCGGGGCGGTCCCGTGTGTGAGGGCGCGCATGTGTCGGGTGTTGCGCGCGGAAAACTTTTGCGCCCGGCAAGCCGGCGGCTGCGCCGTCCCTGACCCGGGCAGATTCGGAAACCAGGCATTCGGCCATGCCCCCACACTCACGTGGTGGCCTTGGAACCGAACACTGGAGACCAGAC
>Ga0207903_1000546_pt1 | contig 10857 bp, 23 predicted proteins | sample MalvirmetaMSP131_FD_184234 | JGI IMG/M metagenome (GOLD analysis project Ga0207903, IMG submission 184234) | Marine viral communities from the Deep Pacific Ocean - MSP-131 (SPAdes) | ecosystem: Environmental > Aquatic > Marine > Oceanic | place: Atlantic Ocean | collected 2011-06-25
ACCGCAGTGATTACATGCCATCGCTGCTGCCCACCCTCCAGATTATCATTTCAGGAAGTCTCCTGCGGTTGCTTCCACCTTGGGTTGTGCGTTCCCTCTCTGCTTATACTTGGAGGGGGTCTTCTTGTCCATAGCCTCCGTACCCACGGCGGCATTGGCGTCATCGTCAGGCTCATCGGTTGCGAGGCAGCAGATGCCTTGCAGCGAGTATCGCCGTGCGTAGGTGATTGCGCTCCCAAGGGATTGCATATCAGCCTTCTTGTACTCCAAGGGCATCGTGCTCCAGATGGACTGCTCACCGTAGAGCAGGGTGGTCACGAGGTTAACCTGTTCTGCGACTACCCTAGCCTCTCTCTCTTCGCTCGCTCGGAATTTTACCTCTGGCGTGTACTCCACCGTCTGTGTCACGGCTATGCCGTGGCTGTTGAGCACGTTACGACAGGCTTCAATCACATCGTCTAGGCCCGCATACTTCGACTTGAAGTAGGGGTTGCTGGCAGACTTGGCTGCCTTCTTCAGTTCCATCTGTGCCTTAGCCAGCACGGATGGTAGTGTATCATTACTATCTTGTTTATTTGGCATTGTTCTTTTCTTTCATTAGTTTGAAAAACACAGAGGCTGGCATGGATACCAGCCATTGCTTGAGGCTCCCTCCGGTGCGGTAACTAGCCACTATGGGGAGCTTGCTTCCGCAGTCGTTTATGGCCTGAGCTATGGCTTTCTCCAACTCCAGCCTCTGTGTATATTTTACTTCGAAGTGGAGATGGGGCAGGTCTTCACATATGACATCGGGGCTGTCCTCGTTGCCGCTGAATTGCTGCCCGCGCCTAGACCGTTCGTAGCCGTGCTTGATGAGCTCGTCTCTCCACAGTCTCTCTCCACGCTTCCCTTTCTCTCTACTGTTCATTGTATCCCAGCATCATTGATGTTCTCGACAAACACGCTCCCTTTGCGGAATTGATTGGTCGCTCTCATCAATCATCACCGACACTTCATTAAGGCTCTCCTCCACTATGAGGCCCATGCCATCAATGAACTCTAGGACAGCTCTATCGTCATGAAAACGAACATCCTTGTCAGAGTCAGTGTTCTTCCTGATGTACTTAATGTGGTCGAGGTTCACTATAACCTCCTCTGGGTTACTGATGTCTTGGGTGAGGAATATGAATCTCTGTATGTTTCTGTTTTGCATTGTTTCCTTTCGTTTATCTCTACTGTTCGCTGTGTTCTTTTATGAAAGCCCTTATGCAGTCTGACTTGCGGGCATATGGCCTAGTCTCTCGGAGGTCGTAAGTCCTATCTACAACAATCCACTTCCCCGCCTCGGAGGGTTCGTTCATGGGGCTGTCGTAGATTTGATGTAGATAGTAAAGTGGAGGCTTCGGGTGAATCCATTCCCTCCCCTTGTCAGAGTCTATGGTTGTCTTTGGCCAGTCGAAGTATTCGTACCCGACATCTTCTCGCTCTATGTTACTTATAGCTTCCATCAGTATTCCTTTCGTTTAATCTTACTTCCTGAGTAAGAGTAAGAAATGGAGGGGCCACACCGCAAGGAGGCATAGAGCATTGGTAGACGCTCTGTGAAGACAGTGCAGCCCCTCCGTAATTCATTCCGTGTACTCCCCGACCTTCGCCATGTCGATGAGCATCTCTACTATGTCCCGCCTTGACCGTCCGGTTTCCCTGACCAGCATGGCGAGCTTGTTGTGTCTCTGTTCGGTTATCCTGACCAGCAACCCTCGTCGGTTGTCGTCGGGCCTCAGCTTGGAAACGGATACTACTGTGCCGTCCTCGGTGTCATTCTCCATGCGTGTATCTTACAGAACATCACGGGCGATGTCAACAGTGAATGACTGGAGTCCTGCGCAGGATTGGGGTGGAAGGTGGAGGGGGCCGGGAAGAAAGGTAAAAACCCAACCCCCTCCGTAGCGGTTAAGAGACCGCCGTTAATCCTCCTCTTCAATTATCCGGAACCAAGCCTTCATTATGGCTCGTGACTGGGCCTTGGTTTTCTCCAAGTCCACTACATCATCCTTGATGCAGCTTACCCCTATCCCGATGAGGCTCTGCCCCATGCGCTGACGGGTGCAACCCCTGACCTCGCACACATCCAGCAAGGCTCTTAGCTCCTCGCAGAACTCTTTAGCATTCTGTTCCTCTTCCTCTATGGTTGTCATCCCGGTTCTCTGTAGGCTCCTATCCTGATTGCCGCCCTGCCGTGTACCAGCCGGTCAAGTTCGTTGCCGTCATCGTCCAGTTGTTTGACGACTTTCGGCCCTGACTGCTTGCAGATAGCTGCGCTTGGCGTGACCTCGACCACTGTGAAGGGGGTGGAGTCAAGAACAATATGCTCTCCGACTTCCCTCCGGATGAGACCGGAGTCATTGACCTTGGGCATAGTCTCCCAAACCTCCATCCCCTCCACTGTTTCCAGCAGGGACTGCGGCCCCCACTTGGACTGTCTGAACGGCCTAGTTCTCATGGATTGCGCGTACGTCCCTTCTATATACTTCGCACACTTGCTTCATCTTGAGCTCCATAGCCTTGCTAACTGACTTGATGAACTCATCATCATTAGGTGCAGCGTTCCTTAGGGTGTAGAGCCCGATGTCTATTGCGGAGGTGGCGTAGGCGAGCGGGTCTACCCCCTCACCCCTTAGCTTTGTGATGTTGTCAGCGTGTATTTTACCACACCTTTTCACCTGCTTCTCTATCTCCTTCGTCACGGTGAACGACTCTTTCTTTGGTTTCATGTTAGCCTCCTGTTTAGTTGAGTATAGCATGGGCGAACAGTTCGTCAAGCTTTTGCCCTATGCGTCCGGGCAGGTTGGACATTACATTCCTCGTGTGTCGGTGTGACACCTTGACTTCCCCGCTGAAGCAGAGGTTGTCGCATACGAAGGGGGCAATGCCCATGACCAGTCCGGCGGCGAACTGTTTGTCGTTACTGTTCCTCACTCCGAGTACATACTTATATGACTGGGTGACGCTGGTTCCCGGTGAGAAGAGGCACTCTTGCGCGAGCAATGCATTCATCCGGTCCCCATTTGGGTCACAGTATTGGGTTAGCATGGTGCAAGCCCTCTGAGTCCTGAACGCTATGGCGTCCAGTCTTGAGTGGGCGGTGCGGAACTTACCCTCAGTGCGAAGGTTCTGGGTATAGGACTGGAGAAACCTCCACACGTTATGTGTGTAAGAGTGCTGGTCTCTTATGGCCTCCTCCGGTGGCTTGTTGTACTCATTCTCTACGTCCAGCATTTGTGATGGTGGCAGAGCTTTCTTCTTGCACAGCCTGACGAGCAGGGAATGCCTGTCCTTGGCTGGGAGTGGGGTATCCACGTACATGAGGTTTCTAGCATCAATGGATGGTATGGAGAATTCCTCCAGCGGGATGAGCCCGAACATACATTCATTGCTTGGAGTGATTGCGAACTCACCCTTGCGGTATCCTATGTGTCTCTTGTCCAGTTCTCCCTTGACCATGTCCAGATACTCCGGGTGTCCAAGTTTGATATGGGTTTCGGTTGAGCCAGTCGGTTCCCTGAGGTGTTCCAGTTCCTCTTCGCTGACCAAGGTTGCCCCGGTGTGGAGCATTAGTTTTACATCAGACATTTGATTTTCCTTTTGTTTTTGGTTTCAGTTTGTACACATCCCCGCCCGTCAGTGAGCGGGAAATCTTCAAGTCCCTCTGGGTTTTCCGTTGGGCCTTCTTCTTTTCATCCTGTTCATTGAGCCAATCAATGTGCAGGTTCTTCATCATTCCCACTTTGTTTCCTCCTCTGCGGGATTAATTGCCCCAATTAAACCCGTACCATCGCCGTCTGGTTTCTTGGGCAACGGGGCTTTCTTGCTGAACTCCTCCAAGTCGAGTGCCTCAACCGCATGTGCAACCAACCGCTCGTTAAACAGTCTCTGTCGCTCGGACTCCCTCTCCATTGCGTCCATAACATCAGCGAGTATGAATCTATAGCTCGCGCCAACCCTGAAGAAGGGTATCACCCCTTTATGGGCTTGCCTAGTAACAGTGCGCTTGCACACCTTGAGGACTGCGGCCAGTTCCCCGGCTGTCAGTATTTCTTGGGTGTCTACAGGCGTCCCGCCTTTTAGCAGTTCCGGTCGCTTGGTTTCGAGCGCGGATTGGATTAGGGTTAGGCAAGCCATATCCCCCATCTGTCCGCGCACCTTTATAGTCTCGCAGATGAATGCGAGCAGTTCATGGTTTCTCATGGTTTCCCCCATTGGTATTCGTTTATGGCGTCCACTTCCTTGGGGAATCCGAGTGCAAGCTTGGCCCTATTGTTCTTGTCTGACTTGGATATCAGGCGCATCAGTTGCGCTGTGAACCAAGTGCCTTCACCTTGAAGTATCTCTTCAATGTGTGTTTCATCGTATATGCTCATGTTGTTTCCTTTCTGTTTTGGTTAATCTTTCCACCAAGTCCCGTGACCTTCCGTCCAGATTGACTTGGCCTTACTTGCTGCACCCTTGCACAGCCCACAGTCAGCGCATTGCACTCCTCTGGTGTAGTGCGGGCATTGTATCTCACCCTTATCAGGCTCAGGCTCTCCCCCTGCACGGTAGGTACGCCAGCCCATTGCCCATGCCTCCTTGGCTTCGGCTACTGAGTGGACACTTGCCATACAGAACTCCTTGAACTGTTGGAACCGTGGCTGTCTCCATTTGTGGGTGTACCCAGTCCAGTTGGGGGTTATCTTGAGGAGTGCCGTCCAGACTTTGGCTGGGATGGCGGTAGGTTCACCCGCTGACCCTACCCGGAGGGGTACGCTCGCCAGACTCTCCTTCTCATCCGCTCCCAGATAGGCGTATCTGTCCGCCTCAGCGGCCCTGTGAACGCTCGAAGGAGCTTGCCCCCAGACGACGTAGCACTCATCCCATACGGGGCAGCCATCGCAGCCAGCACCCTTCACTTCCCTAGAGGGATGCTCCCGCTTGAGGATGTAGGTCTGGGCCATTGCCCCTGTCTTGGAGTTCTTTGAGGGACGCTCCAAGCCTGTGATGACAGCCCGTGTCCGGCTAGTCTCATGGATGATGGCTGACCCTTTCACTTTGCCCATGATATGCCTCCTTCCCTGTACGCCTTGTCCCAGTCTACCAGTACGGGGTTGAGGGGTTTGCCTCCACTTGCCGTCCGGGGCTCATTGCCTTCCTGCTCCAGCTTGATAAGCTCACACGCTCTCGCATGAGCCGGGCTCGCTAGGTGTTTCACCATCAGTTGATGGGCTTGTTCCTTGTTCATGTTTGTTCCCTTCTTTTTGGTTTCTCTCTGTCTGGACTTGGGCTAATCCCTCTATCCAAAACTCTCTATGCCGTTGCTCCCTAATAGGCTCACGCTCTTCTAGGGGTCTGAATTGTTCCCATTTCATATTTGATTATCTCCAGTCCTGCGCAGTATCTTACTTTGAAAGTAAGATTAGGTTAGTGTGCCAATAAGATACGCTTGACAGGGTGTAGGGTAGACAACTAGTATAACTCTTTACCAGTTGCGCCTGCCATTGGCGTTAACCCTGTCCTTAGGCACAATTCCACAAGTCCCCCCCAAAGTCCCCATTCAGACTGTCCTGACTATTAGTGAGTGAGTAGGGTCACGCCGCGAGTGTCAGTGGATTACTTCACCACTTAACTGGTATCGTATCTCACGGTGACCGCTCTTCACTAGTTGTCACGGTTCCAGTGTTCAAGGTTGGGGGGGAGAGTGGGTTCATTGTGTGATTGCAAGGTAGAGTCTGAATACCATTGCTCCAATACAAACTACTATCCCTGCCACCATCACGATGGCTGTTAATATTTCCAATGCGGTCATTTCCCGCTCGTTTCGTGTGTTCATGGTTTACCTTTCGTTTAATTTACCTCTAACCTTCATCGCCCACCGCTGGCGAAACTTGCTGTTGATGAGTACCCCCGTAGCCACATACGGGCAAACCGCCCACTGGTTCAAGGTTCTGACCAATTGCCTAAACAAGGGGTCATCCTTTATTCTGGCGGTCATTTCCCGCTCATTTCTAGTGTTCATGGTTTACCTTTCTTTTAGCTGTGAGTGTATCCGTCTTTCTCTATGCCGAGGTACATCCCGCACCAATTATGGCAAGCGAGCCACATATCCCCGCACATCCCGCCCATTCTCCACCTACGCCTAAAGTGTAGGTAGGTGGGTGAGCCGTCCGGGGCTTGTCGATACTTGGCAAGTACCGCTTCCTGCTGTGCTTTCGTTATCATTGGTTTACCTTTCTTTTGTGGGTTAAATCATCCCGTACTTGACCAGCACGGATTGAATTCGGCCTTCCTTGCACTCCGGGCAGGGATAATCGCCATCAGGCTCAACGGTCTGTGTGTGACCACACTCCGCGCACTCACCTTCGCAAGTGCCATCCATCATAGCCTCTTCACATTGGCTCAGTTCATATTGTGTCAGTATCATTTTGGTTTACCTTTCTTTTGCTCCCGCTGAATTGCGGTCACACTACAACACGTTCCCGCCGTGCTGTAGTGTACCCGCAAGGGGTACATCCGGAGTCCAATGATTAGCGGAGCATCCGGAGTTGTTAAGGATTGTTGGCGCGTTGCATCGCATCAATCGCCCACACTCTCGCAAGGATTTCTTGCCCTTGCCGTCCGGCCCCTAACAGCCAGAGGGGGAGTGAATTAGTCTGAATTAGTTTCGCCCTGAAATATCCCTTATCAGTCGAAGTGCGCCATGCTGCATCCGATGGCCTACGTTTGCCCTTGCCATGTGGGCTCGTGTTTTACGGGGTTGCATTTTTCCCGCCCCTGCCGCGTTTCAGGGAAGTTTGTTGCAAGTTCGTGGGCCTTCGCCTGCCGGAGTCTGTTACTCGCCCTTGCCTCTCCTTAGCCTATTTCAAAAGAGCATTGGAGTTTGGGTGTGGGGGTTGAGCTTCACAAATTTGTGATGCACGTCCGCCGCCACTCAATATGCCTCCAAGCATGGTTAAATACTAACATATTCACACCCTATTGTCAACCCCCGCTACCATTCCTCGCCCCCATATTTCCCGCCCTCCCGCGTACGCGTGCGCATCTCGTCCGCGTCCGCGCACGGGGGAAAATTCGGCACAAAAAAACCCTCCGGATTCCTCCGGAGGGTTGTGGTGTTCACAAGGGGGTTATGCGGTGACTAAGTCACGCTCGTTTTCCGTTTCCTCGGCATCCATTTCTGCGATGGCTTGAGCTTCCGTCGCAATGTCGGCCAAGTCGCGCTCTTTTGCTATGTCCTTGCCGTCTTCAATCGCGACTAGCGTTGCACGTGCTGCTGATTTGACTGCTTTAATGAGACTCTGGCGCGGCTTGCGTGCGTCCCAATGCTCGTCAATTTTATCAGCGAGAAATGTCCGGAATAATTCCGTTCCCATTTCCACCATCGAGGCCTTGCCATCGAACGATAGGGCATCATCGGCTTGGGCTGGTAATACTTGGTCGGTATCAGCGTCCATGCTCTCGACGCGGGCGAAATCCTCGCCGTTTGCTGTTGACGTGTTGAAATCGGCTAGTGCCAACTCCTTCACCGGGTTGCTATTCCCACGGTCGGATTCAGTGTCTGTTAGACCAAGCACCTTTGCACGGGCATAAAGCCAACTACGGGTTGTAGTTTTCTTTGCAAGAGCCACGCCGTCCTTGTCAACTAGTACATCGACAATGTCGGCAATTTGATGCCCCTTGCCATCCGCGTACAGTGCCAGCGCGTAGGCTTTCAACTTGCCATCGCTACTCCCTGCAGCTTTGGCAAGCTTCACAATTTCCTTGCGCTCATCGGCATTTAGTGAGGATTGGACTTCCGCTTGCTTTTCGTTTTTTTTGCTCATTTCTTTTTTCCTAGTGTCGGATATATTGCCGCTCCGGCATTGGAGCGGGCATCACCTCCGACGGAGCGATTGCGTTTGACGGTCTCATGTTCACAAATTTGTGAAACCGCCAAGGGCAATCGCCCCTGTGAACCTGCAAATTGTCAATGAACATCGGCAAGCTATCCCCGCCGTATGCACCTTTGACTATCGCCGATGCTATCCTATTCAATCTTTATTTTGAAGGGGAAGCGGGCAAAGCTTTCCATGGTGTTCACAGCGTGGCGTTTGCTGCTCTCGTGCTGCTCTCTCAGCCATCCCGTGTGTGGGCGGGGGTCGGTGCATAGGTTATCCCCCCCGGCGCGACGGGGGAGCGTGTAGCGTCATGAGTGGGGCGATGTGATATATTCACCGTGCGCGTGAATCTGCCCAAGGGGGGCAAGTTCTGCCAAGGCGTTTTGAATCCTGCGCAGGACTGGACGCCACTCTTATAGGGGCTCACCCGGACGACATGCGCGGGCGCGGCGCGGCGCGGAGGACACCCCACCCCCCACCACCCCCATTTCACCTTAATAGTATGTATACCCCCCGTTAAAAACTGGACTGAATTTTAGCTTTTGATATATTGTCCAAGGGTATGGCGGAAATTTCAGTAAAGAAGAATTTGGCTGGGGAGACACTCCAGATGTTTTTGGCTAAGGTTGCCAACGGATTGAGCTTGACGGCTGCGTGTGGGTCGTGTGGGATTAGCCCCAAGCGTCTGGATGTCATACGCAAGAAGAAGCCCAAGCTGAATGCGCAGATACTTGCGGCACAGGCTCAGGCTGAGGAGGCATTGATAAACAAGATTATGAACAGCCGTGATGGGAAGTTGGCATTGGCTTTCCTGCAATCGCGGTTCCCGCACTGGAATCCGAAGACAGCTACAAGTGGCAATTCGCCCGCCAAGAGCACTATCTCACCAGAGTTGCTTGCGCAGTTGTCTTCGATTCCTGAGCGGGTGAAGGCGAGGAACTAACCAGACTCACACGACACACACGCATGAGGGTCATGCACATCATGGATGTCTGACAAGAAGTCCAGTAAGAAGCTAAAGCTCATGGCGGAACAGCCGCCGATTAAGCGTCCGGGGCGGAAGATTACTCCGGGTAAGCGTGACCTGATGCCCTTGCGTAAGAAGCTCAAGGATGCCCCTCCCACTACTCTGGTATTATCCCCGTCTGAAAAGCGTTCAGAGATGGCTCTGTCGAGGCTGGCGAAGGACCGGGATGCGCTTGAGGAAGCGTCACTGTTGGAGAATTTTCCCCAGACGTTTTTGGGGGTGAAGTCGTATGGGTGGCAGCAGAAGGTATTGTGCGGGTTGAACCCCAAGGAGTCTAGGGTTGCGTTGAAGGCTGCGAACGGTTCAGGTAAGACGAGCATCATAGCTGCGTCTGCCGTCCTGTGGCACATGGTTCGGTTCCCTGAGAGTCTGGTGGTAACTACCGCTGGCGTCTGGCGTCAGGTTGAGGGGCAGCTATGGCCGACTTTGAGGAAGTACACGAACGGTCTGGGGCGGGGGTGGCACGTTACCAGTAACTCCATTGAGTACGAGAACGGGGCTAGGGCAATTGGCTTCTCTACGAACGACCCCGGAAAGTTTGAGGGTTGGCACAGGCAGGGGCCGACTGAGAACCTGATGATGATTGTGGATGAGGCTAAGACTGTCCCTAATTCCATCTTCACAGCCATAGCCAGATGTCAGCCGTCCAGACTCCTTTTGATGTCCAGCCCCGGAGCGTCATCGGGGGCGTTCTATGAGGCGTTCACCAAGCAGCGCAAGTTCTGGGAGTGTCACACCGTCACTGCCTTTGACTGCCCGCACTTGACGAAGGAATGGATTGACGACCAGATAGAGACTTACGGGGAGAACAGTCCGCTGGTGCGCTCCATGATTTATGGGGAGTTCATGGACGACAGTTCCGAGGGACTCGTCCTTAACCTTAAAAGCCTTGAGGAGTGTCTCCAGAATCCGCCTGAGGTTAAGTTGGGGATTAGGGTGGCGTTTATTGATTTTGCTGCGGGCGGGGATGAGTGTGTGTTCGCCTTGCGGAACGGGAACAAGATAATGGACATGGTGTGCTGGCGTGACCGTAACACGAACAACACCATCGGTAAGATTATCAATCTAGTTAAGAAGCATGACCTGAATCAGGATGAGCTTTATGCTGATGAGGGTGGGTTGGGGTTGCCTTTGTGCGATGCCCTGATGGACGCTGGGTACGACATTCATCGGGTCAACTTTGGAGCTAGGCCGTTTGATGACAGGTACGGCAATCGGTCGGCGGAGATGTGGCACACGGCGGCTAGGGCGATTGAGAAACAGGAGGTTATCCTGCCGGACGACCAGACTCTTCATCAACAGATGGTGACGAGGCGGGCGGAGGTTAGTCGGAAGGGGAAGCTGGGGTTGGAGCCGAAGGACAGGATGCGGGCCAGAGGACTGGATAGTCCTGACCGGGCCGATGCGGTGATGGGGTGCATATCCTGCGGGGGCGGAATCGGCGGAACATGGGAGCGTTTCAACGCCATAACCCGTCCCACCCTTGATGACATCTGGGGGGAGGCGGAACAGGATTATCAGAGAGATGCCTTGCCAGCGGGTATGTTTGTGGGTTAAGGCTTGACAAGCGTAAGTCAAGCAGCTATGGGGGTTTAAGAAACTGATGACTAAAAAGGTCCAAAAGACAAGAGAGCCAGACAAGACTGGTCACATCAAACCGACCAAGGCTGACCTCAAGGAAGGGAAGGCTGCGCCACGGGGGAGAAATCGTGGGAGGGGTAGGTAATGCCTTTCAAGAGCAAAGCCCAGCGGTCCTACCTGTATGCGAAGAAACCAAAAGTTGCGAAGAAATGGGCGAAAGAAACGTCCAAGGGAAAGAAGCTGCCCAAGCGGGTAGCCAATAAGAATCCGTCAGGGAGAAATAAATGAGCTCAAAACTTTTCACACTCGTAAGTTCGGACATCAGTTCCCGTGTTCGCTGGGAAACCCGTCAGGCACTCT
>Ga0207903_1000549_pt1 | contig 10819 bp, 9 predicted proteins | sample MalvirmetaMSP131_FD_184234 | JGI IMG/M metagenome (GOLD analysis project Ga0207903, IMG submission 184234) | Marine viral communities from the Deep Pacific Ocean - MSP-131 (SPAdes) | ecosystem: Environmental > Aquatic > Marine > Oceanic | place: Atlantic Ocean | collected 2011-06-25
GGCAGGGAATTCGGGATGATGACGTGCCGCAGGATCTGCCATTTCGATGCCCCCAGCGAATAGGCCGCGTGCACCTTGCTGATGTTCACGCCCGACACCCCTGCCCGCGCGCCGATCGCCATGATCCAGAGCGCGGCCAGGAACAGAAGGACGACCTTGCCGGTCTCGTTGATGCCGAACCAGATGATGACCAGCGGGATCAGCGCCAGCGGCGGCACCGGGCGCATGAATTCGACGATCGGGTCGAACCAGCCCCGGAACCAGTTCGACAGGCCCATCGCGTATCCCAATGGAATGCCCACGATCGCGCCCAGCACGAACCCGGCCAGCACCCGGAACAGAGACCAGCCCAGATGCTCCAGCAGGGTAAAGTTGCGATAGCCGTCCCGTGAGACTTCGATCAGCGCCTCGACCACCCGTTCGGGCGACGGTAGATAGAGCGGCTGCATCTGGAAGCCCCGGTCGGGTACGAAGTTCATGCCGCCCCTTGCGTTCATCGAAATGCGGCCGTTGTCCGTCTGGACCGCTTGGTTGGCATCGATGGGTTCGCCATTGATCGCGATGATCATATAGCCTTCCTCATCTCCGCCGATGTCATTGGCTGTCATAGGGATGATCTTGGAGCGGTACAGCCCGATCCGCGCGACATCGTTCTTGGCGAATCCGTCGCCCGGCTCGACCACCGGATCGTCGACGGCGGCGCCCACTTCGTGGACCCGCACGGTGACGGTCGCATCGTCGGTCGCACCGGCCGCGTTCTGCGCCGTATAGGTGAACGTAGTGTCCCCTTGAAACGGTCCCGGCACATGGATCGGCGACAGCTTGGAGCCGGTGAACGCCCCCCAGATCAGGAACAGCACCACCACCGAGATGACCGAGGCCCAGCGGTTGGGCCGTACGGCGGTTTCGTCGCCGAAGGTCACCGTCTTGAGCGAGGTGAAATCCTTGCGCCTCGTGCGGGCGGTGATGGCATTTACCAACAGCATCGAGATGACGAAGAGAGCGGCATAGACCGCGATGATCAAAAATCCGGTCATATCAGGCGTCCTCCGTCCGGCCCATGATTTCCTCTTCCATTTCCCAGATCATGGAGAGGATCTCTTCGCGCCTTTGCCCGAATTCGGGATGTTTCTTCACTTCGCGAAGGTCCTGCGCAACGCCCATTTCCGCGAACGGCAGGCGATATTCCTTGTGGATGCGACCCGGTCTCGGGGCCATGACCAGCAGGCGCTCGCCCAGAAGCAGCGCCTCCTCGACCGAGTGGGTGATCAGGATGATCGTCTTGCCGGTCTCTTTCCACAGCTTCAGGACAAGGCCCTGCATCTTCTCGCGGGTCAACGCGTCCAGTGCGCCCAGCGGCTCGTCCATCAGGATGACATCGGGATCGTTCGCAAGACAGCGGGCCAGGGCCACGCGCTGCTGCATTCCGCCCGACAATTCATAGATCGCCTTGTCCTTGAAGTCCTTCAGGCCGGTGATTTCCAGCAGCCGGTCGGCACTTTCCCGACGCTCGGCCACGAGCGTGCCGCGCATGCGCGGACCGAACTCCACGTTCTCGCGCACGTTCATCCACTCGAACAGGGCACCTTGCTGAAACACCATTCCACGCTCGGCGTCGGGGCCTTTGACCTCGTGGCCGTTCAGGATGACCTTGCCATCGGTCGGGGCCAGAAACCCCGCCACGATATTCAGAAGCGTGGTCTTGCCGCAGCCCGATGGTCCCAGCACGCTCATCAATTCGCCGCTTTGCAGGTTGAGCGATACATCCTCAAGCGCCTGAACATAGGACCCGTTGGGCAGGTCGAAGCGCATGGAAAGGTTCTCTATCGACAATCCGTTCATTCGTCGTCCCCCGTTCCGGGCCGCTCTGTGGGGCCCTTTGTCGTGTCCGGGGGCGGCAACGCAAGGCCGCCCCCGAAGGCGTTTTACATGCTGCTTGCGTCGGTCAGCGGACCGGTGTTGACCGTATCCTCATAGCTGTCCAGCGCGGCGGGGATGGAGCCAGCCTCGACGAAGACGTCGGCAACACCCTTCATGAAGGTCGCCGCGTTTCCGCCCAACCAGGCTTCGGAAAGCTGCTGCTCGATGGTCGGGAAGGTGAAGCCGGTAAGATCGCTGCGCGCGGTCTCCAGTTCCTGACCGGATTCCTTGGCAATCACCTCCAGCATCTCCTCGGACTGGTTCGCTGCCCACTCGGCATTGGCATCCGCCGTCACCTTGACGAACTTGGCCGCCATTTCTGGGTTCTCTGCAATGAACTCGGCCGGGGCGGAGGTCACGTCGAACACCAGAATGCCCAGCTCTTCCTTTTCGGCACCGGTCAGCAGGACGTTGCCCGATTCCTTCATCCGCGAAAGGCCACCGCCGTAACCGCAGGCGAAGTCCACATCGCCCTGCGCCAAGGCAGCGGACCCGGTCGGGGGATCCATGTCAACAATATCGAGCGTCGAGATATCGACGCCGAAGTAGTCCATCTGCCGAAGGAAACCATAGTGCGCGGCGGTGCCCAACGGGACGGCAACTTTCTTACCTGCCAGGTCGCCGGCATTGTCCTTGGTGATCTGCAGGTCCGAGCGTACGACGCAGTTATCGTTCTCCGAGTAGGACACTGCGACGTCGATGATCTGCAGGTTCTGTCCAGCGGAGACTGCGACGACGAAGGGTGGAACACCTTGGCTGACAGACATCTGCACATCGCCGGAAGCCATGGCGGCGCTCATCGCGGTGCCGGTCTCGAAGCTGACCCATTTGACCGGAACGCCCAGTGCCTCGTCATAGGAACCGTCGGCCTTGGCCGCCAGCATCGGCATCGGCCATTCCAGGAAATAACCGACCGTGATCTCGTCGAGATGGGCGTCGGCCATGGCGGCCTGACCGGACATCAGCGCGGCGGCTGCGGTCATGGTTGCGAGAGTGAACTTTTTCATTGGTAGTACTCCGAGTTGTTGACGGCGCGGTTCGTCCGCCCCTTCGTTGACCCACCCTGTCAGGCGGGATCCGTATTGGGTATCGACCGGGACCCGGCGGCGGCACCGGTCCTGCGACCCATTTCCAGTTGGTCGCGGATTCGCAGATAACACAAGGCCAAGGGCGACCCTGCGGACTGGATTTCGCGAAAAGCATAAGGTTTCATCGGCGTGATCGGGAAAACGAGACTGTCAGCAGGCGCCCCCAGCGTCCGCCGCGCCATCTCGCGCCCCATCAGATGCGACATCGCAACGCCGCGTCCGTTGTAACCCAGACCGGCGATCACGCCCGGCTGGGGTTCGTGCATATGAGGAACGCGGTCCTGCGTCAGCGCGATCTGCCCGCCCCAGCGATATTTCCATGTCACGCCGCGCAGCGCCGGGAACAGACGCGGCACGTCCTGTAACATCCACGAATACCCGCGCCGTCCCATGCCCGGAAGCGTATAGCCGATGCCACCGAAGACGAACTGGCCACCGGGCTCGCGCCGCGAATACATGATCAGACGGCGGGTGTCGGAAATCGTATGCCCCTCGGGCAGCAGCTCGGCCAGCACGTCGTCAGGCAGAGGCTCCGTCGCGATCTGGATCGAGGTGAACGGCAGGATCGTGCGTCGCAACCCCGGCTGCGTCCCGTCGGTATACCCGTTGGTGGCCAGCACCACCTGACTGGCCCGCACACGGTGCGCGCCCACCGAAACCGTCCAGATGCCGTCGGCGCGGGTCATACCGGTCACGCGGCTCTGCGTCGCGATGCGCGCTCCTGCGCGGGCAGCTGCGCGGGCCAGACCGCGCACCAGCGACAGCGGCTGCACCGCGCCGCCCTTCGGCGCCATGACCGCGCCGAGATAGCCGTGCGCGCCGGTCTTGCGGCGCGTCTCTCCGGCATCCATGAATTCGAACCCGGCCCCGAAAGAATTCCACAGCCCCGCATTGTGCCGCGCGACCCTGGCGGCAGACGCACAATGTTCCGCCCGGATCCAGCCGTGCTGCCGCGCCTCGCAGTCGATGTTTTCAGTGCGGATCAGCTCGAACAGATCGTCCGCCGATGCCAGGGACGCCGCTGTCATCCGCTCGAAATAGGTATCGCCGACCGCGTCGCGCAGGTGTTCGGGCTTTGCCACGGGCAGCATCGGGTTTACCTGGCCGCCGCTGCGCCCGGAGGCACCCTGCCCGATCTGCCCGCCTTCGATAACCTGAACGTCCGTCCCGGCATGAGCCAGATCCAGCGCAGTCCGCAGTCCGGTAAAGCCTCCGCCGATCACGACCACGTCACAGGTCACGTCCCCTGCAATCGGATCGTAATGATCCACCGGGGTGCCAGTAACTGTCCAAAACGCGGTTTTGGTTACCATTCTCTCCCTCTCGGACGCAGAATCGAGACCTCCCGTCTCATCCCGCGTGCGGCGACCCTAGGGATGGCATTCCGTATCTCCAACCCAGTCGTCAGTCTGGACATAGGACCACACCCTCACTGGCCCTATCGGTTGGCCTGATTCTGGTGCCCTTGTTATATCATGTTAAAGACAATCGCGGCGCCGGGCCTCCGTGCGCGCTTACCGGGAGGATCTGAAATCATGGATAACATTACCCCCAACGACATGACCGCCATCGTCGAGGCGGACCGCGCCCACGTCTGGCACCATCTTCTGCCCCACAAGCCGCTTGAAACCAACGACCCGCGAATCATCGTCGAGGGCAAGGGGATGCGCGTCTGGGACCAGAAGGGCAAAGAGCATCTGGACGCCGTGTCCGGCGGCGTCTGGACCGTCAACGTCGGCTATGGCCGCGTGGAAATCGCCGATGCCGTCCGCGACCAGCTGGTCAAGATGAACTATTTCGCGCAATCCGCCGGATCGATCCCCGGGTCGCAGTTCGCCGAAAAGCTGATGACCAAGATGCCGGGCCTGACGCGGCTGTATTATGCCAACTCGGGGTCCGAGGCCAACGAGAAGGCCTTCAAGATGGTCCGCCAGATTTCGGCGCGCCATCACGGCGGCAAGAAATACAAGATCCTGTACCGCGACCGCGACTATCACGGCACGACCATCGCCTGCCTGTCGGCGGGCGGCCAGCAGGAACGCAACGCGCAATACGGACCCTATACGCCCGGTTTTGTCGCCGTCCCCCACTGCCTTGAATATCGCAAGGCCGATCAGGGCTGGGGCGACGTCGAGGATTACGGCCGCCGCGCCGCCGATGCCATCGAGGAAGTCATCCTGCGCGAAGGCCCCGACACCGTCGGCGCGCTCTGCCTGGAGCCGATCACGGCGGGTGGCGGCGTCATCGTCCCGCCCAAGGGATACTGGGAACGGGTGCAGGAGATTGTCGAGAAATACGACCTGCTACTGCATATCGACGAAGTGGTCTGCGGCGTCGGGCGCACCGGCACATGGTTCGGGTATCAGCACTACGGCGTGAAGCCCGATTTCGTGACGATGGCCAAGGGCGTCGCCTCGGGCTATGCGGCGATTTCGTGCTGCGTAACGTCCGAGAAAGTCTTCGAGATGTTCAAGGATGACCCGTCCGACCCGATGCACTACTTCCGCGACATCTCGACGTTCGGCGGCTGCACGGCGGGTCCGGCGGCGGCGCTGGCCAATATGAAGATCATCGAGGACGAGGACCTGCTCGCCAACTGCACCAGGATGGGTGACTACATGCTGGACCAGTTGCATGCGATGGCCGACCGCCACGCGGTCATCGGTCAGGCCCGCGGCAAGGGGTTGTTCGTGGGTGCCGAACTGGTGGCGGACCGCGACACCCGCGCGCCCGCCGACGAAAAGCAGGTGCAGGCCGTCGTGGCCGATTGCATGCAGCAGGGCGTCATCATCGGCGCGACCAACCGCAGCGTTCCGGGGCATAACAACACGCTATGCTTCTCGCCCGCGCTGATTGCCACCAAGGACGACATCGACAACATTCTGGAGGCTGTCGACGGTGCCTTGGGCCGCGTTTTCGGCTGACCTTGCACAGGCCCCGTCCGGGTCATCCGGGCGGGCACGCCTTTCGTGCGAAACGTCCGCGTGATCCATGCTGAACAAACTGAACAGGTCAGGGTGGTCGGTGACGAACGCGGTATGGCTGTCGACATGGATGAATGACAACGCTGGCTCAATCTTTCCCCGATCCTGCAGTCTGCCCCTCAAGAAACAAATTGCCCGTATCGATGTCAGATCCATCCTCCCTCGCACCCGAATGTCATCGACCGTGACGGACCGTGCTTTGACTAAAGCTCCGCCGCCGGTGAAAAGGTTCTAGCCCTAGAATGTTTTCCCATGGAGATCACATGATGAACGTACTGAAAACGGTTGGCCTGACCGCCATAGCGACGATGATACTTCTGTCTCCTGCCAATGCTGAACCCGTGTCAGTGCAGGCCGTGATGGTGCCGCAGGAATCCATTCGGATGGATTTCGGGGACGGCAGCAATCGTTTCGTCCTGATGGTTCGCCGAGAGGGCGAATCGGAAGGCACAGGCGCGCTTGCCAATGCATCTGTGTCCGAATTCGGCTGGCATGATATCGATCCGCCAAATGGCGGCGATCCCCGCGGCTACCTTCAGTTCACAACCGATAACGGCGACGTTGCGAATATCAAATTCACCGTAAGAGCGGTCTTCATAAACGACAGTGACAAGCCGCGTTTGGCCGACTACGGCTTCTGGGAGCTTGTTTCGGGCACCGGCCAATTCGCGTCGATGACGGGGGTCGGCACGCTGACCATCAAGTCGGCATCCGAGACGGATCGCCTGTTCTCACTGGAAGGCGAACTGGGTCCGCGCCCCTGAAGTCGCATCGCAGGCGTAGCGGCTGACCGACGTCAGCCGCTGCATCCTGATCATGGCCGCATCGCGGAACATCGGTCGGTCTGGACCGAAGCGTTCGTTCGCCATCCCGCCGTCCATCAGGCACCGCCCGTATCATCTTGGCGCGGCAGCAGCGACGCGACCGTCACAGTCGCGCGCGCCCCTGGCCTCAGCCGACCTTCACCACCATCTTTCCGAAGTTCCGCCCCTCCAGCAGATCGTTCAGCGCGCCCGGCGCCGCCTCAAGCCCTTCGATCACCTGCTCCTGATATTTGACGCGGCCCTCCTTCAGCCAGCCGGTCATGTCGCTGACGAATTCCATCTGCGCCGATTTCGGGAAGCTGTCGAAGATGATGAACCCCTCCATCTTGACCTTCTGCCGCAGGATCGTGCCCATTATCTGCGGCCCGTGGTCCGGGCCGTCGGGCAGGCCGGTCTCGTTGTACCAGGCCACCATGCCGCAGACAGGCACCCGCGCGAACGGGTTCAGCAACGGCAGCACCGCATACAGGACGCGCCCGCCCACGTTCTCGAAGTAGACGTCGATGCCGTCGGGACAGGCCGCCTTCAGCTGCGTCTCGAAATCGTCGGCCCGGTGGTCGATGCAGGCGTCGAAGCCCAGCGTATCGACCACATGCGCGCATTTTTCAGCCCCGCCCGCGATGCCGACGACACGGCACCCCTTGATGCGCGCGATCTGCCCGACCGTCGCGCCCACCGGGCCGGAGGCGGCGGCGACCACGACGGTTTCGCCCGCCTTCGGTTCGCCGATCCGCAAAAGTCCTGCATGCGCAGTATATCCGGGCATCCCCAGAATCCCCAGCGCCCAGGACGGATGTTCGGGCGATGGTCCCAGGTTCAGCACCTGCGTCCCGTCCGACAGCGCATAATCCTGCCAGCCGCTGCCCGCCAACACGTGATCCCCCGGCTCGAATCCCTCAAGGTTCGATGCCACCACCTGCGCCACGACCTGTCCGGTCATCACGCCTCCGATCGGCACCGGCTCGGCATAGGATTTCGCGTCGCTCATGCGCCCGCGCATATAGGGGTCCAGCGACAGATAGATCGTCCGCAACAGCATCTCGCCGGGTCCGGGGTCCGGCACGGGCGCGGTTTCGAGCCGCAGCGTCTCGTTGTCCGGCAGGCCCTCGGGCCGGTTGGCAAGGACGATGCGGCGGTTCGTGTCTGGTGTCTGGGTCATGATCTTCTTCCGGTCTGTTTACAGGTCTACTCCCCCAGACCATCTGCCACGACGGGCGTCAAACCAGACACCGCGATCCAGCCGAAATCCGCCCCACTATTCAGTCCAGTCATCCGGCGCTATAGGTCCAGACATGGCCATTGCCGTCGAACAGTTCTTCCTCGATCCCGCACACCGCGGCACCCTTCAGCGTCAACTGCAGGAGATCGTGACAGGTGCCATCCTCGCCGGTCGCTTCCGGCCCGGTGACCGGATGCCGTCGTCCCGCGGACTGGCCCGGCATCTGGGCATCAGCCGCATCACCGTCACGCTGGCCTATACCGAACTGGTGGCGAACGATTACCTGTCGTCGCGCGGTCGATCGGGTTATTTCGTATCCGAAAGCGCCCCGCGCCCGCCCAGCTTTCCGACACAGACCCCCTCGGAATCGCGCGTCGACTGGTCGCGCGTGCTGGGTCAGCGGTTTCCGCCCGCCACAATCCTGACCCGGCCCGAAGACTGGCGGCGCTACCGCTATCCATTCATCTACGGCCAGGCCGACGCCCGACTGTTCGATCACCAGAACTGGCGCAAATGTGCCTTGCAGGCCCTGGGCGCCCGCGATTTCGCCGCGATGACCGAAGACAGCTATGGCCGCGACGATCCGCACCTGATCGAGCAGATCATCCGCAACATCCTGCCGCGCCGGGGTATCGTCGCGACCCCCGCCGAGGTGCTGGTGACGATGGGCGCGCAGAACGCGCTGTGGATGCTGGCGCAGGTCTTGCTGACGCAACGCCGCACAGCCGTGATGGAATTCCCCTGCTATCCCGCATTGCGCGAAATCCTGCAACAGGCCCGCTGCAGCACGCTGGATGTGGCGGTCGATGGCCACGGTCTGCCGCCCGGCGATGTCCCTCCCACAGCCGACGTCGTCTTCGTCACGCCATCGCACCATTGCCCGACCTCCGCGACGATGCCCGTGGCCCGGCGGCGCGAATTGCTGGAGCGCGCCGAACAGGATGATTTCCTGATCGTCGAGGATGATTACGAATTCGAACTGGCGTTCACCGCCTCCCCGTCACCTGCGCTCAAGTCGCTGGATCGGGGCGGCCGCGTGGCCTATATCGGCAGCTTCGCCAAGTCCCTGTTTCCGGGTCTGCGGCTTGGCTACATCGTCGCACCCGAGCCTTTGATCCGCGAACTTCGCACCCTGCGATCGCTGCTGGTGCGCCACGTTCCGGGCCACATGCAACGTGCGACGGCCTATTTTCTGGCGCAGGGGCATTACGACGCGCAGGTCCACAAGATGGCGCGCGCCTACCGCGAACGCCGCGCCGTGGCCGAAGTCGCGATCCAGTCCAACGGACTGAAAATCGCCGGTGCCAGCAGCTTCGGCGGATCGTCGTTCTGGATGGAGGCCCCGCCCGGAATCCAGTCGGCGGCCCTGGCGGAACGGCTGCGCCAGCGGCAGGTGCTGATCGAACCGGCGGCGGCCTTCTTCGGCGACGGGCGCGACCCCGGAGCCCATTACCGGCTGGCCTATTCGTCGATTTCGGTGGCCGACATTCCCGAAGGAATCCGCCGCGTGGCCGAAGAATGTGCGGCGATGGCGCGGGGGGCGGCCTGATGGCTATGGGACAAGCCGTTCCAAGCTTGCAACTGGCCCTAGGCTGCAGGCCTTGCTGGCCCTATCGAAGCCTTGACCGGAAGCCTAATGTTACGGCAAGTATAAGACAAATCGAGACTTAGAGTCTCATTTTTGATATCCAGCGGGAGGAGAGACCCATGAAGATGACCACCGAGGAAGCCTTCGTAAAGACCCTGCAAATGCACGGCATCCGGCATGCGTTCGGCATCATCGGGTCGGCCATGATGCCGATTTCGGACATCTTCCCCAAGGCCGGGATCACCTTCTGGGACTGTGCCCACGAAGGCTCCGCAGGCATGATGGCCGACGGATATACCCGCGCGACCGGCGAAATGTCGATGATGATCGCCCAGAACGGCCCCGGAATCACCAACTTCGTGACGGCCGTCAAGACCGCCTACTGGAACCATACACCGCTGCTGCTGGTCACGCCGCAGGCCGCTAACAAAACCATCGGTCAGGGCGGCTTCCAGGAAGTCGAACAGATGAAACTGTTCGAGGACATGGTCGCCTATCAGGAAGAGGTCCGCGACCCCTCGCGCATTGCCGAGACGCTGAACCGCGTCATCATGGAGGCCAAGCGCGCCTCCGGTCCCGCCCAGATCAACATTCCTCGCGATTTCTGGACCCAGGTCATCGACATCGACCTGCCGATGATCGTCGATTTCGAACTGCCCTCGGGCGGCGAACAGGCGATGAAACGCGCCGCCGATCTGCTGTCGCAGGCCAAGAACCCGGTCATCCTGAACGGGGCGGGCGTCGTCCTGTCCGAAGGTGGTATCGCCGCGTCGATGGCTCTGGCCGAACGCCTCGATGCGCCGGTCTGCGTCGGCTATCAGCACAACGACGCCTTCCCCGGATCGCATCCGCTCTTTGCCGGACCGCTGGGCTATAACGGCTCCAAGGCCGGGATGGAGCTGATTTCCGAGGCCGATGTCGTTCTCTGTCTCGGCACCCGTCTGAACCCGTTCTCGACCCTGCCGGGCTATGGCATGGATTACTGGCCCAGGGACGCCAAGATCATCCAGGTCGACATCAACCCATCTCGCATCGGCCTGACCAAGAAGGTCACCGTGGGCATCGTCGCCGATGCCGCCAAGGCCGCCAACGGCATCCTCACCCAACTGTCCGATACGGCGGGCGACGCAGGCCGCGCCGAGCGCAAGTCGAAGATCGCCCAGACCAAATCGGCGTGGAAACAGCAGCTTTCCTCG
>Ga0207903_1000550_pt1 | contig 10813 bp, 5 predicted proteins | sample MalvirmetaMSP131_FD_184234 | JGI IMG/M metagenome (GOLD analysis project Ga0207903, IMG submission 184234) | Marine viral communities from the Deep Pacific Ocean - MSP-131 (SPAdes) | ecosystem: Environmental > Aquatic > Marine > Oceanic | place: Atlantic Ocean | collected 2011-06-25
GGCGTCTATACGGTCGATAGCGTGGACTCGAACGGATTGTGGGTCGACGTGCGGACGGAACAGTTGACGGACGAAGGCACGACCCTTGCGCCGATCTTCGCCGAATTCTCCTATCCCAATCCCGATGATCCCCGGGCAATGGTGAGTTTCTCCGCCGAGGCGACCTTCGACCGCCGCACCAACACCATCACGGCCATCAACACCAACGCCCTGGCCGCCATTCCGGAAGGCTCGATGGTCACCATCGCCGGCACGACCAACAACAACGGTTCCTTCACGGTCGCCAGCAACGACGGCACGGACCTGGTGATCGAAAGCCAGCGCTTCGTTACCGACGGCGGCTCCAACAGCACCCTTGAAGTCCTGGGCGGCGGCAATCCGCTGACCTTCTCCATCGGAACGGGCGCCGATGGAGAAGACCAGATCATCACCAACACGGGCACCTTCGGCACCCTGGAGGCCGGTCAGCGCATCAAGATCAACAGCACCAACACGGAAAACGACGGCAAGACATTCACGGTTCAGAGCGTCATCGATAATGGCACGAACGTGACGATCACCCTGGCGTCCGACGAAAGCCTGGACGCCACCATCCCCACCGTGACCGCGGGTGTTGTCTCGCTGAATGCCCTCCCGTTCTCGTTCAACGCCGCGGAACGGAGCTTCTACTTCGACGCCGACGCCGTCGGCGCCAGCCCGGATTCCGTGACCTTCACGGACGGCGGCGCGGGACAGGACACGATCACCCTGAACGGCTCGACCTTTACCGACGCCAAAGGCAACCTGCTGCCGGCCGGAACCCGGATCACCGTCAGCGGCGGCACCAGCAACGACGGCACCTACACGATCGAATCCATTTCCGCCAATGGACTGACCGCGACACTGGTCGCCACCGACAACCTGGCCGGCGGCACCGCGACCGAAACGGCGGCCGTACTGGCCGGAAGCGGCTCCATCACCTATGCCGACAATGACCCGGCGGCGGACTCCATTACCTTGGGCGGTGGCTATTTCCGCGACCCCGACGGCAACAACCTGCCGGCCGGGACCCGGGTCACGTTTGCCGGCACCACGGGTGGCCTGAACGACAATACCTATACGATCGCCTCGGTTTCGTCGGACGGCCGCACGGCGACGCTGATTCCGACCGATGCCGTCGATGACACCACGCCGACACAGACCGCCGGCACGATCAACGTCGGCGGCACGGTCGGCACCATCTCGGCGACCAGCTATTACAAGGGGGACACCTCGCCCCAGACCCACCGCGTCAGTAACTCTCAGTCATTCAATTTCGACATCACGGGCATCGACCCGGCGTTCGAAAAGGCCATCCGCGGCATGTTCCTTGTCTTACAGGGAGAATACGGCACCGAAGGTGGCCTGGATCGCAATCAGAACCGGGTCAGCGAAGGGCTGTACCTGATGGACGACGCCCTGGACCGGACCAACAATCAACCCCCCCCGTTCGGGACGGAGTTGAACAGCAACATCGAAGAGATGGAAATCATCCTCGGGTATCGGTCCGTGCTGCTGAATGACGTCAAGAAAACCAACCAAACAATCATCGCGTCGTTCGATAAGAGCATCGCATCGATCGAGAACACTGATCCCCTCGAGGCGATTACCAGGCTGCTGGATACGCAACGCACCCTGGAAGCGTCTTATCAGACCTTTGCCCGCGTCCGCCAGTTGAGCCTGACGAATTTCCTCTAACCGCTCCGGGATGACGGACGTCACAGCCGCATATTTCGTTCCGCAGTAAGACGTTACACCGCCGATTAGGCTGTCGGTGTCGTTAACCTTATGACAACTTAATTTCTGGAAGATCGCATGGTAAGGTGCGTCAATCCGTCAGATTGGGATAACTTGTAGCGCAATGCCTCCATACGAAAACCAAGTCAAAAAATATGAGCGCCGGCCTCAAGGGGGGAATCCGGCCCAAAGCGAAGCTTGGGCTCTGATCGAGGCGGCAAAGCGCATGGCCGTTTCGATCACCTACGATGCCGGCGACGCCAAGGCCACCAAGGACGCCCGCAAGGCGTCGCTGCGCCTGAACTGGCGGCTGTGGACGATTTTCCAGGCGGAACTGACGACCGAGCGCTCCGATGTCCCCGAAGACCTGCGGATCAATATGCTGACGCTCTGCAAATTCGTCGATAAACACACGGTGGGCGCCTTGGTCAATCCGACCCCGGAAGCCATGACCGTGTTGATCGACATCAACCGCAACATCGCCGCAGGGTTGGCGCAGATTCCCCAAACCGATGATGGCGCGGCCGATCCCGATCAGCCGCCCGCCCCTACGCCGAACGCCCCCACGCCCCAACCGGGGGCAGACGGCGCGGCGCCTGTTCGCCACGACCTTGATACGGAAGTTTGACCTCTATGTCTTCTCGGCGAATCACGGGGCATATGACACACGCCCGATGCACCGCCATTGAATCTGATCTACACCCACGCCGGAAGATCACTTGTCGATAGCGCTGTTTTCCCTTCGTCAACTCACACCATGGTACGGCTCGATCCATGACCACAACGGATAACACCGGTATGGATGATTTCTATCAACAGGTGGGCAGAACCTGCACCCTGCTGCTTAAGCGCCAGTTGGATGAGGCCTGGGAATCGATAGATATTCTGAGATCTCAACGCCCAGACGCGGCGGAAGTCCTGTACCTCATGGGACTCGCCGCCGTGACCCTGGAGGAATATGGCCGCGGGCTTCTGTTCATCGAGGAAGCGCACAATCAGGATCCGGACTGTTTCGAATATTCCGACGTTCTGGCGAATTTGCATGTGCGCGTCGGCAATCTGTCGGAAGGTGTGTATTTCGCGAAACTTTCAACGACGCTGGAACCCCACCCTTACGTCCGCAACCTGATTCCGTCGGACATGGCGAACTTCTTCCAATCTCTGGAAAAAACAGCGATCCCCCGCCATCTCGCATTCGGATTCGTGAGCCTGCACCGCCACGAATATATCGAGGCGGCGCGTGAGTATGATCGCCAGATCATGCTAACCCCCGACGACCAGCAGGCCTACCGATACGGCAGCAAGGCGCATCAGATTCTCGGTAATTTCGAGCATGCCATTACCTATGCCCAGAAAGCCGTCGCTCTGGCGCCGGACGAAATGGCCAACCACTTTCAGGCAGGCAAATTGAGCCAAGTTATCGGCGCCTTCGACGCAGCCATGTACCATTTCAAAAAAGTTGCGGAAATCGACAATGAAACGGTGCAAAACACGGCCGCTGCACTGGCCTTGGCGATGCAACTCCCCGATGCAAGCAAGGATGACCTAGACCCGATCGAAACCGCCTTGGCAGCCCGAATTGCGGAGGCCGATCCATTGCCGCCGGAAGCGACGCAAAGCCGCGTAAAGAAAAAGCGTATCCATGTCGGCTATGTCACCAACACCGACTGGAATGCCGACATGGTGGCCGTTCTGGAACCGATTCTGGAACTCCATGACCGCTCCCGCTTTGAGGTCTACATCTACCAGCAAACTCAAGGCCGCAGCGCGTTCATCCGCAACCTCACCAATTTTTCGGATTCCGAACGCCGGTTGTGGGAACTGAACGACGAGATCGCATCGATCATCATCGCCGGAGACGAGATCGATATCCTGGTCAACATGTGCACCCCCGAGCAGGACAACAGGGCATCCTTGTTCGCGATGGCACCGTCAGCCATTCAGGTCGGCTACATCGGCATGAATTTCGGCCTCAAGATGCCGGGCATTACACATGTATTATGTGACCCCATGACTGAGAACGCCGTCCGCGCGCAAATGGGCGAAAATCAGCAAGCCATTCAGATTCCTCCCGGTCTGTGGGCAACGAAGACACCGACGCTGTTGCCTGACGTTACGCCGCTGCCAGCGCTAGCGAACGGCTACATAACATTTGGGGTGCCGTGTGACCTGTCCGCGTTGACCCCGGCCGCCATTGGACACCTCTGCAGCATCCTCGAATCCCTTCCCACCAGTCGCCTTGTGTTCGGCGGGGTCGGCGCGTTGGATTCCTACTTAAAGAACCGCATTACCCAGTTGTTTACGGAACACGGCCTGGCCGACCGGGTTTCCGTCTGGCCCCATAAACCCGTTGCCGAACCTTGGGTGCCCAACCCGGCGTTCTGGCAGAACGTGGACCTGTTTCTGGTCGTGGATGCATTAACGGCGCCGATACGGGCCTCCGAAGCCCTATGGATGGGCGTCCCCGTCCTAACGCTGAAAGGAACGTCGCCCTTAACGTGCGTTGCCTCCAGCATTCTTGCCTCGGCAGGCAAAGCGGAATGGATATGCGAGAGCCCAGAAACACTGCTGCAAACAGCATCGGACTACGCCGCAGACCTAGAAGGCTTGGCGGAACTCCGTGCCGACCTGCGCGCGCAATCGCGGCGGTCGGCCTTGTTCAATCCAGTGGCCCATGTCCGCGCCATGGAAGAAGTCTTCGCGAATCTGGTTGCTGCACAGGAAGACTGAACCACTGCCGGCTGCTCCACAGCTGATCCAAGCACCCCGTGATCGGGCGTAAATTACGAAATGATGTTAACGGCCGAGCCCGGTGGCGGTGTCTGGGGCTTGAGTCGACTGGTCAGCGCTTGGCTGAGCCCCGAATTGATTTCGAACGACAATGACAAGGCACGCAGCAGATTTCCGAGTTTGAGCTCAGCATCTCCGATTTCCTGTTCACGGCGCGCCTGTTCCTTCGACGTCAATTCAATCAGGTCAGCTTCAACGCCGGCGAACTTTTTCTGGATTTGCAATTCCAGACTGGTGGTCACCGACACCGTATTTTGCGTCACAGTGATGCCGACATTCACTTCTGTCTGAAGCGCCGTCAAGGTATCGGCGACCGCAACATTGCCAGCGTCGGTCAGCGCACCAGGAGTTAACTCCAGACTGCGGATAGCCGCCACATCCTGTTTCAGACGCTGAATGACCTTACCGTCATTGACGTCCGGATGCGCGAACACGAACAGATTCTCGATCTTGTCCGCAACCAGATCCCGCTGAGCCTCAAACGCCGCAACTTCATCAGCATCAACCGTGGCGTCCTGATTGAAGGTCTGGAACAGCGCCGAGACATCGTCGAAAATCTTTTCAAGAGCGCCCTTGTTATTGAGGTTTCCCTGGCGGAAATCGCCCAACGCAGGAAGAGAATCGATCAAGGCCTTCTGACGGCCCGCTAGATTATCGATCTTACGCTGCATGCTCGCAGACGTCTGCGTTACCTCGTCAATCTTATCGTTGTGGCGACCGATAAGCTTGTTCTGCAGGAGATTGAACTGCAGTTCGAACTGCACCCTTTGGTTGTTCAGCGCGGTGTTCGCCAAGGTAAATGCAAACGGCGTTATCGCCATCTCAAGCTGCTTTCCAAACGGGACATCAAAGGCCCAACTAGGCAAAAATTGCCTATCTATTTCCGTACCTTAACTCATATCACACTTGGCCGAAAAATGCGACACACTATTCCCTTCGCAGCCGCTGAACGGCATAGGAATGCCCCACTCTTAGGCTATGACTAAGCACCTGCCTTGGGTATGTTATTGGTATGAATTTACAAGACATGATTGATCGTATTCGTACTGACGATGCACAACAAAGCATCGCTGATTTCCTCACAGTCAATCCAAATGTAAGCCTGGAAAATCTTGTCGTTTCATCCCTTCAATGGCCCGCCGACATGGAAGATGTCCAGGAAGCGCTACTTTCGGAATTCCTCAAGGAAAACCCAGACAACATCCCGGCGAACTGGGAAATCGCACAAATTCTGTACGGGCAAAATCGGTTTGAAGAAGCCCTTCCCCATTACCGCAAAGTTCTAGCGGCAAAGGAAAATATCGTGCGAAGCTACAACGGCGTTAGCTTCGGCCTGTCCGTTCTCGGGGCCACAAATGAATTGCGCGACCTGATTCTTGAGGCGAAGCGGGAAATTCCCGAGGGAGAGCATGCCAACTGGCAATTTCCCAGACAGCTAAATAACCTTCCCCCACCGCACCGCACCCATCTGCAGCTTTGGATCCGCGATCAAATCAACGCGGACAGAAAAGACCGTATCGCCCGCAGCACTGCGCCGCACGTCGTGACGTGGCGGCCTCTTGATGCAGGGAGCGCCCCCGGGGAACATAGCTACAGGCTTGCAGGCGCGGCCACGGGCATCACCACACGAAAAGGGATCTTTCGGATAGACGGCATCACAGAGATTGCCGCTACCCCTACAGAGGCCGATGACGGCCGAACCACCCTGTGGACTGCTGACTTCACCACGTCCCCCGGCGCCGTGTATCAAGTGATTCTGTGTCTTGAAACGAGCGATAGAGTCTGGGACGGCAACCAGATCACGTTAGCCACGGATCCCCTGCCCTTTGCGATCTCGGAAACCGGGAATGCTTTCGAAGTCGGGAACCAGGCAGCGACATTTACCGGCACCGTGGCGGCCTCAGGCCCAGAAGCCTACTACCGTTTCGAGTATGGCACCGCCCCCAACGATCTATCCAAAGCCACCGGCTGGCGATCTCTGCCCGGCGCCTTGAACGGCCGTTTCAACGCGGCCCCTCGCGTCACGCCGTACCGGTTTTATTTTTACGGCGCCCAGTTGACGGTGAACGGCGAAAGCCCGCCTGATGTAGAATGTGAATGGCCGTTCGGCCAGGACCCCAACCATATTTCAGGGGTCGGATTCCTCGAACTGATGTTTGCAACTTTCCACAACAGTTGCCGGTTCGATAGTTTAGACCCGATTCAAGAGTGGGAGGGCGCCGACCTGCGGGATGCACGGTACACCTTGCGCGCCGCGACCCGGAACCTCGACCTCAAGGACACGCAGCCGTGCATCGGTATCGGCTCGCGCCGCGCCTGCTGGATGCTGAGCGGACAAGTCTTCGATCTGGCACAAAACGACGATAACGGCGATATTGAGATTACCGTCACCCTGACTGCAGACCGCGGCGAATGGACCTTTGCCGGAAACAACCCCATCGAACAACCGAACGCGGAGCGATACGGTTACGAACCGCTGAGCGACACTCTTAAGCAACACATAGGCAATTTTTTTGTGGTTGCTCCGTTCGGCGACCCCCGCAGCGTGATCACCGGAACGTTGATTCCCAAGGAAGTAACGGTCGAGTACCGCAGCAAAAGCGTCCTCCATGTGAATTCCGGCACCCGACTGGTTGCGTTTCCGACAACCTCAACCACCGACCCAAAAAACCTGACCAACGGCGTACGCGCGGATGACGAGCCAGGCTGGTTTCAGACCGCCCCGGTCGGCGACCAGCCGCCCATGTTCGAATGGGAACTGGTCAGGCCGCTTAACCTCACCTCCATCATTCTCCATCAGGATATTCATCTTCCAACGAAAAAGGTGCGAATAACTCTGTCGGGAGTAGCCGTTTCGGACATCGTCATCGAGAAATCAATGCCAACAGATGTCTCTGCCCTGAACGCGGCCCGCCAACTCTATATCGAGTTGCAAGACATTGTGGGCTATACCATTTTGAGATTAGAACTACTGGAAGCAGCCACCCCGAACGGGATCGGGCTTAAGGCGGTTGACCTGTTCGCCAGGGACTACACCCCCCCTGCAAGCAAGGCCCCCGTCGGAATCCTGGAAGATGTTGGCGGACTTACCCCTGGAATGCAGGGTTATTTTCGCCTCGTCTGTAAATCGGGTGATATTCTCTCCAAAGGCGACATCCACGAATTCAGTATCCCCGAGGGACAAACCCCCTTGTTGCACGACGCTCGAATCCACATGCTTAAACCCGACAGGGCCATCATCCGGATTCAGGTCAATCCCATGGGGCATGAGACGACGGCCAGATGGCGCCTTGATAACGGAACGTCCGGGGAAATTCCCTGCGGCTGGGAAAACTTGGCCACACATCGGTTTATTTCCGTTCACGACGTCCCGCCAGGCGACCGTTCCTTGACGATCGTCGTTGCGAGCAGTCAAGGGGAAAGCCAGAAATTAATCGTCGATTGGACACAACACTCCTGAATGTCGGAGCCTGCGTCTTGGTTTACGCGATCTTAATTTGGATGGTATTGACTCCGCATAGGGTAAATCCCACACCTGGCATCATCTCAACGAGGACCCCACCGTGATGGAAACCGATATCGTGTCCGACATCGATGACGTGACGGAAAAATCCGCCGAGTCCATGGCCGACAAATGGTGGCTGGCTCCTCAAGACCCCGGGGAGCGCGCCGCATTGCGCGTACGCAACCTGGAAATGTTCAAAAAGAAATACCCGACGATTTATGAGGCCGTCGCCAATTACGAACCCCGTTCGGAACTTGTGTTCGGCGAAGACGGCCAGCCGGACATGGTCTTCTCGGGCGCGGCGTTCTACGACGGCGACATTGAAGGCTTCACGCGACGTCAGTTGACCCAATATTGGCAGCACCCGAACCGGCTTTCGATTGCCGCCCCCCTGCCGCAGACGATGGATAACCATGCGTCGCGTTTCCTTTATGCCATGCACGAGCGCATGAAGAACGAGGCCGAGATCGAGTTTTCCATTGGACGGACCGACAGGCATAGCTTCTACGGCCTCGTCATGGGCGTTGGGCTTGGCCGGCATCTGCCCGAATTCATCGAGCGGACCGGTTGCCGAAACCTGTTTTTTCTCGACCCCAACCTCGAGGGTTTTTACCACTCGATGGAGTTGCTGGATTGGGAAGCCATCCTGTTCGAATTCCAGAAACGCAATGGCGACATCTTCTTTTACATAGGCGGCGATCCGCAGCACTGGATGGATGGCCTGCGTTTCCAGACACGCAAGACCAATACCATCTCCTTGGATGGATTCTATATTTTCGCCCACTACAAGAACAACACGTTCTCTGAGTTTTCAAAAAAGTTCAACAAGGAGTCCCAGTTCCTCATCACGGGCCTTGGTTTCTTCTTCGACGAACAGCTTATGATACGCAACACCTACGCGAACATGGCCGGTCGCGACGTCCGCACCTATCTGCGTCCGCCCGTGAAAAAGATCGCAAGCGACACCCCCGTCATTATCGTCGGTTGTGGGCCGTCGCTCGATTCCAATATCGAAGACATCAAGCGCAACGCCGACAACGCAGTCATCATTTCCTGCGGGTCTGCACTCGGGCCGCTGATGGATGCCGGCATCCGCCCCGATTTTCAGATGGAACTCGAAAATTACCGGGTCCTTCCGGTAATCATGTACGCCGCATCGAAGCACGACCTTTCCGATATCTGCCTAGTGGCCAGTTCGACCGTCGACCGGGAAATCCGTCAATACTTCAGCAAGGAAATTTATTGGTTCCGCCCGGCGCTTTGCCCGTTCCCGATTTTTTCCAACAACATGGACAGCTGCCTGAAGCATCCGGATCCTACGGTCGTCAACGTCGGCCTGTCATTCGCCCAAGAAATGGGATTCCGCGAGTTCTACCTGTTCGGCGCCGATATGGGCCAGAAGGATAGCGAACAGCATCATGCCAAATCGTCCTATCACTACTCGGATGAATCGAAGAATGACCTGAAGCAGGTCTTCAACATCGAAGTGCCGGCCAATTTCGGCGGCAAAGCCATGACCAGCTCCGGGTTGTTCTGGGCTCTCGATACGCTGCAGCGGGCAATCGGTTATAGCAGCCCAAGCCACAAGTATTTCAACTGCAGCAACGGCGCGCGGATCAACCGCGCGATTCCGAAGCTTTCCCGAACGCTGGAACTGGAGGAGCCGAAGGTTTCCCGCGAACAGGCCGTTCAGGACATTCTCGACGCCGCGCAATTAATGAGCGCAGAAGACATCGACGCCCGCTGGCAGCCGGAAAAAATGATCGATGCGGTCAACGACATGTTGGACAATCTGGTCGACCTGATTGAAACCAAGGACCTTATCAAGGACACGGACCATCTGATCGAATCATCCCAGATGTTCTATGCCGACACCGATTGCATATTCGAGCATTATGCCAGCCTCTTGCTGCGCGGCACGATCAATCAAATCCTGATTGCCTGTGACTATTACCTTTGCCGCATCAACGACGAGGAAAAGTATGATGCAGCGCTTGAGATCGTGCGCGACGAATTCCGTGTCGTGATCGAACGGTTGCGGGAAATCGGCGTCAAGAACCTCCGCGCCCAGGCCCTGGGAATCGAGTTGACCGAAGCGTATCTGAGCGGACAATCTGATGATGACGAGTTGTCGGATGAACAACGCGCAGCCCTGGCCGTACCGCAGCATAAGGATACAGTTGACGGCGAAGATGTTCCGGAAACTGCGCCGGTCGCGACCTGAACTCTGTCCTTTTAGGCCCGCCAGGGTTGCCCCCCGAACCTCAGCGGCCTCTTTTCATTTGTGACATGAACTCTGCCAATGCGTCCGCCACATCGACAGCGACGGACGGCCAATCGCCGGCGGTGGGCTGGCGGAACAAGCGCATGCTCGGATACCAAGGCGTATCATTACGCCTGAGCACCCACCGCCAGTCCGGGACATGGGTGACCAGCCCCCAAATCGGCCGCCCCATGGCCCCTGCCAGATGGATCAGCGATGTATCGACACCAATGACCAGATCCATGGCCGAGAACAGCCCCATTTGACCGTTACCCGGCCGATCCCAAACAGCGCTCAAGCCTTGTTCATTTAGCAACACCAGGAATTGCCAGCTAAGCCACAGTAAGGACAAAATAACCAGAGGCAGGGCAAATCGCGCAATGAGCTTGCGTACCAGCTTAATCATGGAGCCTGCCAGCAATGCCAGCAGAATAGCCCCCCAAAACAGGGTGATTACAATGACGCCCAAGGTGCCGCTCAACTCCAGCCCGAAAGCCTGA
>Ga0207903_1000555_pt1 | contig 10760 bp, 10 predicted proteins | sample MalvirmetaMSP131_FD_184234 | JGI IMG/M metagenome (GOLD analysis project Ga0207903, IMG submission 184234) | Marine viral communities from the Deep Pacific Ocean - MSP-131 (SPAdes) | ecosystem: Environmental > Aquatic > Marine > Oceanic | place: Atlantic Ocean | collected 2011-06-25
CGGGCACCAGGCGGCCACGGCAGCGCGCTGCGCGTCCGTGAGCGTGGCGAAGGGTTCGGCGAAGAGCTTGTCACAAAAGGCGACGATCTCCTTCTTGCTCGACGAGGCCAACGTCACCGCCTCCTGGGCGAGACCCAGATCCTCGCCGAGGATCTTCAGCAGCCAGGCCTTCTTGAAGCGATTGAACAGCGCCACGTTCGGCGTCCAATGTGCGCGAATGTCGGGCATGATCTCGATCTCGAACGCATGCATCAGGCTGTCGCGCTGGCGGTCCCGGGCAAAGCAGGACTGCGTGGTGCTGGCCGTGGCATAGGCGACGAGCTTGGCCTTCTCGCCGACCTCCAGCGCGCGAAACGCCGCGAACTGATCGGCGGGCGCGCGGGTATCATCGCGCCAGGACAGATTAAGCGCATCATGCGCCGCCGCCACCTGCTCGAGCGAGGTCTCGTCGATCTCGTCCATCTTGGCATGGCTGCGGTATTCCTTGCGGGCCTCGATCTTGATCGCCTGCGTGACACTCATTCCGCTGGCCAGAACATCACTGACCAGCTTGAAGAGCGTGAGATCGAGCGTGGCCTCCGGATGCAGCGCCATCGCGGAGCCGAGCGCCATGGCCCGCTCGGTCTTGAGGTCCTCGGCCAGTGAGGCCGGGTAGGTGATTTCGCCGGCGTCCGGGGCCTCCTCCCCGGTCGGGTTGGCCGAGGCGCCGCGCGCGCCCTGCTCTTTCACGGTGTCTTCCGGGCGGACGAGGCCCACATGGAGCGTGACATTACCACTCGACCACGACGCAATCACACCAGCGCGGGCCAGATCTTCGTCGCTGTAGGCCTCCTGCAGGTCGCGGGCTTCCTCTTCCAGAGCGTCCACGCGCTCGTAAAGGGCATTGTAGGCACCGTCCTCGAGCCCCTCATCCTCCATCTCGAGCTGCAATTTCTCAAGCTCGGCGGTGATCTCATCGATGCGCTTTTGCGCAGCCTCATCCGGCTCGATCGGGCCGGGATAGACGCGGCCATAGTCGGCCATGGTCGCGTAATCATAGCGCACCATCGCATCGGCCCAGGCAAAGCCTAGCTTCATACGGGCCTCTTCGGCGGCGGCACCGAGCTTCTCGAGCAGGATGGTCTCGACTAGTGCCGCATCCTCAAGCACGGAATGCTCATCCAGCAGATCGGCCGCGACAGCGCCGCCACGCGCCTCGTAGTCCGCGCGCACGAAGGCCCCGATATCGTCACTGACCTGCACACCGCGGGATTTGAGGGCCTGACGGACGGTATAGGCTTGCAGATAGCCGCCGTCTTTCGTGAGCGCCTCGAAGACCTCGCGCTGCGCTTCCTGGCTCGGGTGCTCGGCGAAGGCCTTCATCGTGTCGAGCGTGATCACCTTGCCCCGGGCCGCGGCGCGGATATCGGGGTGGATAAGGCCATAGCGCAACCGGCCTTTCACGGCGGCCACCGTGGTGCCGAAGGTCTTCGCGATCGTCTCGGGCGTCTGGCCGTCGACCTCCATCATCCGGGCGAAGGCCTCGAACTCGTCGATCGCGTTCATCGGGGCTTGAGTGATGTTCTCGGCGAGCGACAGCGCCGTGGTGACGTCACACTCCTCTGGCACAAGGCGGCAGTCGATCTTGGTTTTCGCAGTGAACCCCTTGGCGACCTTGTCGGCGACCAGCTCCTTCAGCGCGGCATGACGGCGGCCACCAGCGAGCACGGCGTATTTGCCGTCGATCTTCTGGACGAGGAGCGGCTGGAGCAGGCCCAGAACGGTGATGCTTGCCTTCAGATGGGCGATGTTCTCGGGATCATAGGTTTCCGGAGAGTTGCTGCGCACATTGGCGGGATGCGGGACCAGATCGCCGATGGCGACGGTGAGAGGGGTAAAGCTTGTGGTCATTGGATGTCCTTCCAGGTGGGTGAGGTGTGGCCCGCGCCTTCACGCGCGTGACCAATCCCCGGCTTCAGGGATCACCACGACAAAAGGCCCGCTTTGCCTTTTTGAGGGGCAGCGGGCCTTCATCGTCTCAGATGTCAGGGGGGAGGAGTCCCCTGCCCTTCTACCAGTCGCGCGCCAGCATGATGGTCAGCACGCGCATGGTGGTGGCAGGATTGTCCGGGGTCTCAGCCCCGTAGCGGAAATCCGAATCTGCCTCATAGAGATCGATCTTCCAGAACACGGTCTCGCCCCGGATCTCGACCGCCCCGAAATCGTGCCATCCCTCGGGATCATTCTCAGGCTCGAATGTGGCAAACTCACCGGTCGCCTTCACCGCCTCGGCCATGAAGCCGTCACCGGCCTCAATAAGCGCGCGGGTGACATGCATCCGGCCCTGGATGGGCTGCGCGGGCGGCACTCCAAGGCACGCGAGCTTGCGAAACGCGTCGTTTTGCGCCGCGATCACAGTCGGAGCCGGACGGTCTGGCAGGGGTTGAACGGTCATGGACATGGGAATCTCCTTTGAGAAGTTGAAACACCCTTCCCAAAGCCCGCTTTTTCTTTTCCGCGTGGTGGAGGACGCCAACAAAACCTGCCCGACCTAAGCAGTTGCCAAAGTCCGCTCTGCGGACCTTTTGGCCATTAGCGGCGTGCGCAACATCTGGCGTGATGCTAACGCAGCATTCAGATATCCGCCGCCCAATCAGCTTGGAAATCTGGCGATAATCTCTCCGCCGTTCTGAGTTTCGAAATGCCCATCGCTACGCTCAATTAGAATTTCGTTGCCGCGGCTGGCCAGCCAACGCTCCTGACGTTGTCCGTTGATCATTCGAGTCTGCTTGGCAACGTCGATGATATCGCCACGTTCACCCAAGCACTCAACAATTTCAATATCTTCCCACACGGCATCGTCTCCTTCAGACTTCCTCGGCACCATCTGGATTAGAGCAATAGAACGACTTAGCAAGTCAAGTCCTCTGGCCGCTACTGCCCGCTAGCGGCCATCGCCATAAGGGCATTTCTGCAATCAGTTCCAGTGGCAGTTTCGGGGAACCCCGCATTGTAGCATTGATGTATCCGACTTTCGGGTCTGGCTCGCTCCTGTAGGCTGGCTGTTTTTCGCATGTGAAACGCTAAGAGGCGGTAGTTGGTAAAGAGGTCTCCCACCTGTCGTTCTCCGCTTCGCAGCAATGAGATATTCAGGCGGCCTCGGCGCTGTCCCCTGCTCTGCCGGCCTCTGATCGGGCAATCAGGTAGTCGCAAGCGCGCTGCGCGTCTGCCGCATGTTTGAAGATCGCAGTCTTGTCGGAGCGCAGAACGCGCAGCCAGTTGTAGAGATACGCCGCGTTCATCTCGAGCGTATGCGCCGTGAACCCGAGTTCTTGTCCCAAAAAGCAGGAGGTCAGCTCGGCCACAATCTCCTCGCGCGCGTAAGAGGTGTTGCCGAACTTCGAGAGTCCGAAATCGCGGTTCAGTCGATGGGGGGCCTTTGTGGCATGTGCCAACTCATGCGCCCAGACTCCGTAGAAATGTCTTGGGTCCTGGAACCTCTCGATAGAAGGCATGAAAACTTTATCGACGGGCGGCAGATAATAGGCCTCGCCGCCCGCGAATACCGTGGTGATGTCGATCGCATCGAAAAATGCCTGCATGTGCGGGATAGGCTCGGACGGCGTGTGTTCGGGTGCTGGCTCCGGGTCGGGGAAGAAGCTTTCGGGCAGCCCTTCGATCTGACAGGCATTGAACACGCGGTAAGATTTCTGGAAGCGGAAGATACGGGCCTCTTCGGAGCGATCATCGCCGTCGCTGCGGTCGTCCTCGCCGTCGGCGTCTTTCCTGCTTTGGCCGTAATAGACGACGATGGAGGACTTTTCGCCCTTGCGGACCTTTGCGTCCAACGCATTGGCCTGCGGCAGCGTCATCCAGAAGGGCGAACTGTGACCCGCCATCACGGTGCGCATGGTCAGCAGGAAGTTGTTGACCCCCTGGTAGGGCTCACCGCCCACGCGCAGCGGTTTTGTGCTGCCGCCAGCGGTCCAGAGCTTGCGCCACGGCAGAACGCCGCGCTCGATAATGCGGATGATTTCGTTTGTGATGACCTCGGAGGCATCGAATTTGGGCGTGCGGGATCGGGCCATGGCTGGCGTCCTTTCGTGTGTTGATGAGAGAGAATGGCGATCAGGTTGACCGACGGGTGCGGGGATCGTTGGTGATCCAGGCGCCGAGCTGTTCGACCATGTCGATGTAGGTGGTCAGCGAGACAGACCTGCCGGGCCCCGAAAAGTCAGGATCGACCGATCCGTCTCGTGCCACGCGCGGCAGGTTCGCGAAGGCAATGACATCGGTGATGGGCCGGGTATCGATGAACGGCGTCCCTCGTGCGACCGCAAGAGTGGCCAAGGGAAAGCGCTCGATCGGCGCGAAGGTCGACACGGTGGTCCAACCGAGATGGATGAATTTCCCGCCCTCTCCGCAGATCACATGCGTGTTTGGCAATGACGCCGCCTGCTTCAGATAGCCGAGATCGCGCAGGACAGTCTCGCGGTCGAGCCGCTGTGCCTGCCCCGTCTGGCCGGTTCGGCGTAGTTCCTTGTGTCGCCACCATGAGGCAGCGGTCGCGCGCAACACGCGCAAGATACCTGTTTGCATGGGAATGTCCTTCATCAGGAAAGACAGACCGGAACCCGGCCCGGACCCGTCCGAGGGACCACAAAGGCCCTCATCCGTCAGTCACAAAACCCGAAGAACACTTTCACTTTTTGGCGGGCAGAACCGACAGGGCTGGCAGCTTCTTCAAATATACGTCTCAGGCGGTGCTCAAAGCACCAAGACCTGCGGCATTTTCCAAGATGTGCGTGTTACCGGGACATGAATTCCTTGGGGGAAACGCGGAGAGCACTGTCGCTGACTTGATATTCGGTAATATTGCCGCTATATACCGTCATAATGACCGTATGGAGTAACGTTATGCACATCACAAACTTCGCAGAAGGCGGACAGTTTGAACCGCGCAAGATCGCAGCAGCGCTGCGCACCTCGGCAGAGGAGATCGCAATGACGGTTGGTCTTGGCAAGGATGCCATGCAGCGGCGGAGCCGTATCAGCTCGGACAAGACACAGCGCCGTTTGCGCGAACTGGTCGAAGTGCTCAACAAGGTCGAGCCGCGGTTCGGGTCGGAACTGATGGCTTATGCCTGGTATCGCTCAGAGCCTCTGCCCGGGTTTGACGGCCGGACCGCGATGCAGTTGGTGCAGGACGGCAAGGCGCAGCAGGTTCTCGAATACATCGACGCGGTCGACGCAGGCGTCTTCGCCTGATGCCTCTTACGGTTGGGCGTTATGCAGGTCCGCTCTACCGCGCCCTCAACCCTGTCTATGCGCGTGAACCTCTCTCCGGGCGTGGTGCTGAACTCTATGGAGGGCGATTCAACGCGAAGGGCACCCCGGCCCTCTACACCGCGCTCGATCCAACCACGGCGTTGCGCGAAGCAAACCAGGTCGGAAGCCTGCAGCCCACGATGCTTGTGTCCTACGCTGCCGATCTTGGCCCTATTTTTGATACCCGAGACGCAGACGCAGTTGCACAATACGGCATGACAAAAGGCACACTCGCAGATCCGGGCTGGCGCGCAAGAATGCTCGATGGGCAAACTGTTCCGACGCAGGACTTTGCCGCCAGTCTCATCACTGACGGCTTTGCGGGCCTTCTGATCCGAAGCTTTGCTAAGGGCACATCGGCGGTAGACAATAATATTGTCCTGTGGCGCTGGACTGGCGAAGGATGCAGACTTGACGTTGTGGATGACGAAGGCCGACTGTCCCGGATGTAAGAAAGCTTGCTTAGCGCGCCACTATCCTGATGTTCACAAAGATTCGTGTCGATCCTCTGACCATCGTGGTGTTGACGCTTTTCCGTATGGAGGTTGTTAATTGTGGCCGTCATTGGCTTCCTTGGTAGTGGTCGGCAATGCCCATCTCGCTGCAAGTCTGCTATCACATTCCTTGCCTCATCATTGCGTCCAGGTAGGCGCTGGTATTTTTCACATGCCCTGTGCTGGCCCTCATAAGCATCTCGTCGAGTGCAAGAAGAAGCCGTCCTGGGCCGTGTTCTCTGAGATGTTTCAAGATTTTGTCTTGTCCTATTCTTAGTAACTTTCCTACGTCTGCCAATATCCTTACAACCGATTGATGGTCTCTTGGCTCCTTGGGGAAGAACTCCGACACGTTTTTTAGATCTTCCCAAGCCATAGTGGTTGGATCTCCTCGTTCCCGGTAATCAGTGCTGGTATGACCATCTACCGCATCCTTTTTTATATTCAATCTTGTGGGTTCTACGTGCCGGACATTTTGTCCGTCGTCGCCGGACATTTCGTCGGGCATCAGTGCGTGAGCGTCGTGGTTTCCGGCCGGAAACTCTTTGATTTCTACTCCGGTCAACTCTGCCAATTTCTTGATGAGTTCTATGATTTCTTCGGCTTTCAGGGTGGCACGCCGTAGGATGTTGCGCACTTTTTGGAGAAACGAGACTGTCTCCTCATCCTTTGCTTGACGCAGAGCTTCGACACGTAGAGCCAGTGCCTCGGCCTTAAGTGACCGTAGCTTTTCCTGATCGTCCACAAGCTGTTCTGCGTGTTTGGTGAGCTCTCTTTCCCGTTCAAACATTGGCTGTAAATCGAAGCCAAACGCATCTCTGATCAATCCACCGTAGCGAAGAGGGAACCGCTTCCGGGTTGCGCTATCCCTGCGGTGGATCAGCCCCGCATCCACGAGGTGTCCGATACACCGCCGGATCGTTCTCTCGTTCAGGCCGTTCGTTCGCTCCGACAAAGATGCGTTTGAGGGGAAGACAATGGTCATTGAAGCCGTTTGTCCAGCCTTCTTCGGCATGAAGCTGATCAAGGCCTGAAGCGTTACTAGATCATTTGGTGTTAGCCCGAGTTCTTTGCGAAGCACTCGGATCGGTTCGATGACCCTGTACGGGTTTGTACTGAGTACAGAAGATCGTTCCGCCGAGGCGGGTGTGTGAGAAAATACCTGTCTCATGATGATTTTGACAGAAAAAGCATCCCTGTTCACCGCGAACGGTGTTGAAATCGATTCGCCTTCGGGGTATCAATCAGGTGTCGAAGCTAATTGAGGCCCTTCGGAAGCGTTGCTTTCGGGGGGTCTTTCCTTTTCTGACGTGTCCTCCTTTCTGCTCTGTTTTTGTTGTCTTTGGTCACGTGTCCTCGACGTCGAGATCCTCCGATGTCGGGGCGGCCAAATTTGAAAAATCGTCAGGATCGCCACTTGTGGGCTTTGGCAGGACGGTTTGGGTCCTATCCACCTCGTTGGTGTCGATTGTGGCACCCATACCCACACCCTTGTCCGCCGCTCGCGCGGCAGCCAAAGCCGCTAAGGCGGCCTTCGGGTTCTCTGATATCCATGCATGAAGTCCGTTTTCACTGCTCTTAACGGTAATGACCACGTTCCTTTTGGTAATCTTTACAGACCCGTAGTCTGTCGCGATCGCTGAGAGGGAAGGAGGTTTTTGCCTCCGCATCATTACCTCAAAGGTGGCGAATCGCTCGTCCGAACCGTTCCCGGCATCTTTGGATTTCAAAATTTCTGCCGCGAAGTTCTGGTTTCCGGCCGGAAACCCGAGGCTTTCGTAGGATTTCGCAGCCGCATACCAGCGATCACGACCAACCCCCGAGGCAGGTCCAATTGCTTCTATGATCTCTATGGGAATGCAGGATGTCACTTGCTTCATCCGGGCGAGGCCGGTGAGCTTAGCCCCGCCGCGCCGCGCCTTCTGGTCGATATTCAGGGCATCACAGACCAATCCTTCATCTTTCCCGGAATCGAGGAGAGAACGTGCGAATAGGGCCTTTTCGATCCAGCTAAGGTCCTTGCGGAAGCTGTTTTCTTGTCCCTGAGCAAGAATAGCCTGATCTTCATCGAGGGATCTGATCAGGGCCTTTGCTGGCTTTCCGATCAGGCGAAGCGCTGCGAGACGTCTACGCCCGTAGATTACCCTGTATCGGCGTCCTGCCGGGCTGATGAGTATTGGGATTAGCTGGCCTTGTTTCTCGATACTCTCGGCAAGTTCCCGGATCTCTTGCTCGTCATCTAGTGAAAGACGATCCTTGAACTCAGAGTCATCGATCAGATCCGTACTGATCTCCTGAATGGAAGATTGTGCTGCATCTTGAAGGGAACGGGCCATGCCGGAAAGGGCAGGGGCTCTGGACTGGGCTTGGGTGGAGGAAAAGGAGGGATCTTCCACTTTTTCCTCGTCGTCAGGAATGTCGAATGTAACTTTGCGGGCCATTATTTGCGCCCCCATGCGGTCCCGATAAGACCTTCAACCTCGTCAACGACCCCGTTGATGGATTCAATTGCCCTATCATAGGTCTGCCGGTGAAAATCGGATCTTGCAATTTCGTAGAGCGTCTGTTGGGTAAGGCCCGCATCCGAAACAGCAGAAGACTTCAGGAATGGCTGTGTGAGTACATCATCGGTGAACATAGTCCGAAGAAAAGCTGCCATCTGTGTTTGGGGGCCGTCATTCGGCTCAAAGCGTGTGATCAGGAATCGCATGAAGTCCCAGTCTGGAGAAGCACCTACATCTGCGATTGTTGCCATTAGGCTGGACGTGAGCTGCAGGAACTGCGCCATAGAGGCCACATCAAGCATGCTCGGGATGACAGTCACGATCAGCGAAGTTGATGCAACCAAGGCAGAGAGTGTCGTAAATCCGAGCTGGGGAGGACAGTCGATGACGACAACGTCGTAGTCGGCTTCGACCTCATTTATGCACAGGGCAAGCCTCTGATAGAACGGCGGACGGATGTTGTTCCGAAGGGCATGTGCAGTTTCTGTTTCGAACTCGGACAAAAGCAAACCGGCCGGTGCCAGGTCAAGATTGTGGAAGTATGTCTTGAGCAAAATATCTCGGAAAGGGACGGGATCCTCATAGCGAAGGGCATCATAGACGGTGCCTACTTCAGGAAAATCTAGCTCCGGCCGGAAACCGAACATGGTGGTCATGGATGCCTGAGGGTCTAGGTCAATTGCCATGACTCGGTATCCATCTAGGGCCAGTTTTTGTGCCAGATGAATTGCCGTTGTCGTCTTGCCCGCTCCGCCTTTGAAATTGGCGATGGAGATGATCTGGATTTGCTCCCCATCTCGGCGGTGAGGTACGATGTGATGGAACTTTGTGCTTGACGCTGCAATCTCATGACGGGCGATGTCGATTTGCTCTGCCGTGTAGAACCTACGGCCGCGGGCGTCTGTCTCGATCTCGCCTAGATTGAGCCTGTCTTCGAAGAACATCTTCCGCAGAAAGTCTTGGCTGACCCCAAGGACTTGGGCAACCTCTGTTGAACTGAAACGCCGCAAGGCCTTTCGCTCATCCGGTAGAAAGGACTTGCGCATGTTCACATCGAGCGACTTACTCAGACGTGTTGCCATGGCCTGGATCTTTTGATCCATTCGAATCCGCTGCTCGTTCATGCTCGTCTCGCTGCCCGTGTTTCGGGTCTAATTTGAGAAAGAACGCGAAACCGCCCGAAACTGATGGCTTGCGTTCTTCTGGAAAAATGTCACTAAAAGCCTTGACGGGCAAGAGATTTCTCGGACACGGCGGTCCCGCAGAAAAAATACATATAATACAATATCTTACGCCGCATCCCCCCTGCGCCTCAACAACTGCTTGTGGTGCCATGAGCTTGGTGACCCAAGATATACGCGATAACCATAGGGACCTTTCTCTACTTCTGAGCGAATCTGATTCCCAAAGGTCACTCAAGCAACCCCAGTTTCTCGGCCCGCTCCAATAGCATCTTGACCGATGACGGCTGCCAGCTCTTGCGGCCACGCGGGGTACGTTCGCGCATCTCCAACAGCCGATCACAGATCGCCTGAAGGGTGACGTCTGGATCCGCGCCCTTGATGGCGGCGACGATGGCGGGCAGGCGGTCGTCAGTTTCGCGACGTCCGGCACGTTGCAGCACCTCTGCGAGTAAAAAACCATCCCGTACATAAGTCTTAACGGCGCGCAGCAGGCGGCTTTGCGTCCAGCGTCTGGCCTCGGGTAAGGGGCCATTGACGATGCGCAGCACGTCTTCCCAAGCCATGTCGGGGCGAAGGCGGCGCACATGGGGCACCCAATCTTGCGCCGTCTCGTTCAGCCGCTCCATGTATCCGTCCTGTCGCGCGAGCCGCACCTTGCGAAGAGCGGCCGGATCCCTGGCTCGCAGCCCAGGGTTCCCGCCCACGCGGCCCTTGGTGCGCGCGCTGGTAAGCCCGGCCTTGGTGCGTTCCCGGATCAGGGCGCGCTCAAACTCCGCCGCAGCGCCCAGGACCTGCAGCGTGAACTTGCCCTGAGGGGATGCGGTATCGATCGGATCCTCAATCGAGCGAAAGAAAGCGCCTTTGGCCTCAAGCCGCTCGATCACCTCGAGTAGATGCGAAAGCGATCGCGCCAATCGGTCGATGCGCACCACTACCAGCGTGTCGCCCTTGCCAATCCGTTCCAGCACCCGCGCCAGTACTGGCCGCGCGCGATTTCCGCCAGAGGCCTGTTCTTCATGGATCTCGATGCAGCCTGCGGATTTAAGGGCCTGCGACTGGGGCAGGGGGGTCTGCTCCTCGGTCGAAACGCGGGCATAGCCGATTAAAGGCATCAAAACAGGCTTTTTGCAGTTTCAGGTAGCGCTAATAAACGACCGATTGATAGCGACGAGAGGAGAAAGGTCGCATGATGGCTGATCATCGCCCACGATCAGCTTCCATTGACCAAAGCTGAACATTGGCATATATTGCCAATGAAGGAGACCTGATCC
>Ga0207903_1000557_pt1 | contig 10737 bp, 9 predicted proteins | sample MalvirmetaMSP131_FD_184234 | JGI IMG/M metagenome (GOLD analysis project Ga0207903, IMG submission 184234) | Marine viral communities from the Deep Pacific Ocean - MSP-131 (SPAdes) | ecosystem: Environmental > Aquatic > Marine > Oceanic | place: Atlantic Ocean | collected 2011-06-25
CTGGCGTGGAGCATCGCGACCGCCGAGCTCGCCCGCGAGCACAACGATGCGAACGTCATCGCCATCGGCGCTCGCCAGCACACGTTCGAGGAGGCGGCCTCGTTCATCGACACGTTCATCGCGACGCCCTTCTCGAACGAGGAGCGCCACGCCCGGCGCATCGCCCAGGTGGCGGCGTACGAGGTGGACGGCTCGCTGCTTCCCGACCCTCGCGCCGGGGTCCCGGTCGGCGGTGAATCGGCCGACCGGCTCGACCCCGAGGCAGGCTGATGCCCGAAGGGCATTCCGTCCACCGGATCGCGCGCCAGTTCGACCGCAACTACGTCGGTCGCCGGGTGATGGCATCGAGCCCGCAGGGCCGCTTCGTCGAGGGCGCTTCGCTGATCGACGGCCGCGCCGCGGCATCCGTGCGGGCAGTCGGCAAGCAGATGTTCCTCGAGTTCGAGGGCGACCTGTGGCTCCGCGTGCATCTGGGCATGTACGGCGCGTGGGATTTCGCGGGGGAGATCCTCGTCGATCCCACGATCGCCTCCGCCAACGGGCGCATGGGGCAGACGAACCAGCGCGGCACCGACCTCGAGGGCGACCCGGTGTTCGATGCGGCGGGGGAGAATTCCCTGACGTCGATCGGTGCCCCCCGGCGGACCCGTGTGCACGTGCGGATGTCGGAGCAGACGACGGGACTGGCCGACGAGGACGATCAGTGGCCGCCGCCGGTCGTGGGGCAGGTGCGCCTGCGGCTCATGACGGACATCACGTGCGCCGACCTGCGTGGGCCGACGGCGTGCCGGATCCAGGATCCCGACGAGGTGGCCGCGACGATCGCGAAGCTCGGTCCGGATCCCCTCGTGGACGACGCGGCCGAGGGCGAGGAGCGCTTCGTCGCCTCGGTGCGGAAGAGGGCCACCCCCATCGGTCTCCTCCTCATGGACCAGGCGGTCGTCAGCGGCATCGGCAACGTCTACCGTGCCGAGATGCTCTTCCGGGCGAACCTCGATCCGCACACGCCGGGTCGTGACGTGCCCGAGGAACTCGTGCGGGGCCTGTGGCGCGACTGGGTGCGGCTGCTGTCCATCGGTGTCGAGACCGGCCAGATGATGACGATGGACGACCTCGACCCCGACGCCTACCGGCGTGCCATGGCGCACCGCGATGACCGGCACTGGGTGTACCACCGTGCCGGCCTGCCGTGCCGCGTCTGCGGCACGGAGATCGTGCTCGAGGAGATGGGCGCACGCAAGCTCTACTGGTGTCCCGTCTGTCAGCGATGACGTCACGACTCGGCGGCATGGGGCTCGTAGGCTGACACGGTGCGCCAGAATCCCTCCTTCGCGCTGACCGACATCGGTGAGCTGCGCCGCCTCATCGACCTCAATCCCTGGGCGACCCTCGTCAGCCACACCGACGAGGGGCTCGTCGCATCGCACTACGCCGTCCTGCTGGACGAGCAGAGGGACGACCTCACCATCGTCGGTCATGTCGGGAGGCCCGACGACCTCATCCACGGGCTGGGGGAGCGGGAGCTGATGGTGATCGTCCAGGGCCCGCACGGGTACATCTCTCCCGGGTGGTACGGAGACGTGCCGGCCGTGCCGACCTGGAACTTCGTCTCGGCGCACCTCTCGGGTGTGCCCGAGCTGCTCAGCACGGCCGAGAACCTCGCGGTGCTCGACAGGCTCGTCGATCGATTCGAGAGCAGGATGCCGCGGCCGCGTCCGATGTGGCAGGCGCCGAACGACGAGGCCTTCGTGGAGCGCCTCGAGCGCGGCACCACCGGATTCCGCCTCACCCCCTCGCGCGTCGTGGCCAAGCGGAAGCTCAGCCAGAACCGCTCGAGCGAGGTCGTCGAGACGATCATCGCCGAGCTCTCGGGCGACGGTCCCGCGGCGCAGCCCGCCCTGGCCGCCGAGATGCGCCGAGCGCTCGATGCGCGCCGGATGCCGGGGGCACCGTGAACCGGGGCGAGGTCGTCTCGGCGATCAGGAACGCGCGCATCGTGTCGTCGGGCGTGCCCCTGCCCGGCGGCGACGACGAGCCGCACGACGTCGTGATCGCGGGAGGCCGGATCGCCGACATCGCCCCCGCGGGTGCGCTGCGCCTCGGCGGTGCGGTGCTCGACGCTGCCGGTCGCTGGCTCCTGCCGGGTCTGTGGGACCACCACGTCCACACCGTCCAGTGGGCGCTCGCCGCCCAGCGCGTCGACCTCGGCGGCGCCGCCACGGCCGCGGAGGCCGCGGCGATCATGGGGGCGGCGCTCGTCGTCCGCGGTGTCGCCGACGACGGCCGTCGGATCGGCACCGGCTACCGCGATGCCCTCTGGCCCGACCGCCCCGATCTCGAGCTCCTCGACGCCGCGACGGGCGAGGTGCCCACGTATCTCATCAACGCCGACGTGCACAGCGTGTGGCTCAACTCCGCGGCGCTGCGCCGAGAGGGGCTCGAGCACGCTCGCGACGGGGTCCTTCGCGAACAGCCCGCCTTCGAGATCTCCCGGCGGCTGAACGCCGTCAACCCCGGCGTCGCCGACGCGTTCGTCGCGCGCGCGGCGGATGCCGCGGCATCCCGCGGCGTCGTCGGCATCGTCGACCTCGACATGGCCTGGAACGAGGATGTGTGGGCGCGCCGCCTCGCGCGCGGTTTCGACGCGCTGCGGGTGGAGTTCGGCACATACCCCGACCACCTCGAACGCGCCATCGCCGAGGGCCTCTCCGCAGGAGACACCGTGCGGGGGCAGCGCAGCGACCTCGTGCGGGTCGGGCCGTTCAAGGTGATCACCGACGGTTCGCTCGGCACGCGCACGGCGGCGTGCTCGCACCCGTACCCGGGCGAGCCGCACAACACGGGCGTCCTGACGGTTCCGCCGGACGAGCTCGTCGAGCTCATGACCGTCGCCACCGGCGCGGGCCTGCGCTGCGCCGTGCACGCGATCGGCGACGTCGCGAACTCCCGCGCCCTCGACGCCTTCGCCCTCACGGGCGCGACGGGCAGCATCGAGCACGCACAGCTCGTCGCCCACGCCGACCTGCCGAGATTCGCGCGGCTGGGTGTCGCGGCGAGCGTGCAGCCGGAGCACGCCCTCGATGACCGCGACATCACCGAGCGGGAATGGGCTGCGCAGACGGCCCTCGCGTATCCGCTCCGCTCCCTCGCCGCGGCGGGAGCGTCGCTGCGCTTCGGCTCGGACGCGCCCGTCTCGCCCCTCGACCCGTGGGCGGCGATCGCCGGAGCGGTGTACCGCACGAGAGACGGTCGCGAGCCGTGGCATCCCCACGAGGCGGTGTCGCCGCAGACGGCGCTCGACGCCTCGACGCACGGCGGCAGCGGCGACGCCGCCGCGCGGATCGAACCGGGCGCCACCGCCGACCTCGTGCTGTGCGGCGCCGATCCGCGCACGGCCGACGAGGCGGTGCTGCGGTCGATGTCCGTCTCGGCGACCCTCGTCGCGGGCCGCCTCACGCATCTGGCGTGAACGACGAAGCCCCCGAACCGCGGAGCGGTGTCGGGGGCCTCGAGGTCGGGGGCGGTTACGCGCTGACGTGGGCGAACAGGAACCAGCGGTCCTTCTCGAGACCGCGCTTGATCTCGATGGCCACGTCCTGGCTGGTGAGGTCGACCTCGTCGAGGCCCTCAATGGCCGCCTCCAGGTCGGCGAGCACGGCGTCGATGTCGGCGATCACGTCGCGGACGATCTCGTCGGACCGGGTGAAGCCGGCGGGCACCGCGGTGGGTGCGACCTTCGACGCGATGGTGGCGACGCGGGCGTCGATCGGCAGGCCCAGGGCCACGATCCGCTCGGCGGCGGTGTCGGCCCAGTCTCCCGCGTGCTCGACGAGCACATCGAGGAACTCGTGGACACCGATGAAGTTGGCTCCCCGCACGTGCCAGTGGGCCTGCTTGCCGTTCACGACGAGGGCCTGCAGGCCGAGGGCCACGGGGGAGAGGAACTGGGCGGAGGCGGCGGCGACCGAAGGGTCGACGGCGGTGGTGGAAACGGTCTCTGCGTTGCTCATGACATCCCCTCTCGCCGCGGGTCTCGCGGCTCAGTGAATCCAACGGTACTCAGCCCGAAACATTCCGCAAGCAAGTGAAGGCTCGGCTAACCGGCGCAGAAACACGGGAAAATGCGAGGGTCCGCGGGCGCAGCCGGTAGCGTCGTCTGGTGCCCTCCGCTGATCATGAACTCGGCCCCCAGAACCTGCGCTCACCGTCTCGCACGGTGACCCGCGAGCCGAGCGGACGGTCCCCCGAGCACGCCGAGCCGTCGCGGTTCCTCCCTCACGTTCAGGGCCTGCGCGCCATCGCCGTCCTGCTCGTCGTGCTCTACCACTTCTGGCCGGGGCGCCTCTCGGGCGGATACGTCGGCGTCGACGTCTTCTTCGTCATCTCCGGATTCCTGATCACGGGGCACCTGATGCGGGAGCTGGAGGCCACCGGCGGCGTGCGACTCGCGCAGTTCTGGGCGCGACGTGCGCGCCGGCTGCTGCCGGCATCCCTTCTGGTGCTGCTGTTCTGCGCCCTGGTCGTGGGCACCCCCTATCTGTTCCCGCTGTCGTCGCTGCCCACCGAGATCCGCGAGATCCTCGCCTCCACGTTCTACGTCGAGAACTGGTTCCTCGCGCTGAACTCCGCCGACTACCTCGCCCACACCGGCGAGCCCACGACGGTGCAGCACTACTGGTCGCTCTCGTTGGAAGAGCAGTTCTACGTGCTGTGGCCCCTCATCCTGCTGGCGGCGGCGTGGATCGGCGTGACGAGGTTCCGCGGGGCGCGCCGCAGGGCGGTGCTCGTGGCGATCGTCGCCGTGACCGCGGCATCCTTCGTCTTCAACGTCATCTTCACCATCACCGACCCCGCGCCGGCCTACTTCGTCACGTTCGGTCGCATGTGGCAGTTCGGCGTCGGCGCCCTCATCGCACTGGTCCCGATGCTGCAGATCCGTCACGCGGCGGGCAGTTTCCTCCTCGGGTGGGCGGGGATAGCCGCGCTGGTGTTCACCGCGTTCACCTTCGACGCCCAGACGCCCTTCCCCGGGTACATGGCGGCGATCCCGACGCTCGGCGCGGCGGCCGTCATCGCCGCATCCAACGCCGATCGGTGGTGGTACCCCACCCGGGTGCTTTCCCTCCGTCCCGCGCGGTTCGTCGGCGACATCTCCTACAGCCTCTACCTCTGGCACTGGCCGCTCATCGTCATCGCCCCCTCGGTGCCGTTCTGGGGGCTCTCCATCTACCACCGCGTCGCCCTGCTGGCGCTCTGCTTCGTTCTCGCCTGGCTCACCAAGCGCTTCGTCGAGGACCCGGCACGCTCCTGGAAGGTGCTCACGTCGCGCCGTCCGCGGGTGACGCTCTGGTCGTCATTCGTCGCGATGGTCGTCGTGGCGGCGGTGGCGGCAGGCGCCTGGGCCGTGAACGCCCCCGCCTATCGGGCGGGCGTCCAGGCGATCGAGCAGACCCGGGAGAACCCGCCGGAGTGCTTCGGCGCGGCGAGCGTGCTCGACCCCGCGTGCGCGACGGTCGACTTCGGCGACCAGATCCTCCCCGCGCCGGGGTTCGCCGCCGCCGATCGCCCCTCGGACGAGCAGTGCTTCGTGCAGCTCAACGACACCCGGCCGGTGACGTGCGAGTTCGGCGTCGACGACCCCGAGGCGCCCGAGGTGGTGCTCATCGGCGACAGCCACGCCTTCCAGCTGCTGTCGACGTTCGAGGGCATCGCCGTCGAGAACGGGTGGCGCCTGACCACGCTGTTCAAGGGGGCGTGCCCGTGGTCGACGACGTCCCTCGTGACGCCCGGCGCCTTCGGGGCCGCGTGCGACCAGTGGCGGCAGAATGCCGCCGAGGTGCTCGAAGAGCGCGATCCCGAGGTCATCTTCACCGCAGCGCTGTCGACGACCCCGTATTCGTCCGCCGGTTTCGACAGCGCGCACGACGCCGCGGTGGCGGGGTACCGCGACGCCTGGCGGGGAGCGATCGACCGCGGCATCCCCGTCGTCACCGTCGTGGACAACCCCGTGTGGGAGAACGACCCCAACAAGTGCCTGCGCACGCGCGGGATCGACGCCTGCGCGGGCGTGCGGGATGCCGTGCTCTCCGAGAACGACCCCGTGCGGGATGCCGCGGAGGGGATGTCCGGGGTGACGCTGCTGGACTTCACGGACGTCTATTGCGACGACGCGCAGTGCTCGCCCGTCGTGGGCGGCGCGAACGTCTACCGGGACGAGGACCACCTCACGGTGACCTTCGCCGACACGCTCGCGCCCTCGTACGCGGCCGCGCTGCGCGGGGCGATGGGACGGGACGGCAGCCTCACGCAATAGTGTCGGGGGCATGACCATCGCCCCGGATGCCACGATCCTCGCCCTCCCCGGAGGAGCCTCGCCGGCGCTCGATCCCGCCGCCTTCGTCGCCCCCGGCGCCCGCATCGTCGGCGCGGTGGAGATGTCGGAGGGATCCAGCGCCTGGTACAACGCCGTCCTGCGCGCCGACTCCGCCGCCATCACGATCGGCGCGGGCAGCAACCTGCAGGACAACGTCTCGGTGCACGTGGATGCCGCGCACCCCGTCGTGATCGGCGAGAACGTATCGGTCGGCCACAACGCCGTCGTGCATGGCTGCACGATCGGCGACGGGACGCTGATCGGGATGGGCAGCGTCGTGCTGTCGGGCGCCGTGGTGGGCGAGGGGTGCCTCATCGCCGGGGGAGCGGTGGTGCTCGAGGGCTCCGTCATCCCGCCGGGCTCGCTCGTCGCGGGCGTGCCCGCGACGGTGCGCCGCGAGCTGACGGACGAGGAGCGGGCGAGCATCCTGCGCAACGCCGAGATCTACCGCGCCCATTCCGCCACGCACGCCGCCGCGCTCGGCTGAGCCCGGCCGTACTCCCGGTGGCGCCGGTCAGGAGAGGCGGGGGCGGACGCGCGGGGCTCGGTCCGGCCCCTGTGGGGCAGATTGTGCGCTGTGGGGCAGGTTATGGTCTGCCCCATTGCACGGAACCTGCCCCAGACGGGTGGCGGCGCGGGGCACGGCCGGGGGTGCGTTGCGCGGGCGTCGGGTCGCGGAAGCGGCCGGCGAGGGCCGGCTGGCGAGGAGGAAGAAACGGAGGGGCTGACGGGAATCGAACCCGCATCATTAGTTTGGAAGACTAAGGCTTTACCACTAAGCTACAGCCCCGCATTCGGCGGGTGTCCGCCGGATGTGAGTGTTCAGTTGTATCGGTCCGCGCGCGGAAACCGCGGCATCCATCAGTCTAACGGAGTCCGGGGCGTGCCCTGGACGCGGGCCGGATCGTCAGCGTCGGACTCCGCCCGGTCGTGCACACGTCGCCGAATGGGGCGAACGGCGCCCGTCGGCTAGACTTCACGGGGCCGTTTCGTGCCCGTGCTCACGCACGGCGCCGCCCGGGGCGTAGCTCAGCTTGGTAGAGCGCCCGCTTTGGGAGCGGGAGGCCGCAGGTTCAAATCCTGTCGCCCCGACGCACGGATCCCCGAACAGACCTCACGCACAGACCTTCACCCGCCGCGCGTTCGCGCGCGCGATCATCACGAGGAGAACAATCAGCATGGTGAACAGCACCGTCGAGCAGCTCAGCCCCACGCGCGTGAAGCTGCGCATCACGGTCTCGCCCGACGAGCTCAAGCCCAGCATCACGCACGCCTACGAGCACATCGCGCAGGACGTCCAGGTGCCCGGCTTCCGCAAGGGCAAGGTCCCCGCGCCGATCATCGACCAGCGCGTCGGCCGAGGTGCCGTCATCGAGCACGCGGTCAACGAGGGCCTCGACACCTTCTACCGCGAGGCCGTGACCGAGCACAACGTGCGCGTCGTGGGCCGCCCGGCCGCCGAGATCATCGAGTGGCCGAACGAGAAGGACTTCTCGGGCGACCTGCTGGTGGACGTCGAGGTGGACGTGCGCCCCGAGATCACGGTTCCCGAGCTCGAGGGGATCACCCTCACCGTCGACGCCGTCGAGGTCGACGAGGCCGCCGTCGAGGAGGAGCTCGAGCGCCTGCGTGGCCGCTTCGGCACCCTCGTGACCGTCGAGCGTCCCGCGAAGACGGGCGACTTCGTCGAGCTCGACCTCGTCGCCACGATCGACGGCTCCGAGATCGACCGCGCCGGCGGCGTGTCGTACGAGATCGGCTCCGGCGAGCTGCTCGAGGGCATCGACGAGGCGCTCGAGTCGCTCACCGCGGGCGAGGAGACCACCTTCCGCTCCAAGCTCGTCGGCGGCGACCACGCCGGCGAAGAGGCCGAGGTGACCGTCACGGTCAAGGCCGTCAAGGAGCGCGAGCTCCCCGAGGCCGACGACGACTTCGCGCAGATCGCGAGCGAGTTCGACTCGATCGCCGAGCTCCGCGAGAGCCTCGTCGAGCGCGTCAGCCAGCAGTCCGCCTTCACACAGGGCTCCGCCGCGCGCGACAAGCTCATCGACACGCTGCTCGAGCAGCTCGACATCCCCGTGCCGCCGAAGCTCGTCGAGGACGAGGTGCACAGCCACCTCGAGGGCGAGGGCCGGCTCGAGGACGACGAGCACCGCGCCGAGGTGACCGAGGCGAGCGAGAAGCAGTTCCGCACGCAGGTGCTGCTCGACGCGATCGCCGAGGAGGCCGATGTCCAGGTCTCGCAGGACGAGCTGACGCAGTACATCATCCAGTCGGCCGCGCAGTACGGCATGGCCCCGCAGGAGTTCATGCAGGCCATCCAGCAGGGCGGCCAGCTGCCCGCGCTCGTCGGCGAGGTCGCCCGCAACAAGGCCCTCGCCGTGGCGCTCGGCAAGGTCACGGTCGTCGACACGAACGGCAAGGCGGTCGACCTGGCCGGCTTCGTCGCCGTCGACGACGAGCCCGAGGCCGAGGAAGAGGTCGCCGAGGAGGCGCAGGAGATCGCGGACTCGGCGGCCGACGCCGAGGCCGACGCCGCTCCCGTCGAGTCGGAGGCCGCCGCCGAGGAGAAGCCGAAGACCCGCAAGGCCGGGAAGAAGAAGGCCGACACCGCCGAGTGAGGCGAACGACGACGGGGGTGGATGCCACGGCATCCGCCCCCGTCGTCGTTCCCGGGCGCACCGCCGATCTGCCCACGGCGAACACGACCGACCGGCGCAAACGCCGCCGGTAGGGTCATAACGACGCACCACCGGAATGGAGTGAGAATGGCCGCGGAACCCCTGGTCGCCACGAGTGTTTTCGACCGACTGCTGAGAGATCGCATCATCTGGCTGGGCTCGGAGGTGCGCGATGAGAACGCCAACGAGATCTGCGCCAAGATCCTGCTTCTCGCCGCCGAGGACTCTCAGAAGGACATCTACCTGTACATCAACTCGCCCGGCGGCTCGATCACGGCCGGCATGGCGATCTACGACACGATGCAGTTCGTGCCGAACGACATCGTCACCGTCGGCATCGGCATGGCGGCGTCGATGGGTCAGCTGCTGCTGACCAGCGGCACGAAGGGCAAGCGCTACATCACGCCCAACGCCCGTGTGCTGCTGCACCAGCCCCACGGAGGCTTCGGTGGCACCTCCAGCGACATCCAGACGCAGGCTCAGCTCATCATCTCGATGAAGAACCGCCTCGCCGAGATCACGGCGGCCCAGACGGGCAAGACCGTGGAGCAGATCAACGAGGACGGCGACCGCGACCGCTGGTTCACCGCCGACGAGGCACTGGCCTACGGCTTCGTCGACCACATCCGCGAGCACGCCGTCGACGTCACCGGCGGCGGCGGAACGGCCGCGTGAGGTTCGAGGCGAGAGACAAGGACGACAAAGCGATGCACACCCCCACCTTCGGAACCCCTTCGCCGCAGGCCCTGCAGATGCCTGGATCGCGTTACATCCTGCCCCAGTTCGAAGAGCGCACCGCGTACGGATACAAGCGTCAGGACCCGTACAACAAGCTCTTCGAGGACCGGGTCATCTTCCTGGGCGTCCAGGTCGACGACGCGTCGGCCGACGACGTCATGGCGCAGCTCCTCGTGCTCGAGAGCCAGGACCCCGACCGCGACATCGTGATGTACATCAACTCGCCGGGTGGCTCGTTCACCGCGATGACGGCGATCTACGACACGATGCAGTACGTCTCGCCGCAGATCCAGACCGTCGTGCTCGGCCAGGCCGCCTCGGCCGCGGCGGTGCTCCTCGCGGCCGGCGCGCCCGGCAAGCGGCTCGCGCTGCCCAACGCCCGCATCCTGATCCATCAGCCGGCCATGGGCCAGGCCGGTCACGGTCAGGCGTCGGACATCGAGATCCAGGCGCAGGAGATCCTGCGCATGCGCACGTGGCTCGAGGAGACGCTGTCGAAGCACTCCAACCGCTCGCAGGAGCAGGTCAACAAGGACATCGACCGCGACAAGATCCTCGGCGCGTCCGAGGCTCTCGAGTACGGCCTCGTCGACCAGGTCCTCACGACCCGCAAGCGCACGCCCGCGGCGATCACGAAGTAGTCCTCTCCACAGGTTCGCCCCGGCATCCGTCAATGCGACCGGATGCCGGGGCTTCCTATTAGGCTCGACACACAGCATCATCCAGGCGGCAACGCACGAGGAGGGCCGGATGGCACGCATCGGAGAGAGCGCCGATCTGTTCAAGTGCTCGTTCTGCGGAAAGAGCCAGAAGCAGGTCGTGCAGCTGATCGCCGGCCCCGGCGTCTACATCTGCGACGAGTGCGTCGAGCTGTGCAACGAGATCATCGAGGAGCGCATGACCGAGTCCGGCTCGGGCGTCGTCTCCGATTTCGATCTGCCCAAG
>Ga0207903_1000562_pt1 | contig 10639 bp, 12 predicted proteins | sample MalvirmetaMSP131_FD_184234 | JGI IMG/M metagenome (GOLD analysis project Ga0207903, IMG submission 184234) | Marine viral communities from the Deep Pacific Ocean - MSP-131 (SPAdes) | ecosystem: Environmental > Aquatic > Marine > Oceanic | place: Atlantic Ocean | collected 2011-06-25
GGTCGCCCCCAGGACATGATGATCGACTTCGATCATCAGGCGGTGTTCGCCACGGCCCCCGGCAAGGGCGGGCGGGCCGAGGCGGCCGGCTGGATCGATCCGGCCAGCCTGACGGTAGAGGCCGATGGCATCTGGGGCACCGCCACCTGGACCGCCGATGCCGCCGCCAAACTGGCCAGTCGCGCCTATCGCTATCTGTCGCCCTACTTCGGGTCGGACAAGGCCTCGGGCCGCGTCACCCGCATCTTCAACGTCGGCCTGGTCAACCAGCCGGCCATCCGGGAGATCGCCGCTGCGGCGGCGGTCGAAACATCTGAAGGGAATCCCTCCGCAATGAAAACCATCCTCACGGCCCTCGGGCTGAAGGAAGACGCGACCGAGGCCGATGCCTGCGCCTCGATCGCCGCACTGACGCAGGCCGCCGGCGCGGCCGAGACCCTGGCCGCGACCGCGACCGCCCTGGGCCTGAAGCCCGAGGCCACCGGTGAAGAGGTGACCACGGCCGCCGCTGCCGCCGTCGCCGGCGGGAAGGGTTCGCCCGACCCCAAGAAGTTCGTGCCGATCGAGACCTATGACGCGGCCACGGCCCAGCTGAAGGTCATCAACGAGGAGCGTGCCGCCGCCGCCGTTGATCGCGCCATCGAGGGCGGCAAGATCGCCCCGGCCAACCGCGACTGGGCCCTCGGCTATTTCCTGAAGGACGAGGCTGGCTTTGCCGCCTTCGTCGAGCAGCAGCCCGCCGTCATCCAGCCCGGTCAGGGTAAGGCCACGGCCAAGCCCGCAGCCGACGGCAAGCCCCAGCTGACCGACGAGGACCGCGCGGCCTGCGCCGCCCTGGGTGTCGATGAGGCCGAGTTCCTGAAGACCCGTGAATCGGAGACCGCCCAGTGACCGCCCTGACCGCCCCCCGCAAAATCGCCAAGCTGGCCGCGACCAACCGGTTCGTCGTGCCGGTCACCGCCGGTGTCACCATCCTGCAGTCGGCCCTGGTCATCCTGGATGACGGCTTCGCCCGCGCGGCCCGCGCCGGTCAAGGTGCCGATACCCCGGCCCAGGCCGCCGATGCCTTGACCCATGTCTGCGTCGGGGTCGCCCTCGACACGGTCACGGGCGGGTCCTCGAACGGTGATGTGGAGCTGGACGTCGATCGCGGCTGCTACGGCTTTGCCAACTCCTCGGCCGGTGACCTGATCACCAAGGCCGACATCGGCAAGTCGGCCTTCATCGTCGACGACCAGACCGTCGCCAAGACCAGCGCCTCTTCGACCCGGGCTCGCGCCGGGGTGATCGAGGACGTCACCGACGAGGCCGTCTGGGTCTCGATCGGCAAAGCCAACTTCGCTTAAGGAGCGCCCCGTTGATCATCTCCCAAACCTCGCTGCAGGCGCTCCGGACCGGGTTCAACACCCAGTTCCAGTCGGGCCTTGCGACTGCCGCGCCCGTGTCCGACCCGATGGTCACCACGGTCAACTCCTCGACCAAGGTCGAGACCTATGGCTTCCTCGGTGACCTGCCGATCTTCCGCAAGTGGCTGGGCGAAAAGCGCATCCGCTCGCTGGCGGAGAAGGCCTATGCCCTGGTCAACGAGAACTTCGAGGCCACCCTCGGGATTCACAAGGACAAGATCGAGGACGACAATCTGGGCCTTTACGGTCCGATCGTCTCGGGCTGGGGCAAGGACGCCGGCCAGCTGAAGGACCGCCTGTCCTTCGACGCCCTGCGCGACGGCCATATCCGCGCCTGCTACGACGGCCAGAATTTCTTCGACACCGACCACCCGGTCGACTTCGAAGGCGCGCCGACGACCAATATGTCGGGCGCAGGCGCTGTCGAGCCCTGGTTCCTGCTGGATCTCAGCAAGCCGCTGAAGCCGATCCTGTACCAGAACCGCAAGCCGCCGACCTTCGCCATGGTCACCGATCCGCAGGACAGCCACGTCTTCAAGACGGGCGAGTATCTGATGGGGGGAGAGGCGCGCGGCGCCGCCGGCTACACCCTGTGGCAGCTGGCCCACCGCTCGACCGCCGCTCTGGATGCGGCCAGCTATGTCGCGGCCTACAACGCCATGGCGGCCCTCAAGAACGATGAGGGCGAGCCGCTGGAGATCCGGCCCACCCACATCGTGGTCGGCGCCTCCAACCGGGCTGCGGCCAAGACGCTGTTCGAGGCCCAGAACAAAGATGGCGGCGCGTCCAACATCTACTTCAAGGACGTGGCGATCATCGACGCCCCGCGCCTCGCCTGATGGCGGCCGCTGCGAGAAAGGCCAGGACGGCCCAGGACGGCCCGAAGAAGGTCGATCCGACCGCCCCGGCCCCGACGCCCACCGACGCCGTGCTGCGGGCCAAGGCCTCGCGCCCGACCTTCCGGCGCGCTGGCCTGGCCTTCGGCGACCGCGACTGGAAGGTGATCCCTTCGGACATCGGCGACGAGGCCCTGCTGGCCCTGTTCGCCGAGCCGGTCCTGACGCTTCAGGCCAAGGGCGCGGACGGATGGCTGACCCTGTCAGCCGAGGCCCGAGCCGAGGCGATCGCTGCGGCTTCGAAGGAAGACGCCAAGGACTGATCGGCGCGGTTAGACCCGACCCTGACCCACCGCGCCGGTCACACCCGGTCCATCTGTTCGGACCGGTTTGCGTAAGCCGGCGGGGCCCCCGCCCCGCCGGTGACGTTCTTAACAGAGAGACCCGTTCCTTTGGCCTATGCCACCCTCCAGGACCTGATCACCCGCTTTTCCGAGCGGCGTCTGATCCAGCTGACGGACCGCTTCGTTCCGCCGGCCGAGGTCATTGACGAGTCGGTGACGGCCGAGGCCCTGCAGCATGCCGGGGATCTGATCGACGGCTATGTGCGGGCCATCTATGCCCTGCCGTTCCAGACGGTGCCGCCGCTGCTGAATGGGCTGGCCTGTGACATCGCCTATTTCCGTCTGTTCCAGGAGCCGACCGAGGAGGCGCGGAAGCGTTATGAGGATGCGCTGCGGACCCTGCGCGACATTTCGGCCGGCAAGATCAAGCTGCCGGTCGCGGACGGGCAGGACGCCCCCTCGCGCCCCGATGTGATCCGCGCGACGGCCCAGACGCGCCTGTTCAGCCGCGACACCCTGACGGGGCTGTGATGGCGGGCCTGTCGGACAAGGTCGAGCTGGACCGCGAGGACATCCGCCGGCTGGATCAGCTGGGAGACCGGCTGGGTGACACCAGGCCCCTGATGGCGGCCATCGGCGGCTTTGTGCGGGATGTTGCCCGGGGCCGGTTCCGTGAGCAGAAGGGGCCGGACGGCAAGCCCTGGACAAAGTCGCTCCGGGCCCAGTTGGTCGGCGGTACCACCCTGGTCGACCGGGGCCTGCTGCGCGATTCCTACATCGACCGGACGACGGCCACAGAGGCCGTGGTCGGCACGGCGGATATCCGGGCCCGCATCCATCACTTCGGCGGCGTGATCCGCTCCAGGTCCGGCGGCAAGCTGGCCTTTGGTCTGGCCGATGGTGGCTTTGCCGTGGTCAGCCAGGTGACAATGCCCGCCCGCCCGGCCCTGGGGGTCAACGACGCGGACCGCGTCGAGATCCGAGCCCTGGTCGCGGACTTCGTCGAGATGGGGGCCGCCGCATGACCGCGATCGCGCCTCCCGTCTTTGCCCAGGTCGAGCTGGCCATCCAAGAGCGGCTGCGCGCCGCGTCTAAACAGAACGTGCTGGGCTATGCCCTGCGGGCGGTGGACGGCCTGCCGGTCGATATCGACGACCGGCTGGGCGAGTACGTCAATGACTTCCCGGCGGCCTGGACGGTGTTCGGCGGCTGGACCGTCAGGACCGAGCGGTCGAGCGGCGGGTCCGAGGTTGAGGCCCGCTATTCGGTGATCTGTGCCGCGCAGAGCCTGCGCAATGAGGGCGCTGCCCGCTTCGGGGCCGGGGGCGAGGTCGGGACCTATCAGATGGTGGCCGATGTGGTCGCCCTGCTGCTGGGCAATGACCTGGGCCTGGACATCAGCCCCCTGACCCTCGGCGCCTGCCAGTCGCTGTATTCGGGCGCGGTGCAGGGCAAGCTGAAGGTGAGCCTGTTCGGGGTCAGCTTTACCACCCGGATGACGATCGAGGCCGCCCCGGCCGATGTGCTGCAGCCGCATCCCCTGACCGACTTCACCACCTTTAACGCCGGATGGCTGGCCCCCGCCGCCGGCGACGACACCCCGCGCCTTGAGACGCGCCAGACGCTGGAAGCCGCCGATGACTGAGCAGACCCTGAAGCCCCATGACGGCCGCCGCGTGCGCCACCCCGATGGCCGCCTGCTGGCCGAGGAGGGCGAGGCCGTGACCCTGACCCCCTATTGGAACCGGCGGATCGAGGACGGCGACGTCCAGCCGATCGAACGCCCCGCGCGCACCCCCCGCAAACCCCGGTCGGATAGCCCGACGCCGCCCGCGTCTTCGCGCTCGACCGATGGAGACACCGCCTGATGACCGTCGCCTTCAACGCCATCCCGCTCGATCTGCGGACCCCCGGGTCCTATGTGGAGTTCGATTCCTCGCGCGCCCGACGCGGCCTGCCGCGCAAGACGCCGCGCGTGCTGCTGATCGGCAATCGCGAGGGCGCCGCCACCGGTTCGGCCGGCCTGCTGCAGCGCCTTTATGCGCCGTCTGAGGTCGGTCCCAAGGTCGGGGCCCGGTCTGTGTTGGGCCAGATGGCGACCGCCTTTATGGCGGCCAATACCTCGGCCGAGGTCTGGGTGCTGCCGGTCGCCGATGACGACGACGGGGTGGCCGCGACCGGGACCATCACCTTTACTGCGGCCGCCACCGGTGCGGGCCGCCAAGCCTATGCCATGGCCGGTCGCCGGGTCAGCTTTGGCGTCTCGGCCGGGGACACGGTCGGCACCCTGGCGACCGCCCTGGCCGCCGCCATCACCGCCCATCCGGACCTGCCGCTGACCGCCGCTGCCGTGGCCGGGGTGGTGACCTGGACGGCCCGCAACGCCGGCACCCAGGGCAACACCATCGACGTTCGCGCCAACCCCGGCCGGGACGATGTGACGCCGGCGGGTGTGGCCTTCACCATCGTCGCCGCCTCGGGCGGGGATGTTGACCCCGACATCACCACACCGCTGGCCCAGATGGGCGATGAGCCGTTCGATGCGGTGATCGTGCCCTGGACGTCGGCGGCCACCCGCACCGCCATCCTGACCGAGCTGGCCAGCCGCTGGGGCCCGGAGCGGGCGCTGGACGGTCTGTTGTTCTCGGCCCGGGTCGGCACCCAGGGCGCGCTTGCCGCCGCCGGCGCGGCGCTGAACAGCCAGTTCGAGACGACCATCGGCTTCAAGGCCCCGCTACAGCCGGTCTGGCAGATCGCCGCCGTCTATGCCGCGGTGGTCATGCGCTATGGCGCCGAGGATCCTGCGCGTCCGTTCCAGACCCTGGTGCTGCCGGGCATCGATGCGCCGACGCCGTCGGACCGGTTCACCCGGGCCGAGCGCGAGCTGCTGCTGCGTGACGGCATTTCGACCTGGGTGGCCACCAGCAATGATGAGGTCGCCCTGGAGCGGCCGATCACCACCTATCAGACCGATGCCAACGGGGGCGAGGACCCGGCCTATTACGACCTCAATACCCTGCTGACCCTCAGCTATCTGCGCTGGTCGCTGCGCCAGCGGATCGCCGCGAAATACCCGCGCCACAAGCTGGGGAATGACGGGACCAACTATGCCCCCGGCCAGCCGATCGTGACGCCCTCGGTGCTGCGGGCCGAGGTGATCGCCTGGTTCCGCGATCTGGAAGAGGCGGGCCTGGTCGAGGGCATCGACCAGTTCAAGTCGGACCTGATCATCGAGCGCGACGAAAGCGACACCAACCGCGTCAACGCGCTGATCCCGCCCGACATCATCAACCAGTTCCGGGTGCTGGCCGCCCAGGTCCAGTTCAGATTGTGAGAGGGCCTACCGTTCGCCGCGCGGCGGCTCACTGCTTGAGGCCGATGACCGGCCCTAACGAAGGACACTAGAGGATGGCTAAACTTTTCGGGCGCGTGAAGATCCGCGCCAACGGCAAGGTCTACAACACCGAGCGGGGGGCGACCCTCGACCCGGGCGGCATCAAGCGCGAGTCCCGTCCGGGGTCGAACAGCACGAGCGGCTACACCGAGGAGCTGGTGCCTTCGACCATCGAGGCCACGCTTCTGTTCGGCGAAGGGGACAGCGTCACCGAGATCAACAAGCTGACCGATGCGGTGATCATGTTCGAGCTGGACACCGGCCAGACCTATGTGGTGCGGAACGGCTATTCGGCCGAGCCCGTGCAGCTGACCGAGGGCGAGGGCAAGGCCAAGGTGGTGCTCAAGGGTGAAGCCGCCGAGGAGCTGCTGTGATGGACGGCGCCTCGCAACCCGATCTCGAAACCGAAGCCGACATCGTCCTGTCCGGCACGCGAGCTGACCCGGCCCCTGACCCGACCAAGGGTGGCTATCCGGACGAGCCGGTGCCCTACACCCTGCGAAAGCCCGTGCTCCTCACCACCCTCGACAACGAGGGGCGCAAGTCGACCGTAACAGTCACGCAGGTGATGGTCCGCGAGGCGCTGGGGGATGATCTGCTGGCCCTGGACAAGGCCAAGGGCGAGGCCGAGCAGGCGCTGATCCTGATCGCGGTTATGTGCGACCAGCCCAAGGCCTTTGCCCGCAAGCTGACCGGCTGGGACTTCCAGAATCTGGGGCTGATCGTCGCCCGTTTTTTTCCGCAGGGCATGCCCTGACCGCCGAAGAGGTGGCGGAGATCGCCGTCGCCTTTCCGGGTTTCACGCGAACCGAAATCGGGCGGATGCCGCAGTCCGAACTGAGGTTCTGGCAACAGCAGGCAATCCGCATCCATGGCCGATCTGAAACTTAATCTGGTGATCCGCCTGCTGGATCAGGCGACGGCTCCGGTCCGTCGCCTGGGCCGGACGGTCGCGGGCCTGCGCCAGCCGTTTCAGATTGCGCAGCGGGCGGCGGGCGGCCTGCTGAACGATATCCGCCGGATCGGGACCCTTGGGCTGGCGGCGGGTGCAGCGCTGGGGACCGGCCTGCTCTTCACCATTCGCCAGGTGGCGGCCGCCGGCGACGAGGCCATCAAGACCTCGGCCAAGATCGGCGTCAATGTCGTCAGCCTGCAGCGGCTTCAGTACGCCGCCAAGCTGGCCGACGTCGAAAACGCCCAGCTGGCCGACGGCCTGAAGTTCCTGAATCAGTCGTCGACGGTGGCCCTGGCCGGGGTCGGCGAAGACGCCAAGGTGTTTGACGCCCTGGGGGTCAAGCTGAAGGACACGGACGGGCGGCTGCGCTCGACCGAGGACGTGCTGATCGATGTGGCCGACCGGTTCGCCGCCATGCCGGACGGGGCCGCCAAGACCACCTATGCCATGACCCTGTTCGGGCGGTCGGGCGTCGAGATGATCCCATTCCTGAATGCCGGCGGCGATGCCATACGCGCTATGGGCGACGAGGCCGAACGGCTGGGTGTGGTCATGACCGAGGATCAGGCCAAGGCGTCGGAGGCCTTCAACGACTCGATCACCACCCTGCAGACCGCCCTCTTTGGTCTGGCCACCGCGATCACCGCCGACCTGCTGCCCAACCTGACCGCCCTCGTTGTCCGCCTTCAGGAGATGATCGCGGCCAACAAGCCCGCCGTCGTCGCCCGCATGAGGGAGCTGTTCGAGCAGATCGGCGCGGCCCTGCCCGGGGTGATCAAGGGGCTGGGAGACTTCATCGGTTTCCTGGGCGACGTGGGCCGCATCGGCGTGACCGTGATCGAGACCGTCGGCGGGGTGACCAATGCGCTCGATATCCTGGCCTTGTTGATGATCGGCCGGGTGGTCATGGCGGTCTGGGGCGCGACCGCCGCCGTCATGGGCCTGAACGGGGCCATGCTGGCCAACCCCATCGGCATCGTCATAGCCGCGATCGGCGCCCTGGCGTTCGCCGTCTATCTGATCATTCGCCACTGGGGAAAGATCGTCAGCTTTTTCACCGGGGTCTGGGAGGGTGTGGTCAAGATCGTCCAGGGTGCCCTGGGCTTCCTCGGCTATCTGTTCCTCAACTTCACCCCCCACGGTCTGATCATCCAGCACTGGTCGACCCTGGCCGGTTGGTTCGGGCAGATGTGGGACCAGATCAAAGGCGTCTTTAAACGGGGCGTGGAGCTGGTCTGGAACATCCTGCCGCCGTGGTTTCGCCAGGTGCTGCGCGGGGCACGGTTCGTCATCCGGGCCGTGTCGAACGTCGGCAGGGAGCCGGGCGGCGGCGGGGGAAGTTCAGCGCCGCCGCCGCGCCCTCGCCCGGCGGTCGGTCAATCCGCCCGGGCCGAGATCGGTGGCCGGATCGAGGTTCGCACCTATGACTATGGGTTCCGGTCTCCGCAGGTGTCGGCGGTTTCGGATACCCCGGGCGTGACCTTTGCGCCGGTCGGCCCGGTGCGTGGACGGGGGCCGGGCGGATGAGCTGGCGCGACCGCCTGCGTCCGGCCAGCTTTCGGGGTGTCGGCTTTCTGGTCGACAGCCATCAGCACGATTTTGGCCGGCGCACCGATGTTCATGAATATGCCCTGAGGGCCACGCCCTGGGTCGAGGATCTGGGGCGGCAGGGGCGGCGTTACAGCCTGGACGCCTATCTGCTGGGTCCGGACTATGACCTGTCGCGGGCCGAGCTGATCCGGGCGCTGGAGACCGAGGGGCCGGGCACGCTGGTGCACCCGTGGCTGGGGTCGGTGATCGTGACGGCCACCACCTCCAGCCTGTCGGAGACCATCCGCCGGGGCGGAGAGGCCAGCTTTCGCCTGGATTTTGTCGAGGCGGGCGAGAACACCACGCCGGACGCCGGCGACGACACCGTGGCCCTGGCGGCCAGCGCCGCCGATGCCGCCGGTCAGCAGGCGGCCGACGGCCTGGGCCAGAGCTTTTCGGTCGCTGGTCAGCCCGGCTTTGTCCTGGACGGTGCGACGGCCCAGATCGAGGCCGTGACCGAGGCGCTGGATCAGGCGCTGGCGCCGGTGCGGGCGGCCTCGGCCGACACGGCGGCGTGGCTGCGCCGGGCGGACCGGGTGCGGACCGAGGCCCTGGCGCTGGCCCGCATGCCGGCAGACATGGCCACCGAGCTGCTGGACCTGACCCGCGACGCCGTGCGGCTGGCGGGCACGCCCCGGGCGGTGCTGGCCTCGCTGCGGCCGCTGTTGGACTTTGGATCGACGCTTACGGCCGTTCTGGGCCTGACCCCGGCCCGGCAGCGGGAACGGGCGAACCGCGACCGGATGGTGCTGTTCCTGCGTCAGGCGGCGGCGGCCGAGGCCACCCGGGCGGTCAGCCGCATCACCTTTGCCGCCTATGACGAGGCGGCCGCCATTCGCGACGATCTGGCCGAGGCCATGGACGCGATCGCCGATGCTGCAGCCGATCTGGGGGACGATGCGGCTTATGACGCCGTCCAGACGCTGAGGCTGGCCATGGTGCGCGATGTGACGGCCCGGGGCGGGTCGCTGACCCGCCTGTTCGATCATCGGGTGACCACGGACCGGCCGCTGCTGGTGATCGCCCATGAGCTTTATGGCGATGCCGATCGGGATCAGGAGATCGCCGCCCGCAACCGCATCCGCCACCCCGGGTTTGTGCTGGCCGGGACGGTGCTGAAGGCGCTGGACGGAGGTCGCCTTGACTGAGTCCGCGCGGGTCATGTTGAAGGTCGGCGGGCGTCAGTTTGACGGCTGGACCGATGTGTCGATCGACCGCCCGCTGGATGCCCTGTGCGGGGCCTTCACCCTGGGCCTGACGGAGCGCTGGCCGGGTCAGCCCGAGCGCTGGCGGATCGAGGCCGGGGATGCGGCCCAGCTGCTGATCGATGATGAGCCGATCATCGACGGCTGGATCGATCAGGCCCGCTACAGCCTGTCGCCGAACCGCCATGCCATCCAGATCAACGGGCGGGACCGGACCTGTGACCTGGTCGACTGTTCGGCCCTGCATACGCCGGGCTTCTGGACCAACCGGACCCTGCTGCAGATCGCCACCGAGCTGTGCGACCCATTCGGCATCAAGGTGACGATCGAGGGTGATCCGGGCGCGCCCTTTGCCCGACTTGCGCTGGAGCCCGGGGAGACGGTGCTGGACGCCATCGTGCGGATGACGGCCCTGCGCGGCTTTCTGGCCACCACGGACAAGGCCGGGGACCTGCTGCTGATGCGGCCGACCGAACAGGTGGCGGGCTTTACCCTGGTCGAGGGGGAGACGATCGAACAGATCGAATTCGACAACAGCGTGGTCGGCCGGTTCAGCGAATACCGGCTGCTGGCCCACGACACCTCGGACGAGGCGGCCCTGTCAGCGGCGGCCCGGCCGGGCGGTTCGGCGACCGACCCCGGGGTCAAGCGACACCGGCCCCTGCTGATCCTGGCCGATGAGGAGACGACGGCGGCCGGCCTGGACGCCTCAGCCCTCTGGGAGGCCTCGGTAAGGGCCGGACAGGCGCAGATGGTCCGGGTGCTGGTCAGCGGCTGGCGCGCGCCGGACGGGGCCGTGTGGCGGCCCAACCGGATCGTGCCGGTGCGGGCACCGACCGTGGGCATCAACGCCGAGCTGCTGGTCTCGGCCGTCAAGTTTCGGCGCGGCGCGACCGAGGGCAGCCGGTG
>Ga0207903_1000568_pt1 | contig 10601 bp, 8 predicted proteins | sample MalvirmetaMSP131_FD_184234 | JGI IMG/M metagenome (GOLD analysis project Ga0207903, IMG submission 184234) | Marine viral communities from the Deep Pacific Ocean - MSP-131 (SPAdes) | ecosystem: Environmental > Aquatic > Marine > Oceanic | place: Atlantic Ocean | collected 2011-06-25
GAGGCGATTGGTCCACACCTGCCGGACGGTGTCGATTTCATTCCGGCACACCCGCTGGCCGGCACTGAACATTCCGGCCCGGAATCGGGCTTCCCGGAGCTGTTCGACAACCGTTGGTGCCTGCTGACGCCGGTGACTGACTCGCCCGACGCGGTGGAACGTCTGACCCGATTCTGGCGCGCCATGGGCTCGAACGTCGAGACGATGGACGCCGATCACCATGACCTCGTGTTGGCCGTCACCAGCCACGCGCCGCATCTGATCGCCTATACGATGGTTGGCGTGGCCGACGATCTGCGCCGAGTGACCGACAGCGAAGTCATCAAATATTCCGCCGCCGGTTTTCGCGATTTCACCCGCATCGCGGCCAGCGACCCGGTGATGTGGCGCGATGTTTTTCTGAACAACAAGGACGCGACGCTGGAAATTCTCGGGCGCTTCACCGAAGAGCTGTTTTCGCTTCAGCGTGCCATTCGCAAGGGCGACGGCGAGATGCTGCACGAGTATTTTACCCGCACCCGTGCCATCCGGCGCGGCGTCATCGAAGCGGGTCAGGACACCGACAAGCCGGATTTCGGACGGGGGACAAAACCATGAAATGGATCGTATTCGCCGCTGCCATTCTCGCTTCCGGAGCGCAGGCCGACATTCATCCGACGCCGCGACCTGCGCCACAGGATGACGTCGTGTCGTCGCGGGGAGCGACCGCGATCCAGACTTCGACACGCCCGGTCGAACGGATGATGCCGCAGGACCGGCAGGCCGTGACAAGCACCGAGGCCAGCCGCACGCAAGTGCCGCGCAACGACAGCGGCGGCACCGTACAGATGTCGGACCGGCCGCGATTCCGGCCCGATACGTTGATCCCTGCCGCCAGCCGCACGCCGCGCCGGTCACGCGACGGCGGTGGCGGACTATGCGGGCGCAGTTCGATTCAGGGAACGGCAATAGCGCCGGTTACCGGCCCCGGTGCCTGCGGCATCCCCGACGCTGTGAGCGTCAGCCGCGTTTCGGGTGTCCAGTTGACCCGGCCTGCCCGGATGGATTGCGACACCGCGACTGCACTGGACGATTGGGTGCGAACGGGCCTGCTGCCGACCATCGGGCGCACCGGCGGTGGGGCGGTCGGGCTGCAGGTCGCGGCGGGGTATGCCTGTCGGTCACGGAACAGCCAGGCAGGGGCCAGGGTCAGCGAACACGCCAAGGGCCGCGCCATCGACATCTCGGCGATCCAGCTTGCGAACGGGTCGCGGATCACCGTGCTGACCGATTGGAACCGGGGCGCCAATGGTCGGATGCTACGGACTCTTTGGCGGGCGGCCTGCGGTCCGTTCGGCACGGTACTGGGGCCGGATTCGGACCGATATCACCTCGATCATTTCCACCTGGATACCGCCGACTATCGTTCGGGCAGTTACTGTCGCTAACGCTCGGTCAGCTTCATTTCGATACGCCGGTTGCGGGCGCGGGCCGCCTCTGTATTCGCGGGATCGACGGGCCGGAACTCACCGAATCCGGTGGGGGCCAGCCGCTTGGGCGGCACGCCCAGTTCTTCGATCATGAACAACGCGACCGACAAAGCGCGCGCCTGACTCAACTCCCAGTTGTTGGCGTATTTTCCAAAACCAGACAGCGGCACGTTGTCGGTATGACCATCGACGCGCAGCACCCAGTCAATGCCTTCGGGAATCTGGTCAGCGACGTCGAGGATCACTTCCGCGACTTGCTCGATCTGGCGGCGACCCTCTGCCCCAAGGTCCGCCTGACCTTGCGCGAACAGGACTTCGGACGAAAAGACAAAGCGGTCACCGACGATCTCGACGCCCTCGCGCCCTGCCAGTACATCGCGCAACTGACCGAAGAATTCAGACCGGAATTTCTCGAGGTTCTTGGCCTCGGCCGCCAGACGTTCGGCGCGGGCCCGTTCTTCTGCCGCGACCTTGGCCAGCGCGGCATTCAGACGATTGCCCAGACTGTCGAGCTGGACGCGGGCTTCGGCTTCGCTTGCCTCCGACGCGTTGAGAAGACCCTGCAAGCCGCTCAGTTGAGTCCGAAGCTCCGCGACCTGCTGGTTCAGCGCTGCTGCTTCACGCTGGGCGGCAATCCTGTCGTCTTCCACGGCGGCCAGTTCTGTTCGCGCCTGATCCAGCAGGACGGCCATCCGGTCCGCGTCGGTCATCGCGTCTTGCGCGGCGTCTTCGGCGGCCAGACGGTTGGCAAGCGCTATGGCCAGCTTGTCCTGCACCTCGGCCTCGGACGCGCGGGCCGCATCCTGCGCTGCAAGGGCCTCGGTCAGGCGGCGCTCCAGCTCGGCACGACGGACTTCAGCTTCGGCCACCGTGTCGCCCCGTGCTTGCAGCTCCGCCTGCAGCCGGGCCAACTGGGCCTGCAAATCTGCTTCAGACGTGTCGCGAAGTTCAAGCGCGGCCAGCGCCGCCGCAAGCCGGTCCTCCATCGTCGTCGTCGCATCCTGACTTGCGCTCAGATCGGCGACGGCCTGCGCCAGACGGGCGGTCAGGTCGTCGCGCGTCGCCTCGGTGGCGGCCAGCAGCGTCAGCGTATCCTCGGCCTTCTGCCGCTGTTCTTCCAACGCAAGCGTCATTGCGGTCAGTTCGGCATCGGAATTGGCAAGGCGTTCGCGCAGGGCTTCGGCCGCGGCCTGTTCCGCCAGACGCGCGGCTTCGGCATCCGTCAGCGTCGTTTCCGCATCCGCCAGTCGCGCGCGCAGTGCTTCGGCTGCGGCCAGTTCGGCCAGCCGCGCGGCCTCCTCCGCATCCAGGTCGGCCTGCAAATCCGTGATCTGGGTTTGAAGGGTTTCCACAGTGGCCTGCTGTCCCTCCAGCGCCGCGAGCGTCTGGGCCAGCGTCGCCGCCTGCGTTTCCGATTGTGCGCGCAGATCGGCCAGAAGCTCCTCCACCGCCTCACGCTGGGCGGCGGCCAATCGCGCAGCCTCGACGCCTTCGTCGATTTCCTCCCGGGCAGAGGCCAGTGCAAGTTGCAACGCCTCGCGTTCGTCGATGATGCGTGTCAATTCACCCTGCGTCGTCTCCAGCTGACCGGCCAGCGCGCTGCGTTCGCCTTCGGTTGTCTCAAGTGCGGTCGTCAGACGATTGCGCGTCGCGATCAGGGAGGCGACCTGCTCCTCGAAGCTGCTGACACGGGCGGTCAGATCGTCACGCTGCGCCGACAATGTAGCGATCAGCGCGGCCTGCGTGTCGCGCTCCGCTCCAAGGCTTGCGACCTGATTTTCAAGGTTGGCGGCGCGCTGATTTTCAAGCCCCAGCGCCTGCGCCAGCGATGCCAGTTGCTCGCCCAGAGCATCCAGTTCCTGACCCTGCCCCTCGATCGTTTCGGACAGGACGAACTGGACGATCATGAAGATCGACAACACGAACATCAGAACCAGCAGAAGCGCCGTCATCGCGTCGACGAAACCGGGCCAGACGTTGGCCGTGAACCGTTGACCGCTGCGCCGCTGGAATGCCATGTCAGCCGTCCCCTTCGGACGCCTGATCCTGTCCCTGCGAAGCCTGCATCTGACGGTTCAACTGCCGCAGGGTGCGGGTCAGGGACCCGATATCGCCGCGCAGGTCGTCGATGGCGGCCTGACGCCCCTGCTGCAACTCTTCGAACACCTTCAGAAGCTGCACGTCGATCGACCTGATCCGCATCCGGCTTTCGGCATCCAGACCGTCATTTCCCCCCGACGATCCGCGCAGAACCTCGACGATGTTTTCCTGACCCTCGGCCACGCGGTTCAGCGCATCGGTAGTACCGCCGCCGCTGTCCATTCTATGTGCCATGACGGCGACTGCATCGGCCAGACCGCCCATCTTGGCGTCGGCGGCCAGACGCCCCGCCTCGGCCTTCTGGAACATGTCCTGAAGGCTCTCCATCTGGTAATTCATGTGGTCCAGAACGGCGGCCAGTGAATATTGGTCGATGGTTTCCTCGCCCGAGTCGCCGACCAGGCCGACGCGGGTAATCGACGACAGCCAGTTCTCCATCTCCCGGTAAAACCGGTTCTGGCCGTGGCCCGCGAACAACTCCAGCAAGCCGACGACCAGCGATCCGGCCAAGCCAAGCAGCGACGAGGCGAAGGCCGTGCCCATACCGGCAAGCTGCGATTCCAGACCGCCGATCAGGCGCCCGAAGACTGCGACACCGCCCTCGCCGTTTTCAGGATTCAGGTTACGGATCGTATCGACCACCGCCGGAACGGTCGTGGCCAGGCCCCAGAAAGTGCCCAGAAGACCAAGAAATATCAGCGTATTGACGATATAACGCGTAATGTCCCGCGCCTCCTCCATCCGGGCGCCGACCGAATCGAGGATCGAGCGCGAGGAAGAGGCAGAAATCTGGCTTCGCGGGGACCGCGACCGCAGTAACGACGCCAAAGGGGCCAGCAGGCCGGGCGGACGCGAGATGTCGTGACCAAGTCGGGTTTCGGCAAAACCCTCGATCCACGACACCGAGGAGAACAGTTGGAACACCTGCGCGAAACAGGCCAGCACGCCAAGGAAGAACACGAGGATGATCGTGCCGTTCAGCCAGGGGTTCGTGACGAAGATCGGCGCGACCTGCGGATAGGCAAGAAACACGCCCACACCGACAGCCCCGAGGACCGCCAGCATCTGCACGATCTGCCGGATCGGCTGCGAAAATTGCGTGCCGTGCTCTAGCGGTTCGCGTGCCATCTGCCCCCGGCCCTTTTCGGGCCCCTGTGTATCCGCGGAGCCTAGCTTTCGCCCGACCCGTCCACAAGCGCCGCGCAGGCGCCTTCCCTGATCTGTTGCACCCGCGTGACCAACCAGTCCAGATCTGCATCCCCGATCTCCAGATCGTGAAGTCCGGCGGCCGTCCGGGTCAGATATTCATGGTTCGGTCCGCGCCCGCCGATGGCCCGCGCTATAACCTCGGCCTGGCGTTCCAACGGTAGCTCACCCGTGTACTGCGCATGGTCGGTGCGAATAACATAGGTCGTTGCCCGGATCGCCAGGTCATCTTCACCCAACAAGGTAACATTTTCCTCGACGTAAGCCGCCGATACCAGTTCCCGTTCGCGCAGGGTCTCGAGTGCTGCAGCCGGGTCGGAGGCCCGGATGGCAAGGCCGGAACAGGTCGCACCCGCCGCCGGTTCCAGGGCCAGAACCAGACCGGGGTTCTCTTCCGAACCGCGATGATGGATCGACCACATGCAGAAACGGCGGCGGAAATCGACCAGAGTGGCGCGACGCGTCTCGGCTACGTCGATGCCGGGATTCCAGACGAGGGAGCCATAGGCAAAGATCCAAAGCTCGTCGTCACCGCCGATCACGTTCGCCATGCGTCCTTGTCCTTTCGCGTTCCCTTTCTCCCGGATAGAGGGAGTGGAACGGATCGGAAAGAGGCGCGACATGGTGAAATGGCTGACGATTCTGGTTCTGGTGGCCGCCACCCTGTGGGGCGGATGGTGGTTTGTCGGCGCGTCCGCGGTGGACAGGGGCGCTCGAACGGCTATCGACAGCGCGCGGGCGCAGGGCTGGGGCATCGAGTACGGCGACCTGACAGTAGCAGGATTTCCGAACCGGTTCGACGTGACGCTGGACGCGCCGCGGGTGATGTCCCCGGATGGTGTGATGCGGTGGTCGGCCCCCTTCGTGCAGGTCCTGGCGCTGTCCTATCGTCTGAACCACGTCATCGCCGTCGCACCGCGCGAGATGACGATCGAAGTGCCGGGCGAAACGATCGACATCACATCGACCGACTTGCGGGCTTCGGCGGTGGTGACCCCGTCACGGCAGCCCGACCTTCGGCGCGCGACCGTCACGGCCAGCGACCTGACGATCCGCGCCACCGATCTGGGGGCGACCTTCGCCACCGCAGTTCTGGCCGCGCGACAGAACGGGTCGGACGCGATCTACGATGTCGCAATCGCCCTGACCGGCGTATCGGCCAGCGATGGACTGCGTGCCAAGCTGGACCCGACCGGCACATTGCCGGAGGTGATCGACACGCTGGATATCGACACGATGCTGGTCCTGTCCGACCCCATCGGCATAACCCGTAACCCGGTCTTGTCAGAGCTGACGATCCGGCGCGCGACGTTGAACTGGGGGGAAGCGCGGGTAATCCTGTCGGGCGACCTGGCCGTGGCTGCGGATGGCACGCCCGTCGGCGACCTGACGCTACGCGCGCGCGGGTGGGATGACCTGTTGGCTTTCGTCGTGGCGCAGGAATGGCTTACCGCCGCGCAGGCATCGCTGATCGGCAGCGGCCTGTCCGGGTTGGAGGACGCAGAGGGGTTCGCGGAAATTCCGATATCGCTGTCGGGCGGTCAAATCATCGTCATGGGCTTGCCCGTCGGCCCGGCACCCCGGCTCTGACGTCAGTGGCTTCGCTCCGACAGGGGCGTGCGAAGGCGGGGACGGAATTTTCGCCCTTGGCGCAGTGCAATAACCTGAATCCCGGCGAACCATGCCCCGGATGGCGGGCCAACCCTTTATGAACGCCAGGACAGCACCAGTCTGGTTTAGCCGTCGAGGCGAATCCGTGCGTTGGTGGGATCGTAGGGGCTGTCCTCGGTTACCTCCGCATCCCAAAGCTGACGCTGCATCCGCACACGCAGCTTGGTTCCCGGCTGCGCCAGATCGGGCCGGACATAGCCCATGCCGATCGACTTCTGGAATGCCACCGAATAGCCACCAGATGTCAGTCGTCCGACCTTCTCGTCTCCTACATACAGCGCCTCGCGCCCCCAGGGATCGGCATCTGGCGGCCCGTCAATCAGCACAGTCACGCATTTCGAACGGATACCCTGCGCCTGCATCGCGTCCTTACCGTGGAAGTCCTTCGACAGATCGACGAAGCGGTCCAGCCCGGCCTCCAGCGGCGTGGCATCGCGACCCAATTCAGTCCCGAAAGCGCGATATGACTTTTCCTGCCGGAGCCAGTTCTGCGCCCGCGCGCCGACCAGTTTCAGCCCGTGACCTTCGCCCGCATCCATCAGCCTGTCGAACAGATAGTTCTGCATTTCCATCGGATGATGCAATTCCCACCCCAATTCGCCGGTATAAGCCACGCGGATCGCATTCGTCGGGCACATCAGCAACTCAAGCCGCCGGGCTGACAGCCAAGGAAAGCGCTTGTTTGACAGCACCGTCGCAGGATCGGCATCCCGCACGATCCCGGACAGGATGGCGCGCGAATTCGGCCCGGCCAATGCGAAGACACCGTGCTGGCCGGTGCAATCATCCAGACACATCGGGCCAAAACGGTCCATGTTGTCTTTGACCGCCTGCACCAGAAAATCGCTGTCGTAGCTTTGCCATGCGCCCGCCGACACGAGGTAGAACGTATCTTCGGCCAGCCGGACGATGGTGTATTCCGTGCGCGTGGTCCCTGCCTCGGTCAGCGCATAGGTCAGGTTGATCCGCCCGACCTTCGGCAATTTATTGGTCGTGAACCAATCGAGGAATCCCGCCGCGCCCGGTCCGCGCAACTTGTGCTTGGTAAAGGCGGTCGCATCAATCAGGCCCGCCGTCTCGCGAATGGCCCTGGCTTCCTCGACCGCATGGTCCCACCACGCACCCCGGCGAAAACTGCGGCTGTCATGGTCGAAGTTGTCGGGCGCATCCAGCGGGCCGAAATAATTGGGCCGCTCCCACCCGTTGACGCAGCCGAACTGCGCGCCCCGCGCCTTCATCCGCTCGTAGCACGGCGCGGTTTTCAGCGGGCGGCAGGCGGGCCGCTCCTCGTCGGGGTGGTGCAGGATGAAGACGTGATCGTAGGCTTCCTCGTTCTTGCGGGCCGCGTATTCCGTCGTCATCCAGCGCCCGAAACGTCGCGGATCGAGCGAGGCCATGTCGATCTCGGCTTCGCCCTCGACCATCATCTGGGCAAGGTAATGCCCGACGCCACCCGCCGCCGTGATGCCAAAGCTGAACCCTTCGGCCAGCCACATGTTGCGCAGGCCCGGCACAGGCCCGACCAGCGGGTTGCCGTCGGGCGTATAACAGATCGGGCCGTTGTAATCGTCCTTGAGACCCGCGGTTTCCGACGATGGAATCCGGTGGATGAACGACATGTATTCCTCCTCGATCCGCTCCAGATCGAGGGGGAACAGATCGGCGCGGAAACTGTCGGGCACGCCATATTCAAATCGCGCAGGCGCGTTCTTTTCATATGGCCCGAGGATCCAGCCGCCCCGCTCCTCACGCACATACCATTTGGCATCGGCGTCGCGCAGGACGGGGTGCTGCGGGTTGGTCTTGCGATATTCGACCAGCACCGGGTCAGGCTCGGTCACGATATACTGGTGTTCGACTACCACGGCCGGAATTTTGATGCCCAGCAATTGCGCTGTGCGTTGCGCATGGTTGCCGGTGGCTGTGACAACGTGTTCGGCGTGGATCACGACCTGTTCGTCCGATGCGATCAGATTGCCGCCCTTTTCGACCATCCTGGTCGCGGTGACATCCCAATGCTCGCCGGTCCATTTGTATTCATCCACCTGCCAGCGCCGTTCGATCCTGACACCCCGGTCGCGGGCGCCCTTGGCCATCGCCATCGTGACGTCGGCGGGGTTGATATAGCCGTCGGTCGGATGGAAAATCGCGCCCTCAAGGTCTTCTGTCCGCACCAGCGGCCAACGCTCCCTGATCTGTTTGGGCGTCATCCACTCGTACGGAATGCCGACTGTCTCTGCGATGGAAGCATACAGTTCGTACTCATCCATCCGCGCCTGCGTCTGCGCCATACGCAGATTGCCCACGACCGAGAAGCCGGGGTTCAGCCCGGTTTCCTCCTCCAGCTGTTTGTACATTTTGACGGAGTGGTCGTGAATATGGCTGGTGGCGTATCCCATGTTGAACAATGGCAGAAGTCCCGCCGCATGCCACGTCGACCCCGCCGTCAGCTCGTCTCGTTCCAGCAGAACGATGTCCTGCCAGCCGGCCTTTGACAGCGCATAGGCAATTCCAGTCCCCACGGCTCCGCCGCCGACGATCAATGCTTTGACATGGGTTTTCATCGGACGTCCCCTCGCTACGCATGGGCCTTTCTGCCTGACTTCGGGGGACGGGGTAAATCAGGCGCGACGATCCCCACGCCGATTGCGACTTCGTGTCCTATCGGCGTGGCGGGACATCACTGCTGGATCGAGATCAGATATGCCGCAAGCGCGATCAGGTCGGATGGAATCGGCGTGCCGATGCCCTCCTCCTCCTCGACCACGACCGCCGGACCCAGATCGCCTGCCCCGAATTCGGGCATGACCGCGTCCGGGTCGCCGTGACGACCTAATCCGTCGATCTGCGCCAGTATCCGGTCGCGCGGAAAGGACCCTCCGTTCCGCTTCGACAGCGTCGTCAGATCGGGGGCGAGTCCGGGCGTGCCCATCGCGTTGGCCCCATGACAGTCGGCGCAGCTCTGCTGGAACAGGCTGGCACCATAGGCCGCTTCGGTGCGCAGTTCGGGCATCGGATTGCAGGCGGTCAGCAACGCGGGCAGCGCCACAACCAGCAGTGCATGACAGGAGATGTGGGCGGGCATCGGAATCTCCGGCTCGGGAATATCGCTGGCATCTGCCTAAGGGACCGGCGCGGACACTGGCTTGACCTGCATCAATCGCTTTCGACCTTTGGAGCGTATGCCGACCGGTCTGCGGCACGGCACGATTGGGCGACTCAGACAGGGCGGCAATCGTGGGACGTGCAGGCGATCTGGTCGCAGGGCGAGTGGTCTAAAGGACGCCGATTTCCGCCAAAGCAACCGACAGTTCGGTCGGCAGCCGCGCCTCAGACGCCCGTGCGGGGTCCATATCCATCGGCGCATCCTCGGACGGCAGATACCGCCATCCCTGAAACGGACGGCGCGGCGTCGGAATGACCGGAATCAATCCGGGCTTCAGCACGATTCCGCACCGCCGGATGCCATCGGCGCGCACCACCTCGTCAAGTCGCAGGATCGGCTGACGACATAGCAAAACGCCCTTCACGACCCAGTAAATCGATCCACCGTTCAGCAATTCCGCTTCGCGCCGGGGCCACATCCGGGTAACATGACGGGGCTGGCCATCCGGCCCCTTGGCGCGCGCGCTTGTCTGCCATCTGGTCATCGACTCGATCGACTCGGACCCGACGCTGAGCTTGATAAGGTTGATGGACATGACGTGACTCGCCCCCGGAAAGTAGGGTATATCTAGACCTCCCGCGCGCGCGCGCAACCATCCCTAGCGAAACGTGACCGCCATGCCCGATACCGCGACCGATTCGTCCTCGTCCTTCGCCGCCCCCATCGCGCGGCAGATCTGGGACATGAAATACCGGCTCAAGGCCGCTGACGGCACGCCATTGGACGCCGATATCGACGCGACATGGGACCGCATCGCATCCGCGCTGGCCGCACCCGAGGCAGATCCGGCGCACTGGACCCCCAGGTTTCGGGCCGCCCTGCAGGATTTTCGTTTCCTGCCCGCCGGTCGCATCATCGCGGGTGCCGGCACCGACCGCAGCGTCACGCTGTTCAACTGCTTCGTCATGGGCACCATCGAAGACAGTATGTCGGGTATCTTCTCCGCCCTGCGCGAAGCGGCCCTGACCCTGCAGCAGGGGGGCGGCATC
>Ga0207903_1000569_pt1 | contig 10592 bp, 13 predicted proteins | sample MalvirmetaMSP131_FD_184234 | JGI IMG/M metagenome (GOLD analysis project Ga0207903, IMG submission 184234) | Marine viral communities from the Deep Pacific Ocean - MSP-131 (SPAdes) | ecosystem: Environmental > Aquatic > Marine > Oceanic | place: Atlantic Ocean | collected 2011-06-25
ATCCATTTGTTCTTTTATTAACTGGTCTTCCCTTTCTGAAAACTCATAATAGGTATTGGTTAATAAACATCCTTTGTGATTTCCTTTTTCATCACAAATACGAACCGAATTGTAGAAAAATTCCTTTATATCTTCAACTCCTTTATTTGAATTTCTGAATTGTTCAAAAATACCCTGCACCCTTTTTTTGTAGCTTTTTAGACTTTCAAGAAAAAGCCCGTGTTTATTTCCGAAGCTAGCGTACATAGAAAATTTATTAATGCCCATTTCTTTTTCAAGCATGTGCATAGAAGTAGCTTCATAACCGTTTTTCCAAAAAACTTTCATTGCCTTTTCTACTACTTCTTCTTCAATATACGCTTTCTTCCTTGCCATTACTTTTTATTAAATTCTTCTGCTGTAAGATGATTGTTAAATGTAATATTGGACCAAGTTACATTTATCCAAGGTTCGTCGGATACTTGGGCATCCCAAGTAGATTTTTTGTATTGACGCTTTGTAGGGATAAGCATACCGTCTATCTCTTCATATTCCAATTGCATAAGCATAGGGTTCTCCACCACATTAAAATCTACCACCGTAAATAAAAACTGATCTACTAATTTCGTGTTTTGATTTATATATAAAAGATAAATATCTTTAGGAGAATCATCTTCAGATTCAAAAGTCACTTTTACTAAATCGTATTTTTTAGTATTTATAACGGCTTCATGTAAATATTCATAGTGCAATCCTGGGTCTAATAATTTTTGAAACATGGCAAACCAATAAAAATTGGTTTTTCGGTTAAAGACAACACGTTTCATAAAAGCTTCATCTTCAAGATACGCTCCTTGATGTTTGAGCCAAAATTCGGAACCATTATACCCTTGTTCTATAGTTCCCTCTAGTTGGGGTAATGTTCTTTCGTGCTGTTGATATTGACCATAAGACAACTCCCCATTAAAAATATATTTTTCTGTAGAAACATCTTTTTTGCCGTCTGGAGTTTCATAGGTATAGGTATAGACAACATCTTTTTTTGCTGCCAAGGCGTTATAATCACCCGTTTTTTGTGTCATTTCGTACACCAATTCATGTCCTTTGTTTTTAAAAACTATTTCGGGTGCAGTAGTTTGTAAAGGTTCATTATTGGAAGCCTTTTCGGGGGTGTTTTTGCATGACACGATAGATAGGATTATTACAAGGACAATAAGGAAATGGTATTTCATTTTAGTATTTTTAGATTTGACAGCAACAAAACTAAACAATCGGTTAGTTATAAAAAACAATTTAACACAAGTTTTAAATTAAAAGTGATATGACGGATAAGAATGGTTGTGTTACTGAGTTGTTAAAGGAGGAAGGCGGGCATTGATTTGTAGGAGTTTTTGAAGGAATTTATATGTTATATACGCATGTTATGTGCTTTTATTTTTTAAATTTTCTTGTTTCCTTTTTTCCAGATTACGTCTAGATTTTTCCAATTCAGCTTTGATATTTGGCCAATCAGTTTTATTACAAATTCCGATATCTATAGAATCATAAAAATCCATTGATACTTTACTAAGTAGTTTTGGAATTTTGTGTTCACATTCAATAAAAATTTCACAATGATGTCCTAAAGGAAGTTGCATTAGGTAATTATCCCTTCGAAATAAAATATGTAATAAGGTTAACTCACAGTCTTCTACTTTGTTTAAATTATAGAAATCAAATACTAAATCAAACTTTATTGGTGTATATTCTTCAATAGGCGTAAGAAACGAAACAAGCCTCAAGACATTATCCTTTAAAATGTCTTTTTCTAATTGCTCAATCTTTAGTGACTCCTCCGCAGATATTTCTTTCCTTTCATTAATTTTATCCTTGAGTAATTTCGTAAGCCTAGTTCCATTTTTAATTAAAGCCACTTTCGAAAGAATTCTATCTATTAGTAAATATCTCAATTTTATAGTGTTTTTCTAATTGCACATAACGGTTTGGCTATGATTTCGGCAGGACTGGCGCGACCCCGAGGCGACCGCGCAGCGGTCAAGTCGGATGGAGGAGTAGCTCACCGAATTCATTCCGATTAATTAATTAGTTTAAATGTAGTAATAAATATCAAGCTAACGTTTCAGACCTGCTGAATTATAGCCGTTGTTGGCATTTCGTTTAAATCAGATATCAATTTCAAATACTATTCCCTCACCAGATGGACTATCTTCAATAGTTTGAATCAATCTTTTTGGAAATTCAGATTTATAATCTTCTATACAGCTCATAAATTTTGGATAAGCGTTCGGCAAATTTTTTCGAAATTCAGATAGGCCTTCAACACGTAATTCAGTTTTGGAGTCGAGGTAGTCAGAATCCGATATACAATCCCAAAATGCGTCAAAATTGTATCCGTAATGAGCAGGAAAATTTAGTTTCTTCGAAACATATTCGTGAAAAGTTTCTTCATCAATTATTCCTGATAAGTCTAATAAAATTGTTTTGTTCATAAATGAATACCAACTCGTTATATCATCTATTTTATCGTCGATATACGGTAGAATAGCTATGATATCGACAGTTTTTTTTCGTTGTTATCCGGTTATGCCTTTATCAAAGATACAAAAATCAATTCCTCACAAACTTCACCTCATACACCAAGGGATATAACCCATGAGGGAGTTCGTAAAGACCTTCTGTATTCTTCACTAAATTTGGGAACACATTATACGGACTCCCATTATACTCTCTAAAAAACTCCAACTGCAATCCTGCGTCTTTTAGGCTTTGTATCACTTCGCTAAGTCCGTGATTCCAACCGTATTCTTTGCTAGTCATCTGGGGAGTATCCCCTTCGGCATAGGTCCCTTCGTATTCTTCGTAGATGGCTTCTTCTTGATTATAACCGTATTTCATCACGGGAGGGTTTTGGGTATAATCAAACATCCAAGCAATAGGGTGAAATTCCACCATATAAAAAAAGCCTCCCGGCTTCAACCGTTCGGCAATCATTTGCGCCCAAGGTTGTAAATCGGGTAGCCATCCTATCACGCCGTAGCTGGTAAAAACGATATCAAATTGTTCTTTTATATGTTGTGAGGTATCCAGTACGTTGCAGCATACAAATTGGGCGTCTAGATCTAATTCATTGTTTAGTTGCTGTGCTAATGCTATCCCTTTATCGCTAAGATCCACGCCAACGCACTTGGCGCCCATTCGTGCCAAACTGAGAGTATCTTGCCCAAAATGGCATTGCAAATGCAAGATGTTTTTCCCTTTTACATCCCCCAAAGCCTCAAGCTCATAACGATTAAGCGAAGTAGCTCCCTCTTTAAAAGCTTTTAGATTATAGAAATCGCTTTGCGCATGGACGTCCACCTTTTGGTTCCAAGTTTCACGGTTGGTTTCGAAAGCTTTTTGTAAATCCACTTGTAAACTTTATACGTTATACCCCTTTGCCAAAAGTCGTTTCCATTCGGGATGACGCTTCATATAGGCAGCCACAAAGGGGCATAAAGGAGCTATTTTCAAATCTTCTTTTTCAATCCTTTCTAGCACTCCTTTTACCAAGGCACTCCCCACGCCTTTTCCGCCTAAGGCTTGAGGCACTTCGGTATGGGTAAGATATATGGCGTCTTTGGCACGGATGTATTCTATAATAGCGAAATGTCCTTCCACTTGCGTTTCAAAACGCTTTTTTTCGGCATTATCGGCAATCGTTAACTCCATAAGTTATTTTTTATGTGAGCCATCGCAATAGGGGAAATTCTCAGACTTGGTACAACGGCAAAAGGAGGCGCGACGTTCGCGGGTTTCGGTTTTACCATCGGGATGGGTAATTTCACAGGTTTCCATGACAATTGCTGGGCCGTTTTCAATTAAAGTAACTTTTACATTGTTGGGAGTATCTTCCATAGTTTCGGTTGAATTTGAGGTTTCATAGGTTAATGCGCCGCTTGGGCATTTATTAATGGCATTCATCAGGTCTGCACCTGTACTTCCTTCGGGTTGTACCCAAGGTTTTTCTTTCGGTTTAAAAACATTGGGCAAGGCACGAACGCAATTGCCAGAATGAATACAAAGTCCCGGTTTCCAAATAACCGTAACATGGTCGTGTGTATATTTTTTTGTGATGTCCATCCTATAAAAATACTAAAATTATGAAAGCGAAAATAGTTTGCGTATTTTTACTGAAAAACTAACCCAAGTGAAAAAAATTCTCCTTTTTGCCATTCCTACTTTATTCCTAGGTTGTAAAGACACTTCCGAAAAAACAAACAAAGTTCCTACACAGGAAGCAATTGCCCAAGCCTATGGATTTGTGCATTGGGACAAGGTTAACGAACTTACTTTTACATTTAATGTTGACCGGGACACCTCCCATTTTGAACGCACTTTTATCTGGGAACCTAAAACGAATAAAGTAACTTATGCTTCCAAAAATGATACCGTAAGTTATTTACATACCAATGCAAAGGACAGTATAGAAATTGCAACTGACCAACGATTTATTAATGATAAATATTGGTTATTAGCACCGTTTCAATTGCTTTGGGATGAAGGGCTTATTTTTTCAGAAAAAGAGAATGAAATAGCTCCCATTTCTGGTGAAACGCTTAACATGCTTACCGCCACCTATCCTGAATTGGGCGGTTACACGCCAGGCGATGCCTACGACTTTTACTACGGAAAGGATTTTATGATTAAAGAATGGGTGTTCCGTGAAAAAAATAGTGCTACGCCTACCCTTGCCTATACATGGGAGGACACCAAGGATTTTAATGGAATGAAACTTTGTACCATGCATAAAGACAGTACAGGGACTAAGAAAATATATTTTACCAATCTTTCAGTTAAGTAGTATGGAAATCACCACAGCACTATTTACATTGGCGGGAACATTAGTAGGAGGTGGTATCAGTTATTTTTTACAACACCAACGGTTTAAACAAGAATTGAAAATACTTCGGGAAGAACATAAAACCGAATTTATAGCCGAAACCACTGCTAAACATTTTCTGAATCATAAATCGTACACCGATCGATCTTTTGAAACCTTAAAGAAACATCTGGGCGGATTTGATGATGACGAACTTCGCAAAATTTTAGTGCGTGCAGGAGCCATCCGAAACTATCGCGACGATGGAAGCGAATGGTGGCGCTTGCTCTCCCGTATGGATGAATTCATTGAAAAAAAACAAAATAACTAACCTTCATGTACCAAAACACACTGGAATATGCCCAACAGTGCGACGCACAAGACCCTTTAAAAGATTTTAGAGCGCAATTTTATTTCCCGAAAGACGACCAAGGCAATCCGCTTATCTATCTCTGCGGAAACTCCTTGGGGTTACAACCTAAAAAGACTTCAGAATACATTCAGGAAGAATTAGACGATTGGGCGAAACTAGGCGTAGAAGGACACACCGAAGCAAAACACCCTTGGCTCCCCTATCACGAATTCTTGACCCAAAGTATGGCAAATATCGTGGGCGCTAAACCCAGCGAAGTAGTTATTATGAATGGGCTTACGGCAAACCTTCACTTGATGATGGTTTCCTTTTATCAACCTACTGCAAAACGAAATAAAATTATTATTGAAAGTGATGCATTCCCCAGTGATAAATATGCGGTGGAGAGTCAGATAAAATTTCACGGATACAACCCAAAAGAATCACTCATTCTTTGGAAACCCAGAAAAGGTGAAGAATTATGCCGTTATGAAGATTTAGAAGCCATTATTAATGAGCAAGGAAATGAGGTAGCGCTTATTATGATTGGCACCACTAATTACTATTCGGGACAATCTTTCAATATTAAAAAAATTACCCAATTAGGACATCAACACGGTGCCATCGTGGGATTCGATTTAGCTCACGGAGCGGGCAACATATTACCTAATCTGCACGAGAACGGACCCGATTTTGCCGTTTGGTGTAGTTATAAATATTTAAATAGCGGCCCTGGAAGTTTGGGTGGAGTGTTTGTGCATGAACGACACGCAAACAATCCTAACCTCAACCGATTTACAGGTTGGTGGGGACATAACAAACAAACCCGCTTTAATATGCGTCACGAGTTTGACGTATTGTCCGGTGCCGAAGGATGGCAATTAAGCAATCCTCCTATTTTATCCATGGCAGCAATCCGTGCTTCTTTAAGTATTTTTGAAGAAGCGGGTATGCAGAATCTCAGGAATAAGGCTATTAAACTAACCGGGTATTTGGAATATCTTTTGGATGAAATGAAGGACGATAGAATTCAAGTAATTACGCCTAGAAATCCCGAAGAAAGAGGTAGTCAATTATCGATTCAGGTGAAAAGTGCCAATAAAGAATTACATACAAAACTTACTGAGGCTGGTGTGGTAAGTGATTGGCGTGAGCCAGATGTCATTCGGGTAGCTCCCACTGCTTTATATAACAGTTTTGAAGATGTATTCCATTTTGTTGAACGACTGAAACAAGTTTTAAATTAATGGCTGAAAAAGACAACATACTTATCATTGGTGCTGGACTCTGCGGAAGCTTGTTGGCATTGCGACTGGCACAACGAGGGTATCAAATTACTTTAGTAGAAAAACGCCCCGATTTACGAAAAGTCACCCAAGATGCTGGACGCTCTATCAATTTAGCCTTAAGTGACCGCGGATTAAAAGGGCTAAGGCTCGCAGGCGTTGAAGAAGAGGCAAAAAAGTTATGTATTCCTATGAATGGTCGGATGATACACGACAAAGAAGGTAATACGTTTTTAAGTCCGTATAGCGGACGAGAAGGGGAATACATCAATTCTATTTCCCGTCCCGGTTTAAATATGTTGTTGCTCGATGCTATTGACAAAATGCCTAACGTAACAACTTATTTTAATTTGGGTTGTGAGGAGGTAGATTTGGAAAACGCTTCTGCACGTTTTAAAAATTATGAATCAGGAAAAACAGAAACTTTTTCAGGAGATATTCTTATAGGCACAGACGGGGCAGGTTCTGCAGTAAGACGAAATATGTTTGAGCATAAGAAGTTTCTTTTCAGCTTTTCCCAGCAATGGCTAACCCACGGGTACAAAGAATTGGAAATTCCAGCTGCTAAAGATGGCGGATTTAAAACCTATAAAAATGCCTTACATATCTGGCCACGAGGCGAAGATATGCTCATTGCATTACCCAATTTGGATGGTAGCTTTACGGTGACATTATTTTTACCCTATTCCAATAGTGATTATTGTTTCGAAAATTTAATAACTGCCGAAAAGGTGGAAGAATACTTTAAAAAAGAATTTCCCGATGCCTTGGAATTAATTCCCAATTTAGCCGAAGAATATTTCAACAATCCAACGGGACCTTTGGGAACCATTAAATGTTCCCCTTGGCATTGCTACGGAAAATCACTGTTGATGGGTGATGCAGCCCATGCCATTGTTCCGTTTTACGGGCAAGGAATGAATGCTTCTTTTGAAGATGTGGTGGTGTTTGATGAAGTGCTCGATAAATTCGAAGGCAACTGGGAACAAGTCTTTTCAGAATATGAAAAAGCTAGAAAAATGGACACCGACGCCATTGCCGACTTGGCCGTGGATAATTTCCACGAAATGAAAGAACACACGGCAAGTCCACTGTTTCAGCAAAAAAGAAAATTGGAAATTGCTTTCGAAACCCAATTACCTAAAGAGTATTTTAGTAAATATTCTTTAGTTACCTTTAACGAGGCCATTCCCTATTCACAAGCTATGAAACGCGGAAGAGCCCAAGATAAGGCCATTCTAAATTTATTAGACGATGGAAAATTGAATGACAATATGAGTTTAGAAGAGAAACTACAATTAGTTATTAAAGAAACCAACGATATCCTCCACGACGATGCCGTGGTTAAAAATTTATAGCATGGAAAATAAAAGTAGATTAGTTGAAGGTAAAGCCACACCACGAGGTGCTTATCCGCATATTAAACGCGCTGGTGATTTTCTTTTTATAAGCGGAACCAGTTCGCGACTACCAGATAATACCTTTGCCGGGGTTCATAAAATTGACGAAATGGGTACGACTCATTTAGACATTAAAGAACAAACTCGTGCGGTTTTGGAAAACATAAAAGACTATCTTGACACAGAGGGAGCGACCATGGCAGACGTTGTAGATGTCACTACTTTTTTGGTAAACATGAACGACTTTGGAGGCTATAATCAAGTGTATAGTGAATATTTTAATGCTGCCACGGGACCTGCACGCACTACAGTAGCAGTACACCAATTACCGCATCCTAATTTAGTCGTGGAGATTAAAGCAATGGCCTATAAACCATTAAAATAATACTATGAAAAAACTGGCCGTCTTATTTTTATTAATTGTTCAAACAAGTTTTGCACAAGAAAAGAAGCCTTTTTCAATTGGGGAAACAGTCACAGTTTTTTCCGAAATTCTTAAGGAAGAAAGAACCTTGAATATTTATTTACCCCAAGGGTATCCAGCTTCAGAAAAGAAATATCCAGTTATTTATTTGCTAGACGGTTCTGCCGATGAAGATTTTATCCACATCGCTGGGTTGGTGCAGTTTGGCTCTTTTTCGTGGATTAACATGATTCCAGAAACTATTGTAGTGGGTATTGCCAATGTAGATCGAAAAAGAGATTTTACATTTCCTACTCAAAATGAACAAGACAAAAAAGACTTCCCAACAACAGGAGGTTCAGAAAAGTTTATTCATTTTTTGGAAAACGAATTGCTACCCTACATTCAAAAAAATTATCAAGTAACGGATGAAAAAACCATTATTGGTCAGTCTTTAGGAGGTCTTTTAGCAACCGAAATCCTCTTTAAAAAACCAGAATTATTTAATAATTACATCATAGTGAGCCCAAGTATGTGGTGGGATGACGAATCATTACTTTCTCAAACTCCACAAATGCCCTCTTCCGAAAAGAAAATATACATAGCCGTAGGAAGTGAAGGTCCTACCATGGAAACCGGAGCCATTAAACTACGTTATAAGCTTCAAAAATTTTATGACAAAAAGGCTTTGGTTTATTTTAATTTATTAGAACCTCAAAATCATGGGGATGCCCTGCATTTAGCAGTGTATGATGCCTTTGAAAAAATATTTAAAGCCGAAACAAAATAATGCACAAAATCCTAAACTACATAAACGGCGAATATTGCGAACCCTTGGCAAACGAGTGGATTGATAATTACAATCCTAGTGAAGGGGTTGTGTATGGAAAAATAGCAAACAGTTCTTCCGAAGATATTGAAATTGCTTATCAGGCTGCAAAGCAGGCGTTTCCAAATTGGAGTAACACTACGATTGAAGAACGCAGCCGAATTCTTTTAAAAATAGCCGATTTAATAGATCAAAACTTAAACAAACTAGCAGAAGCTGAAGCCCGTGATAATGGAAAACCTTTAAGTTTAGCAAAGAGTGTAGATATTCCACGAGCTAGTGCTAATTTTCGTTTTTTTGGAAATGCCATCACGCAGTTTTCAAGTGATGCACACGAAAGTGTAGGATTAAATACTATGAATTTTACGCTTCGGCAACCTATAGGCGTAGTGGGTTGCATTTCGCCTTGGAATCTCCCCTTGTATTTATTTACTTGGAAAGTGGCACCCGCCATTGCTGCAGGAAATTGTATCGTTGCCAAGCCTAGTGAAGTCACCCCAATGACCGCCTATTTATTAGGAGAAATTCTTACCGAAGCGGGTTTACCCAAAGGCGTTTTAAACATTGTTCATGGCTTAGGTCCTTCAGCGGGGCAAGCCATCGTGGAGCATCCCCATATTAAAGCGATTTCTTTTACGGGAGGTACCAAAACAGGAGAGCATTTGGCTAGAACAGCTGCCCCCATGTTTAAAAAACTATCCTTGGAATTAGGTGGAAAAAATCCAAATATCATTTTTGCCGACTGTGATTATGATAAAATGCTTGCTGTTACGGTTAAGTCATCTTTTGCCAATCAAGGGCAAATTTGTCTTTGTGGAAGCCGAATTTTTGTTGAAAAATCGATTTATGAGCAGTTTAAAAAAGACTTTGTAACTAAGGTGAAACAGTTAAAAGTGGGCAACCCTTTTGACGATGTAAATTTAGGTGCAGTGGTTTCAGAAGCGCATCGCGATAAAATTGAAAGCTATATTCAAATAGCTAAAGACGAAGGAGGAAAAGTGTTAACGGGAGGTAATCGTGTTTCAGTAAAAGGATTTGAAAAGGGATATTATTTGGAACCTACAGTTATCGAAGTTTTTGATGCCAATTGCCGCGTAAATCAGGAAGAGATTTTTGGCCCAGTGGTAACAGTAATGCCTTTTGAAACGGAAGAAGAGGTTTTAAGCTATGCCAACGGTGTTAAGTATGGACTTTCGGCAACCCTTTGGACGAGTAACCTTGACCGAACCATGCGAATGAGTAAGCAAATTGAAGCGGGCATTGTTTGGGTAAACACCTGGCTAAATCGGGATCTTCGCACTCCATTTGGTGGTGTAAAAGAAAGTGGCGTGGGTCGTGAAGGAGGTTTTGAAGCACTCCGATTTTTCACAGAAGCAAAAAATGTTTGTATAAAATATGAATAAACTCTCCCCTCCTTTTTAAGGAGGGGTGCCGAAAGGCGGGGTGGTAAATAGTATTCGTTTTGACGAAAAACATTCATAATAG